>OHAY01001620.1_pt1 | contig 20006 bp, 13 predicted proteins | sample 1577191 | NCBI WGS metagenome assembly OHAY01 (sample SAMEA3541504, study PRJEB24748) | human gut metagenome | biome: human gut; feature: human-associated habitat; material: faeces | place: China | collected 2012 | reverse complement strand
TAATATGGGATTCATCATTCTGGAACCGGATCATCTCCCGGTCCTTGCTGCCGCGGTGTGATTTGGTGGTGCAGCAGACATAAACTGCCTCTAAAATGTTCGTCTTTCCCTGGGCATTATCCCCGTAGAAAATGTTGGTGCTGCCATCAAATTCCAGATTCAAAAGTTCGTAGTTTCTAAAATTTTTCAGTTTCAAAGATTTAATCTTCAATTTTGATTTCTTCTCCGCCAAATGATACAACATCCCCGCCGTATAATTTTCTTCCACGGCGAGTATCAATTTCTCCATTTACAGACACCTGTCCGTCCTGGATGACTTCTTTTGCCTCAACACCCGATTCAACAAGACCGGCTGCTTTTAATGCCTGCCCAAGCTTTATAAATTCATCACGCAATTTGATTGTCTCCATAGTCGCTCCTTTATATTTGTTAAGAATGAATAAATGTATAATTATTCATGCATTTTTATGAATAATATTAGTGTTTACGCATAATTATGCATTTATTATACATTTGCATTAAAGTTTACAGGAAGGATAAGATAAATATAGCTTTCTGTCTCATCTTTGATGAAGCAAGGTGCTTTCGCATTCATCAGATAAAGTGTAACCTCTTCATCATCAATAACACGCAGTGCGTCAATCAGGAATTTCGGATTGAATCCGATCAGAAGATCTTTTCCATCCTTGGAAATCATAATCTCTTCATTCATGGATCCGATCTGGGATTTGATTTTTAACTCCATCATTTCATCCTGGATGTCAATAATGATCGGTTTTTTATCTCCTTCTTTGATGAGAAGTGTTGCGCGGTCAATACAATTTAAGAATTCTTTTTTGTTAATTCTTACTTTTGTATCGTAATCACTGGACAGCATCTGATCAATTTTAAAATATTCGCCTTCAATAAGTCTGGAAACAACAATTGTATTGTCAAATTCAAACACAATATGGTTATTTGTATAAGAAATTTCGACCATACTCTCAGCTTCTCCGGATAAAATTTTACTAATTTCAATTAAAGTTTTACCAGGTACAACCATCTTATAATCACTGACTGGATTTTTCAATTCAATTTTACGGATAGAAATTCGATGTCCATCCAAAGATGCAACTCTTAAAACATTATCTTTTATTTCAAATAATTCTCCGGTCATTAATTTGTTGCTTTCTGTATCAGCAATAGAAAAGATAGTCTGACGAATAACTTCTTTCAAAGTAAACTGTGAAATTGCTATAGAATCATCTTTCTCAATAATTGGAAGATAAGCAAATTCATTGCCAGGTTTTCCGGAAATATCAAATTTTGCTTTTTCACACACAATAGTTGTCTGAAGTCTGTCATCAGTTTCTATAGAAACTTCATTATCCGGAAGTTTTCTAACAATTTCAGAAAAAATCTTTGCATCAATGGCAATCATACCACGATCAATGATCTCACCTGCAATTTCTGTCTGGATGCCAAGTTCCATATCGTTGGCAGTCAACTTAATAATGTCAGTAGTGGCATCAATTAAGATACATTCCAATATTGGCATTGTTGTTTTTCCAGGAACAGCTTTAGAAACAATATTAACTCCTTTTACAAGGTCTGATTTGTTACATACGATTTTCATATGTGTAAAACTCCTTTCCCACGTTACGCATATATAGAAATAAATAAATTTTTTCCGCCTTATTCGCCTTAGGGGCTGTGGATAAGAGGAAAACCCCTGCGCGCCCAGTAAACTCAGGCGTTTCGCGCTTTGATAAGTCTGTGAAATTAAACTGGAAAATGTGTGGAACTGATTTGGAAAACATTTTTGTTGCTTTTTGGAAAAATGGACAAAAAATCACTTCTCCACACCATATCCAAATAAATCGGAGGATTTTCCACGCACTGTCCACATACTATCCACACAAGTAACCAAAAATGTGGATAATGTGGATAAATTGTGGATAACTATATGGAAAATCCTAAGCCGGGTTGATTTTCTTCTTTATTATATTGATTGTATTCGCCATCATCTCATCTGATTCGATATCCTTGGCGATCTTTTCTACTCCATATTTGACAGTAGAGTGGTCTTTACCTCCAAGAACTGCACCAATTCCTTTCAGGGCAGTATCGGTCATAGTACGCATCAGATACATACAGATCTGACGTGGAACGGCAATCTCCGAATCACGTTTTTTGCTTTTAAGGTCAGCAACGGTGATACCAAAATGATCCGCAACGATATCAAGTATCAGTTCCGGAGTAACTTCTCTTCTATTATCAGAAGAAATAATATCTTTTAATGCTTCTGCTGCAAGAGCAATATCAATCGGATTATTATTGTTGTTGAGCTTATAGAGGGCAATGAGTTTATTCAGAGAACCTTCCAGCTCACGGATGTTAGATTTGACGTTGGCTGCAATATAGTCCAGTACATCATTCTTAATGTTATATTTTTCCAGATGATCCAGTTCAATCTTCTTCTGGAGAATTGCCATACGTGTCTCATAATCCGGAGAAGAAATATCTGCAAGCATACCCAGATGGAACGTGGGAACACGCCCTGACCATCCAACTGCTTAGCTGTGCTTTCCAACTGCTGGCAAGCTACTTCTTCAGAATGAGCGACCCAGTCTTCGTTCTGGGTTTTCGTGGTGCAACTCATGCAGGCTAAGCCCACGAGAGCTGAGAGGATTAATTTGTTTCTCATCATATAATATAATAAAGTATTTCGTAAACTGGATATAATAAAGTATTTCGTTATTGGATATTCCAAGAGAGCTGCTGCTTCTTGCCGTTCACCTTCACACTTACCTTCAGGCTCTTGTCGGTAGAACTGATCACCTTACCTGCTGCAGAAACTGACTTCACGTCCTTACCAGGATAGATGATGGTAACGAAGCGTACTGGCTTGGCATCTTTCTTATCTACATTGAATGAGAATGATGGGCGGGCTGTCTTCTTGCGATAAGCAGTAGAATACCAACCTTCTTCCTGCTTCAGTTCCATAGGAGAAGCACTATTGCAAGCTATCATCACATTGCTCTCACCCTTATAGTCTGTACGGATAGTGTTCTTCTCTGTAGAAGTCTTGCCGTCGGTCAAAAGGTAATGGAGATTGAGATTACCTGTAGCGCTGCCGAGAGCCTCATCCACAATAACATAGTAAGTCTGATCAACGAAGAATACAGTACGACGGTGGTCGAGATCCTTGTAGCTTGGGTTCTGAGTTACCAATACCTGCTGGTTGCCGTCTGGCTGCCAAAGGAGGGTCTTAGACTCTGTAGTCTCGAGATTCTTGTTGTCGAGCGTCAATGTATTGTGTACACAGGTTTGGCGGAACCAGTCGCGCATCTTCTGTACCTCACCTGGTCCGGCATAGATATAGGAACCACTATCTGGGAAGAGGTTCTTGCCATTGAACCAGAGATCGAAAGTACCGTTGTCTGGCTGGCAATGCCATTCGCCCTTAGGTCCTGCCTTTACCACCATCACGGTAGAATTCATATCCCAACCGTTGCGGAAGGTAAAGAAACCTGATGTAAGGAAACCCTTGGAGAGGTTGGCTGGTGCCTTACCCTTCTTGCCCTGAGTAGCAAACCACTTGATGGCCTCATTGTTAGGGAAGAGTTTCATCCACTTCTTGTAGTTGCTCAGTTCTTCCTTCATATCGCCCTTCTTCGCATCGCTGAAACATGGATTACTGTAATCAGGGAAACAGATATTGAAATAGAAGGTAATCATATTCTCCACTGTATCTACATAAGACTGTGGAATGGCGCTGATGCAATTGTTTGCCTCTGCCACTACGAGAGCTCTGATAAAGATTCCGATACAAGCCAGGTGGTAGTGAGGGTCAAGTTCAAACTGACCGCCATCATCGAATACCTGCTTCTTGATTTCACGGTTCAGAATACCGATACCGCTCTGCTGCCAAGTCTTGGCATCCTTGAATTCTGGGAAGAAAGTACCAGCGAAAAACATACGCTGCGCCTCGAAGAGCAAGTGATTGCCCATCTTGGAATAGTGACCCAGGATGTACTCTGCATGACGGTTATAGTTGACCAGAAATTCGGTGAGGAACTCTGGAGTGAAGTTTGGAGAATTGACAAACAGGGTAAACTGGCTGATCTGGTCCTGCAAACGATGAGAGATTTCGAGAGGTCTCCATGCAAAACGTGCATTCTCTACGTCGTCAGAAAACTTCTTATTGTCTTTCATCTCATACTGATTGGAAGTAACCTCTACCAATGGATTCTTCTTAATCCAGTCGAGATATTCAGCCTTCCACTCGATGGCATATTTCTCGTCCTTGGTAATCTGGTAAACCTTGCCCATCGGAGTGAACCATTTATGACGGTGCAACTGCCAGCGCAACTCATTATCTTTTACTGGCCAGTACTTCCAGTTGATGTCCTTACCATAATTATAGGAAGGCTGGTAACCGTCGTGAACATAGAAAGTATGCTCCAATGCATCGTCAGCCCATTTTCTCTGACGCGCAGAAACAGAGATTTTCTTCAGATCTACATCAGGATTATGGATTCCCGTGCGTGTTCTATAATAATGAAGGAGCAGTTCAGCTGCCTTCTTTTCATTACCCTTCTGGTACTCAGCCTTGACAGACTCCAGACCAGGGTAGTCGAGATTGATGATAGAGAAAACGTCAGAGTTGACCTTTTCTCCTTCCTCTTTGGCTGCCATCACCTGTGTTGACATCAAAAAAAGGAAAATAAGATTGAATAAATTGATAACCTTTTTCATTTTGATCGGTTTAGTTTAACGATTGTTGTTCATAATTTGGTTGCAAAATTAGCACTTATTTTCATACCCACCTATCGAATTCGTAAAAATGACCTTTAAAAACGTACAACTATCGCATTTGTACAGAAAAGACATTCGAATGTACGCTTTTATCAGATACATATCGGACAAAAGACGTATCTTTGCAGCGGATTTAAAAACCAAACTAAACTTTAAACATATAACATTATTATATATGAAGAATCGTCTGACAGTGTTTCTGGGATGTTACTCCCTGATTCCAATGACAGCTTTTGCCCAGCAGCGGATGAACATCATCTACATCATGACTGACCAACAAGCTGCTACGGCCATGAGTTGTGCTGGCAACAATGACCTGAAAACTCCAGCAATGGACGCCCTCGCTAAAAGAGGAGTGAGATTCACCAATGCCTATTGTGCACTTCCTCTGAGCGGTCCGTCACGTTCTGCCATGTTTACAGGCTATATGCCTTCAGACATAGGAATGCAGGAAAACGAAACGCCTCTGCCTGACTCTGTAAGAGCCCGCACATTAGGCAACATGATGGAAGAAGCCGGTTATGAGTGCGCTTACGCCGGAAAATGGCACGTAAATACCAATTCCCTGCCAGGCGAACATGCTTTCGGATTCAAAAACCTGCATGGACATAATGATAAAGGACTTGCTGAGGATGCAGTCAACTTTCTGCGCCAGCGCGATAAGAAAAAGCCTTTCTTTCTGGTAGCTTCCTTCAATATGCCACACGGCATCTGCGAGGCTGCACGCCATCAGAACCTTCCATTCGGAGAAATCGAGGAGCCTGATCTGAAAGACTGTCCTCAGTTACCTGCGAACTATGCCGTAAACCCTTATGACGCTACGGCATTAGCATTCGAAAAGACAAGGAATCACCGTCTCTACCCATCGCTCGACTATACAGCTGATGACTGGCGCAAATATCTGTATTTCTATTATCGACAAACCGAGTTGGGCGACCATGAAATCGGAAAGATTCTGGACGAAATCGACAAGGAGAATCTATGGAAGAATACTATAGTCATCTTTACCAGCGATCATGGCGACGGAGCTGCACAGCACCAGTGGAATCAGAAGACCGTGCTCTACGAGAGCGTAGCCAACATTCCGTTCATCGTCTGTCTGCCGAAAGGCAAGAATGCAGGCAAGGTGCTCCCACAGTTAGTGAACAACGGCATAGACCTGATGCCTACCATCTGCGACTTTGCGGGAATACCGGTACCAGCCCACTGCCAGGGAAAAAGCCTCAGAAATGTGGTGGAAGCAGGCGACCCGGACATGAAACATCAGGAATACGTAGTGACGGAAACCGTTTTCGCACAGACTGCCGGAACCATCGGATGGATGGTGCGTACGAAAGATTACAAATACGTACTCTACGACACCGGACGATATCGTGAGCAACTCTACGACATGAACACCGACAGAGGTGAAATGAGAAATCTTGCCATGGAGCGCAAATACAGCGACATCGTAAAGCTGCATCGCCAACTGTTGGGTGAATGGATGGACAAGCACCCGTCTAAACTGACAAGATTTAAAAATAAATATATACCAAAAGACTAACCATCAACTAACATCGATTCAAAAATGATGATGAACAGAAAACTTAACAATCTTCTCTCTCGTACGGCATTCGCGGTATTTTTCATCACCGCTTTGGGCACTCAAGCAAGTGCCCAAAGCCGTATTTTTCTCAAGGAAACGACCTTGATGCACGAGATGAGAGCCACTCCTTCACCACTCGATGGTGAAACCGTAGATGACCGGAAGGTCTCATTCCAATGGCCCCTTCCTGATGCATTCAACAATTCCATCGTTCCCTTCGACGGCTTTGAAGAAACATCCAAGCTCGACAAAGCCAGTTTATTATATAAGGTAAGATATTCGCAGGATCCAAACTTCCACAACGGAACTGTTACCAGGGAAACCCGATGGCCTATGTTCAATCCGGACAACGATCTGGCTGCAGGCAAATGGTACTGGCAATACGGATATGTTATAGGTGGACAGGTAAAATGGTCGGAAAGACTGCAGTTTACCGTAGGCGACAATGGCAGCAAGTTCTGCCCTCCTTCCTTCGACAAGGTAGTAGCAGGATTACCAACTGACCATCCACGCATCTGGATGACCCAGAAAGACTGGGAAAAGTTCATGCAGCGCAGCTCTACCAAGAAAGAATACAAATGGTATATTGACAAGGCTGAAAAGGTGTTGAAAACCAAGATGAAAGGACTTGACGATATCAACACCAGCAAACTGAGCGAACTGAAGAACGCCGTACAGCGCAAGGCTTACCTCACCCGTGAAAGCCGCCGCATCATCGATGTGGAAGAAGCTAACTGCTACGCATTGGTCTATGCCTATCTGCTGACCAAGGACGAGCGTTACGCCAAGGAAGCCTTGAAGCGAGTGCTCACCATGGTTGACTGGAACAAGAGCGAAAAAGTGAAGGGAGACTTCAATGATACAGCCCTGCTCTCCACCTGTACGATGGCTTACGACTCCTTCTTCAATATTCTCACTGCAGAAGAACGAGCTTCCCTATTGGGAGCTATCCGTGAAAAAGCAGGAAGTCTCTACAGACAGTACAACAACCATCTGGAGAACCACATCGCCGACAACCACGTATGGCAGATGACTCTCCGCATCCTCACCATGGCTTCCTTTGCCACCTACAATGAAATTCCTGAGGCTGCACTCTGGGCCAACTACTGCTACAATGTATGGGTTGCAAGAATGCCTGGACTCAACAAGGACGGTGCTTGGCACAACGGAGATTCTTACTTCACGGTAAATACCCGCACGCTGATAGAGGTGCCTTATTTCTACAGCCGCCTCTCAGGTTTCGATTTCTTCCAGGATCCATGGTACAAGAACAATATCCAGTATGCCATCTTCCAGCAGCCTCCATTCTCCAAATCGGGCGGCAACGGAAGTTCACACCAGAAGGTATTACAGCCTAACGCCATCCGCGTAGGTTATCTGGATGCACTGGCAAGAATCACTGGCGACACATACGCAGCCGATTTCGTAAGAAGAACCCTGGCAGAACAACCGGGCTATCTGAAGAAAGCATTCCTGGCTAAGCCGGGCGACCTCTCCTGGTTCCGCCTGCAATACGCCAAACCGCTGCCTAAGGGCAAAGGCCTCGCAGACCTACCATTGGGGCGTGTCTTCCCAGAAAGCGGGTTGGCTTCGTTCATGATCGACTGGAACGACTATCATGATAATGCGATGTGGAGTTTCCGCTCCAGTCCATACGGTTCCACCTCTCATGCCATCGCCAACCAGAATGCATTCAACACCTTCTACGGCGGCAAGTCACTCTTCTACAGCAGCGGTCACCATACCTCGTTCGTAGATCGCCACGCCATCTACTGCCATCGTGCAACACGTGCCCACAATACCATCTTGGTAAACGGCATGGGCCAGCGCATCGGAACAGAAGGCTATGGTTGGATTCCACGCTACTATGTGGGAAAGAACATCAGCTATGTACTGGGAGATGCTTCCAATGCATACGGCGAGATTATCTCTCCACTCTGGAAGAAGCGATTCGAACAGGCAGACATAGAAGGCTCGCCTAAGACCGGCTGGGATAAGAATCATCTCAAAACCTATCGCCGACACATGATTGACCTCGGCAATTCCGGTCTGATGTTCATCTACGATGAATTGGAAGCAGACGAACCAGTCACATGGAACTACCTGCTCCACACCGTCATCCAGCCGATGACCACTCGACAAGAAGGCAAAGCTGTACACGTAGAAGCGACCAACGGCGTAGGAATCTCGGATGCCTACATTTTCTCTTCATCCAAACTGAAGACAGAGATGACCGACCAGTTCTTCTATCCAGCTACCAACTGGCTGAAATCTGACGACAAGGGTAATTTCACTCCAAACCCTAACCACTGGCATTTCACTGCCACATCAGAAAAGAGCCAGAACTACCATTTTGCAACCATTATCGACACACATGCCAAGGACGCAGCAGTGCGCAAACCTGTGATGAAGAATGGCAAGATTAAAGTGGGAGACTGGACCATAGAAGTAGAACTGAAGGCAAACGGCAAGGGATTCTTCCATGCTGTGAACGGCAAAACAAAGGCTGAAATCATCTATAAGGGCGAGGGAACCATCATCAAGGATGGAGGTAAGGAACTCAACCTGACTGATAAGTTGCCAAAATTAGAAATTTAATCATTATAATAATTAAAAAACTAAACAATATGAACTACAGAAAAGTATTAACGTGTTTGGCGGTCTCGTTGGCAGCAATGGACATGTCTGCCCAAAGCACAACGATTCACGGAAAGGTAGTCGATAATGAAGGACTCGAAGTCATCGGTGCTACCATTTCCCTCAAAGGTGAAAAAGGTGTGGGTACTGTTACCGACCTCGATGGTAACTTTACCCTGAAGACGAAGGATGCTGCTAAGGACATCCTGGTAATATCATACATCGGCATGAAGACTCAGGAAGTACGCGTAAAGGGCAAGACCCAGATCGACGTGCGCATGGAAACTGATGCCATCAATATGGAAGACGTGGTTGTTATCGGTTATGCTACCGTACAGCGCAAGGATCTCACCGGTTCTGTTTCTTCTATCAAGAGTGATGAACTGCTCAAGGTACCTGCTGGCGATATTTCACAGGCCTTGACCGGACGTATTGCCGGTTTGCAGGTAACATCTGCAGATGGTGCTCCTGGTGCAGGTATCAGCATCCGTGTACGTGGCGGTATTTCTATCTCTCAGAGCAATGAACCTCTCTACGTTATCGACGGATTCCCAACAGAAGACGGTCTTTCTAACCTCGACCCAGCCAGCATCGAGAGCATCGACGTGCTCAAGGATGCTTCTGCTACAGCTATCTATGGTGCCCGCGGTGCCAATGGTGTTGTGGTGGTCACTACCAAGCAAGGAACAACTAACAGCAAGGCTACCATCAACTTCGATACTTATATCGGATGGCGCAAGATGATGAACAAGCTCGACGTGATGAGCGTGAAGGAGTTCGTACTCGCTGACTATGAACGCACACTCGGTACGCTGACAGCAGACAAGACCATGGACCAGTGGAACAGCCGATATGGTACATTCGAGGACATCGATGCCAACTATGCTAACCGTGCAGGTATCGACTGGCAGAAAGAGACTTTGGGACGTACAACCTTCGTTCAGAACTATCGCATAAGCGTACAGGGTGGCAACAAGGATAATCAGTATTCTGCTGCCTACAACTTCTTCCGTGATGAGGGTGCTATGGTTTTCAGTGGCGACAAGAAGCACAACATCACGCTCAACTTCAAGAGCAAGATCAACAAGCGCCTTACCTTCTCTGCACGCGCCAACATCGACGTACGCAAGATCTGGGGTTTAGGAACAGCTCAGAATGGTGACGCAAGATTCGGTAAGATGAGTGCCATCCTGCAGTATCGCCCTACAGCCGGTATCAAGGGAGAAGACTCTTCACTCCTCGAAGGCGAAGACCCAATCCTGGCTGACGATAGCGGTAACACCATGCAGAGTCCGCTGATTACAGCACGCGAGGAGACCAACGAACGCGAGTTCCGCACCTTCTCTACCAATGGCGACCTCACTTACAACATCATGAAGGGTCTTAACTGGCGTACCACTGTAGGCTATCGCTACCAGACACGCCGCAATGCCCTCTTCTACGGAGACGAGAGTGTACTCGCCAAGCGTACCAGCATCAACGGCTCTATCGATACATACGAATATGAGACATTCCAGATATCTAACACCTTATCATATAATAAGAAGTTCAAGAAGGCTCATAACTTTACAGCCCTGTTGGGTCAGGAGTATGTAAGCCGTGGAACCCGTAGCTTCGGTGCTGCTGCCGACCACTTTCCTAACGACCGCTTCGGACTGGCAGACATGGGCCTCGGTACTCCTACCGTGGTAAAATCCAGCCAGAATTATGACGACAAGCTCGTTTCATTCTTCGGCCGTCTGAACTACAACTACAAGGACCTCTACCTCTTCACAGCTTCTCTGCGTGCCGATGGTTCTTCTAAGTTCGGTAAAGACAACAAGTGGGGTTATTTCCCAGCATTCTCTGCTGCATGGCGTGCTGCTGAGGAGAAATTCATCAAGGACTTGGACATCTTCTCTGACTTGAAGGTTCGCATGGGTTATGGTCTCGCAGGTAACAATCGTATCGGCAGCTACAACAGTTTGGCTACCTTAGGTCCAGTATTCACTGCAGTAGGCAATGGTCTGGGTACAGGATATGCTACCAATAGAATTCCTAACGAGAAACTGAAATGGGAGGCTAACAAGACCTTCAACTTCGGTTTGGACTTCGGTTTCTTCAACCAGCGTCTGACCATCTCTCCAGAGTTCTACATCAACAAGAGTAGCAACCTTTTGCTCAATACAACCCTGCCTTACTCATCTGGTTACAGAACCATGATTATCAACGCAGGTAAGACCAAGAATCAGGGTATCGACCTGACCATCAACTCTGTGAACATCGACAAGCCATCGTTCACCTGGCGTTCTGCCATCACGCTCTCTCACAACAAGAACACCGTAGAGGCGCTGACTGGTGAAGAGGTTCAGTATTTCCAGGCAAACTTCGGTTTTGCACAGAATACACACCGCGTGGCAATAGGCGAGCCTTTAGGACAATTCTACGGATTCAAGACTATAGGTCTCTATACAGCTGACGATTTCGAGAGCTACGATGAGGCAACCGGCACTTACAAGTTGAAGGACGGAATTCCTTATCACGGCGACAAGAATAAGATGAAGCCAGGAATGTGGAAGTTCGAGGACAAGGACAGAAACGGAACTATCGGCGAGGAGGACAAAATGATTATCGGTCATGCAACCCCTAAGGTTTATGGAGGTATCAACAACACCTTCAATGTAGGTAATTTCGATTTGAGTATTTACTTCACTTACAGCATCGGTGCAGACCTGCTGAACGCAACCAAGCTGACCAACAGTAAGGTGGGTACAACAAACCGCAACGCGCTCGACGTAATGAACAGTTCAAACCGCTGGATGACAATCGACAGCGAGGGTAAGGTCGTAACAGACCTGGCTAAGTTGGCAGAAATCAACCAGGGCAAAACAGTAGCAGCTTACTACGACTGCTTCGAGGGTAACAACTATGTTCACTCATGGGCAGTAGAGGACGCTTCTTACTTGAAACTGAGCAACATGACTATCGGTTACACCTTCCCATCCCGCACCTTGCGCAAGGTAGGTATCCGCAAGTTGAGATTCTACGCAACAGCCAACAATCTCTTCACCATCACAAGCTATTCAGGCTACGATCCTGAGGTTTCTAACTTCGGTCAGGCAACAATAGCAGGTGTTGACTACGGAGCTTATCCACGAAGCCGCTCATTTATCTTCGGTATGAACCTATCATTCTAATTAATTCGACAGTTATGAAAAAATATATATTCATTGCAGCAGCAATATTGGGTGCGTCGGGCATGATTTCCTGTACCGACACACTCACCGAGAAACCAGACTCATTCTATGAGAAGGATTCTTACTTTACAGATGCCCAGAATGCAGACATGGCAGTAATGGGAATCTACAGTTCCATCTCCGACCAGAACCACTATGGTTCTGCAGAAATGGCAACTCCTTCTTCCGACGACATGTACATGATCAATGGAACTAACAAGGACAATACCCGCCGCGATATCAGTCATTATAATGTAGATGCAAGCAACCAATGGTTGCAGAACATCTGGATTCTGAACTATCAGGGTATCGACCGTGCCAACATGTGCATCGACGGCATCAGGGGCATGGCAGGCTACGAAGGTAGCGAAAAATTACAGAAGTTGGATGCAGAGGCACACTTCCTCCGTGCTTTCCAGGCTTTCGACCTGGTGAAATACTGGGGTGACGTACCTTTCAAGACCACCTATTCAAAGGATTACAGTTCTGCATACACTGCACGTGTAGATCGTGATCAGATTTTCGACCAGATGGTAGAGGACCTCAACTTCGCGAAAGAACACTTGCCATGGGCTACCGCAACTTCCAGCCCAGAGCGTGCTACCCAAGGAGCAGCCCGCGCCATGCTGATGCGCGTATTACTGCAGCGTGCAGGCCATACCTGGGGTATGGATGGCGACAGAATTCCAAGTGCAGAGAAACGCAAGGAATATTTTGAGCAGGTAGTCAAGGAATGGGAAGCTTTCGCAGGCAGCAACCACGACTTCTTCACAGGAGGTTACGAGGAGCTGTTCAAGAGTTTCAACCAATCGATACTCAACAGTCAGGAAAGCCTCTTCGAAATTGCCTTCACACACGAGCAAGGCAAAAGAAATGGTGGCTGGTGGGGTTCTTACAATGGTCCTGAAGTAGGAAATCCTAACGTGGCTCCAACAGAGACCGGAAAGGTTATGGGACGTGCCAATGCTTTCTTCCGTGTGATTCCTGAGTGGTTCGACTTCTATGATGAAAACGACCAGCGCCGCGATGTTACGATTTGCCGCTATGGTTTCAAGTGGGACAATGCGAAGAAGCAGCATGTAAAGAACAACTACGCTACCGAAAAGGATAAGAATAAATGGTTCCCTGGCAAGTGGCGCAGAGAATGGATGCCTATCGGATTCAAGGATCCTAACTGTACGGACGTTAACTACTGCGTGCTCCGCTATGCTGACGTAGTGCTCATGGCAGCCGAGGCTTACAACGAGTTGGGTAATACTGAAATGGCTTGGACTCTGATTAATAAGGTACGTAACCGTGCCGGTGCTACAGAAGTCAACGCTGCCAACTACAATGCAATCTACCACAAGGCTGGCATGTATAATCTTGTGAAACTGGATGAAGCTGGTAATGAGACTGGTCAGGCTTTCATCGCCGATAACGACGAGCAGGGTAAGGTTCGCACCGCTCTCTACTGGGAACGTGGCTTTGAGTTGGCTTTCGAGGGTCAGCGTAAGTACGATCTCATCCGCTGGGGGGTATTGCAAGACGCACTCATCCGTTTCGGAACCAAGTGCTTCTTCAATAAGGGTGCAAAGGGTTATCCTGCTTACATCAACTTCGTTGAAGGCAAGCACCAGTTGTTCCCAATTCCATTAATTGAAATTCAGTCTAATGGTCTCTTGGAAGGCAAGAACAACCCTGGTTATAATTAATCAATACAAAGGAACCGGTTCGGAATAAAAGAACCGGTTTACAAAAACTAACCATCAAACAAAAGGAACGATGAACAAGATAAGAATGTTTCTCATTGCGCTCGTAGCAATGGTTTGCTGCTCTGTCAATGCACAGACAGCTACAGAGACTTTCAATTTTCCAAAGATGACCGACATTCCTACTGGTGCATGGACTATCAACCAGAAACTGGATGGCGTATCTATCGTAAGAAAGAAGTCAAACCTCACTATGACCTTTGCAACTGCAGACGGCAAGAAGGCTCCAGAGTATGCAATCGATGCCAACAACAAGGGTGTAGATGTTCAGGCTGCTTGTCTGTTGCCTGGCAATACGCTGACTATCTCTACAGAGAAGAAGAATATCGTGAGCGTACAGTTCTACTATCTTTCCAAGAGCAAGGCTGCCATCGGCAAGAATTACCAGATTACTCCAGAAGGAACTTATCCTGGCGAGAAGGCTTACACCTATATCTGGACTGGTAAAACCCAGAAATTCGAACTGAAGAACCTGACAAACAAGGCAGGTATCGAAATCCATAAAATCGTAGTAACTTACGAGGATGCCGAATAAGCATCCTCTCTCCTACGAGAAGCATAAACTAAACTATCAATTTTTAAAACAGAACGATTATGAAGAATTTTTTTAAGTTGGCTCTTATAGCCATTATCGCATTAGTAAATAACAATGTTTTCGCACAGGAAACTGCATCAACTGAAATGAACTTGTATGGTCTGAAAGACAAAGTTTGGCAAGTTGGTCAGAGTTTGGATGGTGTATCATATACAGACGAGGCTTCAGAAATCGAAATCAGCTTCAGCAAAGGTGATGGTAATGAAGACCCTACCTTTATCGAATATGACACCAAGAAAAACGGTGTAATATCATGGGCAACAAACTTGACAAAGGGCAATAGCCTCACTCTGAAGACGACCAAGCATACAATTACAGAAATTACATTTGACTTTACTTTTGGAAGCAACTCTGCACAAATCAAGAATGATAAGCCTAACTACGAATTTACAGCTACAGGTGATTTTACCTACGAAAAACCTACTTGGAAAGGTTATAGTGGCAGTGTAACCTTGAAGAATATCAAGAAGGGGGCAATTCAGGTAAGAAAGCTTACTATTACTTATCTTGATGGCGTTTCAGGCATTGAGAAAGTAACTACTATCAATGTAAAGAAAGACAATAAAGTATATGACCTTTCTGGCAACTACATCAGCAATGACATCAATACTGTAAAGGCTGGCATTTACGTAGTTAATGGCAAGAAGGTCGTTAAAAAGTAATCATCAACCCACATGAAAATATTAACACCCCGTAAACTTAACTCTACGTTGGCACTGCTTTCGGCAGTGCTGATGTTGAGTTGTTCCAGCTCAGAGGAGTACATAGAACCTCCTACAGAACCGGAACCTCCTACAGAGATTGAAGGGGAGGAGAAAACCTATCCTGAGGCCTGGCACGACAAGATGCGTACCCGTCCTTATCCACAAATCGACAATGAGCTGATCATCAATCCGTCACCGCTGATTGTTCCTATGAATATGAAGATTTCAGACAGTCTGCAATTCGAACTTTCGCAAGATCCTGACTTTGAAACATCGGTTACCCAGTCAGCCATGCAGGCATGGTGTATGTACAATCCTCATCGCACGTTGGAAAACGGAACATGGTACTGGCGCTACCGCCAGAAGTCGAAGGAAGGAAAGGTTTCAGACTGGAGCAGAAGCTACAAATTCCAGGTGGAAGGAAATGCAGACAACTTCGTAACACCGGCATTTGCTGCCATCGAGAAGAATATTCCTACCACACATCCGAGACTCTACTGTTTCCTCAATGAAGTATTGCCAGAAGCACAGGATAAAGTGAAATCATTAGTAGATTACAAGGCGATGATCAACCTGGCGAATACGGAAGTAGATAGAGATATAGATGGAATGGCAAACCCTTGGGCCAATGCAGGAAAGACCTTGAAATACACAACTCTCTACCTGCACACGGCATACGTGATGACCAAGAGCGAACGCGTGGCAAGCAAGGACAAGACATTTGCCAAGCAGCACGCTAACTACAAGGAAAAGATGCTCAGCGTGTTCCGCAAACTTCTTTCTACTCCATTGCCAGACAGCAGACTCTTCGCATCCAACTTTGAAAGCACAGACATAGCCCTCTGCCTGATACCTATTTATGACGAATTCTATGAAGAGTTGACAACGACAGAGCGAGAGCAAGTAGAGAAGATTCTGATGCGCCTGTTGAGATATTACTATCCTCGCCAATGTACATACGAGGAAAACCATATCTTCGACAACCACTTCTGGCAACAGAACATGAGAGTGCTGATGCAATGCGCATTCCTGCTTTGCGACAAACCTGCCTACCGCGATGAGGTGCTCCCTATCATGGAATACTACTATGAACTCTGGACTGCTCGCGCACCATCAATGGGTTACAACCGTGATGGAGGATGGCAGAACGGAACCAAGTATTTTGCCAACAATGTAGAGACACTCTACTATGTTCCGAAACTGTTCAGCCACATCGCACAGAGCAACTTCCTCCTGCATCCATGGTTCAAGAAGGCTGGAGAAACCATCGTCTATACATGGCCTCCATCATCCAAGAGCCTCGGTTTCGGAGATGGATGGGAATGGTACGATACGCCACAGAGACAGCGAGTAGCCTATGCAGACTTCCTGGCAAGAGAACTGGGAGATGCTTACGCAGGATGGTACGCAGCCCAGCAGCCGAAGTCTTTAAGAAACGACCCGGAATTGCGCCTCTACCGTATGGCAAACTGCCAGAAGAATGACTATGTATCCGACTTCCCTGACAGTCATCCTAAGATGATGTGGCTGGAAGACATGGGCGAGGTAATCGCTCACTCTGATGTAAAAAACGTTGATAACGATTTTGCCATGTCTTTCCGTTCAAGCACCTTCGGATCAGGAAGCCATACGTTGGCAGACCAGAATAGTTTCAATGTGCTCTATCGCGGTGACTACGTCTATAACAGTACTGGTTACTACCAGAACTTCAGCGACAAGCACAACATCCTGTCCTACCGTCACAGTCGTGCACACAACACGATCTTAGTAGATGGCATCGGCCAGCCATTCTCTACCACAGGTTATGGCGACATTACGAGAGCCATGGGCGGCGATCATATCGCCTACTGCTTAGGAGATGCTTCTCATGCCTACAGCGGAATATCCAACGATGACATGTGGATAGACGCTTTCAAGGCTGCAGGTATTTCACAAACTCCAGAGTTCGGCTTCGGCGCCACACCACTCAAGAAATACAGAAGACATATATTGATGCTCTATCCAGACAATATCATGCTGATGTACGATGAGTTGGAGGCAACAAGTCCTGTAAGATGGGATTGGCTCCTGCACAGTCAGGTGGCTTTTGACATCGACAATGACCTGAAGACACTCACTACGGAGAATGCAACCAAGGGATTCGTAGCACAGACCCGTCTTTTCTGCAACGACGCTATGACGATGAGCCAGACAGATGAGTTCTTTGTCAATCCGAAATCGGGTATTACAGCGAAATACCCTAAACAATGGCATTTCACAGCCAATATCGCCAACCAAGCTGCAACAAGAGTGCTTGCCATCATGCAAGTGGCTGACCCCAAGACCGCTCTGAAACAGATTTCCAGCCATGGAGACACGTTCCGTATCGGCAACTGGATCATCGAAGCAAAAATGGCTGCCTCAGGTAAGGCTTATCTGAAAGTAACAAACACGACTTTAGAAAATGTAAGTTTTGAATATTCGGAATTGGGAAATTCCACATTAAATGATACCGTCAACGGGACGGTTCGTAAACAAACACAAACTGATCACGTCAATATAAAGACCAGGGCCATCAAATAAAGTTAGTGATAACTGAGGCCCGCCCAACCCAAACGGGATGGTTCGATTGGAACCATCCCGTTTTCATTGTCTATACGAATGCTTCAACTGCTTGGATTGTCATAAACTAAAATATCGCCTTTTGGTTGGAAACTTTTTATAGTATAAGTCAATATGCATATTTTCCGCATTCTACTGCAAAAACAGTCGCAATTGCGACAAAAGTTGCAGTAAGATTTGGAAATTTCAATATAAATGTCTATCTTTGCAGTGCAAAAACAGTCGCAATTGCGACAAAAGTTGCAGTAAGAATCGTCTAAAGTTAAAAATATGGTAATAGAGCGAAAGGAATACATATCTCTGCTTATGCAGAAAAGATGGAATGGAAAGGTAAAGATTATCACCGGCATCAGACGCTGCGGAAAATCATACCTACTAAACACCCTTTTTAAGCAAAAGCTTATAGAGGGTGGCGTCAGTGCTGATAGCTTTATAGAACTTGCATTAGACAGAAAATCCAACATCCAGTTCAGAAATCCCAACAAACTGTATGACTATATAATAGAGCAAACAGGAGTTGAAGATAAGAAATATTACGTGATGATAGATGAAATTCAATTATCATATAAAGTAAAGAATACGGATATAGATGAATCTTTAGTACCAGAGGAAGACAAAGATATGCTATATGTTACTTTCTATGATGTACTGAATGACCTGATGTCTCGCCCAAATCTTGACATCTATGTTACAGGTTCTAATTCAAAAATGCTATCAAAAGACATAGTGACCAACTTTCGAGATCGTGGTACAGAGATTCGGATTTTTCCTTTAACCTTTAAAGAATTCTTTGAATATTCCAAATTAGAAAAAGCAGATGCTCTCGAACAATATATGATGTATGGCGGCATGCCTTTAGCTGTTTTAGAGCAAGATGAGAAAGAAAAAGCCAAGTATCTACAAGGACTTTTTACAAATGTATATATGAAGGATATTGTGGAAAGATACAAGCTAAAAGACGATGTTGTTCTAAGTGCTTTAGTAGATGCACTATCCTCATCTATAGGATCACTGACCAACCCTCATAAACTGGCATGTACAGCTGCTTCACTATTAGATAAGTCAACATCAGATCACACAATAAAAAACTATCTCGACTATCTGGAAGATGCCTTTCTGTTTAACAGTGCAAAAAGATATAACGTCAAAGGAAGGAAGTATTTCAATACCATCCAGAAGTACTATGCAGTTGATCTTGGATTAAGAAATGCCAAGCTAAACTTTAGGCAGCAAGAACGCTCACATTTAATGGAGAATATGTTGTATAACGAACTTTTGCATAGAGGGTACAATGTTGATGTTGGAGTTGTAGAGGTTGACCAAATGCTTGACGGCAAACGCAAACGATGTCAATATGAAATTGATTTTGTAGTCAACATTGGCAGCGAAAAGGTATATATTCAATCTGCCTTAAATGTCAACACTCCCGAAAAGAAAAAACAAGAAACATTCTCTCTGCATAACACAGACGACTTCTTCCGTAAAATTGTAGTACTCGATGGTAGCCAAAAGATGTGGGTAGATGATGATGGAGTAATATATGTCGGAGTCATCCCATTCTTACTTGAAGACTATTTGACTACATAACTTAACGGCACAACTATAGATATGATAGGAAAATAGAAGAGGGTGTGTCATAAGTCTGTGACGCACCCCTTTTTATTTTTTGCCTTTTCACAGATACGAAATCTTTAAAAAACATTTTTATTTACAACAAAGCCCAAACTTTCACAAGCTCGGGCTTTGCCTTTCCGCAAAAGATTTGTATTTTTGCAGAAAACTTCTTTAAGTATGGCAAAGATACGAAAAACACTCCAGATAACGGCATAAATCAGAGATTATTTTCGTGAAATATAAACATTTTAAACAGCCTTACTTTTTAAAGTGGGCTCAGTTTATTATCAGTTCTAAGGGATAGTTGAAAGGATGAAATAGAAAGGTAACTACAAGGCGTTCTATAGCCAAATCGAAGGAAAATTGCTCGATTTGGCTATAGTATAACCTATTCTATAGCCAAATCGAGTTAAAATTTATCGATTTGGCTAAAGAATCCTTGTTTTCTTGATATGCGCATTCGTAATCGTATGGCTGATTTCGTGGCAGAAACAGGGATAAAAA
>OHAY01001617.1_pt1 | contig 20059 bp, 23 predicted proteins | sample 1577191 | NCBI WGS metagenome assembly OHAY01 (sample SAMEA3541504, study PRJEB24748) | human gut metagenome | biome: human gut; feature: human-associated habitat; material: faeces | place: China | collected 2012 | reverse complement strand
TACCACTGGCGTAAATTTTCTCTTTTTGACTAGTCCTATTTATATGCTAACATCAAATAGCATAGTCTTTGTGGCAGGCCATGACGAATTGAAGTCGTATACTGGTGATAAACTGGAAGGAGCCTATTTAGAAGAACTCAAACGTAATGCTTCTATCTTAGGTGATACAGTGATTGACAATGCGAAGATGGCCAAAACAGTAGCAGATTCATCTTTTAAAAACGCAACCTTTTCAGAACGAATTTGGGTCAATCAAGAACAGTTAAAAAACAGTTTATCCAGTGTTCTATCTAATGCATTAATCCAAGGCAAGAATCCAAGAGAATTCATTCCTCAGATTAGAAAGAAATTTGATGTATCAAGATGCAATGCGGAAAGATTGTTGCGAACAGAAATTGCACGAGTTCAAACACAAGCACAGGCAGAATCTTACGAAGCTAACGGAATAGATGAGTATGAATATATAGCCTGTAGCTTAAAAGATGTGTGCCCATTATGTAAAGAAATGGATGGCAAGGTCTTTAAACTTAAAGACATGGAAATAGGAGAAAATGCTCCACCTATGCATCCAAATTGTCATTGTGCGCTCGCACCTTATTCAGACCGCAAGGAGTATGAGAAGTGGCTAGATGGATTAGCAAACGGAGAGCATAGTTTAAGGTTTGACGAGTGGAAAGAACTAGAGGCTAAAACAAATAACTCTGGTGCATTAAATGGTGCTTGGAATAACGAAAATGACCCAAACTATAAAAAAAGAGACGAGATTGCAAAAGCACTGTACGCTCAAATTACAAATAGAAAAAAATCTTATGAAATAAAACAAGTAGCTAAAAATTCAGGTTTTACAGAGGAAGAGGTAAGTAATATATATGAACATGTGTTTATTCGCAAACATAAATTTAGAAGTGGAGAAATAAAAAAGTTTGACCCTGACTATTATATGGCGCATTCTTGGCTTAGACTTAGACAGGGAAAAGATATTCAAAAACACGATATAACAATGTTAAATCATGAATTAGCTGAAGAGAAAGAAATGCAAGATAGCCTCGATGTTATATATGAAGATAGTCATGAAAGAGTCCAAAAAATATATAATTATCAAAAAGAATTGCTTGAGTATCTTAAGGACCATGATGTATAATTTCATATAGAAAGAGGTGGTAAAATGATTACATTTGAGCTATTAGAATATAAAAATGGCAGATATGTGTATTTGTTTTCACCTGACATAGACCCAAATGCAAAAGGAAAAGTTGCGATATACGATGATGGGAATCGCGAAGTGTTGGAACAGTCATCCGTTGATGTTAAGCAGTATTATGCAGGCCATGCTCTATGGGGCATTTCAGCAGGAGAAAAGGCAGGCACTGTTGCTTGGTGCTAAGACATTTATTAAAAAAAAATTAGGTCACTCAAAACGAGTGGCCTTTTATTATGCAAGGGAGTGATATTATGTGATAAGAATTAAGATTAAACAGACAAAACGTGATTGCTTGATTGAAGTACATGGCCATGCTCGTTACGCTCCGATAGGAAAAGATATCGTCTGCAGCGCTATCTCAGTACTATTTTTGACATTGGCCAATTCAATCGACGAAACATCTGATGCACTTTGCAGATATTATGAGCCTGATAAAGATAGCAAGACGTTGTATATCTCGGGTTTGGACCTTGCTGGAGAATTAGCAATAAATTTCTTCAGAATTGGATGCAAAGGCACAGAAGAAGCATATCCTGAATGTGTGGAACTGAGAGATGTGTAATCACAAATATTTGGAGCGTGTCGAAAGACAATATTATGATCAATGGCTAGAGTGCATCGTTGAAGTACGAAATCAACGGTGCATTTTTTGTGGAAAAGCCAAGACTTATAAAGTCTACATATCCACATTACCAAACAAGACCAAGCATTCACGTCGTTAAACTGTATGGGTTATAGGCCAAGCATTTATGCCTTAAAAAGATATGGGAAATGACAAGCAAAGTCAGAAAAATAGGAGGAAATATATATGAAAAAATTCAATGACAGACTACCTTTTTGCTTACAACTTTTTGCAGATGAAACTACAGGTGAAAACGAGGGTACAGAAACAAAAAATGCTCAATCAACTGAAGGACAAGACAACCAAGAAAAAAACAAATCATCTGAAAAAAAGTATTCAGATGAAGATTTGAATGCGATTCTTGACAAAAGGTTTGCACGTTGGAAAGCGGATCAAGAAAAAGAAAAAGCAGAAGCTAAGCGCTTAGCAGAAATGAATGCACAAGAACGAGCAGAAGCAGAACGTGATAAGGTGCAAAAAGAGCTAGATGAATTGAAAGCAAAAAACGCAATCGCAGAAATGACAAATGAAGCACGTAAAATGTGTGCAGAACATGATATTAACGTTGGAGATGACCTTTTATCTGTTCTAGTTAATAAAGATGCAGATAAAACAAAGAAAGCGGTTGATGCATTTGTTAAGATGTTTGAACAAGAAGTAGAAAAAGCAGTTAAAGAAAAACTGAAAGGTAACGGCCCTAAACGTGGAGGTTCAAACAAAGGTGTAACACGTGAATCAATCATGAATATCACTGATCCAATGGAAAGACAACGCATGATTGCGGAAAATATGGATTTATTCCAGTAAATAGAAAAAGGAGAACTAACATATGAAAAAAATTTATAAAGGTATGAACTTGCAAATGTTTGCAGCACCTACAGGATTAACAGGAACAGGCAACATCCAAGTTAGAGCACACGAAATTGATTTTGTTACTAGTTTTGGAAAGAACATCCAAGCTTTATTGGACGTATTAGGAATTATTCGTCCAATTCGTAAAGCAAACGGTTCTGTTTTAAAAACAAAGAAAGTAACAGGAACATTACAGGACGGACATGTAGCAGAAGGCGAATCAATTCCATTAAGCGAATACAAAGTTGAAGAAGAAGTGTTCGATACAATTCAAATCGAGAAATTCCGCAAAGCCGTTCCTATCGAAGCAATTGCAGAGAAAGGATATGAAGCTGCAGTATCTGATACTGACGAACAGTTCCGTATTGATTTGCAAGATAACATCACTGATCGCTTATATAAACAGTTGAATTCAGGCAGCTTAGTAGGACATGAAGCAACTTGGCAAATGGCAATTGCGATGGCAATCGGTAATGTTAAACACAAATTCCAGAAGATGAAACGAAATACTACTGGTATTGCCGTATTCGTCAACACATTGGATGCTTACCGCTATTTAGGAGAAGCTAATGTATCTATGCAGACTGCATTCGGTTTAACATACATTAAGAGCTTCTTAGGAGCAGATATTGTATTCTTAACAGACCGAGTAGCAGAAAAAACAGTAGTAGCCACTCCAATGAACAACATCATTGCATATTACGTAGATCCAAGCGATTCTGAATTTGTTAAAGCAGGACTTTCATATACTACTGACAGTACTACTGGCTTCTTAGGATTCCATATAGAAGGGAACTATGATCGTGCTATTTCTGATATGTTCGCTATCATGGGATTACGTTTAATGTGTGAATACCAGGATGCAATTGCACACTTTGCAGTAGGTGAAGCAGATACCCAAACTTTACGTGATTTAACATTGACTGCTTCTGAAGGTGAAGAATCAGGAACTACAAAAGTAGCAGTTGCAGAACAGTTACAATCTATGAATAACAAATTCAAATATAAGGTAGGAGCTTCTGAAGAAACAGTGGCATATGGTGCAGATGTAAAATCTTGGAAGAACTTCGAAGAAGGAGCAGATATCAAAGCAGCAGCATCTAATCACTGCACAATCGTAGAATGTGACAAAAACTACAAAGCAGTATCAAAAGGTGATGTAGTTGTTGATTTAAAGGCATAGGTGATTGAATATGTCGACAACAACCGTATTAAATGATGTAAAACTGCTTCTTGGTTTGCAAACTGATGATGAAAAGCTAGAGACCATTGTAAGACTTACGGAAGGTCGACTTAAAACGCTTCTAAGCGTAAAAATCATACCGGATGAACTCGAATATATCATTACAGAAGTGTCTATCAAACGCTTTAATAGGATTGGTTCTGAAGGTGTTCAAACGCATTCAGTTGAAGGGGAGTCAATGTCATTTAATGATGATGACTTCTCTTCTTTCTCTTCTGAGATTCAATCTTGGAGAGATGAGCAAGCCAATCAAAATAAAGGGAAGGTACGATTCTTATGAGGTACGATAAACCTATTTACTTTCAAAGATTTGTGCAAGGCTCTTATAACGAGAATACAGGCAACTATGAAGATGATTCGCCTGTAGAAGAAATGGTAATGGCTTCCGTAATGGATACAAGAACTGAAACTATGATGCAGGTATACGGGCAAATCAGACAAGGTAGCCTTACTTGTCATATACAGAACATCTATCAAAAGCCATTTGATCATATTCGAATCGGTACAAAGAAATACAAAGTAGATTACTCACGAAGACTCCGGACAAAGGAGTCTTTTATTCTGTCTGAGGTGCAGTAGATATGGCAAAAGTTGAAATAAGAGGATTAGATAAACTGCAGAAGAAGCTCAAAAAGAATTGTTCTTTGGAAGATGTGAAAACAGTTGTTTTGAAGAATGGAATGGATATGCAAAATAAAACTGTTAAAAATGCAGTATTTACAAAAGGGTATTCAACAGGAGCAACCAAAAGAAGTATCAGAGGTGAAACACGTGATGGTGGATTCACATATGCAGAAGGGCCATCAACAAATTATGCACCTTATGTTGAATTTGGAACACGTTTTATGGATGCACAACCTTTTGTTAGGCCTTCGTTTAAACAACAAGTGCCAATGTTTAAGTCAGATATGAAAAAGCTAGTTAAGTAGGTGATGCAATGGATTCACAACAAGAGTTATTCATTGCACTAAAAGTGCAATTAGAAAAAGCGTTAAAAAGTAAAGGCGTTAATGTATATGACACGTTTCTTCCAAGTGAAGGGACACCATATCCATATGTATACATTGGTTCAAGTCAACTAGTGGACGATTACGGAAATAAAACAATGATTCTAGGCACTATCACGCAGGTTGTGGATGTTTGGCACAACAATCCTAGGAAGCGTGGAGAATTGTCTGAAATTATGCAAACCATTAAGAAAGTGGCTAGACAAATCAACCACACAAACAACTTTGCTTTTATGATCCAAAATATCAACCAACGGATATTATCGGATTCAAGTACAGGAGCACCATTGATGCATGGTGTTCTAGAGTTGGATTTTAGAATTACAGGAGGAATAAAATAATGAAATTTGATTTACAAATGTTCGCAGAAGCAATGAAAGAATCAGTTGCAGGTAAACAGTTGATCTATCTTTTCAGAGTTGCAGAAGATTCAAAAAAAGAAGATGCTAGTGCAATTGCATTCCCAACAGAAAACGAACGAAACGTAACAAAAGATGCAGATACTACTGCTACAAAAGATGGAACTATTCGTACACCATCAGTGGCAGAAATTGAAATCACATCAACATCTGTTTTAGCAAAAGGTGATGCAATTATCGACAAATTAGAAAAGGCCATGTTGGCAGATAAGTTAGTCGAATGTTGGGAAGTAAACCTAGCAGAAGAAGGAACTGAAACAAATGTCGGCAAGTTTAAATCTAAATACTACCAAGGATATTTGACTGAATGCTCAATTTCATCAGAAGCAGAAGGAGTTGTTGAAGTTGATTTAACATTCGGAGCAAATGGAAATGGTGCAGATGGATATGCAACAGTAACTAAAGAGCAACAGGAAGTAGCATCTTACGTTTATAAAGATGTTAAAAAAGAAGAAGGAAATGTATAGAACAGGGGCAGAAAAGCCCCTTTTATTTTCGTATTTAGAAAGTGAGGATTTTGAATGAGTAAAAACATGGAAATTGAAGTAAATGGCGAAATTTATCAACTAGTAGCAGGGTTCGGATTTTTACATGAAGTCAATAAAAGAGTGACTGTGGATGTGCCAAACACTAAAAGCAAAAAAGAAGTAGGTTTGAAGTTTATGGTCGCAAGCATCATGGATGGAGATATTGATGCATTAGTCGATTGTATCTTCTGTATGAATATTGGGCAAACACCACGTTTAAATAAAGCATACATTGAAAGATATTTAGAAGATGTAGAAGATATCGACAAAGTTTTTGAGGACGTAATCAATTTTTTATCTCAAGCGAATGCGTGCAAGAAAGAAGTGAAATCACTGATGACGAGCATGCAGAAAGAAGAGAAAGAAGAGAAGGAATAGACGAAACATTTGATGAAATGTATGAGCGTGTCGCTTTGACTTGTTTTAGATATCTAGACTTCAAAAGTTTGGATCAGGTAAATAATCTTACCCCTTACGAATATCGTCTTTTAATGAAGGCCAAAGAGCTACAAATGGTGGATGATCAGTATTATCTGCATTTGCAAGCGTACCTAAATATGACTGCACAGGCTAAAAAGCAAGTTGGCAAGAAACAGAAAATGGTATACACGAAATTTAGCAAGTTCTTTGACTATCAGAAAGAGTTGGATCGTGTCATGGGAATAAAGAAACAAAGCAAGTTTGATAAGTTGGCAGAGTTCATAAATAAAAAGGAGGGATAACAATGGCAGAAAGTTTTAGTGTTGAAGCCATACTAACGGCAACCGATAAGAATATGACCTCAACCATGAACAAAGCTATAGGAGCGTGTCAGTCGTTTGGTGATAGAGTTAAATCTATCGTTGCAGGTGTCGGCATAACTAAAGCTATTGGTGCAACGATGAACGTTCTTAGCTCATCCTTTGATGGTGCTATTAATAGATTTGATACCATGCAATCCTATCCAAAAGTTATGAAGTCTTTGGGGTTTTCAATTGAACAATCTCAAAAGAGTGTTGCAAAGTTAAATCAGTCAGTACAAGGCTTACCTACAAACTTGGCAGATGTTGTAACAACATCTAAGTCGTTGGCTGCCGTTACAAGTAATATCGATAAGGCAACTGATACTACAATCGCATTAAACCATGCGTTTTTAGCAAGTGGATCTAGTTCTGAAGATGCATCACGTGGGTTACAACAGTATTCACAGATGCTTGCTAAAGGAACAGTTGATATGCAATCATGGAGAACCTTACAAGAAACAATGGCACCAGCATTAACTAAAGTTGCAAAGAAACTAGGTATTACAAGCGGTAATGCAAATGAATTGTATGATGCATTACAGAATGGAACGATTACATTTGATCAGTTTAATGATGCAATGATTGAATGTGATACAGAAACAGGTGGCTTTGCAGAAACTGCATTAGAAGCATCTAAAGGTATTAAAACTTCTATGACTAACATCAAGAGTGCAGTACAAAACTTAGAACAAGGGTTCTTGTCTGCAATGAATAACATGTTGAAGTCAAAAGCCATGGGTGGATTAGTTGATAATCTAGAAAAGATCAAATCTAAAATCTATGACTTTAGAAATTCAATCATGGAATCCAAGGATGATGGTTTGACATGGGACTTTAAGCCTGGAGTCTTGGAGAATGTATCAAAAGCTATGGATTGGCTTGCAGATAGAGCAAACAATGCTAAAGCTATGGTCCAACAATTCTATGATGGATTTATGAAGACAGATGCAGTACAAAACGCTATTACATTGTTCGACAAAGTCAAAGATGCTATTGGAAATGTAATGGATAAGTTGCAAGACAGTAAAGTCTTTGAGCAGTTAGGACAAGACATTGGAAATATCATTGCAAAAGTAGAAGATGTAACTGGCAAAATTGCAGATTTCATAGCAAATCTTAAAACGGAAGATGTTAAGAGATTTGCAAGTGCAGTCAAATTATTGGCAGGAGCATTTGTTGCAATCAAAGTTGGTAGCAAAGTATCTAGTATGATTAGTGGTGTCGTTGGCACGGCTAAAGGTGGATATTCAAAGTTAAAATCAATTATTGACAAAATCAGAGGATTAGGAGAAAAGCCAACTCAAGAAATACCTGGACAATTACCACAAAATGGTACTCCAAGTGACGGTATTGGTGATGCAGCAATGCGAACTGCTCAGAAAACATCTAAAGCTGCACAGATTATTAATTCTGCATTTGAAGGAATTTCAAATGTTATTGCTTCGGTATGTGAAGGTGTAAAAGGAATTATAACAGGTCTAGGAGAAGCTATTAGTACTGCTTTTCAAGGTATCGGACAAGGCATTAAATCAGCTTTGGAAGGAGTCGGAACAGTCATTGAATCGCTTGGTACTGCAATCAGTACGGTAGCACAAGGTATTGGACAAGGATTAGCAACTGCATTTACAGGTTTAGGAACTGCAATTGCATTAGTACCACCTACAACATGGCTTGCGTTGGCAGCGGCTATTCTAGCAACTGGTGCTGCAATGGCATTGGTTGGATCGCAAGGTGAAGGCTTGCAAATGGTTCTTCAGGGAGTTGCAGATGTTGTATCTGCGTTTGGACCTGTTATCAAAGAAGTGTTTGAAGGTATCAGTGGTGTAATTACATCATTCGGTGAAACAGTAAGTGGAATCTTAAACTCAGTATCAGGAGTGATTGAATCTATTGGTCAATCGGCATTAAATGCTGGTAAAGGATTTAAAGAATTAGCTAAAGGTATTCAGATTATTACTGGTTTAAATTTGTTTGATATGGGAGCTAGCTTAGCTGCAGTAGCAACTGGTATAGGAGCTATATCTGCAGCTTCTGTAGGCATAGGAAGTGCTGGTACTCAGATGATGGTCCTTGTAACTGCTATTGGTATGGTAGGTACTACATTTGCCAGTACGTCAGCTACAGTGACCAACTCATGCAATAACATTATCAGTGCAATGTCTGCAGCAGAAGCTAGGACTTCGACTTTAGGAACTGCAATCGGTACTAAGTTTACATCTGGACTTAAAGGAAGCTTATCAAAGAGTGTTTCAGTAGCACGATCTTCATGTACTAACATCATTAGCGCATTCAATGCGTGCCAGTCTAAATCTTATTACTGTGGTCAGATGATTGGTCAAGGATTGGCGAATGGTTTAAGAGCTAGTGAAGGTACTGTTAGAGCGGCTGCTGCAAGTCTAGCATCTGCAACAGATGCGGCAATTCGTGCAAAAGCTAAGATTGGCTCACCATCTAAAATTGCAGATAAAGATGGTATGTGGTGGGGTAAAGGATATCGCAATGGTATTTTAGGAATGGTTCCTCAGGTTAAAAAGGCTGCAGAGAAGTTATTATACCTTCCACTAATGAGCACTCCTAAAATGGCTTTTGGAGGTGTTGTGAGTGATATGAATACAGAATACGATTACACTAGCAACGCTCAATTAACGGTTGAAACACCACTTTACATTAATGATCGTGAATTTGCACGTGCAACATATAGAGCAAATCAGAATGAGATTAACAGAAATTCAAAGCTTAATGAGAGATTGCGAGGTAACAGATAATGTATGCATTCGTAAATACAGTAAATAGTGGCATCGTCGGTACTAACCTACCGACAGAAGCCATGTCATATAATGGCGTATATTTAGAAAATGAAATAGATGGATATCGTACACTTTCTGTAACAGGACGTGAGTTGATGGAATCAGAAGTAAAACATACTGAAATAGATGGAATGGATGGTTCTTATTACAGATATAAAACAACTCCTGCAAGAACGATTACTGTTAAGTACCAGTTGAGAGCTAGAGGAAGCAGAGAATTTCGAGAAGCTTACAACAAGATGAATAAATTGTTGAGTGGCGAGCAAGTAAAAGTCATTTTTAATGATGAAAGCGACAAGTATTTCATTGGAACTAAGACATCTAACACACAAGTTGATGGCGGAAGTAATAACGTAATCGGTGAAATCGAAATCTATTGCTCAGACCCATGCAAATATTCAACCGCAGAAAAAGAATTTACTGATACTAATGGAGTGTTAAACATTGTCAATGAAGGAACTGTACCGGTAAGCATTGATTATGAGGTTCAGACAACATCTGAAACTGGATATATTGGTATCGTATCAACTGAAGGTGTTATGCAGTATGGCAAAATTGAAGAATTGGATTCTGAAATTTATCAGCGAAGCGAAAGATTAGCAACTATAAGTAGTTTTATAAATTGTGTAGATGACAAAAGTGGCACAGATTATATGCATCCTACTTATGGAAGTAATGGTACACTTTCTCAACATACTTGGTTCAATCAAAACTTCTTAGGCTTTGGTTCAACTGGAACAAAAAAAGGGTATTCAAGTGGGGGCTTAAGAACGTTAATATTGCCTGCAGATTCAAACGGCGATTCTAACGGAGCTCAGAACTTCTATTGTTATATGCGACTTATATTCTATGCTAGCCTAATGGGCCAAACTGGAGAAATGTGTATAAACTTTTTGACTTCTGACAATAAAATCATATGCGGATGTAACTGGTATAAAGCAGATGCAGTTGGTAACACTGGACATTATGAAATTTGGGGAAATGGAAAAATTCTTGCAAACTTTAATTACACAACATCACATCTTAAAAATCAGAATCCTTGGTATTGGCCATGGAGTAATTGCGATGTTTTAAAAGAAGGTGGAAATCTTAGGTTTTCATATTTTGGCAAATATTTTTATTACTATATTCCAGAAATTTCAAATATGAAGTGTACAAAAATTCAAATCTCATGTAAGCAAGCTGGTGATCGTAGTGGCAATAAAATGATGAACATGATGGGGTTTAATACAATTGATTTTACAAAGAACAACGTATCGAAATGGAGAAACATTCCTAACAGATATCCAAGCGGTACTAAGATTACTATTGATGGTAAATCATCTCATGTTTATGTAAATGGTATGAGTAGACCTCAAGATGAGGTATTAGGAACTAAGTATTTTAAAGCACCAGTAGGAACTACAGAGATAAAGACTACGTGCTCAAGTTGGTCGAAATCGAAGCCGACAGTGAAAGCTAGAATTAGGGAGGCATGGTTATAATGGAACAAATAAGAATAGCAGTATTAACTCCTTACGATAAGATTCTAGCTTTTTTAGACAATACAGTGTCTAGTGCAATGCATTACTTTGATGAAACATTGCATACATACTTGAAAGGATCAGCATATACATTTGAATTTACTACATTGACTGCACATGATGATGCAGCATTTTTAGTCGAAGGAAATAAACTGAGCTTTACAAGAAAAAACAAAGGCTACTACTTAACTATCATGAACGTAGAAAAAGGTGGTGACACAACAAATGTTACCGCCTATGGCCTTTGCCTTGAATTAACGAATGAATATGTAGATGCATATAAAGCTACTAGAGCAATGTCATTTGCAGAATATGTAAATGCGTATGGATTTGAGCAATCGTTTGTAATTGGCAAGAATGAAGTATCAGACAAACGTATCACGCATGAGTGGACTGGTAGTGATACTGTACTAGCTCGATTGTATTCAATCGCAAATGTATTTGATGCAGAGTTAGAGTTCGTAACTCAATTGAATGATGATTATTCTTTGAAGAATTTTGTGTTGAATATTTACAGAGCACATTCAGATTCCGTTCAAGGAATGGGAAGTGACAAGCGCAGTACGATATTAAGATATCCAAACGATGTTTACGGAATCACGAAAACAAGTGATATTACTGAGCTATACACTGCAATCAGGCCTACAGGAACAAATGGATTACAGTTATATTCAATTAGTGGTCGAGTTGTAAAAGATACAAATGGAAATGTTTTGTATAAAGTTAATGGAAACAACATACTAGCACCTCAATCAAGGGATAGATTTCCTTCAACTTTACTTACGAATAATTCAAATGATATGTACGCAGTGCAAATTTGGTCTTATGAAACTGAAAACGTTGAGACATTATACGGTCAAGCTTTAGCTCAATTGAAAAAGAACTGTGTTCCTAAAGTTACATATGATGTAGATGCATATATTGATGCGGATATCGGTGATACGTTCACAATCGAAGATGCGGAGTATAGTCCTACATTATATCTTGAAGCACGAATCACTGAACAAGAGATTTGTTTTACAGATTCAGAGAAATGCAAAACTATTTTTGATAACTTTGAAGAAAAACAATCACAGATTAGTTCGGCTTTGATCAGTGAAATGAACAAGATGATTGAATTGAAGAAGGTTTACGAAGGTTCAATCGTATCTTCAAATGGAATTCTATTTAAGACTGATTCAGATTCGACTCAATTAACTGCAATTGTTAAGAATGATGGTGTTGATATTACATCTAAGTATTCAATTATTTGGTATAAAGACGATGAGCAAATATCAACGAGTCAAACAATCACAGTCAACGCTTCAGACTTCACGGAAAAGGCCGTGTACAGATTTAAAGCAATGAGTGGTGAAATACTTAAAGCAAGCGCAGAAGTCACTGTAATGCGACTACAAGACGGTCAGAATGGAACAAGTGCTTATGTGCATATTGCCTATGCAAACAGTTCAGATGGTCGTGTTGATTTTAGTTTGACAGAATCAAATCGTAAATTTATTGGTCAGTATTCGGATTCAAAACAATATGGAAGTGATGACCCAACAAAATACAGATGGAGTGCAATTAAGGGTGAGGACGGTCAATCATTTGTAAGCGCAGAAGAACAGTTCTATTATTCAACATCACAAACTGAATTAAACGGTGGTGAGTGGTTCGTTGGTAATGTGGTTTATCAATCAGATAAATTCCTTTGGAAACGTTGGAAATGTACGTATGCTAATCCAAGTGAAATCAAGTACACGAAAGCTATATTTGATAACACATGGAATGAAATTGATGCGAAAATCGGTGAGATTCATACTCAAGTATCTCAAGCAAATGTGCAATCAAAAGAAGCAGTTGATAAAGCAACTCAAGCTCAAACGGATGCAAGTAAAGCGAATGAATTAGCTAATACTGCGAATACTCAATCAAGTGAAGCTAAGCAACTAGCACAAGATGCAAATACTAGTACTGGTAATGCTCAGAAACAGATTGATGCAATTAAAGGTGATATCAATGATTCAAAGCAACAAATTCAAGATGCAGTTGATAAAGCAAATGAAAATGCTAGTGAAATTGCTACTGTAAAAGAAACGTATGCTACAAAAGTTGATTTAACTACTGAATCAAAATCTATTCATGCAGAGGTAACAACTGAAATCGAAGAGAAAGTCGGTGAACTGTCGACTACAGTTTCTCAAAATTATGCTTCTAAGAGTGATTTAACAACACTTGAAGGAAGTATGAACACGAAGTTTCAACAAACTGCAGATACAATATCAACTCAAGCAAGTTCAATTGAAAGATTGCAATCAGATACAACTCAAGCTCGATTAGATATCATCGATGCAACAAAGAAAGCAACGGATGCTCAAGCTCAAGCAGATAAAGCTTTAGGCGATGCTCAGAGTGCTCAAAATTTAGCAGACCAAGCCAAGAAAAAAGCAGAAAGTGCTCAAACAAATTTAGACAACGCTAATAAAGAGTTGGCAGATGCAAAGGCTAATCTAGAATCAGTGACTGGTAGAGTTGATGCGACTGAGAGCGAAATAACAAAAGCTCAAACTCGTTTAACAAACGCAGAAACTGCAGTACAGAAAGCTCAGTCTGATGCAACTACTGCTCAAGATAATGCAACTACGGCAATCAATAATGCAAAAACGGCTCAAGAAGTGGCGGATGATGCAAAAGCCAAAGCAGAACAAGCTCAGGAAGATTTAGCAGATTTAACGAATAAAGTTAGTTCAAATACAACTAAAATCGAGCAAAATGCAGATGCAATTAAATTACAAGCTACTAAGATTACTGAAACTAGTAATAAGATTGATAATTTAGAAATCGGTGGAAGGAATTTATTACTATCAACGCAAACGTTTCAATTACCGTTTCAATATAGTGGAACTGCAACTACGTTGGTAAAAGATTCTGATGGATTTTATTATACTAATTTACGGAACACTTTTAGCAATTATGTTTATCAGTATCTTGATTTAAAAGTAAATCAAAAATATACATTATCGTTATATGCTAAATGTGATTCTAACGTTACATTAGAAGTTAAAGACGATAGTGTTAATAACATATCCTTAACTTATATAAATCTAGATTCGAAGGATTGGAAACTTTATACTTCAACTTTTGTTGTAAAAAAGAATGCGAATCAACCAAAAATTGCTTTTTTAACTAGACAAGATACGGCAACGGTATATCTGAAAAAGATTAAACTCGAACTCGGTGATAAAGCTACTGATTGGACTCCTGCTCCAGAAGATGTAGATGAAGCAATAAACACTGAACGTACTGAGCGAAAGTCTGCAATTGAAACTAAGGCAAATGAAATTACTTCAAAGGTTTCTGAAACTTATGTATCAAATTCTGCATTTGAGTATTATCAAAATACTGTATCAACTCAGTTTACTCAAACAAAGAAGGACTTTACATGGTCAATCAATCAATCGGTAACTGATGCAAAGAATGAGATGGGCGGTCAAATCGACAGTGTAAATGGTCGTGTTGATGGTTTAAAGCAAACCACTGACAACGTAAATAGTTATATGTCGTTTGATAATGATGCATTAACTTTAGGTAAATCAGATAGCGCATTTAAAACTAAGATTACAAACCAAGAATGGTCGATTCAAAAGAATGGTGCAAAGGTAACGTATATAAATGACCAAACGATGTACATTACAGATGGACAATTTACGCAGTCTTTAAAAGTAGGCGCATTTGGATTTGTGCCAAGAGCAAATAGCTCTTTGGACTTCAAGAAAGTAGGGTGATTGAATGGCAGAATGTAGTGGAAGTATACGAATCACGAGTGGTGAAGAGAATAAATATTCTTTGATATTACAATATCGTGAAAAGTCGTATTCTGTTGAAAAAAACACGTCTGTTGTGTATTGGCTAGTTAGTATTCGATCTAACACGAAATATCATAACCACACTGGACTTACAGAAAACTTCATAGTAGTTATAAACGGTACTACAGTGCATAATGCAAATCACACGATCACTTGTGGTGTAGGTCAGACAATTGATGTTGCACAAGGAACAACGACAATCACACATGATGCAGACGGCTCAAAGAAAATATCTGTAAGTGCTTCGTTTAGTTGTGATAACACAAATTATTATGCACCTAGAAGTGGTTCGTGCAGTGGCTCGTTAACGCTAACGACAATACCACGTGCTACAAGTCCTTCTATTGATAAGCCAAGTCTAGAATGTGGCAGCACAATCAAGATTAGTGGTACAAGTGCATCAAGCAAATTCAGTCATAAAGTTTATGTAACTTGGAATGGAACAAAAACACAAATAGGAACAATAGCTAGTGGTACTACAACTCCTAGCTTTTCTTATACCATTCCAACCGCATGGGAAAAGGACTTGCCTAACTCTACAAGTGAAATTGCTACTTTTACTTTAGAAACATTCAGTGGCTCGACATCAGTTGGTTCAAAATCCGTAAATGCAACTATTAAAGTAAGAAGCAGTGTAGTTCCTTCAATTGATGGTATCGAAGTAACAGATGCAAATTCAGTATGTGCAGGAATTGGGCAGATAGTTCAGTCACAATCTAGACTAAAATTTGCAATAACATATAGCGGTGCGCAAGGCTCAACTGTTACATCTGTATCAACCAAATTTGAAGAACAAACATACAATGGTATGTCCTTTACGTCCAATAGCACTGGCGGTGAATTTAAACATAAACTTGTACTTGAAGAGATGCCCAATCATACGCACTATATATTAGATCAGCCATCAGATGGAAATACTGGATTCAGTGGAGACCCAGGTGGTAAGTCACCTTACACTAGAGCTACTGAACGTGCAGATAGAACCAAACGATATTGGTGGGGTACTACATATCCTTCCGGAGGAGATAAAGCTCACAATAACGTTCAACCTTATATTGTTACCTATTTTTGGAGAAGAACAAAGTAATTACTTGATTCTTTTCCAAAAGAATACAGTCATGTAAGGCTGAATATTGTTATGTGGCTCATTGCCTCCTTCTTCTCTTGTGTGCGCAGAATAATATGAACCCAGTGGTATTGAAGTTTCAGATTGATATGTTACATATTTGTCTGAAATATTTGGAGTACTACCATCATCCTTACCTTTTACTGTTGTATGGAAATGAGAAGGCATCTCTTTTTTAGTCAGCAAATGCTTGTACTCTCCACCAGTCTGATTAGTAGTAAAAGACATACCTATGCGATTCGCTTCCAAAAGTACACAACAAGACTAGGTTGAATATTATTGTGACTTTGTGAACCGCCGACAGAATTCGTTACTGTTAAATCATTTTGATAAATACTATCTGTAGATATATTTTTGTTTGTCATTAAACTAGTAAATTTCTTGTTTGTGTTTGTTCTATAATCCCATTGGGCGTATCCGTCATATCCATCATTTGTACCATGTCTATGTGATGGCATTTCTGATATAGACAATTTATGTTTATATTCGCCATACTCTTTTTGAGCAGTAAATGACATACTTATGCAGTACGTCTCCAGAAGTAAACAACAACGTATGGAGGAATGTTGTTATGAGCTTTGCCTTCTCCTTCAATACTAGTTGTTGTATACCAATAGTGACTGTCTTTGTTTACGTTGTATGTACTTAGATGATTATATGCACGCAATGAAGCACTGCTATCTTCTTGAGCAGGCACTTTATGATTATGAGGTGGAATCTCGGATAAAGACAAGGTATGTGCGTACTCACCACCTGTAGTATTAACAGTAAATGACATACATTTACTTATAGTAATCACAAAGTAGTTCTACACACTTCCGCTTCAATTCCATTTGAGGGTGGACATAAATATTCATAGTAATTGATACATTAGAATGACCAAGTAATTCACTGAGTGATTTATAGTCACAACCACACTCAATGCATCTTGTTGCGAAAGTATGTCTGAGCGCATGGAATTTGAGGTGTGGTAATTCGAGTTCTTTAAGGATTCTATTGTAGTAAAGTCTGTATTTGTTTGGCTCTATTGGTTTATCTCGATTCGTTAATACATAGTTATCTGCATCACCTTGTAGAAGGATTGCATAATGCATTATCCATGTATTCAATGGAATCATGCGTGTGCTCGATCTTGATTTAGGCGGTGTCACATATAAGTGACTACCGTCTTCTTTTGTATATGTTCGTATCATAGTTTTATCTATTTTTAATAATTTGCTTTGGACATTGATATCACTCCATTTAAGAGCACACAGTTCTCCAATTCTGATACCAGTGTGAATGCATAAAAGAATGCCAAAGTTTTTATAGTTGATTTCAGACTGGAGGTGATTAATCAATGAAACTTGATGTTCTTTTTCAAAAATCTCTACCGCCGTAGGAGGATGGTATGGAAGTTGAATATCGACTTTGAACGGAAGTGTAAATTTAAGAATTTGGATAATGTCTTTGGCATATTTAAACGATATGCCACCTTTTCCATCTTTACGACCGTTTTCAAGTTTTTGAAGAATAAACTCCTGCAGAATATCGTTGTTCAAATCTTCAATATGATAATTGCCTAGTTTTGGCATGATGTGATTGTGGATCACATTACAATAATTTGTGTAAGTGCTGTATTTTAGATATATTTTCTTTTCTTTTAACCAAGATGTTAATTTTTCTGAATATAGCATTTTTGTTTTACCTCGCTTTTTTTATATGTTAATAGGAGGATTTTATATGGTTAAAACACATGAAATCAATTTAAATACTAAATTATGGAATTTTTTCCAAGAGCACGATTTTATTATTCTTGATTTGACTGATAAACAAATCAATGAACAAGATTACGTGTTATTCAAACAAGTGTCTTTAGATGAAGGAAAAGAAACGGATACTGATTTATTCAGAATGACACAGATTCGTAGCATCACAACTAACGATGGTTTCAAAGATGGTTATGTGATGTTAAATGTAACTAAATTATAGATATTGCGGAGTCTAGAAATTGGCTCTTTTTTAATAAGTCTAATAGGAGGATCAATATGAATTTAGATTTTACACAAGTTACAAATTATTTTGTTTTAGTTGTTTTGGTAGCGTGCTTAGTTGTTGGATATATTTTAAAAACATCATTTACAAGTTTCCCTAATAAATATATTCCAACAGTGCTTGCTTTAATTGGAATGGCATTAAATCTAGCGGTATCAGGTCTTACAATTGAAAGTGCCGTATATGGAGCGGTGATGGGATTGGCATCTACCGGACTGCATCAGGCATTTACACGTTTCATTGAAGGCAAAAACGAAGATGAATAGGGTGTTGGATTGTGGAAGAAGTAATTAGATCAATCCAACTATTCTTAGTAATATGTGGTGGTGTCATCACGATTGGTGGCGCTTATAAAGTTTTTCAAGATTGGCAAAAGCCAAATAAAGACTTAAAAGCAATGGTTTTAAGACATGATGAATTGTTAAAACAAGATAACGATAGAATTAAAAATATCGAAAAGTTAGTCATTTCGCAAGAAGGCTTAAGTAATAAGCTAAATGAACATACTCGCATTTTATCTGAACACGATAATCGTCTTGATGAAGATAAAGAAAGAAGTAATTTATTACTTAAAGCCAACATTGCAATCTTGAATGGTCTGTTATCAGATGCAGATAAAGAAAAGCTAGTCGAAACTAGAAATGAAATTCAAGATTTTTTAGTAGAAAAAAATTAGGAGGACAGAAATATGGAAGAAAAAGACGTAAAATTTGAAGAATTATCAGAAGAAGCTCAAGCAGAGTTGAGCAATGGTAAAGAAGAAGGTGAAGAAGAATGTCTTACTCAAGCTTAACTAATAAATATATTCCTGCAAGTGTAGATAACTATATGCGTGGTAGAGGTGGTTACAAGGTATGTAAAATCACACCTCATCATATGGCTTGCGAATGGACGGCAGAACGATGTGCTCAGTCATTCCAAGTAAGCGGAAGAATGGCTAGCGCAAACTATTGTATTGGTTCAGATGGTACTATCGTTGCAAATGTTGACGAAGAGAATCGTGCATGGACATCATCAAACTACTACAACGATTGCCAATCAATTACAATTGAAATTGCGAACGATAATACAGATACGTGGACAATCTCACCAAAAGCATGGAATGCATTGGTAAATCTATGCGTGGATGTATGTAAACGATATGGATTCAGATTAAACTACACTGGTGATTCAACTGGAAGCTTGACAGAACATAGAATGTTCGCAAGTACAAGTTGCCCAGGTCCTTTCCTACACGACAGAATGAATCAATTAGCTAAAGAAGTTAATGCTAGATTAGATGGTCATACTGTAGCACCAACGCAACCAAGTACTCCAAGCGCTCCAAGTGGCGAAAAGTATTCAGTCGGTACACCTATCTGCACAAATACATTAAGCATTAACTGCTACGGAACTTCTAAAATCTTAAAAGGAGATTGGAACGGTTCAATTGGTAGAGTTATTAAAGGCTCTAAATATCCATATCGTATTGATCGTAATGGGGTAGCGATTGGATGGACAAATGATGGGGGTATTGATACGGACCCTCACGTTCCAGTAGGTGCTACACAATCTAATGCAGAAGCTATCGACCAAATTTTGCATGAAGGCAGTTATGTGACATCTGTGCATATGAAAATCGGCAATCAAGGATTAAAGAAGATTGGTGATGATTTATGTTGCTACTTATCTCAATTAGGCGGTTGGTTTCCAATTCGTTTAGTCGACAAAGTACCTAATTCAGATGGATATAATGACAATGTATTGCATACAACAAATGCAGAAGTCTACGTATCTAGAATCAGAGTCGATGCAGTGAATGTTCAAAAGAATATTGTCAAGATTGGTGGCGTTTGGGTTGACCCAACACCATTAACAGAAATTGCATAAATATAATGAAGCCTACGTGTAATGCGTAGGTTCTTTTTTATGACTTGAATTTGACTTATTATTTTTTAAAAGTATTAAAAAGTAATATTTTATATGAAACACATACCTCTATATAAAGTATAAATCATATGCATAAACAAGGCATACATCTACGAAAAAATTCTGTGTCGTCTAAAGTCATTTCCTTTATTTGATTATGATC
>OHAY01001604.1_pt1 | contig 20187 bp, 17 predicted proteins | sample 1577191 | NCBI WGS metagenome assembly OHAY01 (sample SAMEA3541504, study PRJEB24748) | human gut metagenome | biome: human gut; feature: human-associated habitat; material: faeces | place: China | collected 2012 | reverse complement strand
CAGCTGCGCCTGCGCCTGCAGGAGTTGCTCCGCTCTCTGCTCAAGCCATACAACTATCAGGAGGTCATAACACCGGGCATCGGCGGCAAGAGCCTCTACGTCACCTCAGGTCACTATGCCCACTATGGCAAGGACGCATTCCAACCGATCCACACACCCGAGGAGGACGAGGAGTATATGCTCAAGCCAATGAACTGTCCTCACCATTGCGAGGTTTACGCACGCAAGCCACGCTCATATAAGGATCTGCCATTGCGCATTGCTGAGTTTGGAACTGTATTCCGCTACGAGAAGAGCGGTGAGCTCCACGGTCTTACCCGTGTGCGCACGTTCACACAGGACGACGCCCACATCTTTGTTCGTCAGGATCAGGTTAAGAAAGAGTTTGAGAACGTTATCGACGTTATCTTGAAGGTGTTCAAGATCTTCGGCTTCGAGAACTACGAGGCTCAGATTTCTCTGCACGACCCCAAGGACACAGAGAAATATATCGGTAGCCCCGAGATATGGGCTGAGAGCGAGAACGCCATTCGCGAGGCTTGCAAGGAGAAAGGCCTGGAGGCTCGTGAGGAGATTGGCGAAGCAGCCTTCTATGGTCCTAAGCTCGACTTTATGGTTAAGGACGCCATCGGACGCCGTTGGCAACTCGGAACCATTCAGGTCGACTATAACCTGCCGCAGCGCTTCCGTCTTGAGTACACAGCCGAGGACAACAGCAAAAAGACGCCTGTGATGATTCACCGTGCACCCTTCGGTTCGCTTGAGCGCTTCACAGCCGTGCTCATAGAGCACACAGCCGGCCACTTCCCCTTGTGGCTCACACCTGATCAGGTGTCTATTCTGCCTATCTCTGAGAAGTATAACGACTATGCCCGCAAGGTAGCAGCCCAGCTTGATGCCGCTGGCGTGCGTGCTCTCATCGACGACCGCAACGAGAAGATTGGCCGCAAGATTCGTGACAACGAGCTCAAGCGCGTGCCTTACATGGTTGTGGTGGGTGAGAAAGAGGCTGCCGACGGCACCGTGGCCATGCGTAAGCAGGGTGGCGGCGAACAGGCCACCATGTCGGTTGCCGACTTTGCAAAGCGCATAAACGACGAGGTGGCTGCTCAGTTGGCTGCTGTTAACGAATAGAAGAAAAGAGAGGGCTTTAAGTTTTAAAACTATAAGCATTTTGACTTTCAAAGAATAGAAAATAAATTCTTACACAAGAAATGAGGGGGAGACACAAGCTCACGGTTTTCACGACCAAGAGCATGTGCCTCCCCCTCTTTTGATTAATGAAGATCTCCTCATTTACCCATCTATTGCTACTCGTCTACCTGTCTACTCGTCAACTTGTCAACTCGTCAACTGACAATTAAAGTTTTTTGTGACCAAATGTTTGTGTATGTCGCAAAAAATGAGGAATTTTGCCTTTCGAATAAATTTGCATTAACATTCGGAACAAAAGAAACAGAACATACAAATGATAAAACCGCATATCCTCGCCCTTTCAAGACTCAGCCCCTGTCTCGCATGGCTTGCAGCCTGCCTCTTATTTTTCACCTCTGTCTCAGCCCACGCCCAGATGCGCTGGAACCAAGCTTACCAACAGTATGTGGACCAATATAAAGATTTGGCAATAGAACAGATGCTTCGTTACAACATTCCGGCAAGCATAACGCTGGCACAAGGACTGTTTGAGAGCCGTGCCGGACAGAGCGTGCTCGCAACGCAAGGCAACAACCATTTTGGCATAAAATGTCACGGATGGGGAGGACGAACGATGTATCACGATGACGATGAGCGAGGCGAATGTTTCCGCGCCTATGAAAACGCATACCAAAGTTTTGAGGATCATAGCAAGTTTCTTGCACGCAACACACGCTACGCACGACTGTTTTCTTTAAAGAAGACTGACTATAAGGGATGGGCACGAGGGTTGAAAGCCTGTGGCTACGCCACAAATCCTCAGTATGCCAACAAGCTTATAGGCATAATCGAACTCTACAAGCTCAACAAGTTTGACCACGCCACAAGCTACGACAAGTTTATGGCCACGCACACAAGCAAGGACAAAGCTCTGCCAGGACAACGTCTGCACCCTATCAAGATATATAACGACAACTACTATCTTGTGGCTCGCCAGGGCGACACGTTCAAGAAGATCGGCAAGGAGGTGGGCATCTCTTATAGAGTCATCGCCAAGCACAACGAGCGCCATTGGAAAGACCGCATAGAGCCAGGCGACATTATTTATCTCAAGAAGAAACGTAAAAAGGCTATAAAAGCTTATAAGAACCGTCCGCACATCGTGAAAGACGGAGAGAGCATGTACAGCATAGCACAAACCTACGCCATACGCCTGAAGAGCCTCTACAAGAAAAACCATCTCTCACCCGACTATCAGATCAAGGTAGGCGACACGCTGAGGGTTTATTAGCCGTGAGGGGCTTGCGCAAGTTTATGACCTGTCGGGGTCATGAGGCTTGAGCAAGCTCCATCAGCCGCGCTCTCTTTGAACCCTCTTTGAACCCTCTCTGCGACTTATTTGCGTGCTCTTTATGTTCTCTTATAAGCACTCTTTTACGTTCTAAAAAAATATTTTGCTCTTGTTTTATACAAAATAACGGCAAAAAGGCTAATGTGTGAAAAATTATTTGTAATTTAGCACCCGAAAAAAATTTTTCCATACTAATTTTTTTAAGGAACAAAAGATGAGACACAATTTTGTGACAATCGCCGACTTGAGCAAGGACGAGATTATGTACCTTATTCAGATGGCAGCAGAATTTGAGAAACATCCCAACAGAGAACTTCTCAAAGGAAAAATAGTAGCAACCCTCTTTTATGAGCCCTCAACACGCACACGTCTCAGTTTTGAGACAGCTGCCAACCGGCTGGGAGCCAAGGTTATAGGCTTCAGCGATGCTAAAGCCTCAAGCGTGTCTAAAGGTGAGACGCTCAAAGACACCATTCTCATGGTGAGCAACTATGCCGACGTCATTGCCATGCGCCACTACATTGAGGGAGCTGCGCAATATGCAAGCGAGGTAGCACCTGTGCCCATCATCAACGCTGGCGACGGAGCACACATGCACCCGTCACAATGTCTCCTCGACCTCTATTCTATCTACAAGACGCAAGGGACGCTTGAAAACCTCAACATCTACCTCGTAGGTGACCTCAAGTATGGACGTACAGTGCACTCGCTTATAACGGCCATGCGACATTTTAACCCCACATTCCATTTTATTGCACCTAAAGAGTTGGCAATGCCCAACGAGTATAAGCTCTATTGCAAGGAGCATAACATAAAATATTTTGAACACACAGTATTCAACGACAAGGTCATTGCCGATGCCGACATTTTATATATGACGCGTGTTCAAAAAGAACGTTTCTCTGATCTTATGGAATATGAACGCGTAAAAAATGTCTACATTCTGAAACGCGCCATGCTGAAAAACGCTAAAGAGAACATGAAGATCATGCATCCACTGCCGCGTGTCAACGAGATTGCCTATGACGTAGACGACGATCCGCACGCCTACTACATTCAGCAGGCACAGAACGGTCTCTACGCACGCGAAGCCATCTTCTGCCATGTACTCGGCATAACGCTCGATGACATCAGAAATGACAAAACAATAATTGAAAGATAACACCCCAAAACAAACACACATAACACAATGAGCAAGAAAGAACGATTGGTCGCCGCCATTAAAAACGGCACCGTGATTGACCACATACCAGCAGAAAAAACTTATCAGGTGGCAACGCTGCTCAAGCTCGAAGAGCTCAGCTCACCCGTGACAATAGGTTACAACTATCCCTCAAAAAAAGTAGGATGCAAAGGCATTATAAAGGTGTCTGACAAATATTTTACCGACGAGGAGATCTCACGTCTCTCGGTCGTGGCACCTAAGATCGTGCTTAACATCATCAAAGACTATGAGGTGGTGGAAAAGAAAACCGTAGAGACACCTGACGAGTTGAGAGGCATCGTGAAATGTAACAACCCTAAGTGTATTACAAACAACGAGCCTATGCAGACCGTCTTCAACGTGGTCGACAAGACACACGGCACGATAAAATGTCACTACTGCGACAAGGAACAGGACATCAACAACGTGGAGCTATTATAAAAAGAATTTTTAATACAAAAAATACATAGAACAATGAAGAGAGATCAAGAAATTTTCGACCTTATCGAGAAGGAGCACCAGCGCCAGCTAAAGGGCATGGAGCTCATCGCGAGTGAGAATTTTGTAAGCGACGAGGTGATGGAAGCCATGGGTTCCTACTGCACCAACAAGTATGCCGAGGGACTGCCTGGCAAACGCTATTATGGCGGATGCGGCGTGGTAGACCAGATTGAAAACATCGCCATTGAGCGTGTTTGCAAACTCTTCGGCGCCGAATTTGCCAACGTGCAGCCTCACAGCGGCGCACAGGCCAACGCAGCCGTGTTGCTGGCTGTGCTCAACCCTGGCGACACATTCATGGGTCTTGACCTCTCAATGGGAGGACACCTCAGCCACGGTAGCCATGTCAACACCAGCGGCATTCTCTATAACCCCGTGGCCTACTCGCTGAACAAGGAGACGGGACGCGTTGACTATGACGAAATGGAACGCCTGGCAAAAGAGCACAAGCCTAAGCTCATCATTGGAGGAGGATCGGCCTACTCGCGCGAGTGGGACTATGCACGCATGCGCCACATTGCCGACGAGGTGGGAGCCCTGCTCATGATCGACATGGCTCACCCGGCAGGTCTCATTGCCGCCGGACTGCTCGACAATCCTGTAAAGTATGCTCACATTGTGACAACAACAACCCATAAGAGTCTTCGCGGTCCACGTGGCGGCGTCATTCTCATGGGTAAAGACTTTGAGAATCCATGGGGCAAGAAAACGCCTAAGGGCCAGATCAAGATGATGAGCCAGTTGCTCAACTCTGCCGTGTTCCCAGGAACGCAGGGCGGACCACTTGAACACGTCATCGCAGCCAAGGCTGTTGCCTTTGGCGAGGCTCTGCAACCCGAGTTTAAGGAATATGCCACACAGGTAAAGAAGAATGCTGCCGTGCTCGCCGATGAGCTGGTAAAGCGTGGCTTCGACATCGTGAGCGGCGGTACTGACAACCACTCTATGCTCGTGGACCTTCGCAACAAGTATCCTGAGCTCACAGGAAAGGTAGCTGAAAACGCTCTCGTGGCTGCCGACATTACCTGTAACAAGAATATGGTTCCGTTCGACACACGAAGCGCCTTCCAGACATCAGGCATCCGTCTCGGCACGCCTGCCATCACCACACGCGGTGCAAAGGAAGACCTCATGGTGCTCATTGCAGAGCTCATTGAGGAGGTGCTCAACGATCCTGAGAACGAACAGGTTATTGCTAACGTGCGCAAAAAGGTGAACGAAACGATGAAAAACTATCCGCTGTTCGCATACTAAAGCAAAGCGTTTAAAGTAAAGAGTGAAGAGTGAGGAATTCAATGCTAAGGCTGATTGTTAAGGAAAACAATGAAGCAAAGCACAGGAATTCTTCATTCTTCACTCTTCTCTCTTCACTAAACATCTTATTCCATGTTCCAGCTAATCATCGTAATAACAATATTACTCATCGCCCTCTCTTATGCCGCATGGCGCATAAGGATGGTTATAAAAAATGCGGGAGGCCGTTGCTATGGCTGCCCTATTAAAGATGCGTGCTCAAAAAAACATGACAAGAAATTTCTTAAAGACAAGAAAGGTTGCGATGACAGACCATGCGATGACAAGCCAAAAGAAAGGACGTGAAAGTATTCTGCAAGCAAGGACAGCAAAGAAAAAGGAATAAGAGAGTGAGAAAAAAAGGATAAAAGAAGGAAAAAGCAGATAAAAGCAAAAAGAAAGAGAAAAAAGTGTGCAAAACATTTGGTAAAACAAATAAAATGTTGTACCTTTGCAACCGCAAATCAGAAATGATGCCACGGTGCCTTGGATGAGTGGCTTAGTCAACGGTCTGCAAAACCGTCTACGGCGGTTCGAATCCGCCAGGCACCTCATAAAAGCAACCAACAATGTTGGTTGCTTTTTTGTTATTCTATCACGTCAACTTTCCTGCACGTTTCATTACAGCACGTTTCTTGCCATCAGGTTATCCGCCGGTTCACGGCAGATTTCAAATTATGTCCCCTATTGTCTCTATTGTCGTCTCCCCACAATCCAAGGCGCAAACCTATAGACCACCCACGCCACAACAGCAGAGAACACCCACACCAAGCTGAAAGCAAAAAGGAGCAATAGCACGTTACCATTAAACGAAGGCAGAACACGCGACACAAGCAACGGGATGCCGCCACAAACGAAATAGAACACCAAACTGTGGCTACCTGTCCAGCGCAACCATGCCAACACCTTAACGTGCGGCAACACCTTACAAACACCCACAACCAGCAGACATGAGAGCAACGTGTCGACATAAAACAGCAAAAACGAAGGAATCTTCACTACATAAAAGATAATCTCTACATCATGCTTCCATTCCCACACCTTAATGTAAACAAGCACACAAGCAAGCACAAGAAGCAACGGCAAGCGCCATCGATGACATGTTGAAACGAAAAAATGTTTTAGTTCTGTAATTTTACGTTCTCTAACATTTCCTTCAGAGAGCCCATTTCCAAGCCACCACTCCACCATTCTATACAGGCGACCTGTAAAGACAAAAGTTAGAGCAATAGTAGAAACAGACAATATGTTGGAGCAGTGTCGAAAAAAGCACACAAATACCATAAAGGGAAGAAACACGCCAAAGGTCTCAAAAACAAATGCTCCTGCCCCGCCCTTAGGACAAAGAAACTGACACCCAAACAAAACCAGGCAATAATAAGCCTGGACCACAATGAGCGAAGACACAAACCATGAAGCTTCGCCGTTGAGCACAGGCATAATAAGCGACAGAAGATTGACGTCGCTACCGTGAGCCACAGCTTTAGGAAAAGCCATGGCCAGCGTAAAGATGAGGTAAGGCACAACCAAACTTCTGAAAACCGAACGCAGTTTGTGCCCTACAGAAAACTGTTTGTCGGGAGACATAAAGAGGTAGCCTGACACAAAGAAGAAGACAGCCAAGGCGTTAAGCACCGTCAGTGTATAAGACGATGCGAAGCCATCGGCATAATAGACGCTGGTGTGCGCCCATAGAATGGTGAGCATGGCCAGTCCGCGAGCCATGTCAACCCACACAATGCGTCTACTCATGATGATAAGGTTCGCCTTTAATGATGGTGCAGGCCCTATAAACCTGCTCAGCCAGCACCAGACGCACCATCTGATGTGAGAATGTCATGCGCGATAACGACACAAGATCGTCGGCCCGATCATAAACAGCCTTGGCGAAACCGTAAGGGCCACCTATCACGAGCACAAGCTTGCGAGCCCTTTGTTGCAGAGCTTCAAGCCATTGTGCAAACTCAACACTTCGCATCTCCTTGCCGCGCTCATCGCAGAGCACGAGCGTGTCACCCGGCTGCACCTGTTTCAAGATAAGGTCGCCCTCGGCCACCTTTTGTTGCTCCTCGCTCAGATTTTTCGTGTTCTTAAGAGCCGGGATGACGGTGAGCTTCACAGGCATGTAGTGTTCCACACGCTTGACATAATCGTCGATAGCAGCCTCGAAACGCTTGTCGGAGGTCTTGCCTACAAACACCAATTCAGTCTTCATAGTCGGCCTTTCGTTTAGGGTTCATTGGGAACCATCCCTTCTTCACTCTTTGTTTCTGTTCAAAAATCTCGCCAATACTCCACAGACACGAGGCTCCCGTAACGCCGCAAAGCACCGAAGCCAGCACGTTGCTTATAAACAGCGCCGCCACGATGAACGCTAAGCCGAGCAAAAGAAAAATCCACCACAGACGTGTGCCGAAATAATACTCACATTTTATAACCACAGGATGAAAGACACCTATGATAAGAAATGTGCTTACAGCGATGATAAGTCCGGTAAAATACATATATTCAATTTTATCAGTTATTACAAATATTTCTTAATCAAAAATATAGTTTCGATTTGCAAAATTAGCAATAACCATAGAAAACAACACAAAAAAAATCGAAAAAAACAAAGCCACTACCTTAAAAAAAGTAGTGGCCTTGAAAATAATAAGATTTTTGTGGTCTATTCGCTGTCCTTATTTACAAGACAACAAAAACATTAACCAAAATTGTCGTACATAATGCTCTCAGGATCTACGCCGAGCGAATCGAGATAGTCGGTAACGGTCTTGATAAGCATTGGAGGGCCGCAGAGGTAATATTCACAGTCTTCGGGTGCATCGTGGTCCTTAAGATAGGTGTCGCGAATGCAATTAACGGCAAATCCCTCATAATATTTCACGCCCTGAGCATCGGCAACGGGGTCCTTGCGGTCGAGCGAGAGGTGGAAATGGAAATTGGGGTATTCCTTCTCCAGCTCCCAGAAGTCTTCAAGGAAGAATGCTTCACCCAAAGCGCGTGCTCCATAGAAGAAGTGGAGCTCGCGGTCGCGTGTATGGAGCGTTTTGGTCATGTGCATGATCTGAGCGCGAAGCGGAGCCATACCGGCACCACCACCAATCCATATCATCTCCTTGCCAGAGGTGAAGTTGGGATGGAAGTCACCATAAGGGCCCGACATCATAACCTTGTCACCAGGTTTGAGTGAGAAGATATATGAAGAGGCAATGCCTGTAGGCACGTTCTGGAAGCCCACCTGCGGGCGAGGCAAGAACGGTGTTGTGGCAATGCGGACGGTGAGGGTTATGATATCGCCCTCATCGGGGTAGTTGGCCATTGAGTAGGCACGCACAGTAGGCTCGGGATTGTGGGCCTTAAGCGAGAAGATGTTGAACTTCTCCCATGCACCAAGATATTCTTCGCCAATGAGCGACTTGTCAAAATCTTTGTCATAGTCAATGCAGTCGTATGCAGGAATCTTGATCTGAGCATAAGAGCCAGGAATGAAGTCCATGTGCTCGCCAGGAGGCAGCGCCACCTTAAACTCTTTGATGAACGAAGACACGTTATTGTTGGAAATAACGGTACACTCCCACTCTTTGACACCCATAACCGAGTCGGGCACTTTGATCTTCATGTCGCTCTTAACCTTACATTGGCATCCGAGGCGCCAATGATCCTTGATCTGCTTGCGTGTGAAGTGAGGCTTCTCCGAGTCGAGAATCTCACCGCCTCCCTCAAGCACCTGAACCTTACATTGTCCACAGCTTGCCTTGCCGCCACATGCTGAAGGCAGAAAGATGCCGTTCTCGTTAAGCGTGGTCATGAGCGAAGAGCCTTGGGGTACGTTGAGGTTCTTGTCGCCATTGATAAGGATGTTAACATTGCCGCTCGGACTGAGGAAGTTCTTAGCCACAAGCAGGATAACAACCAAGAGGAGTATCACAATAAGGAAAACTCCGATACTTGCAATTATAAATGATGTGTTCATAACGTTGAGTCCTCCTTATTATATTTTAAGACCAGAGAAGCACATCATGGCCATTGCCATGAGTCCTACGGTGATGAATGTGATGCCGAGACCCTGAAGAGGCTTTGGCACATCGCTATACTGCATCTTCTCGCGAATGGCACCCATAGCCACGATGGCCAAGGTCCAGCCAATGCCGCTACCAAGAGCGTAAACGATGGCATCGACAACATTGCCAATATACTGTGTATTAGACGGGTCGAGGTTTATGCGCTGCTGCATGAAGAGCGAAGCACCCATGATGGCACAGTTTACGGCGATAAGGGGCAAGAAGATACCGAGAGCCGCATAGAGCGACGGAGAGTATTTCTCGACAACCATCTCCACAAGCTGCACGATGCCGGCAATGACGGCAATGAAGAGGATGAAGCTCAGGTAAGAAAGGTCTACGCCCTCAACAAGACAGTTGGGACCCAGCACCTTGGTCTGCAACAGATAGTCGACGGGCACAGTGACAAGCAACACAAATGTCACGGCAAGACCCAGACCCAATGATGTCTTCACATTCTTCGACACGGCAAGGAACGAACACATGCCGAGGAAGAAAGCAAAGATCATATTGTCGACGAAAATAGATCTAAAGAATAAGCTTATTAAATGTTCCATTGTTTGAATTTTGAGTTTTGAGTTTTGAACTTTGAATTATCGTCTGAGCCGATTGCGGTTACGCAACAATTCAACATTCAACTCTCAACATTCAACATTATTTTTCTTTATAAAAGTAAGCTCTGTGAACCCATATCACACATCCCAAGAGAATGAGCGCCATGGCGGGCATGGTCATCATACCGTTGTTGATGTAGCCTGCATCGTAAACAGACTGAGGGATGATCTGGAAACCAAACAGAGAGCCACGACCGAAGAACTCGCGCAGACCGCCAACAGCAACAAGGATGTAAGCGTAGCCAAGACCGTTGCCCACACCGTCGAGGAAGCTGGGCCAAGGCTTGTTCTGCATGGCGAACGCCTCAAGACGTCCCATGAGGATACAGTTGGTTATGATAAGACCTACATAAACCGAGAGCTCAACGCTAACGTCGTAGACGAAAGCTTTAAGGATCTGGCTCACGATGGTCACGAGAGCAGCAACGACCACAAGCTGCACGATGATACGAATGCGGTTAGGTATGGTGTTGCGGATAATTGAGATAATGACGTTAGCAAATGCTGTAATCACCGTCACGGCAAGACCCATCACGATGGCAGGCTTGAGCTGCGATGTCACGGCGAGGGCCGAGCAGATACCGAGCACCTGTACGAGGATGGGGTTGTCGAGGTTCAGAGGATTGGTGAATGCAGCCTTATTCTCTTTTGAAAACAAACTCATAATTCGTGTTCCTCCTTTTTATTTTGATGTTAAGAATTTTGTATACTCGCCGAGACCGTTCTTCAGCATGTCGCTCACACCGTTGCAGGTGAGTGTGGCACCTGTAACAGCGTCACACTGAGTTGTGGGGTCGCTCACCTCGTTCTTTTTCACAACCGAGAGAGCCACACCTTCCTTACCGGCTGCAAAGAGGTGCTTGCCCTTAAACTGTGCCTGCCAGGCACGCGAGTCTTTAATTTCGGCACCAAGACCTGCGGTCTCGCCCTCATGGTTAAAGTAGGCGCCATAAACCGTCTGCTTGTCGGCGTTCAGGGCAATATAGCCGCTGATGCCTCCCCAAAGGCCCATGCCGTAAACAGGTATTACATACTTGGTCTGACCGTCAACGTTGCACACATAGAGAGCGAGCTTGCCTTCCTTGGTGGAAGCGCTGTTGCAGAGGAAGCCTGTCTTTGTGCCACCCTGCTCGCCCTTGGATATGGTTGTGCCGTCGCGATTGATGATCATGTCGGCTGTTATCACCTTATTATATTGTTCTGTTGCCTCGGCACCGTCAATGTCGCGGATGTTGAGAGCTGCGAGAATCTGCTTTTTCTTGTCGAGAGCCACGTTCTCGTCTTGCTGCGGCTTGAGTGTAGAAGACACAAAAGCAAGCAAGAACGCAACGATAACTACGATAACGACAGAATATATGATTGTATAGGAGTTTGAACTGGTGTTCAGACCCTTTTTCTTTGTTTCTTCCATATTCCGATTGTGGTTATTTGTTGGTTAAACGTTTCATTCGCTTAGAGATGTTCTTCTGCACTACGCAGTAGTCGATGAGCGGAGCAAACATGTTCATGAACAAGATGGCAAGCATCATGCCCTCGGGATAGCCCGGGTTCATAACACGGATGATGACTGCCATGATGCCGATAATGGCTCCATACCAGAACTGTCCACACTGTGTGCGAGCCGAGGTCACGGGGTCGGTAGCCATGAACACGGCACCAAAGCAGAAGCCACCAAGCACGAGGTGCTCATACCAAGAAATAGGTGTCATGCCAAGGACCTGGAAGATGTAAGCTGTTACAGCACCTCCCACAAACACGCTGAGCATGGTGCGCCATGAGGCTATGCCTGTGGCAAGCAACAGGACAGCACCAATGGCTATGGCTATCACGCTGGTTTCTCCAATGGAGCCAGGGATAAGGCCGGTTATCATGTCGCAGAGGTTGCTGTTTACGGCTGCACCCTGAGCTATCTGGCCAAGCGGTGTGGCGCAGGTAAACGTGTCGGGCAGAGTGTTGCCCAAGCCGAAGATTGTGTCGTTGGCAACCCATACTGCATCGCCACTCATCTTTGTGGGGTATGAGAAGAAGAGGAACGCGCGTGTGATAAGAGCCACGTTGAAGATATTCATGCCTGTGCCGCCGAAGATTTCCTTGCCTATGACCACAGCAAAAGCCACAGCTATGGCAAGAGCCCACAACGGACAGCCCACGGGGATGATAAGCGGGATGATGATGCCCGACACAAGGAAGCCCTCCTGAATTTCTTCACCCTTCCACTGTGCCCAAGCAAACTCGATGCCGAGGCCCACCACATAGCTTACGATAATTTTAGGAAGCACCTGCAAGGCACCGTAGATGAACATTGAGAAGAACGAAGCGTCAGCCAAAGCGCCGGCAGCCTTGTAATTCTGATATCCCACGTTGTACATTCCAAACAGCAGAGCCGGTAACAAGGCAATGACCACGAAGCTCATGATGCGCTTCGAGTCGATGGCATCGTGAATGTTGGTACCGGTCTTAGATGTGTTGTTGGGTACAAACAGGAAAGTCTCAAAGCCGTCAAACAAGCTGCGGAAGGCGTGGAGCTTTCCTTCGGGCTCGAAGTTGGGCTTGATGTCGTTAAGATATTTTCTTAGAAAATTCATACTTTTCTCTTTGTAATTTTTAGTTTATTGTTATGCGTTCTCTTTTCTCAGCATGTCGAGGCCTTCGCGCACGATGTGCTGCAGCTCAAGCTTTGACGAGTCAACAAACTCGGCCAAGGCAAAGTCTTCTGGAGCAACCTCGTAAATGCCGAGCTGTTCCATCTTGTCGATGTCGCCGGCTATGATGGCTTTGATAAGATACTCGCTGTAGATATCCATGGGCAGCACCTTGTCATACTCGCCGCTCATGATCATATGGCGCTCGCCACCCTTCACACGGGCATCGAGAACATATTCTTTCTTCTTGCCGAAGAGCCAGCTGAAATAGCTGCGGCTAACTGAGAACTGGTCGAGGCGCGGCATGATCCATCCGAGCATCTCGTCGGCGTTGTCGCCCTCAGGAATGGCGGTCACCTCTGATGAGCGCACACCAACAAAGCCGTCCTCAAGCGAGGTCTTCACGCCTGTCAGTGGGTTACCGTTGATAAGGCGCACACCGTTCTTGCTTGAAAGCTGTGAGCCGACCACGCTACTGAGCTGAGCACCATACATGGTCTTGACGTATGAGGGATCGGCCATCTCGCTACCAGCCAAAGCCACGGTGCGGGTCATGTCGACACGGCCTGTGTTGAACAGACGTCCGATGAAAAGCACGAAGGTGGGATCAACACGCCACACTGTTTCACCCTTGTTCACGGGCGAGAGATGGTTGATCTGCACGTCCACATTGGCAGCAGGGCAAGGACCGTCAAACACGGTCACCTCTACGTCCTTGGCTGAGGTGAGGGCGGCGTTTGTCTGCTGGGTGCTGATGCCAAGATAAGTCTTCGCGATCTTTGAGAGAGCGGAAAGACCGGTTTGGAAGTTGGTTTCCTCGCCACGCAGCTCCACCTCAAAGTCGGCTGACAGAGGCATGTCACGGAACGCGCTCACGAAGATAGCCTTAGGAGTGGTCGTGGGTGTAGTAGACACTCCATAAGGCAACTGGAAGATGAAACCGAAGAGGCCAGCCTCAAGAAGCTTTGCCTTGACACCCTCGCCATCGAGCGATGACAGGTCACAAGAACCAAACGAAGCATACTGCTGCTCGCCATCGGCCTTCACTACAACGCGAAGGAGCTTACGACGGTCGCCGCGCAGCACGGCTGTGACCTCACCGCTAACGGGAGATGCAAACTGGACCTCGGGACAATTTTTGTTGACAAACAGGGCGTCACCCACCTTTACATGGTCGCCTTCCTTGACAACCACCTTGGGCTTAACACCTGTAAAATCGTCGGGAACAAGGGCGTAGAGACCACCGACGCCCAAAGTGGCCACCTTGTCTGAAGCCTTGCCTTTGAGGTTGATGTCTAAGCCTTTGCGTAACTTAATTACATTCGCCATAAAAATATTAAGTATAAATAAAAATTATCTTGTAGGAAATTTCACTATTTTCATTCTTAAAAGTAACCACATGTTTTGTACATGCGGCGGTGGACTTGCCATAGCCTTTGTGCAAATTGCGATGCAAATTTACGAAAAAAAATCAAAAGTAAGCAAGAGAAAATCGTCCTTTTGCTTCGCTATGATAAAAAAATGTGCTAATTTTGCCAAACTTACAAAAAAAGGATTGTAAAACTGGTAAAACTGTAGGCGATAAAACACTTTAAACACATAATAAATATAGCCATAGGATGCCTCCTGGGAGCCTATCTTGTGGTTGTAGCGATGCTCCATGTGCCCATGGTGCAACGCTCGTTGGCTACATATGTGAGCGAGGCTCTGAGTGAAAAGATTGGAACAAATGTGAGCGTGGGACGCATAGATCTTGGCTTCTTCAACCGACTAATCATTGACGATGTGAACGTGCCAGACCAATGGGGCGAGAACCTGCTCAAGACATCGCGTCTGTCGGTCAAGATCAGCCTTTACGAGCTTGCAAAAGGCAAAATAAGCATCTCCGCCATTCAGCTCTTCGGAATGAAAGCAAACGTGTATAAAGACGTTAGGAAAGGACAGTTCAACTTCCAGTTTATAGCCGACTCGCTGCAACAGAAGGAGAAGAAGGAAAGCAAACCTATTGACTTGCAGATAAACTCGCTCATCATACGCAACGGTGCTCTCTCGTTCAGACAACAGAAGGAGCACACATGCAGCACACAGAAGATGACGACAAACGACGTGGAGCTGCGCGACATTAGTGCACACATTATCCTTAACAAGCTTACACCCGACTCTATCGCGGTGAAGATAAAACGCCTTGCCCTTAAGGAGAAAGGCGGACTGCAGCTACGCTCATTGGCTTTCGCAGCAACAGCAGGAAGACATGGGGCTGAGTTGCGAAACTTTAATCTAAAACTGCCAAACAGCGACATCAGCATACCACACATAACAGCCTCTTATTCAACAGATAAGAACAGCATAATACTCGCGACGCTTCAATACAGCGGAAGCATAGACGGAAGCAACATCTCACCTGCCGATTTTGCCTTCCTCTTACCCTCACTACGCATATCTGACAAAAATAACGGACAAGACTATGGCGCGGCGTCTGGTGCGGGAAGCTCAAATGGTGCTGGCGAGACTTGCATAAACCTTCACACGACGTTCAGCGGCACAAGCTCGGCGCTTACGATAAAGGACCTCTCTGTAGCTTCAACCGACGGTGGCTTCCGTCTTAAAGCCAACGGAGCATTGAGCGACATGCAAGCCGCGAGACGCTGGAACGTAAACATAAACGATCTACATGCCACGGCTGCCTTTGCACAAATGGCATGCAAAGCGACGGGCACAACATGGCCAGAAACAATAAACGACAAGCTTGTTGTTCAGTTCAAGGGCTCGGCGGGAGGCAACCGCAACGATGTGTCGATGCGCGGACAGCTACTCTCTTCGGCAGGAAACTTGACGCTTATGGCGGGACGGCACAACGGCAACATGACGGCTGAAGCTTACACCAAAAACTTTAACGTAGCGGGCGTGATAAACGGGTGCGACGTGGCGGGCGTGGCGGCTCACATCAAGGCTAAAGGCACAGACATGGACCACATGACGGTGAACGGCGTGGTGGAGAGCATAGAATTTAAAAAGAACACATATAAAGACATCAGGGCAGACATAACGACACAAGGCACAGCCATAAGGGGAAAAATTGCAGTCAACGACACAAGAGGACAGATAAACGTGGAGGGTGCTGCCGACCGCTCGCCAAAGAAACCGAGTCTTAACCTCACGGCTGAGATAAGAAACCTCTACCCTGCTGCCATTGGAGTGCTTACCAAACAAGCAGATCTTGCTGCAAACATGAACATTAAGGCCGACATTAGCGGACACAGCCTTAACGACATTGTGGGCAACATCACGTTTACGGACATGGCATTCGCTTTCAGCGACGAGATCATTGTGCCGGGCGACATAACAATAACATCTCATGACCACGGCAAGGATCATAACCTCGCACTCAATTCAAACTTCTGCCAGATGAGCTTGACGGGACAGTTCAACTATCACTCTATCCTGGCAAGCATGAAGAATATTGTGGCAAAGCATATCCAGTCGCTCCCTGGCACAACGCTGACATACGAAAAGAAGCACAGCAACAATTTCACCATGTGTGCCAAGATCAGCGACACGCGTCTGCTGAGAAAACTCACAGGAGCCAACTTTATTGTGGACCAACCCCTCACCATAAAGGCCATGCTCGATGACCATAACGAACAGGTTGACATGAAGGTCAACTTGCCAGCATTTGCCTACAACGGCACCACATATAAAGACTTGGCAATCACAGCACGAACGACCAACGACACGTTGCACACGGACATGAGGTTGAAGAAACTAATGGGCAACAACAAGATAACATCTTACATGCTCGATGCAAATGCGGCAAACAACACGCTGGGAGCCATACTGCGGCTGAACGACAACGAAGACCAACCCATAAGGGGAACGCTCAGCACACGCACACACTTCTACAAGAACGAGGAAGGCACATCGGTGGCACATGTGGAACTGAACCCATCGGTCATAACTATTGGCGACACGGTGTGGCAGGTGTTACCTGCTACGGTTGAATATGCCAAGGACAACTTGCGCGTGAACGGCTTCAAAATTTGCCACGACAAGCAGAGCATTGCCATTGACGGAAGAGCGACGAAGGATCTTAACGACTCGCTGAACGTGGAGCTGAAGGACATAAACATCAGTTATATTTTAAACCTCGTCAATTTCCACTCGGTAGAATTCTCCGGCATGGCCACAGGAACGGCTACCGTGGCGGCTCCTTTCGCCCAACAGCCGAAGGCTTATGCTCGTCTGAGGGTTGACGACTTCAGGTTTGAGGATGGACGAATGGGCACACTTCACGCTAACGTGGACCTCAACAACTCGCTCAAACAGATAGACATTGCGGCAGAGGCAATAGACTGTCTCGACAACAACGGCACGGAGAGACGAACCATAATAGAGGGTAACGTGTCGCCGCAAAGAAATGACATAAAACTCGACATCACGGCCAAACACACACGCATAGAGTTTATGCACAGTTTCTGCTCAAGCTTTATGGACAACATCGATGGCGAGGCTAACGGCAAAGTGACCGTGGCTGGACCGCTGAGCAACATAAACCTCACCGGACAGCTCATGGCAAGTGGATCAATGAGAATTACACCTCTCAACACCACCTACACAATGAAGAACGCAAGGGTGAGATGCATCCCTGATGCCATTTACCTTGAGAACGACACCATATACGACAGAAACGGGAACATTGGCATTGTGAACGGAAAGCTCGGGCACCAGCACCTCACACGTCTGACCTACGACATAGGAATAGAGGCGCAGCACCTGTTGGCGTACGACACACACACCTTCGACGGAAACACGTTCTATGGCACAGCCTACATGACCGGCGACTGCCACATAAACGGGCGAAGCGGCGAGGTGACCATAAACGTGAACGGAGTGCCAGAAAAGGGAAGTGTTGTCGTGTACAATGTGGCTTCGCCAGACGCAATAGGAACGCAAGATTTTCTTACATGGACCTCGCGCCACAAGGTAGAAAAGGACACGCTACACATAGCAAACAGCAAGGACGCAGAAGAAGACAAGGAGAGAGACATTGCTTCGGACATGAAGATCAATTTCCTTATCAACTGCACACCCGACGCCACCATAAAACTGCTCATGGACAACCAGAGCGGCGACTACATTACGCTTAACGGACACGGCGTGCTGAAGGCCAACTATTTTAACAAAGGCGGATTTGACCTCTTCGGCAATTATATCGTGGACACAGGGCATTATAAGCTCACGGTGCAAAATTTCCTTAAGCGCGATTTCCTCTTCAGACAAGGAGGAACGATAAACTTTGGCGGCGACCCATTTGCTGCAACGCTGAACCTCAACGCGGTCTACTCGTTGGCAAGTGTGAGTCTGGCAGACCTGAACATTGGCAAGTCGTTCACCAGCAACAATACAAAGGTCGACTGCATAATGAACATATCGGGCACACCGGCAGCACCACATGTCGACTTTAGCTTGGACATACCGTCCATAAGCTCTGATGCAAGACAGATGGTATACAGCCTTATAAACAGCGAGGAAGAGATGAACCAACAGGTGCTCTATCTCTTGGCCGTTGGCCGCTTCATGGCGCAGGGCCGCAACAACGCTGGCGTGGACAACCCCAACCAGCAGAGCCAGGCATCGCTGGCGATGCAGAGCATATTGAGCGGCACCATCATGCAACAGGTAAACGAGGTTCTTGGAAGCCTCACCTCACACAGCAACTGGAACTTCGGAGCCAACATTTCAACCGGCACCGAAGGCTTCAACAATGCCGAGTATGAAGGTCTGCTGTCGGGCCGTCTGCTGTCGGGCCGTCTCCTTGTAGACGGCCAGTTCGGATACCGCGACAACGCCAACGCCACGACGAGCTTTATAGGCGATTTCGACCTCAAGTACCTGCTCTACCCCAATGGCAACCTGGCCATCAACTTCTACAACAAGACCAACGACCGCTATTTCACGCGCAACAGTCTCAACACCCAGGGTATAGGTCTTCTCATGAAGAAAGACTTTTCTTCTTTATCCGACCTTTTCGGGTTGAAACGCAAGAAAGGAAAGAAAAAGACATTGAAAACCCAAAGTGCTGAGGGATATGTGCAAAAAAAACGGCAGGGCAAAAATTCTGAAACGAAATAAGGCAGAAAGACAGAAACAGCAAAAAACGAAAGAACAACAATTATAGCTCATAATTATATGTATTATTGGTTTATTTTCAACCACCACGACCTCTTGCTCCAGCGCACGGCAGAAGGAGGCTACACTGTTCCTACGGGAGAAGAGTGCCCTATAAATCTGAACGACGGCGACGAGATTCTTGATGTTTCGCCAAGCCTCAACGGCTGCAAAGTAAAGACTGTTGACACCAAAGCTACTGGTGTTTTTCTTGAAAGCGAAGCAAATGAGGCCGACGGTTGTCTCGGTTACGAGATGTGCGACCTTCGGGCCTCATATTACAAACTCAACAAAGAGATGTATCTGAAGGCAGGAAAATGCCATGAGCTGCTCTATTGGAACAACAACACCCGTTTCTGCTCTACATGTGGCGCTCCGATGGTCATGCACACCGAAATATCCAAACGCTGCACAAATTGCGGAAAAGAAACATGGCCACAGTTGCAGACAGCCATTATTGTGCTAATAAGCCGTGGTGACGAGGTTGTGCTTGTTCACGCAAAAAATTTCAAGAAACCGTTTTACGGCCTTGTTGCGGGGTTCGTAGAGACCGGCGAAACTCTCGAAGAAGCTGTAAAGAGAGAGGTGAAGGAAGAGACATCGCTCGACATAAAGAACATACGCTACTATGCTTCGCAACCGTGGCCCTACCCTTGCGGACTGATGGTAGGATTCTATGCCGACTATGCCGGAGGTGAGATAAAATTGCAGCAGTCGGAGCTGGCATACGGAGGATGGTTCAACCGCCACAACCTGCCAACCATACCCGAAAAGCTCAGTCTGGCAAGAATGCTCATCGATCACTGGCTTGAGTCGTTCGAAGGCAAAAGATAAGCAAGATTGCAGTTTGCGCATCGTAAATGCCATGGTTACGCATCGTAAATGCCATGGTTACGCATCGTAAGTACCATTGTTACGCATCGTAAGTACCATGGTTATGCTTCATAAATGGCATGTTACAATCTTCAAGTGATGGTGTTTGGGCTTACAAACATGCTTTGCAAAGGATGTTAGAATGTTAAAAAAGGAACGTTTTTACCCCAGTTTTGCATAAATATACAGAATGACAGAAAGATAGCAAACAAGACTTTATTCTTTCATAATGCGCAAAATTATAGTTAAAATCTAATCACGAATTGTTAACGGCTCTTAAATACCCCCTACTTTGTCATTAAGCCTCTTTGAGGTCGTCAAAGAGGCTTAATGAGCTCCTCAAAGA
>OHAY01001590.1_pt1 | contig 20434 bp, 17 predicted proteins | sample 1577191 | NCBI WGS metagenome assembly OHAY01 (sample SAMEA3541504, study PRJEB24748) | human gut metagenome | biome: human gut; feature: human-associated habitat; material: faeces | place: China | collected 2012 | reverse complement strand
TGACGCCCTCGCCGTTATTCTGCAAATACTGATAAAACAGCATGGCGTGATCCCGCTCCTCCTGCGCCTGCACCCGGTACCAGTTCTCAAAGCCGTCTAAGCCCACGGAGGCGTAGTAATTGGCAAAGTCCAGATACAGATAGGCGGAGTAGAACTCCTTGTTGATTTGCTCGTTGAGCAGCTTCGATACATTAGCGTTCATGGTGCTTCTCCTCCATAATATTGTCTTTTTTTTGCTCCCGGCAAGCGGGGCAGATGTACCGGATCCTAAGGTCGTAGGAGAGGATCTTCTGCCCCAGTGCCTTCTGGATCCGCTCCTGCATATCCGGCAGGCGAACGTCCGTGATTTTCCCGCACCGGCTGCAAATCAGGTGATCGTGCCGTTCCGTCCGGTCGTACCGGTCCGGCGAACCCGGCTCGGTGATGCGGAGCAAAAGCCCCTCCTCCGCCAAACCGTTCAGGTGCTTATATACCGTACCCAGAGCGATGCTGGGGTGCTCCTTTTTCATCTCCAGGAACACCTGCTCCGCAGTGGGATGCCGCTGCAGCTCCGTGACGGCGGCCAATATCTCCTCTGCGTATTTCGGCATACTGCACCCCTCCAAAAGCAAGAACTATTCTTATTCTCGTTTTCCATTATACGCATATTCACCCTGTTGTCAACAGCTATGGAGGGCTTCCGTTGAAAAAATTGGTGGAAAAGCTTGACACACCAAACTGTATCTGTTATAGTTACAGTATAAACTGTACCAGTGACAAACACAGTTACATTGGAGGTTAATTATGCGTCAGATATTACTCTTTGCGGCACTTGCCGCCTCGCTGGCACTGCTGGCTGGCTGCACGCTGTCCAAAACAAAAAAGGACGCGCCCGGCAAGGCGGCGTATCATAAGCTCAGCGCCGAGGAAGCCTATGAGATGATGACCTCGCAGGAGGTCGTGGTGGTGGATGTTCGCACCCGGGAGGAATACGACGGCGGGCATATTGAAAACGCCGTCCTTGTGCCCAACGAGAGCATCGGGAGCGAAATGCCCGAGGCGCTGCCCGACAAGGAAGCCACGCTGCTGGTCTACTGCCGCAGCGGCCGCCGCAGCAAGGATGCCGCCCAAAAGCTGCTGGCGCTGGGGTATCAGAGCGTCTACGACTTCGGCGGCGTCATCGACTGGCCCTACGAGCTTGTGAAGGAGGGATGATTGTGGACAGTTCTTTTAATCTGGCCGTCCATGCGCTGGTCTGCCTGAGCCACAGTGGACGCTCCCTCAGCAGCGAAGCGCTGGCGGAGAACATCTGCACCAATCCCACCCGCGTCCGCCGGGTGCAGGCGGTGCTGAAAAAGGCGGGAATAGTGGAGACCCGGGAGGGCTTGGACGGCGGCTATCCGGGAAACGCTGGCGCAGTGAGGGCGTGGCTATGGAGCAGATCTATGATACGCTTCCATGTAGCACACTTCGTGTCTCCTTAGAAATCGAGGGTAACGGTCAAAGCCATCCGTTTGCACCATGGTCAAAATGCAAAAAGCGCAGCCGCAGATATTCTCTGCGGCTGCGCTTCGATCCATTTTCAAAGCTTCGGCATCACTCAACGCCATATTGTTGTCTAAATAAATCAGCGACGATGTTTTGCTTTTGAGGCATCGGGCGGCCGGACGAAGCCAAACTCGCCGCCTACTCCGCGCAGAGCTCAGCCACCAGAGCGTCCATCTGCGCTTCGCTGGTTTGGTTCAATGCACCACGCAGAGACACTACCGTTTCGTAAAGGTGGATATCCTTCATCTCCTCCAGTTTGGTGCGCATCAGCCGCGCGGCAGCAGGTGCCCAAGAGCCGTTTTCAATAAGACCAACCCGGCGGTTCCGGAATCCCTTTGTCTGTAAATGTTCCAAAAACTCCTTCATGGGCGGAAACAGTCCTCCGTCATAGGTGGAGCAGGCCAACACCAGTTTCCCACAGTAGAATGCGCTGGTCACGGCATAGGAAAGGTCTGTTGCCGTCAGATCGCACATGGTGACTTGCGCACCTTTTCCCTCCAGCTTGCTCTTGAGGGCCTCCGATGCATATGCGGTATTTCCATGGATGGATGCGTGAGCGATCAGGATGCCCTCCGGTTCTTCCGGTTTCCATTGTGACCAGAGATCATAGAGCCGCAGATACTCCCCCAAGTCTTCTGTGAGCATGGGGCCATGGAGCGGGCAGATCGTTTTGATCTCCAGCGCGGAGATTTTTTTCAGCAGCGCCTGCACCTGTGCGCCATACTTTCCGACGATGTTGTAATAATACCGCCGGGCCTGCGGCGCCCAGGGGGCACGGGCAGTCCGTTCCAGTGAACCGAAGCGGCCGAAGGCATCCGCCGAGAACAGGATCTTTTCCTCCTCTTCATACGCTGCCATCACCTCCGGCCAGTGTACCATCGGCGCCAGCAGAAAGCGCAGCCGGTGCAAACCCAAGGAAAGCGTATCTCTTTCGCCAACCTCCAGCATACGGTCTTCCGACAATGCACCTGTGCCGAAGAACTGCTTGATCAGGGTAAATGTTTTCGCGTTTCCCACGATCTTCATCTCCGGGTACTTTTGTGCCAGCCGCATGAGGCTGCCGGAATGATCCGGCTCCATGTGTGTGACCACAAGATAGTCGGGGCTGCGCCCCTCCAACACCTGCGCTACATTGGAAAGCCATTCCTCCGCCGCCCGTGCGTCCACGCTGTCCATCACGGCGATTTTCTCGTCCAGAATGACATAGGAGTTGTAGCTCACTCCCATAGGCTGGACGGGGTACTGGTTTTCAAAGAGTGCCAATGTGTTATCATCCACCCCTACATAGCGGATGGCATCTGTTACCGTTCGGATAGCCATATAAAAAATACCTCCTATTTTCCTTACTCAGACTCTGACTGATAGGTTCTTCTTTTCTAATGGAACATACGCTCAACCGCGGATCGACGGTCGCGCATTTTACCGTTGCCTTGCTTCCCCCAGAGTCGTTACATGTGGTACACCGCAGCGGAGCGAAGTCCTTCCGGCAGGCCGTCGGGCGCAGCAGGTGAAAGTTCCCAGCGTACCTGCCCCGCCCACTGGGAGGCGACGGCGGAGAAGTGGAGCATGACAATACCGAGATCCAATGCGGCATCCAAATTATCGGTGTAGGCATCCTCCTGCTGCACCAAATAGATGCTGTGATCCTGCACAAGGAAGCCATAGGGCTGACGGTTGAGATAGCTGGGGGAGAGCGAAGCGGCGTAGAAGGACTGCCAGAGCATATCGTCGTAGAAGTCCATCATCTCGTCAAGCCCAGACTTGTTGCTCCAGCTCCCCATGTGAACCAAATCATGCACGCCCTTTTTGGGCGCGTAGTACTGCTGCTCGGCCCGCACATCGATCTGAGACATACTTAGGATATTCAGCCGCAGCTTTTTTGCGGTCTTTTCCCCGTAGCCAAAGGCAACGATTGCCGCCACCTCTAACGGGGTGGTGAGAGACAGTGCCTTTTTGATTTTGTCGCTGTCGGTGAAGGTCATCCAGCAGGTGTCAATGTCCAACTCAGTCAGCTTGAGGACGAGATCTTCCATCATGTAGCCGGCGTTGATGGCCGCATAGGAATGCGGGGCAGACATAAGGAGCAGGTAGTGCGGTGCTCCGATGAGAAATTGCTTATAGCCCGCTGAGCTCTCCAGCGCCGGCTGTGCATCCTTGTCCAAGACGATCAACTCCGTTGCAATCTCCGGGACAAGACGGGGGCAGGTCTTTTCATAGTAGGATCGGAGCTGGCCGATAGCCTCGCTCGGAACTTCCTTTTCGCGGAATGCGTGAACGGATCTGCGATTTTGAATCATAGCGCTGTAATTCATAGTAGTATCTCCTATTCTGATGTCTTTGGTTTTCTTATAAATCGTCTATCAGTGCGGTGCTCTTGGCGTAGGCGGTACTGCGTGCCTCAAAGAAATCGGTCTTGACCATGTTGGCGTCGGCGTACTGGCTGACCCATTCCATGCTCTCCGGTTCGCTCTCAAAGCCTGGATACAATGCGGGATAGCCAAGGCTCGTCCAGCGAAGATTGCCGAGATAGCGGATGTAATCGCTGATCATCTGCCGGTTCAGCCCCGGGATGTCGTCGCCGATCACATAATGCCCCCATGCGATCTCCTGCTCCACGCCCTCACGCATCATCTCGCGCAGCGCTTGTACGCTCTCGGCGGTGAACAACTCCGGCTGCTCCTTTTGCAGCTCCGTGATGATATTGCGGAACAGCCACAAGTGCGTGTTCTCATCGCGGTTGATGTAGCGGATCTCCTGCGCCGAACCGGACATCTTCCCGTTTCGGGAGAGATTGTAGAAGAACATAAAGCCGCTGTAAAAATAGATGCCCTCCAAAATATAGTTCGCCATCATCACGCGCAGCAGCGTGGGAGCGTCCTTCCGCTCCTGAAACTCGTTGTAGCAGTCCCCAATGAAGGTGTTGCGGCGCAGCAGATGCTCGTCCGTTTTCCATTGGTAGAGGATGTCATTGCGCTCCACGGGGGAACAGATGGTGTCGAGCATATAGCTGTAGCTCTGTGAGTGGACACACTCCTGAAACGCCTGAATGGACAGGCAGAGATTGACCTCGTTGGCGGTAATGTAGGCGCCGATATTAGGCAGGTTCGCTGTCTGAATGGAATCCAAAAAGACAAGAAAACTCAGAATTTTATCGTAGGCGCTGCGCTCGGCTGACAGCAGGCGGGGATAGTCCTTCACATCCTGCGAGAGATTGATCTCCTCAGGGATCCAAAAGTTGTTCATGGCCTGCCGGTACCAGTCGCTGACCCAAGCGTACTTCATATTGTTGAAGTCGTTGAGGTTGGTGGTATTGCCGCCGATCATGCGCCGCAGGCGCACATCAGGGTCGCCCTCCGGGTTAAAGAGGGGCTTTTTCTTCAGTTCCGTCATGCTATCCTCCTTATGACGAGCAGCTTTCGCAGTCCTCGACCTCAAGGGCCTTGCTGCGGACATAGTAAATGGTCTTGACGCCGGCCCTCCACGCCTCCAAATACAGTCTGAGCACCTGACGCATGGAATAGTCGTTGGTGATATAGAGATTCATGCTCTGCGCCTGGTCAATATGTCTCTGGCGAAGGCCCGCGGCGCGTACCGACCAGCTTTGGTCGATCAGATGCGCCGCCTTATAGTACCACCATGTATCCATAGAAAGCTCCGGAGCAACGCGGGGCAGCATGCTGCCCTTTTTCTCCTCTAAGAAGAATTTCTTCATAATTGGATCGATGCCCGCCGACGTGCCGGAGAGGATAGATGTGCTGGAGGTCGGTGCGACCGCCAGCAGATAGGCGTTGCGCATTCCCTGCACCGCCACCGTTTTCGCAAGCGCCCGCCACTTTTCGGAGGTATAACCCCGCTTTTCAAAATACGCGCCCGTCTGCCAGTCGCTGCCCTCAAAGAGCGCGTAGCGGCCCTTTTCCCGTGCCAGTGCTGTGTCCGCCTTGACGGCGGCGTAGTTGATGAGCTCGAACACTGCGTCGGTGAAGGCAAGGTGCTCATCGCTCTCCCAGTGGATGCCGCGCTTTGCCAGCATGTGGTGGTAGCCGCTGACGCCCAGGCCGATGCTGCGGTACTTCTGATTGGTAAGCCGCGCGTATTCCAACGGGTAGAAGTTGAGGTCGATCACATTATCCAGTGCGCGGATGGCCGTTTCCACCGTGCGTTCCATATAGGCCTCGTCCTCCACCGGCAGATTACCGAGAGACAGACTCGCCAGGTTGCAGACCACAAACTCACCTGGGCGTGTGGCCGTCACCACCACTGTGTCGCCGTTCTCCGTGTGCACCTCAGTGCTGATATGCTCGATGGGCGCCATGTTCTGCGCGATCTCCGTGCAGAGATTGGAGCAATAGATCATTCCCGTGTGGCCGTTTGGGTTCATACGATTTACGCTGTCGCGGTTGAAGGCGAAGGGCGTGCCGGTCTCCACTGCCGAGCGAAGCACCAGCCGCACGATGTCCTTGACGGTGACGCTGCGCTTTTCGATGCGCGGGTCATTGACGCAGTCCAGATACCGCTTCTCCCATTCCGTACCCCAGTAATCCTCCAGTGCGTAGCCCTTGACCGTGAGGATCTCATGCGGACACATGAGATGCCACGGCGCGTCTATGTTCTCCTCCGCCAGTCGCCAGAAGAGATCCGGATAGCACACGGCGGGAAACACATCATGCGCCTTCATGCGGTCGTCGCCGTTGTTAGTGCGCAGTTGAAGGAATTCCGGCAGATCCCGGTGCCATGCGTCTAAGTAAACCGCCACAGCGCCCTGCCGCATCCCCAACTGATCCACCGCCACGGCGGTGTCGTTGACCAGCCGGATCCAGCGGATAACACCGCCCGCCGCCCCTTGAAAGCCGCGGATGGTGCTGCCTGCAGCGCGCACCTTACCGAAGTACATCCCCATTCCACCGCCGAATTTAGAGACCTTTGCGAAGTTGTCCAGCGAGCGGTAGATGCCGTCCAGACTGTCCGGCACAGTGTCCACAAAGCAGCTTGAAAGCTGATGGTAGGGCTTTCGTGCGTTGGACATGGTAGGTGTCGCCATCGTGACCTCCATACGGCTGAGCATATCGTAAAAGCGTTTTACCCACCCCATGCGGTCAGAGCCTTCGTTCATAGCAAGATGCAGCGCGATACCCAAAAACATCTCCTGCGGTGTTTCCAGCGGCACGCGGCTGCGTGACTGGATCACATAGCGTTTGAGCAGCAGGTCAAGGCCGGAGTAGGTGAACAGCTCGTCCCGTTCCGGGCAGAGAAAGTCCTCCGCCATGGCGATCTCCTCGTGGGTATAGTGGGCAAGAATATAGTCACCGTAGAGTCCCTTATCCGTCAGATAGCGAAGCCTGCCATAGAGGTCGCCGATGCCGCGCCCCTCCCATTCCTGTGCGTTGCGACAGCGAAAGGAGTGGTTCAGAAGCCGCGCCGCGATGAACTCCCACTTGGGTGCCTCTGCCGTAGTCAGCTCTACCGCTGCCTTGGTCAGTGCCTCAGCCCGCTCATCCTCCGTCATGCCCGGGCGACAGAAGCTCTCAAACTTCATTTGAAGCGCCGCGAGGGAGTAGATTTCCTCGGTAAAATCCATCTGGATACGGCGCAGCACCTCGTCAAGCGAGTTATCCCCCACCGTCTGCGCGATGGTATGCCGGACGCGGCGCAGCGCAGACCGCTTTTCGCGATAGAGGATGTACGCCTTGGCCACCTCATAGTGTCCGCGCTCCATGAGCGTCCGCTCCACCTCGTCCTGCACACGCTCCACGGTGAGCGGCGCTGCGGCGGCGAGGTTGTCGAGAACGGCGGCGAGGATCTCATTCAGCTCTCTGCTCCCGATCTCCCTCCCCTGTCCATCAAACGCTTTTTTCATGGCGTTGAAAATTTTCTCCTGTTGAAAGGGAACAGACTTCCCGTTTCGTTTTCTGATCTCCATTTCGATCCTCTCATCTTCTCCGGTCACTTCTCATGTCCTTTTGGGCAAAGAGCGGGCAAGCGCAGTATCACGCTTGCCCGCTCTGTTTTTGAAAGCCGGTTTTTCTGCAGCCGACGCGGCGGGGCTGTTTGTTGTCTGTTGTCTTGGTTTTGGCTTCCCTGCCAGTCACTTCATAGATTCCAGAATGGCGTCCGCCAGTGCTTCCAGCTCAGTGCGCTTGTCCGTGCCCATGGACGAGGCGAGGCTGAGCCGCTCGTTGAGCACCGTCATGTTCTTAAGCTCATCGTTGACGAATTTCTGCATGAGGTCACCGGACTTCACCGCCCATGAGCCGTTTTCAATGATGGCAAAGGTGCGGTTTTGCAGATTCAGTGCCTTCATATCCATGAGGAAGTCATGCATGGCGGGGTAGATGCCGAGGTTGTAGGTCACAGAGGCCAGGACAATGTGACTGTACTTAAACGCCTCGGAGATCAGCTGGGAGACATGAGTGGAGGACACATCGTACATCGCCACCTTGCTCATGCCCTTATCGCAGAGCGACGCCGCCAGCGCCTGCGCCGCGTTCTCCGTGTTGCCGTACATAGAGGCGTAGACGATGAGCACGCCCTGGGTCTCAGGGGCATAGCGGCTCCATGTGTCGTACTTTTCGATGAACCAGCCCAGATCCTTGCGCCACACGGGGCCGTGGAGCGGGCAGATGTACTTGATCTGATCCAAAACGCCGCCGGCCTTTTTCAGCAGGAGCTGGATGTGGGGGCCGTACTTGCCCACGATGTTGGTGAGGTAGCGGCGGGCGTCGTCCAGCCAGTCCCGCTCGAAGTCCACCTCGTCGGCGAACAGCTTGCCGTCCAGCGCGCCGAAGGTGCCGAAGGCGTCGGCGGAAAAGAGGACGCCGTCGGTGACGTCGAGGGTCACCATGGCCTCCGGCCAGTGAACCATAGGCGCGCCCACAAAGGTGACGGTGTGCTTGCCGAAGGAGAAGGTGTCGCCCTCCTTCACCTCGATGCACTCATGTCCGTCCACATGGAAGCCGAACTGCCGCATGAGCATGAATGCCTTCTCGTTGGAGATCAGTTTCACCTTGGGATGGCGCAGCAGGATCTCCTCGATGCAGGCGGCGTGATCCGGCTCCAGATGGTTGACCAGCAGGTAGTCCAGCTCGCGGCCATCCAGCACATACGCCAGATTTTCCAAAAGCTGGCGGCAGGCAGACCAGTCCACCGTGTCAAAGAGCACCGTCTTTTCATCCAGCAGGCAGTAGGCGTTGTAGCTTACGCCCCGGGGAATGGGAAAGCAGTTTTCAAACAGGGCCAGGCGATGGTCGTTGGCGCCCACCCAGTAGAGGTCGTTCGTTACTTTACGCACGCAATACATCTTATCTTACCTCCTTCACGGCTCAAGCCTTTACAAATTGATCCTTCGTCTCCGCGCACTCGGGACACACCCACTCGGCGGGAAGCTGCTCAAAGAGCGTACCGGGCGCGATCTCGCCGTCCTCGTCGCCCAACTCCGGCACATACTCGTAGCCGCAGCCGCTGCAGACGTAGCGGTCGCCGATGGGGGCGGGCTTCGGCGGCGTGGGCCGCTTCATCTTTACCATGGGCGGCGCGGGCAGCTTTTCGCCGCTATCCAGCGCGGCAGTGAGCAGGGGCAGGATCTCCTCCACATCGCCCACGATGCCGTAGTCGCAGTTCTTGAAGATAGGCGCGTTACCGTTCTTATTGATGGCCACGATGGTGGAGGCGTCCTTGATGCCCTTAAGGTGCTGGGATGCGCCGGAGATGCCGCAGGCGATGTACAGATTGCCGGTGAACTTCTGACCGGACATACCCACATAGCGGTTCAGCGGCAGATATTTGAGAGTCTCCGCCACAGGGCGGGAAGAACCGATGGCCGCGCCGGCGGCCTTGGCCAGCGACTCTACCAGTTTCATGTTCTTTTTCTCCCCGATGCCCTTGCCCGCGGAGACCACCCGCTCCGCCTGCGGGATGGGCGTATCCATAGGGATGCCCACGGAGAAGTCGTGACCATCCTTCTTCAGCGCCGCCACAAGGTCGGCCACCTGCTGGGCAGCATCCCCCTCCCGGAAGATGGTCTTTTTGCGAATGCCGGTGATGGGCGCGGGTTTCTTGGCCGCCGAACGGCTCTCGCCGCCGGAGCTCTTGCCCAGCCTGCCCACCAGATGAGAGGCGATGACCACCCGCTGGATCTCGTTAGTGCCCTCGTAGATGGTGGTGATCTTGGCGTCGCGGTAGGCCCGTTCCACCTCCATGCCCTTGAGGAAGCCGCTGCCGCCGTGGATCTGCAAGGCATCGTTGGTGACCTCCAGCGCGATGTCCGAGGCGTACATCTTCGCCATGGCGGACTCCATGCCGTAAGGCGCGTGCTGCTCCTTCAGCTCCGCCGCGGAGTAGATGAGGAACCGGGCGCAGCGCAGCTTGGTTGCCATATCCGCCAGCTTGAAGGCGATGCTCTGCTGGGCCGCGATGGGCTTGCCGAACTGGACGCGCTCCTTGGAATAGCTCAACGCGTGCTCAAACGCGCCCTGGGCGATGCCCAGCGCCTGCGCGGCGATGCCGATGCGTCCGCCGTCCAGCGTGGACATGGCAATCTTGAAGCCCTCGCCCTCCTTGCCCAATAGGTTTTCCTTGGGAACCTTCACGTCGTTGAAGATCAGCTCCGCCGTGGAGGAGGAGCGAATACCCATCTTGTCATAGTGGTCGCCGAACTCAAAGCCCTTCCAGCCCTTCTCCACGATGAAAGCGGAGATGCCCCGGGTGCCGATGTCCGGCGTGGTGACGGCGAAAACCACATAGGTGTCCGCCTTAGGGGCGTTGGTAATGAAGATCTTGCCGCCGTTGAGGAGGTAGTAGTCCCCCTTATCCAGCGCCGTGGTCTCCGTGCCGCCGGCGTCGGATCCGGCGTTGGGCTCCGTGAGGCCGAAGGCGCCGATCTTCTCGCCCTTGGCCAGTGGGACCAGATATTTCTTCTTCTGCTCCTCGGTGCCGAAGGCGAAGATCGGCCAGGAGCCAAGGGACACGTGGGCGGACAGAATCACGCCCGTGCCGCCGTCTACCCGGGACAGCTCCTCCACGGCGATGGCCATAGGCATACAGCCGAAGCCGCAGCTCATCACCGTGAGCGGTTCGCCGCGCCATATGCCTCGCCAGGTCGCATATTCGCGATAGCAGCCCTGCTGCACGGGGCCCTCCAGCAGCGCGGCATAGAGCGGGACCTCCTGCGGATCCGGCACAAGAATGACGCGCGGCGTCACGGCATCGATGCCGAGGTGGTGCATCGTACCGTCGGTATGGACAAGTTTCTGACTTCCAAAGCTCATTTCGATCCCTCCAGCAGCTCGGCTGCGCGCATGGCGATGCGCGTGGCAGTTTCGATCCGGCGCGCCAGATGCTCCGGGTCGGCATAGGCCCCGTAGACGTTGGCGTTCGGGTCTGCGAACATGGAGCCGAGCGCGACGCAGATGCTCGCGGCGCGAAGGCCGAGCAGGTGGCCATAGGTGAAAAGCAGGCCGGACTCGTTCTCCACGACGAGCACGCCGGTATCGATCCATTTCTGCATGCGCTCCCGCAGACCGGGATGGGCGGCGACGGCGTCGCGCAGGATGTCTTCGGAGATCTGTTTGGTGTTGCCGTAAGGCGACGTGGCGGGCTTGCGGGGCGTCTGTTCGGTGACGGGCTGGGCGTCGGGTTCGCCATATACGGTGCAGGAGGAGGAAAAGAGGATGTTGGGCCGTCCGAAATCGCACATCAGCTCCACGACGTTCAGGAACGAAAGCAGGTTGTTGCGGTAGTATTTGAGCGGTTCGGCGACCGACTCCCCGACCGCTTTCGACGCGGCGAAGTGGATGACCGAACGGAATTCGTGGCGTTCGAACAGCCGTCGCATCGCCTGCAGGTCGCAGCAGTCGATCTGCTCGAAGGGCACTTCGGCGCTCGTGATGCGGCGGACGCCCTCCACGGCCTGAAGGTCGGAGTTCGAGAGGTTGTCGGCGATCACCACATCGAATCCGGCCTGGATCAGCTCGACGGCCGTGTGCGATCCGATGTATCCGGCGCCGCCCGTTACCAGTACTGTTTCTTTCATAAGGCTATGTCGTTTGAATTTCTGAATTTTTAGCATTGTTCTTCCTGCCTTCCCTGTTGCCGGATGGTTTTCCGCTGTCGGCTACTGCCGTTTCGCGGCATTCGGGTCGTTTGTTCCGGCTTCTCGCCCCTTCCCGGTGGTAGAGGCCTTGAGTTGCGATTCCGAAAAATCGGGACGGTACGATTTCATAATCGGGCCTGTCTTTCGTCTGCGGGGCCTTTTACAGTTCCTGCATGGCCAGGCAGTCGGAACGGTCGTCGGGTGAATCCCCGTTTATTTGGCGGCGTACACCACCTTTTTGGTTTCGAAGAACGCTTCGTCGAAGAATGCGGGGATCGGGTACTCCGTCCACTTCATACCGGTACGGCTCAACTCGTCCGCGAGGTCGCCGCCCTTGAGGTAGAGGATGCCGTTGGGCAGGGCGCCCTTTTGCCCCCGGTCGATCTTATCCCAGACCCAGCCGACGAAGGTCGGCATCTCCGTCACGGCGCGGGAAACCACATAGTCGTACCGTTCGGGAAGCGTTTCGGCCCGGGCGCAGAGGGGGGTGAGGTTGGCGAGGCCGAGTCCCTCCGCAACGCCCTGTACGACCTTGATTTTCTTGCCGATCGAGTCCACGGCCGTGAAATGCGCCTCGGGGAAGAGGATCGCCAGCGGAACGGACGGGAAGCCGCCGCCGCACCCCACGTCGAGCACCCGCGCTCCCGGGGCGAAGGGGCAGACCTTGGCGATGGAGAGCGAGTGCAGCACGTGCCGCAGGTAAAGTTGGTCGAAATCCTTGCGCGAGATCACGTTGATCTTGGTGTTCCAGTCGGCGTACAGTGCGTACAGCGCTTCGAATTGCCCGCGCTGCGGGCGGGTCAGGTCGGGGAAGTATTTGTCGATCAGGGCAATCATAAGGTTTGTGGGCGTTGAAGTTTTTTTTAGGCAGGTCGGAGTGGTTCGTTCTGCGGCGTTCGCCGGTCGGAAACGTCAGGATTTTTCATCTGCGGCGATCAGGCGGCACATCTGCTCCCGGGCGCGGTGGATCTGGGTCTTGACGGTGCCCAGCGGGAGTTCGAGCTTCATGGCGATCTCTTCGTAGGAGTACTCTTCGAAGAAACGCATGACGATCAGTTGTCGGTAGCGCGGCGGCATGGCCTGGAGGTAGCGTTCGATCTGCGTGCGCTGCTGTTTGCGGATGATGTTCTCTTCGGGCGTGGGGTTGTTGGAGGGCGGTGCCGTGAATTTGTCGTCGATGGGCAGGTCCTCCTGGCGCCGCCGGATGAAATCGACGAAGGTGTTCCGGGCGATGGTGTAAACCCACTGTCCGAAGGTGTAGGCCGGGTTGTAGCGGTGGATGTTGATATAGACTTTGATGAAGGTTTCCTGCAGCAGGTCGTCGGCGTCCAGGGGGTTGTTGGTGCGCTGTATGAAAAGCCGGTGTATAGCCTCCTTGTAACGCTCGAAAAGGTATTCGAAGGCGATGTTGTCGCCCTGCAATACCAGCTCCACGAGCACCCGGTCGTCGGCTATGATATAGTCGGCTATCTCCATACCCGCTCGTCTTTGCGCAGCAGCAACAGCCCCAGCAGCAGGGCGAAAAACGGACTCAGCAGGTCGTACAGGAAGTAACGTCCGCAGATTTTCTCTTCACCCAGGCGGCGGCTGATGCGCCGCGCCTCGACGAGTACGATCGCAAAACGCGCGAGCAGCAGTACCCCTGCGGCGATCTTGAATTCCCAGGGCATCACCGCCAGGGCGACGATCGCCGCCAGCCAGAAGAGAATGCGGCTGCCCAGTTCCCACTGGATGAAGTTCTTGACCCACAAGGGATAAAAAGGAATGGCTCCCCCGAAGAAACGCTGGGTGCCGATCCACCACTTGAGCCCTCCCCAGCTCTTTTCACGCAGGGTGGCGCGGGGAGAGAGGACCACGCTGACATTGCCGGGGGCGATGATCCGCGACATGAACAAATCGTCTTCGCCGATATTCATATTGAGGTGGCTGAAGCCGTTGGCGCCGAAATAGAGCCGCTTGGTGAATCCGTAGTTCTGGCGCATGCCCCGGTAGGGTCTGCCGCATACGGCGCTTGAGATCCAGTCCACCGAGTGCATCATCCGCCAGGTGCGGATCAGGTAGCTCGCAAACCCTTTCCCGCGCTCCATGCCGCAGTAGCCGAGCACGATTTCGCCGCGCCGGAAGCCGTTCGCCATGAGCGAGAGCCAGCGGTCCGAGGAGGGGTACACGTCCGGTGTGGTGAAGAGAAGGTGCTCGTAATGGGCCGATTTGATCCCGACGTTGAGCGCCATTTTGGGCGAGATCGGGAAGCGGGGATTCAGTTCGATCTTGGTGGCCGTAATCTGTGGGAACGACTGTTTGATGCGGACCAGGTCGTCGTAGAAGTCGGTGTCCCGGCCTACATAGACGATCACCACTTCGAAGTCGGGGTACTCCTGGGCGACGATGAGCGGCAGGATCTCCTCCACGAAGGCGTAATCTTCCGAGAAGAGGGGAATCACCACCGATACCGGAGGGGTTTCGGAGAGGATCTCCGGACGCCGGGTGTCCTTGTATTTGGGTATGCGCCCGTAAACGAACAGGTAGTAATATAACTGGATCCCGAACATGACCAGAAGGACGCCCGCGAGGGCCGTGCCTTCCCAGCCGTAATGAGTGATGATGCGATTGAAAAATTCCATGGCGTATGCGTTATGGCGCGTCCGGGACGGTGAAGGTCGGACGCGGAGCCGAATTCGTTCGAATCGTGCCGAAATGCGGCCGGTCGATACGGAAAACGGATTCCACGCAAAGATAAGGATTTTATCCGAATCGGTGTCCTGCCGCCGGAAAATTCGCGGCGGTGGCCCGAAGCGAACCACGCCGTCCCCGAGGTGCGGGAGAGGACGGTTTGCAGAGGCGGAAGCATGCCTTTGCGGGTCGGGTCGGATGAGGTTACGCCGTTACCGAAACGGCTGTTTCCCGTACGGCGGCTTCGGCTTGCGGTGTCGGCTGCAACTCTTCGGGTCCGCGATGCCGGTTGCGGTAGGTCGCGGGTGTCATGCCGTATTGTTTGCGGAAGAGTTTGATGAAGTGCGAGGTGTTGGGAAAGGCGCATGCGGTGCCGATTTCGGCGATCGCCTTGTCGGTCGAGATCAGGAGCAGCCGGGCATGGATCAGACGTTGCCGGATGAGCCATTGGTGGGGCGAGGTTCCGTAGATGCGGAAAAATTCCTTTTTGAAGGAAGTCAGGGAGCGGTTGCAGCGTTTTGCGATCTCTTCGACCGAAATATCGGAAAAGATACTGGCATAGACGGTTTGCTGGAGGTTGTCCCGGGCCGCATCGACGTTGCCTAAAAGTTTGCTCTTGATGCAGCAGTCGCCGTGCGAAACGATCAGGTAGATCAACTCGGTGATTTTGATATTTTCGGCAGGAGGATCGTGCAGGAAGGAGTCTTCCGTAAGATAATCGTTGGTGTGGTTGAAAAAGCGCCGGATCGAACTCCACGCCGGCATTGCGGCGTGGTTCAGGGTGCGGCACTTTTCGCACAAGTGGTTGTTGGTGATATTCAGTTTGTATGTGATGTTGAGATGCAGCAGGATCCGTTGCAGCTCTTCCGGGGTGAAGCGGACGAGAATTTGTTCGTAAGGGTGCCCCTCTTCGGGAATGTTCTTGGTGTAGTGGCAGCCCATTCCGAGGAAGAAGAGGTCGCCCTGGGAGAATTTGTAGCATTTGTCGTCGTAATAGACGTACTTTTCTCCATGGAGGATATATCCGATCACGCAGCGGGTGAACTTATGGGTTTCGATGCCGTTGTTGGAGGCCACCACATACTTTTCGATCGACGGATTGGCGGTTTGGGAGTCGTAGGGTTCATTCATAATCGGAAGGTTTTAAGGCTCGATAAAAGGAGTCGTTTCCGCTCCATTTATGGAAGATTATGAATCAAATGTACAATCTGAAGTTGTATTTTCCAAATTAAAATAGGAAAAAGTTAGATCGAAAATGTTAAAATATGTACTATTTCAACATTTGACGCGGATTTTATTGCAATATATTTGCAATGCAAACGAAATACAAAACAAGGTACAGGAGCGTTCCGACGGTGCGTTGGATGCGAATGAAGGTCAGGGGCATGAGCAGTGCTGCAGGTACGGCTGCGACGGCCAGCAGCCCCGGGGTGACGCTCGGTACCGCCATCAGGCTTCCCGTCACCGTGAAGAGCAGGATGGTATAGGTCAGCATGCCCCGTGCTTTGATACTTATCGCACGGAAACTGATGAGTCCGAAAAATACGGCGCAGAGTACGATAAAAAGGACGATCCCGAGAATTGCGGGGACAAGCGGAGGAGTATTGGCGAAAATCCGGTATCCGCTGTCGCTGACGAAGGAGTGCCATAAGCCGACGGGGATGTCCACGGGATTGGCTCCCTGGCCCCAGGCGACGTAGCAGACAGCGAGGAAAGGCAGTATGACACCGCAAAGCGATACGAAGACTTCGCGCAGGGTCCGGCGGAAACAGAATGCTGCGGCCAGGATCAACAGCGGCAGGGGGAGAAGCGGGGCGTAGAGCAGCGGCAGCAGTCCCAGGAAAAACGAAGCCCGGAATACGGCCCCGATCGCGTAACCGTTGCGGAAACAGGCGAAGAAACTTTGGGTCGATAACAGCAGGATGAACGCTGTGACGGATTCCGTCAGATACTCCCGACCCAGAAGGATTCCGCAGGCGACCAGTCCGTAAAGGGGTATGGTCAGCGTACTGCTGACGGGGTAGAGTCCATAACGGACCGCCAGCCTTCCGCAGAGAATGCCGGTCAGCAGGAGCAGGCTGCCGCAAAAGATGCGGGAACAGCGGGGAAATCGCTCCTGGAATAGGCCGATCAGGTCGCCCAGCGGGGTGGAAATCACCGTTTCCGGAGCCGGAGAAATAACGGTCCCGGTCGTCATGGCTGCTGCGATGACGACCAGCAGGGAGGCGATGGCCAGCAGTAGAGGTTGGCGGATGATGTCCGGTTTCATGGTTCGACGATGGTTTTGTCCGAATGCGGACTGCGGTTTCTGTCTCCGTCAAGGTGCCGAAAATTCGTCGTTGCGTCCGCTTGTCGGAAACGGCCGCTACAAAAGTAGGAAAAAAGCGGACGAAACCGTAATTATTTTGGAACCATATACGATTTTATTCCGGATCCGTTCCGGGGGCCGGAACTTTGCTTCGAACGGCTGTTGTCTGCTGCCCCTGACGGCATTTATGATTCCGGTCCTGTGTTGAACCGAGAAGGGGTGCAGGATGGATTTCGACGATCCGGGGCGATCGAAACGGCGGTGTAAAATTGGATATGATCGCCGATATTTTTAATTTTGCGAAAACGCGTGCGGTATTTCGGGGAGGTCCGAAGCGTTTCGGCGCACACCCCGGGTTTCCTTGTTTTTGCGGAGATCGGCGCTGGCTTGTCGGTTTTCGAAGGGGGCATCGAAATCGTGCGATAATAACTTTGTTTCGGATGTTGGAGAATTGCTACCAGAAAGAGCTGCCCGAAGCCGGGTGCGACGAGGCGGGGCGCGGGTGCCTCGCGGGGCCTGTTTTTGCCGCTGCGGTGATGCTGCCTCCGGACTTCAGCCACCCGTTGCTGAACGATTCGAAGCAGATGACCGCGCGTCAGCGCGATTTGTTGCGTGCGATCGTCGAGCGCGAGGCCCTTGCCTGGGTCGTGAAGGCCGTTTCTGCCGAGCGGATCGATCAGATCAACATCCTGAACGCTTCGTTCGAAGGAATGTCGCTGGCGGTCGCGGAATTGCCGATCCGTCCGGGATTTCTGGCGATCGATGGCAACCGGTTCCGCACGACGCTCGACATTCCGTATCGCTGCATCGTCAAGGGGGACGGCAAATATGCGGATATTGCCGCCGCGTCGGTGCTGGCCAAGACCCACCGCGACGAATATATGGAGCGCCTCGCCGGGGATTTTCCCGAATACGGTTGGGAGCGCAACAAAGGTTATCCGACCCGCGAACATCGCCTGGCGATCCGTCGTTACGGGCTTACGCCTCACCACCGGCTGACGTTCAATGCCGGGATCGACCAGTTGGAGCTGTTCTGACGCCGCTTGTGCGAAATTCTGCCATGCCCTCTCCTCCGGGGCTGAAATAAAGGCAATCATATCTTTCGATGTACACTCTTATCCGACGATTGCAGCGCCGAATCCGGGGGCGCTTGTTCGCGGACCTGCGCCGCATCTGTAATTCGGCTTCTCCTTTAGGAAGGAACTCGGGGCGCTGCGCTCCTAAAGAGGTCTGATGAAGCAGTAAACGCAAAAATAAAAAACGCCCGATCGTCGGGCGTTTTTCTATCGGATTGCAGGCCGTCGCCAGCGGACGGCCGTCGTTATTTTACCGGTATTTGTTGCTGATCAGCGTCATGAACTCCTGGCGCGTAGGCGGGTGCGAGAGGAATACTCCGGTGAATGCCGAGGTAGTCGTGGCCGAACCCTGCTTTTCGACGCCCCGCATCTGCATACACATATGGCTGGCTTCGATCACGACGGCGACGCCCATCGGGTTGAGGGCTTCCTGGATGCAGTCGCGGATCTGTACCGTCAGGCGCTCCTGCACTTGCAGGCGGCGGGCGAAACTCTCCACCACGCGGGCGATTTTCGAGAGGCCCGTGATGTATCCGTTGGGGATGTACGCCACGTGCGCTTTGCCGTAGAAGGGCAGCATGTGGTGCTCGCAGAGCGAGTATAATTCGATGTCCTTCACCAGTACCATCTGCCGGTACTCCTCCTTGAAGGTCGCCGAGCGGATGATCGCCAACGGATCGTCCTCGTAACCCTGCGTGAGGAACGACATGGCCTTGGCCACCCGTTCGGGGGTTTTGAGCAGACCCTCGCGTGCCGGGTCTTCGCCCAGCAGTTCGAGAATCGCCTTATAGTGTTCGCGGAGTTTTGCGATCTTCTCGGGCGAGAAGTTCTCCTCCTTTTGGTATCGTTTCATTTCCATAAGCGGGGCAAAGGTAGCTTATTTCCCCCGGTTATGCAAAAATTCCGCTAATTTACGCACGGCGCGGCCCCGGTGCGAGAGAGCGTTTTTCTCTGCCGGGTCCATTTCTGCGTAGGTCTTGGCACTCCCTTCGGGAATGAAGAGCGGGTCGTAGCCGAAGCCTTCGGAGCCCGAAGCGCACTGGGCGATGTGCCCCTCGACGATCCCTTCGAAGAGGTGCTCCTCGCCGTCGAGGATCAGCGAGATGACCGTGCGGAAGCGGGCCCGGCGGTTGCCGACGCCCTCCAGGTTGCGGAGCAGGAGTTCGTTGTTGGCGGCGAAGTCGTGCCCGTCGGTGGCGTAGCGGGCCGAGTGCACACCCGGTGCACCGCCTAATGCTTCGACTTCGAGTCCCGTGTCGTCGGCGAAGCAGTCGCAGCCCGTGCGGTCATGAACGTAGCGGGCTTTCTGCGAAGCGTTTCCCGCGATGGTGTCCTGTTGTTCGGGAATCTCCTCGGTGATGCCGACCGAACGGGGTGTGACGAGTTCGAAATCCGGGCCGAGAACGGCTTGCACTTCACTCAATTTGTGGGCGTTATTGGTTGCAAAGATGATTTTCATAGACGTATCGTATTGTTCGGTTTCGTCGAATTTCCGGATCATTTCGGATTGCTTGCGTGTGCTGTGTGTTTTTGCGGAACCCGGGTGATGGCTTTCCGTCGAATCGCAACGGATTCCTTTGTGCTACGTGCGGGGAGTTTCGAGCAGCTCCAGCCGGTGATCCGCCTCGATCTTGTCGATGATCGTCTTGACGAGCGTATCCATTTCGGAACCTTCGGAGTAGTCGGCCGGGCAGACGTGGCTTACGCGATTGTCGCGGATCAGGCCGTTCAGTTCGCGCCGGGCGTTTCGGATCTCGGGGTTATAGACGGCGATCGAATGTCCGCCGGAGTTCTTCACCAGCCGCATGCAGGGGATGTCGGTCGTACCGTCGCCCACGTAGATCATGCGCCGGAAGGGTACCGGGCGCTTGTCCTCCTCGATGTACTGGTTCACGAGCTTGCTGTCGAAGACCGATTCGACGCCCTTGTTGATCTTGAAGATGAACTGGGTCTTGTTGGTGTAATTGACCGCTACGGCGGGCCAATAGGCGACTCCGTCGATGTCGTACAGGAACGAGCAGGCGTAGATCCGCCGGAATTCATGGGCGATCTCCGTCCCTTCGATGATCTCCTTCAGGCCCGAGGAGTTGATGTAGTGCAGGATGCGGATGCCCCGCGCCGCGCCGTAGGCGTTGATGCGTGCGAACCACTCCCGGACTCCTTTGTAGAGGGTCACGCGGCGGCCCGACTCCTGGAACGCTTCGCGTCGCAGGGACAGGCCTTTCGACCGCGCCTCCTGGATCATGCGGGCCATGTAGGTCAGCACCATGTCGGCGTCCTGCTCCTCGGCCAGTTGGTTGGCGTCGTGCCAGAACTCCTTGTTGCTCTTGCCGACGGCGGGGATGAAGTCGTATTCCTGCATGTTTCCGGGGGCGAGCGTGCCGTCGAAATCGTAGATCAGGGCGATGGTCAGCGGTTCTTTCATAATTGCGATTGCGGTTGAATGTGTCGTTGTCGGTTCCGGTTCGGCGGAGAGGGTGAATCCGCCCCGTCTTCGTCGCCGGGCACCGTCGGGCTGTTTTTTCGTTTTTTCCGACGCTCCGGGCAGCCGTTTCGCTTCCGTTTGTCGGAAACACGGGATTTTCCGGTCGTTTTCCGTGTTCGGCGTGGCTTCGAAATCCGGGAACCCGCCTGCCGGTGAAAATGTCGGTTGAAAATCCAAAGTTAAGAAAAAATCCCTATTTTTGTTTTCGTAAGGAATTAAATCGTACCGAATACCTTAGATTTGCGCAGTAAACAGGAGATGAGATAGAGTTGGTAATTTTGTAG
>OHAY01001560.1_pt1 | contig 20739 bp, 10 predicted proteins | sample 1577191 | NCBI WGS metagenome assembly OHAY01 (sample SAMEA3541504, study PRJEB24748) | human gut metagenome | biome: human gut; feature: human-associated habitat; material: faeces | place: China | collected 2012 | reverse complement strand
GCAATCTCAAGATAGGTCATAACGTGCAGATTGGTTATTTTGCACAGAACCAGGCACAGCTGCTTGATGAGAAGCTTACCATTTTCCAGACCATCGACAATGTGGCTACCGGCGAGATGCGTCTCAAGGTGAACGATCTCTTGGGTGCCTTTATGTTTGGTGGCGAAACTTCCGAAAAATATGTCAAGGTGCTGAGTGGAGGAGAGCGCAGTCGTTTGGCGATGATCAAGCTTCTGCTCGAACCGGTGAATCTCCTGATTCTCGATGAGCCTACCAACCATCTCGATATGCAGTCGAAGGATGTGTTGAAGGAAGCCATCAAGGCATTCGACGGCACCGCCATCATCGTGAGCCACGACCGTGAGTTCCTCGACGGACTGGTAGATAAGGTATATGAGTTTGCCGGTGGTAAGGTTCGTGAGCATCTGGGCGGTATCTACGATTATCTCCGTGCCCACAATGCCGAGAGCATCAGTCAGGCACTTGCCAATCAGTCAGGAATGGCATCTGCCGGTTCTCCATCGGGTTCCGCTTCATCCTCTTCCTCTTCTTCAACCTCATCATCTGCTTCTTCTTCCGAAGTATCCTCCGGCAAGCTCAGCTATGCCGAGCATAAGGAGCAGCAGAAGAAGATACGCAAGGCAGAGAAGGCAGTGAAGGAATGCGAGACGAAGATAGAAAAGCTCGAAACCCGCAAGGCAGAGATTGATGCCCTCCTGATGAAGCCAGAGAATGCTACGAATATGGAACTCGTTACCGAATATACCGAGCTGATGAAGAGCCTGGATGAGGAAAACGAGAACTGGATGATGCTCTCAGAAGAGCTGGAGGAAGTGAAGAATTCGTAATTAATAAACAATAATAAATAACGAGAAAATGAAAATGAAGTACATCCTTCCGATGATGATGCTCGCAGCCATGCCTTTGGCTGCTGATGCTCAGAACAAGTCGGGACTTGTCTTGAGCAATCTTGACAAGACAGCAAAGCCTGCTGATGATTTCTATCAGTTTGCTACCGGTGGCTGGCAGAAGAACAACCCGCTTCCTGCTGCCTACAGCCGTTATGGTAGTTTCGATCAGTTGGCTGAGAACAACAACAAGCGTATCAACTCTATCCTTGATGAACTCAAGAAGAAGACCTACAAGGCTGGAACCATCGAACAGAAGCTTTCCGATTTCTATAAGTTGGCACTCGATATCGACCGTCGCAACAAGGAGGGCATTGCTCCTGTAAAGCCTCTCCTCGACGAGATTGTTGCTGCCAAGACCAAGGCTGAGCTCCAGAACTTGCAGGTGAAGTATGCCATGCAGGGCTTGGGCGTAGGTTTCGGTACTGGTTTCGGTGCTGATGAGAAGAACGTTACCATGAACATCTACAATGTGATGCAGGGTGGCTTGACTCTCGGTTCCAAGGATTATTACCTCAACAACGACGCTGCTACCGTAGCCATCCGTGAGGCTTTCAAGACCTATGTGGCAAAGATGTTCCAGCTCTATGGCTTCTCTGCTGCCGATGCTGCCAAGAAGGCACAGAAGGTATTCCTCCACGAGACCAGTCTTGCTACTATCTCCAAGAGCCGTACCGAACTCCGTGACCCACAGGCTAACTACAACAAGATGAGCCTGAAGCAGTTTAAGGAGAATTATCCAAACATTCCTCTCGAAGCTTTGGCTAACGGCGAGGGCATCAAGAGCGAATATATCCAGGAGATGATTGTGGGTCAGCCTGCTTTCATGGCTGGTTACGACAAGATTACTGCTGCTGAGGATGCTGAGACCTTGAAGGCTTTGATGGAGTGGAGTGTCATCGGCAGCTCTTCTGCTTATCTCACCGATGCAATCCGTGAGGCAAACTTCGATTTCTTCGGCAAGACCATGAGTGGCAGAAAGGAAGATCATCCATTGTGGAAGCGTGCTACTTCTCAGGTAGATGCTCAGATGGGTGAGGCGCTCGGTAGAATCTACTGCAAGAAGTTCTTCCCAGAGTCTTCCAAGAAGATGATGGAGACTTTGGTCAAGAATCTCCAGGTGAGTCTCGGTCAGCGTATCGATGCTCAGAAGTGGATGAGTGCAGAGACCAAGGCTGCAGCTCACAATAAGCTCGATAAGTTCTATGTCAAGATTGGTTACCCTAACCAGTGGACTGACTATAGCAAACTTACCATCGATCCATCCAAGAGTTTCTATGAGAACGTGATGGCTTGCCGTCAGTTCCGTAACAATAAGGAGATTGCTGAGAAGGCTGGTAAGCCAGTCAACAAAGATGAGTGGTATATGACTCCTCAGACTGTGAATGCATACTATAATCCTACCACCAATGAGATTTGCTTCCCAGCAGGTATCCTCCAGTATCCATTCTTTGATGCCAAGGCTGACGAGGCATTCAACTATGGTGCTATCGGTGTAGTGATTGGTCATGAGATGACTCACGGTTTCGACGATCAGGGTCGCCAGTATGATGCCAGCGGTAACCTGAAGGATTGGTGGACAGCTGCCGATGCTGAGGGCTTCAACAAGCGTGCAGATATGTATGCAGATTTCTTCAGCAACATCAAGGTATTGCCTGATTTGAATGCCAACGGTCGCTTCACATTGGGTGAGAACCTTGCCGACCACGGTGGTTTGATGGTATCCTTCAATGCATTCAAGAATGCTACAGCCAAGAAGCCATTGAAGAACAAGGACGGTTTCACTGCAGATCAGCGTTTCTTCCTGGCTTACGCAGGTGTATGGGGTCAGAACATCACCGAGAAGGAAATCCGCAACCGTGTGAAGAACGATCCTCATGCACTTGGCAAGTGGCGTGTAGATGGTGCTCTTCCTCACATTGATGCCTGGTACGAGGCATTTGGTGTAAAGCAGGGCGACAAGATGTTCATTCCTAAGAATGAGCGTTTGGAGCTTTGGTAAAGATCAAATATGAAAAAGGCTGCGTTACCACCGGGTGACGCAGCCTTTTTTCATACATTTTTATTCTTCATGAATGTTGCGGTAAACTCCTTACACTTACGCATATCCTGTTTTGATGATGCAATAGAGTAGGGACTATATTTTTCAAACATGTCAAGACCACGTCCAAGCGTAATTGTCCATCCTGTATCTGTTTTGATACATCTGTCATGAAAGTCTCTGAACTTGTAGGTAAACTCAATGCCATAAGAAGCAAGGTCGTCCTTGATGTCATCAAGCTTGTCAATCAAGTCTGGTATCTTGTCTTCCTCTTCATTAGTGAAAAGGTTCAGTTTCAAGTCATCCACAGGACGTGTATTGATAAGCATCAGAGCAAACTCCATGAAGTTTTTGATCTGCCATGAAGCACGTATATATGGATCTTCAACGGTTATTTCCTTTGCTTCTCTCATATAAGGTGCAAATAACTTCTCATAACTTACGCCAGTCTGGCCCATTCTGAACGACATACTCTTTTCTTGTAGAATAGGTATGCGTGGACGTTTGGATTTCGGTTCTTCTGTATGATCTTCAGTCGTAGGTGGTTCTACTTTCTGATTGCTTCCTTGTTCCAATGTCTCATTGCTTACTTGTTCCAAAGTCTCAATGCTTACTTCAGAACCGGTTTTCAGGTTGATGTACTTGAACTTTGCAGGCTCTGCCATGAATGTTTCATCAATCAGATAGAGCTGATCCTTCACACGTTTACGACCTTCTGCAGCAAAGTCAACCAGTTCATAGGCCTCCTGGTCGGTCATCTTACCATCAGGATAGATGAGTTTCATCATACCAGAGAATGTCTTACGGATAGCAAGATGGTCACGTTCTGAGAGAGAACCGTCAAACTTCGCATAGTCATTCAGTACTGCTGTTCTGTCATCATTGCGCATTTCGTGAAGTACGGCAGCAATGTAGTCGGTAATAAGACCATATCCCTTGGAGAAACTGTTCTTCTTCAACATCTTGATTTCCCAACCTGGATTGTAGAGATGGATTCGGTCGAGGAACGCACCCTTGATGAATGATGTAGGAATGCTCTCAAACAGATGGCTGTTCTTCAACATATATGAAACAGTATGCTTGGTATTACCTACGAAAGACATGGATGCACTAGCCTCGTGGGTTCCCTTACCACGGTTGAACGACTTGTTGGCAAGATAGTTCTGCATCGTGTCGATGAGCACTGCATCCACATTACGGCCTTTCTGCTGTTCAAACTCGTCCCATGCCACAACATCCCAATAGCCTACCAGTCCGAGAATTTCCTTGTTGCCCTGGATTTTCACGAAAAGTCGGGCAGAGGTTACGTCACCACCACTGACAAGTACGCCATAAGGAGACAGTTCCTGGAATACATGAGATTTACCTGTTCCCTTTGGACCCAATTCCATGAAATTGAAGTTGTTTTCCACATGAGGGAGAAGACGAGCCAAAGTGATGAACTTCTCACGGCGGTTCATTGCCTCAGGGTTCAGACCCACGGTATGCATCAGGAAGTCAATCCATTCCTCTGTAGTGAAGTTCTTGCGTTGGTCGATATATTCCTGCAGGTCGATATTTGAAATCTGGATAGGCTTCAATGTCTGGATTTCCCATCTCACCTTGACACTTTCACCACTGATATAGCCAATGGTAACAATGCACCAAACGCCATTGCCACTCAGCAATTTTGGGTTCTTACGCACGTAGTCTGTACCGATAGGCACACCTGTCAATCCCAGATTAGCAAATGTTGCCTGGTACTCATCGTTTTTCTCGTTGAGTACAACAGTCACTTTGTCGATGATGCGATGTCTGCCATTCTCACGTATGATTCCTTTAACTGATTCTGCTTCAGCACGGTGAACATAGTTGTTTTGGATCACTTGCTTCACCTTTTCCAATCCTTCGTTGATGATTTCTTCATCATCACTGGCGCAATACTGCCCCAGCAGGTATTCCAACACGTATGTAGGAACAGGCAGACCTCCCTTCACGAGGAAAGCCAAATCCTTTCTTACCACTTTGCCTATGAAGGCATTCATTACTTTCTGTTGTAAATCCATATGCAGTATTCCTTAAAAATCTTGTTCTATCATTGTATTGTTCTTCACTGTCTCACGCACAAGTGGGTTCAGTTTGTCATCCACATCGTAGATTCTAAGCTGTAACATACTTGCATTGACAGATTTATTCAAATTGAGTGTCACTTCAAACACGCGATTGTTCAAGTTTGTTGCATCAGTGCTATTCAGTGTCACTTCCTTTTCCTGGGTTACAGGATCGTCACCATTATAAATACAGCAAACCACCTTGCGCTCCATCACGGTCATACTTACAGCTTCCGACTGTATCATCTGGAACTTCAATCGACTGCTCACCATATTCAGGTTGTGGCTCATCAGAGCAACGCCCACCTTTTCTGTCTTGTTCGTTCTCTTCTGCTGGCTTCTTATCACAGGAATAATCATTTCCTGAAGCGATGCACCACCATGAGCAAAGTTGTAGCCACCCGGTGCAGCCAGACGGTTAGTTCCGATAGGTACTGCAACCAGCAAAGGAGTGGCACTCTTAATAGAAGATACTTTATCAAGAGGAAATTTTACTATATCCTCAAAAGTATCGTTGCTATCTGTGAGATAGTATCTTGTCTTCTTCTCGACGGCAGACTCCTTGATGCTATGCTTATCCTTCTCTTCAAACTTCATATCATTATAGAGAAATCCATGATCTGCGGTGAGAAGCACATTTGCCACATTCCACGATGCATGCAGGCGTTTTACCAGTACCGTCAATTGCTCAATGGCTTTTCTGCAAGCACTGATCACCTCGAATGGATTTTGTGAATGTCCGGCTTCATCTATCGTATCATAGAATATATACACCAACGGGCGTTTAAAGAGTTCACGCATGGATTGTGCGTCGCCATTCATCACGTCTTCATAGCGTGTACAGATGGCTCCTTCCCGATATTTGCCCAGATGAGCTGTTCGCTGTTCTGTTGTTGTCAGCAGGGTTCCATCCACCATCATGTCTGTGCCATTTAGCTCCAGCGAGTGATGGGGGAGGAGGGCAGGCTTGCAATACTTGGTTTCCGTAGGAAGCATTGCCTGGTATGCGTCAATTGTAGCAATATGCTTCTCCTTTGCCAGTTCCTGCATCAGTTCCTTTGCCACCTCATATCTCAGCGCATCGCATACGATGACCACCTGCTTCACGCTGGAATCAGACTCGTTCTTGTAGAAATCCTCCTGGCGCTTTAATCCGGTTTCAGTAAACCATGCGCCTTTTTCTGCTACGCATGTCAGCCATTCTAGGTTGAGAACGTTAGTCATCTTAGCATATTCCAAGTCCAACTGGCGTTTGGCTGAACTCAACGTTTGCTCTATAGGATTCTCCTTCGTGATGAGTTCGTGGAATGCTTCCAGGGTGCGGCGATAGTAGAGATCTGCAAGATAGAACTCTTCTGTATATTTTTCTACATATTCCCTGGTGCTATTGAGTTTCAGCGTTCCAAGACCCCTTACCTGAGCATAGTATAAAGCCGACTGCTCTATGAATCGGATGGCAATCTGAATATCACTATCTACAGGAAGCTTCAAAGACAACTCACGCATACGGTCGTTCACCAGCTCTGGGTCTGCCATCAGCTTTTCTTCTACAATCTCTTTCAGGATTGGCCAGCTGAGTGACTCTGTAAGACAATAGTAGTTGGCATCAATACCATAGATATTGATGATAGCCTCTTCCTTGATGTCTGTTGCCAAAATACTCATTGCCTGGGCAAACTTCTCTGACAGTTGGCGGTCGTGTGTACCCAACTCATAGATTTTGTTCACCTGGTCAAGTACCACCGAATTGCTGATCTTGTACTGCTTATAGGTGTCTCCCGGTACTGCGTCTAAAAGCTGAGTGATGCTATTGTACTTCAAACTCTCAGCCACGTTTTTCATCTTGATGGCAGCGTTAAAGTTAGGAGTTAAGCCAAAGAGCTTATCCAGCTTTTCCGAAAAAGCCTTTGAAGCATCAAAATTCTTGCTGAGCTTATACCAGAAATCAGTACGCTTTTTCTCTTCTGCTATTCCATCCAGAATAATCATCTTGATGATGATCTGTTCCCATTCCTGCAGCTTCTTCTCGCCAAGATAATTGGAAATGAAGGCACGGCAAACCATATCCTCGCTGAACGATGTACTGTCGATAAGCCCATTAAGGATGTTGCTTACCTTAGACGACATGATTTCGCCAATATTCTTCTTCACGAAACTGCGGAATTTTTCAGGAAGATTATACTGCTGCATGAAGCTGGCGTAGTCTTCTTCCTTATATTCCATGTTGGCTTTCAGCATGTCGAGTAGAGGGAAACTGAGCTGCTGTTCCTCTGTATGTGGATATACCTGTTCTGGGAAGAGCAGAACCACATGCTTGTCCTTCCAATCATTTTCGATGGCATACTTGGCATTGAACCACGCACCATCAAACACCTTATATATATAGTCATCATTCCACTGCTTCATCTCATCCAGTTCGTTCTGTATGATGTTCATCCTGTCGAAGATGAAGAGCACATGAAGTTGAGGATTGCGCTCAAAGTAGTTGTATATTCTATCTTGTACCATAACTTTATAAATACTTCAATAATTTTTGTTTCTCACCCTCTTGAACCAGAGGATCGCAAATATACTGTTTCAGTTTGTTCTTATATACTTCCTTTTTAAACAACTTTTTACGGTTGTCTTCATCAAAAGTTAGAATCCAAGGAACTTCAACATTTTCATTCTGCTTGTAATCATACGGCGATAAGAAAAATTTCATGCATCCATTATTTTTTGCGAACTCGTCAATATAAGTATGAATCTCATGAAACAACGGCTTCTTTCTTAGTTCAGCTAAGATATAACATATCCTATCTAAACTTAACTCAGATTTATTCTGTTCCATCAAATATTTAAAACGTTCTACTGAATATTCGTTGATGTCATTATAGTTAATGAAATGGATGTAATCATACAAATTGTCTATTTTTGCCAAAGAGTAAGTCAAAGCACGTTTCTGCTCAACTCCTTGCAAAAGTGGATATATGTAACTTATCTCTGCACCCAAGAAATCTCTGCTCTCAAAGGCATTCAAAGTAAATGTTTCCAATTTATGATTTTCCTTTTTGAGCCGTTTTGCTAAACTATAGATACAATATGCATATTGCTTATACTCCGAAGAGAAATTGAGCAATTTAACAATTAATAGCTTTGCAGTGTCAGTATTTGGTTCATAATTCTTTATAATTGACATAAGGATGTCGCTTTCAAAATGTCTATTATAATTATTATTATTCAAATATTTAATTACTACATCGTATATTTTTACAGTATCAATTCGTTCGTCTTTAGCTTTGCTTATTATTAACAAAAGGTTGTTCAGTGGAGCGAAAAACAACTTTTCGTCAACAAACATATTTTCTGTTTTCTCTAATAAACCATCAAGACATGAAGTAATATAATTCACGCCTTTTTGACTAAATGACAACGTTTTTATATCATAGCCCTTTATAATTTCTCTTAATCTTTTATGGTCTATGCTAAATATTAATGATTCCAGCATAAAAGCATCAAGTGCACATATACGGGTATTTTGCCCATACCCTCCAAACATAGATGAAGAAGGTGTGGCGAAACTATTCAATATGCCTAGAGCATTGTTTTCACTAAGTTGCTTAAAATATGCGTTATTGTCCCATATAATGAAATTTGCCCATGAGAACAAAGATTCTCTATAAAATTGAGACATCAGATTTGGAATGAAGCTATTTATAGAACCTCCACCATTTTCTGCATTTTTTCTTTGTTGATAAATTTCTTCTTTTAGATGTACAGTATGAAGAGTGCGGTCTCCTATTGACCTATAAGAAATCATATCTTGAAGTATCATTTTTATCTCAGACTCTATAGGCAGTTTTGCCAATATGGTATCAAGATTTGTGCTTGATGCCAATTCTATTTCCTTATCTTCATCATACTTATCATTAAGCCATAATTGGTTACACACGCAATAGCGAATAGCCCACATATTATGTCTACAAATGAAATATAAGATGTATTTCTTCTTATTCCAGTATTCTGTAAGCAAATCACCATAAAATTTATAGGCGCTATACGCATCACCAAGAGTGTATAATATGTATGGTAGTTCTAAATCTTCTATAGTGTAAGTAATCCGTCTAACTCTTAATTTTTTTACAATCTGGTTGACTTTTGCAGAATCAAATTGATGGATATAATCAAGAGTTGAGGCTTTGAAATCTTTTATATTCTCTATAAATTTTGCATCAAGAATGGTAAGCCCATCTATTTCAAATAGATAGTTATAATACGCTAATTTCATAAGAGTTCGCAAATTGATTGCGGGATTTTCTCTAAGAAATTTTCTTTTAGCTTCATTTGTTGCTAAATCCTTTGCAAGTTGCTTAAAATAATCAGTAAATGTTTGCAGACCAGAAGAATGAGCGTTCCAGTGTAATCTCATTTTCGGGAAAAAGTATTGAAGGCCATCCCCAAAAGAGCGCATTTCACTCATATATGGTACAATACGACTATAGAGATATAATGCTAAATTATCTTGTGGTATGGCACTATAGTTTTTGATTGCATACAAAAGTTTGTCAGTATGCAATCCTATTCCGCTTAAATCTTTGCTTTGGTATTTTCCATCATTAAGCAAATTAACATCAGCTTCAGAAATATAAACTATATTAACACCTTTCTTTACAAAATAAAGTTTTGTCGCATAGCTTGGCTCATCACACGATAGCAGGTATGGTCTTTGCATTTTATCTGAAAGAATATTTTTAAGTTCATTAAGAATAAACTTAAGATTTAAATCTGCAAAAGAGAAACCTACAAATAATATCAATTTACTTGCAAACAAAGATTGTACAAACGCCCTTGTTAATGGAAAATTTTCCTTATAATTATAGTAATCATCTTCTGTGAGTACTATGTTATCTGTAACATAATCCCCATGCATCTTTACAAGAGTATTAGAATTTGTCATTTGTGGTATGTCCTTATCCTCTCGTATTATATGATACTGCAAGAATTCTTTGGAAAGTTCTTGTTCTATCAAGTCGTCATAGTTTGTTGTAATTATATGACATGGATTTAGTGCTAATATACTTTTATGTAATGGATTTGGTACAGCTTTGTTATAAAGTAAAATATCTTTCACTTTATCCATATACTCCTTATGTCCGCGGGAATCTTTATAAATCTGAGCAATTTTAAGTGCGTCAGTTTCTTCCGAGAACTCATTAGGTAACTCAGCCTTCATTCTATTGATCAGTTGATTCCATGAAGGAACGCTGGAGTTCATAGAAACTCCAGCACCAACAAAGATTACTAATCGATTTTCACGACTTGCTCTTTGGATATTTAATAAATTTGCAATTTGCTGATTATCCATTACTAATTTTCTGTTTATTTAATTTTCTGTAATATATTACCGAACTTGGCGTAGTTGACAACAACACCGTCATCGAGGTCGAAGCTGATGGCTTGCTCGGCTACTACTTGTAGGCGCTCGTGATACTCACGGCACTCGTCGAGTTGCTTCTGCAGAGCCTGCAGCTGCTTGGTCTCTTTGGTAGAGAGTTCGGCACGACGGGCATCGAGCTTGTCGATTTCTGACTCCAGGTGTTCGATATAAGGGAGGAGATACTTCGAGCGCACACGTTCTGCGCTGTAGGCATTCATGCGATGCATGTAGGCGATGACCTGGAAGGCTCCCTTCTTGGATGAGAACAGCCAGTAGATAGGGCGGTTCTGATACATCTTCTTGTGGTCTTTCCAGAAGTCCTTTACGAAGTATTGCTCCACGGTCTTGCCGAGGCATTTCTCCACGTAGTTCAGGTTTGCCACATGCTCCTCGTTGCCCAATGCCACACGGATGAAGTCGGCAAAGCGGGATGAGGCATTGTCAGAGAAGCCACAGTCGTTTGGCATGAGCGGCATGATGCCGTCGTCGTCTATTTCCCATTGTTCACCCTTGTATTCGTAAGGGGCAATCTCCTCATCGGTTGGGTTAGGGTGGGCAATGTGAAGTCCCGGTTTGTCGAGGCGGTAGCGTCCGAGCATGCAGCCCACAGCATAGCTGATGAGTTGTTTGGTCATTACATCCTCGTTCCAGGTAATACAATCCTCTTTAACATTAATCTCACCCTGCTGAAGGATGGTGATTTCATTCAATGGAACATCAGGAGTAAGCTCGTCTTGCAGGCCATAGATGTCGATGAACTGGCGGTTGAGCTCTTCTTCGTTCTTATGCAGCTGCATAAACTTGTGCTCCCATTTCGTCTTGTATTGCTCCATGCGCCATTCCAGACTGCCTAACTGTGGGGCAGCAGGGTCAATGCAAATATGTTCGCCCGTCTCCTCGAAATGCTTTTCTATCTTGTAATCGATGTTCTCTGTGTAGGTGCTTTCATCGATTGATAAGAGCTCGTTGCGCTGGAAATCCCAGGAGGTTTCGTGGGCGTCCCAGTCTTGCTTGGAGATGGAAATATTGTTTTGGACAATTTCCTTTATTTTATTTTTCCTATTTTCGTTTTTATCCTTTAATATAGGAATGGTTGCAATAGAACCAGATTGTAAAGTAATTGTAGGATTGACAATCGTGATATAAACGGGTACTAGTACAGTATTTAAAATTGCTAAAACGTATTCGTAATCATTATCTGATGGAAAACATACACCAGCAGCACTTTCAAAAAAAGAATCATTACAAAGAACCCTAAATGATGGTTTGCCGCTTATGATTCTAGACCATGCTATTCCCTTTTTAAAGAGAAAAGCTGAATTTCTAATTGTGGCTCTACCTGTAGATTTGATTTCTTGTCCATTATTTTGCCAATTTACTAAATAGTTATGGTTTCCATACCATTTACGAAACTCTCCGCCTTTTGAACATGGTACCCATTTGTCATTATTAGTACAAATTTCATACCATAACCTTAGAAATCGATTATTGTCACCTAAAGTTGACCCCTGTTTCGGTTGAGCAACAACATCCATAGAATAACCTAAAACATATGAATCTAATATTGTTTTACTCACCCAATACCCAATCGGACTTCCTGGAATCTTCTCAAAGTTCTTCTGCTCCACATTAGGATAATAAATACGGTTACCATCCTCTGAATAAGAGAGTTCTGTAACATCCTTTGTATATTCCTTGAAATTGTATTTGAAGTCATGATTAGCCAAAGTTTGCTCAAAGAGCATACGAAGGTGGCTTTGTTCAAGCTCTTGGAATGTACGTTCTACTAAGCGGAAGTAAGTACCTGAAGCATTGGCGTTGCTGGTGTTCTTGATAACTGCAGACGATGCACCAAAGTCTGCACCAAACACACCACGGCTAAGATGAAGCAAAGACTCAATGCTTTGATTCTCAATGATTTTTTTACGCAATCCTTCAAATGTGCTGAGGAACATCCATGATGGAGGTATAATGAAAGCATAACCACCATTTGCAGACGTGCGCTGTCCCATCATTTCTACAAATACGGTTGCAAGATCAGCCTTGCCGTCCTTATAGTTATCCTTCACATACTTGCTCAACACACCATTCATATTTCCACAGCCCATATACGGAGGGTTCATCACCAACGCATGATACTTCTCCGTCAAAGCAAGAATAAGTTTGAATGCTGGCATTTGTGCACGCACTTCCTCTGGTACAATCTCCTGACTGTACCAGTAATCGGTTGTCTGCAGAATGAGCAATCGTGCGCTCTCGCTGATGTCGAACTTCATGATAGAGCCAAGCGAATCTGCATCCTGCATCAGATTGAAGCAATCCATAATCTCTTCCTTCTGCTGGTTGGTAGCTTCACCTTGGAAGTAGATATGAAGCATATCTTGAATAGGGCCTTGTGTCTCTTTGTTCCATGGCTTAGGCATGGTGAGCACATTAGGCAGGCAATGCGCATCAGCGAAGCCAGCATCCTTCTGGCAAGCCTTCAGCAGGAGGGCAAACTGGCTCAACTGCTTGGCACGAGTGTCGAGGTCAATACCCGTAAGGTTGTGGCTGAAGATATTCTCCACAGCCTCTCCACGACCATAGCCTTCGGCAATATAAAGGTCATAGAGCAGGTCGAAACATTCGTTGAGAATATGACCGGAACCGCAGGCGAGGTCTGCTACCTTCAAATCCTCTAATTCGTTGTACTTCAAGATAGTATCATTGCTTGGCTTTTCTGAAGGTTCAACGAGATACTGCCATTTCTTTTGCAGCTGAGTCTCGTATGGATTATTGTCCAGATAGATTCTTCCCACAGTGTTCTGCACCATGTACTTTACAATCCAGTTAGGGGTGAAGATCTGGGTGGCTGCAGGAATCTCATCAGCCTCGAACTTGCCCTTCTTGGCAAACACCTCGTCCTTGCGCTCAGAGATATAGAACTGATAAAGCCATCCAATCAACTCTGGTGACTGGAAGTCTTCATCGGTGATAAATTCTGTATGGTTGAGCATATCTACGAAACCGCCTTCTGCCAGGATATTATTTGGCAGGAGCAGTTCGGTGTAGTCAGCGATGCTGCCGAAACACTGGTTGATGATAGGGTTGTCGTGACACCAGGCCGTAATGAGGATGGCAAACTGCTCTGTCACCTTGGTGTCGTCATCGAGAAGTTCCACGAGTCGCTGGCGCAACTCTTCACCCCCTTCGTTTCCCCCGTTATCGGGGGACAGAAACATCTGCGGAATGCGTCCCTGTCGGGCTTCATCCACGATGACGGGAGTGCGTGCAGCATCAGCATACGCCAGAACCGGACTGCAGAGATTGTTCTTCTGCAGGATTCGGATGGCGCAGAGACGGTTGAACCAGGTGTAGGCTGCTTCCTCATACACCTCGTTAATACCTTTCTGCTGAATACGGTTATAGAGGGACATCCACTGATAGTAGAAGCCCTCTGTCTGCAACTGCTCATTCCAGAGAGAACCGCCCTGCATCAGCTGAGGCTTGTTCTCTTCTGCCACATTGCCGTTCTTGTCGAAGCCAAGCGTAGTAATCTTGGCAGCAATACCGGCTTTCAATATATTTCGTGCTTCGGTTGCGAAGCGTTTGATTCTATTTGTGTCCATACTTTTTTGTCTTTATTGAATAAGAATCTTATGCAAGTCTTTTTGCAAAAACTCTATCTCATCATAACCATTGGTGTGCAGGCTTTTATCAAGAATGTCGGTCTTGAAAGCAACGCCTGTTCCTCTACAAAGTAGAGTGCCGATATGGAGAATCATCTTATAAAGTAAATGCCCTTGAATATGCAGATAAGCGTTCTCCTCAGTTAGGGATTCAATCTTGCCTGTAGGTTGTTCTGAAAGATTCTTCAGTTCTTCTTCAAAACGGGATTTAATGACCGACAGATATTCCTTGCCGTTATTGTCCAATTCAGAGCGTTTGGGTTGCAAAGGTATGCAAGCATTGAACTTGGAGATATTCCACAGTTTGTTCAGATTACTGTCTGCTGAGTAGAAGATTAAATAGCGTAGAGGAGTATAGACAATCTTTGAGAATGCTGTGATAAACTCATTCATGTCAAAATCCACTTGCTCTATGTTATGTCTCATACGCTCTTGAATATGAACCGACTCGCAAAGATGATTTTCCCACGAGTAAGCATAGGTCTGAGCAACATGATTGTTCGCAGTCAGCCCTTCTTCACCCCGAAGCAGGCGCAAATCACTATCTATGCAGATAAAGAATTGGTCTGTAAGGTATGGTCTGAATCTGAGACATTGTTCACATCCTCTGGTATCAGTGCCATTATTGTTCTTGCTATAGTACAAATAGCGATAACGCCCAGGTTTGACATGTTGCAACTGATAATCCCAAAATCTCTCATCTTCCTGATCCTCCAGATGCACTATTGCCTGATAGCGATGGGTAAGGGCAAGATTTCTGTATAGTTTGGCTTGTTTACTAATCCAGTCCATACGCTTTACTTTTGAGTGATTTCTTCCATGTACCAAACCTTGTCGCCCCATCCTTCACCGAAGAGGGCCGGAGAGTGGGTTGTAATGAAAAACTGGGCATTGTGGTTGAAACGAACAAGCAGGTTGACCAGTTCAAACTGCCAGTCGATGTCCAATGAGTTTTCTGGCTCATCAATCAATACCACAGCTTCACGACCATTGAGTAGAAACACTCTCAGGAGAATTAGTAGCATCTGCATCTCTCCAGAAGACAATGCGCCTACAGGCAATTTTTCTTTTTCCGTGATGACAGAAAACTTGCTACCCTCTATCTCTATCCGCTTGTGGGTCAATGCAAAAAGACGATTAACCGCATTCTGAAAATCAGCAATTCGAGATTTTAGCTCGGTTTGCACATCCTCGGAACTATCAATCATAGACATACGAAGACTCATCAATGAAGGACCAGTCTTCATATCGTAGATGTAATAATCCAAGTCTTGTGAAAGGGCTGTTGCAGTTTTTCGTTTGTCTCTCATTGCAATGTTGTCAATGGATGGCAAATAAACAACATTCTCTGTACCTTTCATGTTTTCAGTCAAAGACTTGTACAGGCTACTCAGAAAAGTAGTCTTACCACTGCCGTTGATGCCCATGATAATATTGACATCTGGGTGTGCAGAAAACTGAACTTTCTGATGATTCCAAATGCTTATATTTATGTCTTTAATACGTATCTCTGCCATAATTGTACATTATAAATTATTTAATAATCATTACTCCATCCTGGTCAACAAGCAGCTTTTCGAGCTGCTGGCGCAGACCTTCCAGGTAGCGTTCTATATCCTCTGCATTCGTGATAGGCAACTTTGTCTTAGTCTGCAAGGATGCCTTGCGGATGCGCTTAACTGGAACTGGGTCGTCCTCATCTTCATCAGGCTTTGGCTGAGGAGGATTATAAGACATAATCTTATCCACCTGCTCCTGATAGAACGTATCTGTATTGGCATTGTTCTGCAGTACCAGAATATTGGTTGGAGTGGTCTTGACACGAATAACGGTTTCACGGTCAGAAAGTACACTCTCAGGAACATGCTGTTTCTCGGCAACCTGCTTCAGATAGTCGAATATTTCATTATAGGCTGCCTTAATCTTCTCACGGAGTTCATTACGTACACCATCCAAGATACCTGATAACTGGCGTTGCAGCTTGATATAACCACGAAGACCAGATATTGGCCATGGGTCGTCCTTCAACTTACAGAAATCGGTTACCGCCCCCTGCATCTCCATCGGAACGAATGGGAAATTATACTGGTTGTCGGTCTGGAACTGGATGAGCTGCTTGTATGTATCAAGCTGGTCGTGAGTGAACTGTACCACCTCCTTACACTTATCAATGAGCACCTTTGCTTCATCCTTTGCTGCTATGACGAGGTTGAAGAACTTCAGCGGATCACGCTCGTTAAGCCATGACTCGAAGAGGTCGATAGCTTCACGGATAGGCTGGCAGAACTGGTAGCCTGCTATCTGCTGCTCAATATCCTTATAACCCTTGATGAACTTGGCAAGACTGCGGTCGCTCTCTATGTCTCGGCAGGCACGGAAGAGCTGAGTACTATCTGTGGAACTTGGAACGGCAGAAATACCGAAAATCTCTTTCCATGCAGCAATGAAGTTCTGAATCACCTGCGGAGAGATGACTTTAGCCTGACGCAATGTGAACTTGTTTGACTCGCTGATGATGCGGTTGGCAACTGTTGATGTCTCTACATTAGGATTGTTAGCGTATGAGTAGTCACGATTGTGGCGACGTACCAACTCATTGATAATATAGAGCGTGCAGATGTTGTCCCATCCGTATGGTGCCTTGGCAAACTTGGCAAGCACATCAGAAACATTTACCTCTGCAAACTGCTTGTTGAGATAAATCTCCACTTCATGCTCTGCATCGGTAAGCACGGCATTCAATCCATCGTAGTCGCCAGGGTTGACATTACGCAAAATTGCCTTTTTCAACTGCTCCGTGGTGCGAGGCATGCCTGGGTAATCCACCAGGTTTGCCTTGGTATAGATGCCGGAAAGATGCTTATCCATCGCCACACGATAGCGGTCGTTGCCACGCTTCTGTCCCAGTTCGGCTTCATCTATCACGCTGAGGCCGGAGATGATAGGGCAGGTGTCGAGAATCTTCTCAAACTCCTTTCTGATGATTCCATCGTAAAGTTCGTTGGCACGTTTCTCAAACTCGTCACGGGTCTTTTTGTTGTCCTCGCTTGTTACCGGAGTAGCCATGTAGCGGTTTGCCTGGCAATACCAGTAGAAGGCATTGTACAGACGCTTGTTGTCACGATATTGAGGACCCACATAGTAAACCATGCGGTTGACATTGCTGTTCTGCAAAGCCAACTGTTCGGCAGTTTCATAGTCTGCATCCATCACAAACTCTACCTGCACATCAGGATTGTTGCTGAGGAAGGTGCGCTGCTTGATGGTAAGACCCACGGAGAAACTGCGTGTCTTATACTGCTCCTTGTTGCGGAGTGCCGTAATATATCTGTTGAAGATTTCCTTCAGCTGCTCTGCCTGGGTGTTGTTGTCAACCACCTGGCTCTGAATGAGCTGAGCCACCTTCATTTCTTCTTCACTATAGAAGGCGTAGGTCTCGGGAGCACCATTCTTGCCCTGCTCACGACGGATGATGTTGTTGTCGCAAAGGAACTCAATCACCTTTTCTACCTCGTTCTTGATATTGAGGCGAGGAGTCTCCATATCGTTGATAAGGAGTGAGGTTACATTATCCAATGTGGCTGGGAAGACCAGCTGGTCGGTCTGCGAGATGTTACAGATCATGAAGAGCACGTTGGCTACTCTTACGGCAAGACGGGTGCGCTCTGGGCGGTCGGTCTGGTAGGTGCGAGCCATACGCAAGGCATTATCCACAGCCTTCTGTCCACGAGCCTGCAATCCTTCTTCGAACATATTATTATAGAGTTCGTCGAAAGAGATAAACTTGCCCAACTCTGCATCTGCATTCGTCTTGGCAGTAGAGTGAATTACCTTGATGATGCTTCGCTCGTTACCCTTCACCTCCTTGGCTACATAGCCGAGGTTGAGGAACGAGTTGAATACCTGCATAATCAGCTTGAACTGATAAGGCACGAAAGGGTAGTAGTCCACGAAATCATCCTGCGAATCGTAGCTACTATATGATGTTGGCAGTTTGAACTGAAGGTCGAAACCTGCCTTATATTGATTGTAGAGGGCAGCCAGCTCTGGCTTCACTTCCTCTTTCTTGTCGAGAATTCGCTTCTGGGTAATCACCTCTGGCTGTGTGCCTTTCAGGGAAACCTTCACTTCGAAGCGTCCCTTGATCTTGCCTTCCTTATCCTTCTCTTCTGCTATATGGCAGTCGTCCATAATCTCAGAGAGGTCTTGCTGGGCGGTACAAGCCACCCATACCTTGTTGTCGCAAGCCTCAGAGAGTTTGGTGATAATCTCCTGGAGGTTGAGATAACGGTCACGCTCCTTGTTGATAAACTGGCTCACCTCATCGGCAAGGAGAATCAGACGGTAGTCATCGCCCTTGTCCTTCAGGTAGGAAGCCAATTCCATACCGAAGCGGTCGATACTCATATTGGTGTCTCGCTTGATGATGCGCTCACGGATGCTATCTACGGAGAGGGTAGGGGCAAGCTCCTTGGCAATATCCAACACCCAATCCAGCTCGTTGTCAATCAGGTCGGCAGCCATGCCTGGGTCGTTCCAGTCGCCACCTTCTTCGGCAATGCGCTCCTTGAAGGCTTCGAACACGCCTTTCTCGGCAAGAGGCTTTTCCAGGTTCTGTGCCAGGGTGATATTGAACTTGTTGAAGCCACGCTTGCCGTTGAACTCATTCCAGAATACGTGAAGGAAAGCCTTCTTCTTGTCTGTAGAGTTGTCGTAGCTGGTTTCAAGGTTGAAGATACAGGTGTCGATGGTGGCACGCTTCAACCAGTTGGCGATAGAGAGCAACTCATCGTAATCGAAACTGAGGTTGTGCTTCTCGTCGAGTGGGTCGATGGCTTTTACAGCATCGAGCAGACGTGAGACTGCATCCTCACGGGTTGATGGAGTGATACAGTAGTCGAGGTATTTCAGGAAGTGAGACTTTCCTGAACCATAGTAACCGTCTATCCATATACCTACATGGGCGAACGTTTTGTTGTTCTTGATGGCATCAAGTATGCGGAAGAGACCATTGATGATCTCATCCGTAAACACGTATTCCTGTATTTCGATGCGTTCTGTCTCTGGATCAAACTTGGTAGCACTGACGGCAGGATTGACAGCACGGTTGATTGGCTTGCTATATAAATCTTTCAGTTTCATAAGTTACTCATTGATAAGTAGTGTTGCACGATAAGTGTGATTGTCTGGGAGCGTATCAAACAGACGGAAAGAGTTCTGGTCACGATGACCAGGATAGAAGACGATAATCTTATACTTCCCAGTCTCGTTGTAGTCCTCATAGAGGGCAAGAAACTCGTTGACTCTCAGATATGGGAACATGCTGCCGATACCATACAGGAAAACGTATGGACGGCGGTATTGATCCTTGATGGTGATATGGTCGATGATACGTTGATGAATGTACTGCACGAACTCTGGAGAATGGGCATTACGGGTCAGTGTGTCCTGGGTGTTCTGTGCCTTGGACGGATCGTTCTGCTCTTTCTCTAACTGGTATTTCAGCATGGATGGATGACGCAGGAACTTCTTCTGGTCGAGAAAGTTGCAAAACTCCTCAAATAGATTCAGCGTAAGTACATCCACATAGTTGATAGGGCGAATGAGATTCGCCTTGAACTCCTGTATCTGGCGACGGATGTCGTACTCCTTCTCTGCCGGATATTGGTAGATGAAGAAGTTATAGAACAGATCGCCGTTCTCCGTGTCCTGGAAACCAGGGCTGTTCAGTTTATCATCAAGTTCTTTTATCGTCATATCACATTGATTTCTTTATGTTATCTATTTCGTATGGTTGCAGGAGGCAGGCTTCCAAGAACCATGGTTCTCCCTTTGCCAAGTAGTAGTCGTAATTGTTGCAGACCAGGGAATGAAGACGGTTGTCATTGGTCAGCATTCCCACCTTTCTCAGGATTGTGAGATATGCACTTGCAACCTTTCCCTTTGTAGAGTCACTCCATGAGTCAACAAACTCGTCTTTGGCAGAGATTTCATTGAATTCCATCATGAGGTCTTCCTTGTCTATGCTCTTGGAAATACTGTTCCACTTGCGCATGGTTACATTCACATGGAAGTCGAAGCATATCTTGTATGTTTTGAGTATCACATAAAACAGAGCGATGACCTTATCACTGTCACTCATTTCCTTGAAGTCATCCCAGAATGAAGGAGGCATGGTTTGAAACCTGCGTCTGATTTCCAGAATGGCCTTTTCTCTGGAAGTTTCTGCATTGATATGCAGCAGATTGTTGTTCATCTTTTCTTCCTGGAGCAGTTCCTCGCTGTTCTTCGCTTGAAGTAAAGGCAATAGGGTGAGCGTCTCTTCGAAAAGAAAGCCCCCACCTGTCAATGCTGCTGTATATGGACTGTTATTCTTGTTCATTATTATTCAATACTTTTGCAAATGTAATACTATCGTTGCAGTCTATCTGCATTTCGGTTATACATCTTATATATGCAAAAGTACAGTTTTTATTCGAAATAACATCATAAAAGTAGAAAAAATAGTATTTGATTTCCGTTAATAAGGGTTAAATGAACAGCTTGTCTATAAAAAAAGGAGAGGGTGTGTCATAAACCTGTGACATGCCCTCTTTTGTGTAATTTATGGCATAAA
>OHAY01001558.1_pt1 | contig 20780 bp, 21 predicted proteins | sample 1577191 | NCBI WGS metagenome assembly OHAY01 (sample SAMEA3541504, study PRJEB24748) | human gut metagenome | biome: human gut; feature: human-associated habitat; material: faeces | place: China | collected 2012 | reverse complement strand
CCGCCATAGAACTGCGGCACCGCGAGCGTGTAGTTGGCGGCGGCGCGGCGGGCGGCCTCGACGACGGCGCCCTCAAAGGCGCGGCGCAGCAGCAGCGAGTTGCCCTCCCCCATCAGGCTGGCGGGGATGCGCGTCAGGTTCTCCTCGTCGCCCAGAATGTGGTCGATGTTGGAGCGGATGGGCAGGCGGTAGTCAAAGACCAGCTCAGAGGGATCCTCGGCAAAGCGCACGCGGCACGGAAGGTACTCAAACGAGACTAGCATGGGGTCGCTTTCCTTAAAGAAGCCCTTCAAAAACCAGCGCTGGCGTGCATCGGGCTTGGTGTTGGGCTCAAATAGACCGTAGATGGTCTCGTAACGGCGTGTGTACAGGCCGGTGTTAAACAGGCAGCGGTCGTCGTCGAACACCAGCGGCAGGTTGGACGGTGCGGTCTGGTCCACGTCGCGCTCGGTCAAAAACACCGCGCGGCTAAACGAAAACGACAGGTAGTTTTTGAGGATGCGATTGCTGGGACCCCAGTCCTCGGGATCGGCGAGGTCGGCCAGGCGGTCGTAACAGGGCTCGGGGCAAAACGCAAAGTCGTAGACATTGCTACACAGGGTGCTGGGGATTTCCATAAGGTGTCCAATCCATTTCATAGCTGGCGTGCGGATGCTTAGATTCTATACGTGCGATGTAATTCCGGGGAGCAAACACAGTGGCACTAGGAGTCGTACTCCAGAGCAATCGGCTGCCAGACGAGGTCTTCAATACTTAGGCGTACGGTCGAACGGATAGGTCTCCCTGCATTCGACGGGGGTCAGTCCCTCATGTGCGATAATATCGCGCGCCAGCTTATCGCCCGTCATGCCGCAGACAACGCGAGGCATACCGCGCTCTAACTGTTTCATCTCAAAAGCGTTCGACAGGATCGCCGTCAACTCAGCTGGAGCCAGCCCTTGGTCACAGAGGGCAAAATCGACCACCTCGCCGTGTCCGGAAGTGTGCGGCAAAATTCAGACTTGTTGACTAGAGCTGCATTGATAAGATCAGTGCCGTTGTCGAAGCGACCGAACTTCCCCGTCGCAAAGAATGCATCACCTTCGCGGATGGCCTCGAGGGTCTCCGGATTGGGCTATTTTGAAGGAATGGATTGAGGGCTGGTATTCACAAGCTCCTCGTCCTGTTTACAGCACTTCATAGACAAGCGCATCTTCCCGCTCGATGCTTAACAGTAGAACGTCAGTGAATCATCGCCAAAGGTTTCGCACCACTTGTCACATATGAATTGATGGTTCATGGTGATTAGTTTTGAAAGATCCCTGAGATCCTTAGCCGGAATCTTGCTCTCGTTGTTCGCAAGCTTGCATCCGCCGTCTTTCGTCAGCCAAAACTTAGTCGAATTAGCAGCCGCCCTCTTTACGCCAACGTGGATGTGAATTGGTTCTCCGTTTTCCGCAATCCAAAAGAATAGAACGTACTGCCCGAAAATAAGAACTCGAGGCATTATGCCACCGCCGGTCCGGCTTTTTGGCGTTCGGCGAGCTCGAAGATAAACGGGGCGTTTGATCTAACAAATTCTGTCAAGAAATCCAGGTCATCAGCAGTAAATCCTTCGACGTTGAACCATTTGACTGCAGGCAAGAAGCATTCCGCATGGTCAAAGCCAAAGTCAACCGGGCGCTCGACGGCTACGCGAACGGTTCCGTCTTCTCTTGTCTCTGAGTAGGCAAACTGGGTGCCATCATCAAGCTGAACATAGCTCCAAAACATGACTGCCTCCTTAGTGTTTGCATTTGAGTATAAAGAACGGAGTGGATTTAACACGAGGTGAATTGAATTAATCCAATAAGACCCGAACCCTGCCGGCTGGCTGCATAGGCCGTCTCAATCGACAGTGCCCATATGTCTACGAAAAAAAGCCCGAGCCAACGAATAGATAGGGGCTGCGTCCCGCTTCAATAATTAAACGAACAACGCTGCTCGCGATGTCATCTCTTCTGACTTTCATATAACCGCCTCTCACCAACTCCTTTTTATAAGTATAGAACATATGTTTGCGTATTGCCACAAGCGATAGTCCTTGTTGCGGAAATGCATATGGCTGCACGTTAGACATTGCATGCATGAAAAAGCAACGCTCCCTTGCCGAAAGCGTTGCCCTTAAAGCTCCTACAGAGCTCTTGTATTGCAGCCAAGTGCGTCGCGCCGCATCACCAACGATATGCGGCGCTCAGAAGCACTGTCCCCAGCAGGAATAGCGTTAAGGAGGCAACTATCCAGTAGCCGTCGCCGGTCTTGGGAAGCGCCGGTGTTGTTGCCATAGTGGATTTGGGCTTGGTCGTCTTGGTGACTGTGGTCTTGGTGACCGTTGTCTTGAGCGACGTAGCTGCGGGTTTCACCGCAGGATCCGTCGCCGGCCCCGCACCAGGCTGCCCCGTAGCAGGGTCGTCGCCACCAGTAGGCTCGCCCGTGCCACCCCCCGGCATCTCGCCGCCGGGCGAGACAGTCTCCCCCGCCGTGACGTTAACGCCATCGGGCTCGATCACCACATGCGTGGCCACGGCCCCGTCAGCATCTACCACGCTGGCAGCGCCAAAGGCCCCGCCTGCGGGCGTCATAAAGTGCGCGGCCACGAGCGATCCGCGATCGCAGGCAACGCCGGCATCCGTACCGGTCGTATCCAGCCAGGACGCATCCACGACAAGTGTCTCGCTCGCAGCGTCGGCACCAAACACCTCGTCGAGCAAGCGCACGCCATAAAAGCGCAAGCCCGCATCGGATCCCGCGCCCGCGGCAACAACGCGCCCGCCGCCACGTACGGTCAAGCTACCTGCAGCAATGCCGGCAACAGTCTGGTCAATAACGCCTGCCCCGTCGGCCCTGGCATCGACCGTGCAGCCGTCCACCACCAGCGCCTGGGCCACATGGATCCCGCATTGCGAACCCGTCGCCGTGAGCGAGCCGGAGCCGATGAGCGTAAGGTTTCCCCACACCTCCATGCCGCTCATGGAAATGTCCGCATCGGGCGCATGCGTCTCGACCACGGAGTTCTGCCCCACAAGCGTCACCACCAGGTCGTAGTCCGCGCCGATGGCCTCGCCCGCGTAGCCGTTAAGCTCCAGGTGGCAGGCATCGGTCCAGGCCCACCCAGGGCCCGACACGCCCGGCTCGTAGTACGTGGCGCCCGCAATGAACAGGCTGTCCGCGCCCGCGGCATAAGAAGGCCCGCCCAGCAAAACGCATAGGCAGGCCATGACAGTAAGCAGAATGTAGTGTTGGCTAGTGTGGAACGCGGTGGCAAACATAACCGCTCCGATCTTCGCAAGAGCCAATGGAAACTGCGCCAGGAAATTACCTGGTAGCATTCACATATTAGTGAAGCGAGATTACACAATGGACGAAGAAAAAACCAGCGATCGATCCCCGATATTAGGCGTAAATCGTTTTGCCAGTCGGTGAAAGGAGGGATAGCAACCGGCGTTGCTCGTAGATCGTCGCGGCCACGGCCTTGTTATTCACGCTACCGGACGTCCTGGATAGAGCGCGCACAGGATTTTGTCGGTGTTGGATTACACAATCAAATAGAGTTGGCCCACGACAGGCTTGTGACAGCTACTGTTCCTGTCGTAACGCACAACTTGTAGTAGCTCGGCGACAACGAACTCCTTGCAGGCGAGAGTCGCGACTGCAAGGAGTCCGTTGTTCAGAATTTGTGGTGCAAGCTTGTAATCGTTCAACAGCCTTTTGAAATTCCTAGTAAACGGGACTCATCAGAATGGAAATAATCAAAACAAATTTAATTTGTATTTAGACTATATACTGTTAGATATAACTGTTACATTCTGTATCAGTACAGTATTGTTAGTTAGGAGGAACAATGAAACTAGTATTCGAAAAGATGAATGGCGAACCGTCTTATGCAGCTGGAGCAAGGTATATTGAGGAAATGATTCGGTCCGGCCAGTTGATGAACGGCGACAAACTCCCCTCCATTCGAGAATTCGCAGACGACAATTACATAAGCAATGCGACCGCTCAAAGGATCTACTCGGAAATTGAACAAAAGGGATTAATTACCACAATTCAAGGAAGCGGTTCACTAGTCACATTTAATGAAGATGTAGTACTCGATGATGGCATTAATAAAGTAACCGTTTTTTGGTCCTATTCCCATAAGGATGATCTTAATTCAAAGGGTGCTGTTCTTACGCTTCTAGAAGCCATTAAGGCCGAATACGAACTCCAAACGGGTGAAGATCTGACTGTGTTCGTTGATAAGGATGGGATTGAATGGGGTGCGAACTGGAAAAATGCCATTAATGAAGCGCTGTTGAATACGGTAATTTTCATACCAATCCTTACCCCCACCTATCTTAAAAGGCCCTCTTGTTTGGGTGAACTCAGGAATGCTGTATCTGTCTTTCGTGAAAAGAAGATTGCATATGGAATTTTTCCCATTCGCTTTACTAATGTTGATGCCGCTCTTAAGAACTTTCCAGATGACGATCTTGCCAACACGCTTAGTGAAACTCAAGCATCTAATTTTTACGAGATTAGGACTCGAGATCCAGAATCTAGCGTCTACCAAGATTACGTCGCAACTCTTGTGGCAAAACTTGTGGAAGTGGACCAACGGCTTTGTGAGGGTCATTTAAATCTTGTTAAGCAGGCAAGTGAAACGCTGTTAGAAACGCAAGACGGATTTCTTGACAGGCTCGCCGCGCTTGAAGTTGAAGGTGAAAACCAAGCTCGAATCCTTAATAGCATGACGGAGAATATGGCTGCAATCGGTTTGCTTGCTCAGGAAAAGACGATAGAAATGAAGGAGTCAGACGCAAAGAATAAAGGCATAGCCGCTAAGTTGATAATTACGCGTAGTATGGCAAAGGAGCTTGGCCCTCTTGCTGATGAGTTCTACGCAAATTGCCGTGAGTTTACTCAAAGTGTTGAAACGATGGGCGCTGGAGTAAGCGCTTATGTCGAAATATGCCAGTATTACGGCGGGGAACGTTCTTTTGATTTTGAAAATGCCGTTAACAGCCTTATCGACAACACGAATGAGGCCTTTAGTGAATGTAGAGATTTTGGAAACTCAGTCTCGGTAATTGGAAAAATGTCTAGGGATTTGCGCGCTCCTGCCCATCGGATTCAAAAGAGTCTCGATTTATTCTGTAGCACTCAATCACAATTTAATAAGTGGGTTGAAGAGCTTAAGCGTTTGGACAGTGTTGAATAATCCTTCTGTTTGGCTTTCATTTGATCGCCATAGCCCTTTGAAACAAGTTCAAATTTGTTTGCATGTTACCTGCGTACAATCCATTAAAAAAATATGGCTGCCGGTTGACTTCTATATGTAGACAACCGGCAGCCTAGCTGGATTTAGTTTTTAAGAATCAAGTAAGGCAGAAGATCTACTAGTACTTCCTCCACACCATCTTGTCGACAACACCGGTGTAGTTCTGGATGATCTTGACCACCTTGGTGGGCACGGTCTCGTCGGCGTAGTCGGGAACGGGTGCCTCGGGCAGCGACCCCTCCGCGTCGAGTTCGACGGCGGTGTGTACCGCCTGCAGCAGCCCCTTCTCGGAGATGCCGGCCAGCGTGAAGCACGCCTTGTCCAGGGCCTCCGGGCGCTCGGTGGAGGTGCGGATGCACACCGCAGGGAACGGGCGGCCGATAGACGCGAAGAAGCTGGACTCCTCGGGCAGGGTGCCGGAGTCGGAGACCACCGCGAAGGCGTTCATCTGCAGGCAGTTGTAGTCGTGGAAGCCCATGGGCTCGTGCATGCGCACGCGCGGGTCCAGCTTGAAGCCGGTGGCCTCCAGGCGCTTGCGGGAGCGCGGGTGGCAGGAGTAGAGGATCGGCATGTCGTACCTCTCGGCGAGCGCGTTGATCGCGGTGAACAGGCTCGCAAAGTTCGCCTCGGTGTCGATGTTCTCCTCGCGGTGGGCGGAAAGCAGCATGTAGCGCTTGGGCTCCAGGCCGAGCTCGGAGAGAATATTCGATGCCTCGATCTTATCAAGGTTCGCGCGCAGGACTTCGACCATGGGCGAGCCCGTAACGTAGGTTCGCTCCGGGGCGCAGCCGGTGTCCTTGAGGTAGCGGCGGACGTGCTCGGAGTAGGCCAGGTTTACGTCGGAGATCACGTCGACGATGCGGCGGTTGGTCTCCTCGGGCAGGCTCTCGTCCCTGCAGCGGTTGCCGGCCTCCATGTGGAAGATGAGGACGTGCAGGCGCTTGGCCGCGATGGCGGACAGGCAGCTGTTGGTGTCGCCCAGGATCAGAAGGGCGTCGGGCTGCGCCCGCACCATGAGCTTATAGCTCGCGGCGATGATGTTGCCCAAGGTCTCGCCCGGGTCGGCGCCCGCGGCATCCAGGTAGACGTCAGGGTCGTCCAGCGACAGGTCGCGGAAGAAGATGCCGTTGAGCGTGTAGTCGTAGTTCTGACCGGTGTGAGCCAGCAGGCAGTCGAAGTGGCGTCGGCACTTCTTGATGACCTCGGACAGACGGATGACCTCGGGGCGTGTGCCCACGATGATCAAGAGCTTCAGGCGTCCATCATTTTTGAACTGGATATTCTTTCCATTATCGCCTTTCAGCTAATCGCGTTTAAATAAGTCCCTTGTATAAACCTTTTCTGACACATCTGCAAGCTCGTCGCTCCAGCGATTGGCCACGATCACGTTACAGCCGGCCTTGAAGGCCTCCAGTTCGTGGGCCACCTCGGAGCCGAAGAACTCCGGCGCGTCCACCGTGAGCTCGTAGGCCGCCACGCGCACGCATTTGGTCTTCACGCGCTTCATAACGCCCTGGATGGGTCTCGCGCGGAAGTTGTCGGAGTTGAACTTCATCGCTAGGCAGTGAACACGCCCACGATCGGCTTCTCCTTGTCGCAGCACAGTCTTAAGTTACTAGGGACGTTAAGCAAATACGACGTGGAGCCATGCTCACGCAAAGGAAAACTCCTATCTAAACCAATAGGCGCCTAATGGGCGCCAATAAAGTTTTACACATTACGGGACTACGATGTCCTTAGATTACGATACTAGCAGCGGTCTTTAAGAAAGGATTGGCACATTGAGAAGCTCGATTTCAGTACGCCCCTTCGAACAGCCTTTTACGGTAGTTAAAGTCACCGATGCCAAGTATGCAGAAATGCTTCTTGATCGTGACGTTTACGCCAGGCCGTTGAATGCTTTCGGGGGTTGGGACCGGCTTGCGAATATACAAAATGATCCATCTGTAAACAATTCGTTCCGAGGCGACTGCAATGAAGGCGCTATTCGTAACGTGAAATGGGAGTACTGCGACATAACCTTAATTGATGATTCCGAGACGAAATACATGAAGTGCTATTCGACTATGGCGCTCCAATATCACCCAGAAAGCAAGAAATGGGAGCATGCAAATAAGAGGGTCGCACAATTTGGAGATACGGCGGTTGTAATTACGGATTTGGAGCAGTTCGTCGATAGGATTGCCCTTGCACTTACTAAACAATATGGCTGCGACCACTGCCTGCTCTTGGCGGATAAGGTGAACTACTATTGTCTAGGCTCCACTCAGAACTTAACTCCTATGTATTAAAAGGGAGCCTCGTATTCTTGGCAAAATGAATTCAGGATCATATTTTGCGAGGCAATTCCAAACAGAGAGAATAAATTCGCGAGGCCGGATAAAGACGGAATCTTTCGGCCTAATGCTCAGTCAACGATATTGTCGTTAGACGACGTTCATTTGGACATAGGCGATATTAGGGATATCGCCTATGCAGTACCGGTTGGCTATTTAATTTATGGTTCCTGGTGGCTCGGTCATGCTATTCGTTTAGCAACTAATAGTTCTAAAGGAATTACAAGTCTCGAGAATCTTGCAATTAACACCCGGAATGAAATGCGAGGTTACAAAACTCCGGCAGCAAGACTCTCGCTGACCATTTACTGATTCATTGCGACTATTTCTGCATCCGCCATTTTGGCTTTTCGAAACATTTAATCTATCGATTCGCTTCGTGATTGACCCCGCATCTTTAGGCAAAAATGGCGATGGTCGATTTCTACGACCATCGCCATAATCTACTCTAATTGATTAATTTTACTTATCCCAACGCCTACAAGCTTTTGGCGGGTTCTTCCTCCAGCACGCGTGAACAGTTGTTTCTCGGCATCAACCGCGACTTTGTCGCCAGGCTGAAGATCGTAAAGCTGCTCGGGAGGAATATCCCCTATCGGGAGAATAGTTTCTTTAGATATCCCCTCATCGACATCCTCTCTTATTCGAAGATGATCTTTCTCCGATGTAGTGACGGTTAGCAAAACGCCCTCGATATGGATCTGCTCAACATTAACCTGGGCCTCCTGAATTACAGAAGCAGCATATTTCGCAAAGGAGTGACTCACACTGATTGTTTTCCGCTCATTAAAAGGCTCTCGCCATTCAAAATCAACGTCAATTTGACTTTTATCTACAGTCTCGCATAAAGAGTGAACATTTGAAGCAACGCGGGGACCTAATTCGGCAAGATGTTCGACGAACGCATCCTGGTCTGGGGTTTCACATGACAGATCAGACAATAAATTCGAAAACTCTTCAAAAGCGCAGTCAGCTAAAGTTTTCGCATCGATAGTTGTTTCAACATCGAAAAGAGCAGGTTCGCCATTGGGGCGAAAATCTTCTACCCTGGGCATTGAGGGAGCTACTTCCAAAACTACTGATCCAGGGAGCGGGGACGCAACAAGAGCAAGCTCAGTCCTTTTTGCTATTTTAGAGGGGATGGTACCGCTTAGCGCTTTAAAGCCTTCAATAGAGGCACCTACGGCCTCGAATGTCGACTGTAGCTGCGTCATAAAGTCCCCTACGCTGCGCAGGGGTGCACTATGTCCGACAACGGAAGGTCCCGTGATGTGGATCAATGCGGAGGATTCACTTGAATGTTCTAGATACGATTGGCCAATAAAGGCGCGCAGACTGGATACAGAGAGCTCATTCAGGTCCTCGGGGAGATCATAACTCTCGTTTTCGCTGAAACCGAGACTCTCGAGCAGGGAATCCGCGCTAATCGTCGTACCCATCTATCATCACCTCCAAATATCCAGCAGCTGGATATAACCACCGCTCGTCTTCGTCCTCAAAACGAGTTTTAGACCAAAACTGATCCCAATACCCTCGCAACGGAGTGTAGCCCCGTTTGGCATCATTTTCGACTTCCGTTGGTGGAACAATTATCACATAACTATCAACGTAGCTTCTGACTCTGCGATCGGGACCGTAGCTCCCGGATAAAAGATTAAGAACAAAGGCACCTCTGCTATCGACGGATTTAATGCAGTCTTCTTTGAAGAAGAAAACAACATCAATATCATGAGGGTTTTCTTCACTTGTGATGAAACTGCCGCCAATCCACAGCTCAGCGATGCAGCCGACCGTCTCTCTAACCAAGTTGATGACAGTTAATAAATCACCCCATATAGCAGAGCGGTTTTCATCGCCATCGGGTACATACCTTTCTCGTATATCATCGAGCGAGCAGGAATACCTGCCCAGAGGAAGCACCCTTCTTTTGGCTCCAATGTCCACTAGTTCGGGAATCAATCGGACACCTCGATTCAAAACTACTGCGCCAGCACGTCCGCGATGCGCACACTCGCATGTCCGTCACCGTAAGGATTCGACGCATGGCTCATGGCCTCGTACTCGGCTTGATCGCTGAGCAGGCGGCTGAACTCGCGGTAGATGACGTCCTCCTCGGTGCCGACGAGCTTCAGCGTGCCGGCCGCCACGCCCTCGGGTCGCTCGGTGGTGTCTCGCATGACGAGCACCGGCTTGCCCAGGCTCGGGGCCTCCTCCTGGATGCCGCCCGAGTCGGTGAGGATGAGGTGGCTGGCAGCCAGGAAGTTATGGAAGTCGAGCACCTCGAGCGGGTCGATGATGTGCAGGCGGTCGAAGCCGTCGAGCTCCTCGTGCGCCGCCTTGCGGACGAGCGGGTTCATGTGGATGGGGTAGATAGCCTTGGTGTCTGGGTGCTCCTCCATCACGCGGCGGATGGCGCGGAACATGCGGTGCATGGGCTCGCCCAGGTTCTCGCGGCGGTGCGCCGTGATGAGGATGAGGCGGGAGCCCTCCGCCCAGGCGAGCTCGGGGTGGGAGTAGCCCTCGCGCACGGTGGTGCGCAGGGCGTCGATGCCGGTGTTCCCGGTGACCCAGATCTTGGACTCGGGCTTGCCCTCGCCGAGCAGGTTCTCCTTGCTCGCCTCCGTCGGGGCGAAGTAGTACTCGCTCACGATGTCGACGGCCTGGCGGTTGAACTCCTCGGGCCAGGGGCTGCAGATGTCGTGCGTGCGCAGGCCGGCCTCGACGTGTCCCACGGGAATCTGCAGGTAGAAGCATGCGAGCGCGGCGGCGAAGCTGGTCGTGGTGTCACCGTGGACCAGGACGACGTCGGGCCTCTCGTCCTCGAGGACGGCCTTGAGCTTGACCAGCACGTCGCACGTCACGTCGAATAGCGTCTGGCCCGGCTTCATGATCGCCAGGTCGTGGTCGGGAGTCACGTCGAAGACGCGCAGCACCTGGTCGAGCATCTCGCGATGCTGACCTGTCACGGTCACAACGGTCTCGAACTCTTCCGAGCGCGCCTTAAGCTCGTTGACGAGCGGGCACATCTTGATTGCCTCCGGGCGGGTGCCGAAGACGAGCATTATTTTTTTCATAAAAAATCATCCTCAAAAATAATTGTAAGGTTGTAGCTAACTAACAAATTTGTGAAAGTTTAATTGCGGGGACTCCGCCAACTATAACGTTATCTGGAACGTCCTTCGTAACCACCGCTCCGGCAGCAACGATTGCATTTGAGCCGATATGGACCCCGCTCATTATCTGAGAACCATATCCAATCCAAACATTATCTCCAATGATAATATCTTCTTCACTATGCCCTTGGTCAATCATTGGGACGTTTGGATTAGAGTATTCGTGCATATCAGTCCGAATATGCACGCAATACGAAATCATGCAGTTGTCGCCGATAACAATTTTGGCATTGGCGCTAGCAGCAAGCATCCCTCCATTTACATAGGATCTATTTCCCAAATAGATATTTTCTGGGTGGATCAGAGTGGTCTCCGCAGTAATAAAACCATCGCGGCAGTTATTAACTGATGAATATAAATAATCAGCAATGCACTTATTTAACGCCTTGCGAAACAGAAGAATTATTCGACCAAATGATTCAGTAATTATCATAAGACACCACACTATTATTTTCGAATGTAGCTATATACCGTTGAAAGAGTTGACCTGCAGTCTTGAATGCCAACAACTAAAGGAAATAGTACAACCGAGGCAATGCAAGCAATAACGCTACAGGCATAGGGAAGCATAATTGCCGATACCGCCTGTAGAACAAGAAGTAAAACGCACGCAGTGGACCATCTAAAAGAACCAATGCTGTCATAATATTTATTACCCACACTCGTTTTGAGAAAGAGCATCAACATGGCAACTGCTGCAACCGAGATAGCTGAACCTATCATTCCAAAAATAGCCGTGAGTCCTGTTGCCAAAATTACATTTAAAACTAAACCAGCAGAGTAAATAAAAAGATAAAACCGGCTTCGCTTGGCAATTTGAATCCCAATGCCAGATGTTTCACCAATCGAGTAGCAAATTGGGGAAATGATAAGAACGGCGAAAAGTGTCGCAGACTGCTCGTACCGTTCTCCAAGAAACCAAGGGACCATAAAACGAAGGGAAATCAAGACAACTCCAAGCACGAAGAGCGCGGAGACAAGGACCTTATGAAATAAAATAACGGTGTCGTGATGATCATCGTAGTGCTCATACACATATGTGGGCCAGAATGAATTTACTCCGGCCGAGACAAGGCCAACAACTGACGCAACGGTTGCAGACATAGAATAAACGCCCAGATCTGCGTAGCCGGAAAATAACTTAATCGAAAATTGTGGGACGTAGGTATTAAGATTTGCAAGAAGCATCGCTGGCATCATTGGAAGCGAATACCGGAGTATTGCACCATAATCGATCTTCCTAAGGTAATGAAATGAGAATCCCTTAATGTCAGGAAGCATTACTGCTGCAGAGAGAATAACTGCACAGATAAAAATAGCTGACATTATTTTAAGTGTTGAGTCGAGACTTTTATTACCAAAGTTTAAAAGATAAGGACACTTTGTAAGTATGGTAAAGGCGACAGACAGAAGAATGAATAACGGCAAAAACCCTTTAACACGGCAATAACAGATAGCGATACGAACAATAACAAAGGAACTTAAAGCCAAAACCAATGCGAAGCAGATCAGAATTCCACTAGCATCGAAGAAGGAAATTACAAAATCGCTAAATAAAAAAACAATCAACGAGGTTAACAGGGTGGCTACTACTGGAATTGCTAGGCAGAAGAACAAAAGTGTATTCTTCTGCCTAGAACCTTTTAAATCAAAGAAATGCCTCAAATAACCTTGATCAAGGCCCATAAGAACTACCGTTTGAAGTATAAGAGCGCATGAAAGCAATAGATTTAACTTGCCGATAATTTCTTGATCGAACGAACGGGTTGCGATAGGGATCGCTATGAAGCCGATAATGGCAGATAACCAACTTGCAACAGAATAACCAAGCAGAGCCCTCATTTAGAGCCACCTATCAATCTTTTTCGAAACCTTGTTGTTTTGGAAGAACTTGTCTAATAGCCAATTCGAAAAGATGAGAAGCGAAATAGAAATTACAGCAATAACAGCTCCGTTGTAAACAGACCCTCTACCGATAATGACAAACGAAAAAGCGAGTGTCGAAATTAAATAAGGACGAAGATGGTCGCTCTTCTTTCCGACATAGGTATCAATTACATTAAAAATGGCTCCCCAAAGGATGCCAACCAAAAACCCCATGAAGCCAAAATTTGCATAAGCGTCACCAAAAAATGTTGGATGAACTGAGTAGGCTGTATTAGAAGGGTTTCCCATATATGCAGAAGCCATCGTAATTGCAAAATCATCTGGCTTGATACCAAGGGACAGGCTTCCAGGAAGCCAGAATAAAAGAACCCTTAGATAAGTTGCCCCCACTCCAAAGCCAGTAAATTGATTATTGAAATCGATGAAATAATAGAAAATATTTCTCAGACCAAGTTCTCCTTCTCCGGTTAAAATCGCGCTTAACACTTTTTTGTTAAAATCAGAAAATGAAAAACTTGATATAAATGTGTCGATTGTTCCTGCATGACGAAATATCAACACTGCATAGACAAGATAAACGACAAAAGCAACGGCACAGATAGCCACAATGATCTGTTTCAAACCTATCTTCTTGAAACGATCGATTAGAAGGAGGCAGAAAGGACACGCTACGGCAAGCATAACAACACGATTTTTAGTAACAAATAAATAAATCAGGCAGCAAGCAATAAGTAAAAATGACTGAAGCTTTCTCTTTGACCTGACTGAGTTAATAACCGCGCCGCCGCTACACGCAAATAGATATGGCGCTAGGAATAACGGGGAAAATCCAAGACTGCTCGTTGCTCTATAGAATTGGCCCCAGCTTGTATTGCCAAGCCCCCCGAGCGACGACTTTGAGAAGGCGAGCAGCCAAACAACAAACGCAAGAACAAAGAAGGTGACAACAAAATCAAGCTTCTTAATTCCTTCTTCGGTATTAACACCGAGCGAAAGAGAATCGCAGTCAGCAATATTCTTTGGTTTAAGGGTCACACTTCTTGTAAGCCAATAAAATCCAGAAAATAAAATGACAAAAAGGGAAGCAGTAGCTATTGACGATTCTTTACATGAATAGTTTCCGGCAAGAGAGACAATAAAATGAGGAAACGAAAAAACAATTGTTAGCATGCCCCAAAAAAAGATAGCTACAGAACGCTTATTGAACTCCCAAACTAGAAGCCCAATGCATGCAATCAGTTGAAGCAAACCAAGCAGTATCAGCATTCAGCCCTCTCCTCAATTGCTTCGTCAATAAGCCTGATCTCGCGTTCGATAGTGTTTCTTTTGGAAAACGGCGAAAAAGATCCGCTCTTTGGAAATAACTTCTTAGAAGCAGTTATGGCGTCTTTCGCGAAAGAATCATTAGAGACTAAAGCAACGTTATCAAACCCCGCCATCACCTCACGACATACCGAAATATCCGAGGTAATAAGAGGTATGCCAAAGGAAGCCATTTCGCACATCATAAGACCCTGGGCATCGGTGCGAGTAGGCATTAACGCAAAACGAGCTTCGTTTAAGTACCGTGTAATTTCTGAATGAGATAGCGTCATATCCAGCCAAAATAGATTTTCGGGCTTACCGAAGTGTTCGAATATCCTTCCTTTTCCTACAACAAGGAAAGAATAATCGGGATTTGATCTTGCGGTTTCTATCACTAAATCAACGGCATATTTTGATGTATCAAGATTTCCACGAACAGTGATAAAGTCGTATGTCTTCTCGCATCGACAATCATATGAATTGTTTTCAAATTCATCGGCGATGCAATTAGGAATTATTCGAGCTCGATTGCCGAGAAAGGAATCATCGACCTTAAGCCATTTCTTAAACTCGTCATACATCCAACCGCTGACGAAAACAAAATGCGACTTGGCCTTGACCTTCGAGAAAAACTGCCTAAGTACTACAAATTTAATATCGTCATACACATCTCTCATTTTTACTGCAAGGTAATTATCTTTGCAGTAACTGTACGGCTTAGGATAAGAGACACTGAGCTTAAGCACCTCATGACCATGGAAGAAGAAAATGAAGCTCTTAAAGTCATCAGAGTTCTTAAGGCAAAAAGGGACGGCATGTTTAAGATTGGGTTGATGGAATATCAGAACATCAAACTGCCCCTTTTGCTCAGTATATGTTCGAGGGCAAATAACTGGAAGACCCTCGAACATATAGTCATTTTCCGAGCTGAAATTAAGCACAGTAACGTCAACGCCAGATGCCTTATAAGATGCATTTCTTACATGAACAAACTGATGAGAGACATTTTTCCCATTTGGATTCCCAGGATAGTTCTCAGCAGCAACTAACACTCGATACTTTTTATTGTTCTTAATCATCATCCGTCCCCACGCAAATAAATGCTAAAGCTTGTAGACGTTCTCTCCGTCGCCGCAGACGTTGCGCGGGTCGATGAGGACGCGGTCTCCGAAGATGCCGGGGTTGTCCGTGACCTGGGAGTGGCCGACCATCACGATCACCATCTCCAGGCCGTCCAGGAACTCCTCCATGGAATGGACCTGGCCGGGGACCTCGTCGCGCTCGACCCACGGGTCGTAGACCTTGACGGAGCCGGCGCAGAGGTGCTCGGACATGGACTCGAGCATCTGCAGCGTCGGGGACTCGCGGACGTCGTCGACGTTCTCCTTGTAGGTGAGGCCGTAGATGCCGACCTTGGAGGCGTCAGCGATGCCGCGCTCCGCCATGACCTCGTGGGCCCGGTGCATGACGTACTCGGGCATGGAGGCGTTGGTCTGAAGGGCGAGGCGGATGAAGTTGGCCGTCTCGGGGTAGTCGCCGACCAGGAACCACGGGTCGACCGGGATGCAGTGGCCGCCGACGCCCGGGCCGGGGTTGAGGATGTTCACGCGCGGGTGCTTGTTGGCGATGCGGATGACCTCGGCGACGTCCATGCCGCCGAGGCGGCAGATCTTGGCGAGCTCGTTGGAGAAGGCGATGTTAACCGCGCGGAAGGTGTTCTCGACGACCTTGGTCATCTCGGCGGTGCGGATGTCGGTGACGGAGATCTCTCCCTGGCAGAAGCTGGCGTAGACCTTCGCCATGGCCTCGCCCACCTCGGGGTCGTCGGCGCCGATGGTGCGGTTGTTGTGCAGCAGCTCGTAGACCATGTTGCCCGGGATGATGCGCTCGGGGGCGTGGACGAGCCTGACGTCCTCGCGGCCGGCCTCTGTGAGCAGCGGGCGAACGAAGCGGTCGATGGTGTTGGGCGAGACGGTGGACTCGACGACGAGCACGGCGCCCTCGGGCGCGACCTCGAGGACGGTCTTGCAGGCCGCCACGACGTAGCACGGGTCGATCTTCTTGTCGAGCTTGTCGTAGGGCGTGGGGACCGAGACGATGTAGGTGTCGCAGACCTGGTAGTCGGTGGAGAACTTGATTCCGGACTTCAGGGCGTCGGCGAACAGCTCGTCCAGGCCCTCCTCCTTGAAGGTGGTCTTGCCGGCGTTGAGCGTGGCGACGAGCTCCTCGTTGTAGTCCGTGCCCACGACCTCCACGCCGTGGGATGCCATCATGAGGGCGGTGGGCAGGCCGATGTAGCCGAGACCGATAACGTTAACCATATTCGAGGTTCCTTTCTTAATTAGTCTGGCCGAGTACAGCCATGACATAGAGGACGATTGTGAGAAAGTAGGGCCGCCAGACGCTTTACGGGCCATACAAAATATTGCTTGCGACCGAACCAAAACGGGACACTTCGACAAGAGATGACGAGTGAATCTCGCCGAGAAGACAAGATGCTTCAACAAGTGAGTTCCGTTTGACGCACCCAGGGACGGGGACTATTCGCACCAGTCCCGGGCGCGCTTGGTGAAAGCACTGGACAAGGCTAATGTCCTCTCGGTCGGTACGGTCTTCGACGCTGAGGGAACCGTCTGAAAGAATGACCGTGCGTCGGTGCAGGTGCCCCTTGTAGTTTCGGAAGCTTGCTGTGATACAGCACTCGGTAGCGCGCTCGACGCGTACCTCACGTACGCCTCGTGCCACTCGGTGCTCGGCCCAGCACTCCATCTGTTCATCGCCGTCGACGGTTGCGGTGTTATGTGCTGCCGTACTGCGGAAGTAGGGTCTCAGCTCGCTCTGGTAGGCGTAAGTGCCCGAGTTCACGATCGTGGGCTCGCCGGCAATCGAGAGCTCGAAACTCAGAAGGTCGCAGTGGGCGTGACCCAGCATGTAGGACGGGCCAGGCTTCCCCGCGAAGAAAACCAAAGCGGCGGTGTCGTCGTAGAGCTTGTAGAAGCCAGAGTCAGGGAAGGCAGTCTTAGTGCAATCGGGCTCGTAGCCATAGATGTTTCGGCATGCATGAATGAGTGGCTCGCATTCTTTTGCAACACCGTCGGCAGCGTCGTTAAAGAATGGCGTCTTCCCCATACCCCACTCAATTGAAGCCATGGCGTCAAGCATTTGCTTGGATTTTGTAGCCACTTTTTTTGGTGCGGATTTACCGACCGAACGGTAAGCAAGCTCCACACGCAATAGGCCCTCGAGAATGAGTTTGTGATACATCATAGAGCGTTCATAGTGGACGCCGTCTGGAAGAATTTGCTCGTCAAGCTGTTTTATGTATTCACGCTCAACAGACGACAGCACATCATCTTCACCAAACATTAGGGCACAAATAATGATCGTCTTAAGATTTTCAAAAAAATGATTCGCTAACAGGTGCTTTTCTTGATTTACAAGCAGGTGACGGTATTGGTGATACATGCTCTCAAATACCGTTTCCATAAAAATGGAGTCTTCCGCCAGCGCATCACCAAACAAATCTATACAGATAAGCCAATTGACGAGCCTTAGAGAAATTGTATAAGGATGCCAAGCATCGCCAAGCGGATATTTGCATGTCGCAATCCAAGTGAGAACAACTCTCTTAAATTGATCGACATCCTCTCGGTCTCCGCCCAATGCATAGCGTGCTGCAAGAGGAATGCAAAATTCGAAGTAATGAAGATTGAAATTCCATAGATGAGAGGCCTCAGGAACATTCCAGCACGAAAGATCTACCTTATGCCTCTCGTTGATGAGAAAGAATTCATTTCGAGCCAGCGCATCGACATCGAACCGGCCAGCGTAAATTTCGTCGCAGTCTAGACTAGGTATAGCTAAGCTTAAATACTGAATACGCGGAGGAACCGTTAAAGGCACTTTGTGAAGCCCTTTTAGTCTAGAGCCAATCATGGATGGCTTCATGCGACGAATGGTTCTTGCGTATAGAAGCGCTTTTTGGATACTGGGCAATTTCATTATCAGCAATCGCCCTCGAATTCAGCCAGCAACAACTCAGCGAATTCACAAGCCGCCTTTTGTCTCGAATGCTCTGATAGCATTCGAGCGGCAGCATTTCGCTTTTCTTCCTCAGTATATTTTTGTTCAATCAAGGCATCGAACTCTCGAAGCAACCCTTTTGGATCTTCAGGGGCAGCATGTTTACCAAGGCCACTTTCCTCAAGTAAGTCAACGGAGTCGCCTTGGGCTGCAAGAAGAACCGGACAACCACATGCAATACATTCATAAAGTTTGGTTGGAATGCTGTCTTTAAGCCTCGAGCTGACCAAAGGGACATAGGCTAACGCCGAGTGCTTTAATACGGTATATACACCAGCCGCGTCAACAGTGCCGCAAAACTCTACGTTTGTAATACCTTCTTCGTGAACTCTGTCTTCAAGCTTTTGCTTGTCTGCACCAGTTCCAAATAGAAGGAATCGAATATTCGGCCGCACTGCAGCAATATCCAGAAGCGTTCCCAAGCCCTGTGCAAGTCCAATATTGCCCACATAAGAACATACGGTGCCTTTATCCAGATTAAATTGATCAACGACGGCTTTATCTTCTGTAGATTCAACAAACGATTCATCAATGCCATTGGGAACTAATTGGACCGATGAACCTGCCTTGCAGATTCGAGATGCTAGTTTAGTGACTTTTCCAGCCGATACCGTCGTTACCATATCCGCTGCTTTAAAACCACGCTTTGCAATATGGGAAAAGAATCGTCCATAAAGGCTATTTGGTTTAAAAGTGCCCATTTCGATTGCCACATCTGGCCAAATATCCCGAACATCTAAAACTAGTTTTGCGTTCTTCTTTTTTGCAATCGAAATCGCCGAAGTTGTCAAAAGCAACGGAGGGGTCGTGCAAAGCACGACATCAAAATCACCCATGCCAGCAGCAACTTTAATAGACTCCCGTTGGCCTCCAAAGTTATTCTTTAAACGATTGACTAGCGTTTTTTCTTGAAGCGGGAATGTTTCAAAAAACGTAACAAAATTAGGCTTTTCGTAGTTTTCCGGAGCACCGAGAAGACTGTCACTTGAAGAAAGAACCTGAACATCAATTCCTGCGTCAAGCATAGCCTGAACAAGGACGCTGACGCGATTGGCACAAGCGGATCGACTGGGTCGATAGCTATCTGTCAAGAAGAGTAAACGCATTACCTTGCACCTTCTCCAGTGCTCACAACGCCAAGCGTCTTAAGCATGATCACAAAATCCATCTTGATGTTTCTCGATTTAATGTACTGGAGGTCAAACACGACCTTTTCACTAGGCAGGAGATCGTATCCGCCGGTCACCTGGGCAAGGCCTGATATTCCAGGACGCACCATGGTGCGGTAATGCCAACCGTGAATTCGCTTTTCAAATTCCTCGCAGAACGCAGGCCGCTCGGGGCGCGGACCGATAAGGCTCATATCGCCCTTAAATACGTTCCAGAACTGAGGAATCTCGTCCAGGCGCGTTTTACGCATGAACTTACCAAACGGTGTTACGCGGGGATCTTCGTCCTGTGCCCACTGGGCACCACGAGATTCAGCATCGGTATACATGCTGCGGAACTTATAGATATTAAAGACCTTGCCGTCCTTGCCAACACGACGCTGCGCGTAAATGACGGGGCCTTCGGACTCGGACTTAATCTTGATGGCAATAACAGCCATCGGAATCGCGAGAATAATGAGTGCGCACCCGCAGGAGACAACATCGAAAGAGCGCTTGATAAAGCGGTAGAAGAGTCCACCGTTAACAACGGGTTCTTCTAGTTCAATGATGTCGTCACCGGGCAACAACTTTTCCAGTACGTCGGTCGGTATACCATTCTCCGACAGCTTAGGCTCATGCTTTCCAACGTTATTAAGCTTTGCAGCCTCGCGCCTGTCCTCAAGCGTAACAGCAAGAGCTGCCGCATCCCCCGTTTGATTATTTTGCACGTTCTCTTCCAACACTACGTCCCCGCCCCCGGAGATCCTCCCTGTTCTGTGCAGCAGTCGCCTTCAGCTAGGCGATCGCCTTTTTAAGGTTTCGTATGACGCGCTGCTCGGCCGAAAGCACGGCAAGGCCGACGCGCGTAGTTACGCGTCGGCCGCACAGGTCGAGCTCCAAATAAGCAGTGCTCTTGCGTCTGTTAATGGTTTTGATAAGGCCTTCGTGGCCCAGCAGCGGACCTGCCGTCACTACGACCTGGTCGCCGTCTTTTAGGGCCTCGCTCATGGGCACTACGCGGTCTCCCCTATGCGTAAAGCCGCCAATAAGCTGGACCTCTTCTTTTGCCAGCGGCACAAACTGACCGTCCTGGGAAAGCACCCGGGCAAAGTCGTCCATGCGCAACAGTAACTGTTGCACGGTGCGGGGATCTGCCGTATCGCAGATAAGATAACCGGGAAAAAAGTGGCTTGGTCGTATTGACCCATTCGCCGTGCACCTTGATCTCGGTTTGAAATTGGGGATAAAAGAGCTCCTGCATGGCGCCAGCCGGCACCACGCACTCGATGCGCTCGCGCATTACGTCTTCGCGACCGTTAATGACCTGAATCACATACCACACGAGCACCACCCCCCTGCTGTCTTACATGCGGCTCACGGGGTTTGGGTATGGCTACGCCAGGGCACTTGTGCGCGAAGGCGCTCCATATTCAAACCCTGAGCCCAGTTAGACAAGCACGTGGCTCTGCCCCACCGTGAACGGTATGTATAAGCGCAGTGGCTAGAGACGCGGACGTGTATCGCAAAATGACCGCGACTCCAGCTAGCTGCGTGCGGCCCAGTCAAG
>OHAY01001546.1_pt1 | contig 20933 bp, 15 predicted proteins | sample 1577191 | NCBI WGS metagenome assembly OHAY01 (sample SAMEA3541504, study PRJEB24748) | human gut metagenome | biome: human gut; feature: human-associated habitat; material: faeces | place: China | collected 2012 | reverse complement strand
CAAAAGGAACCAGAGATTTTTCGCCCGTAGAAATGGCGAAACGTAATTATATATTCAATACAATCCGTGAGGTCTATCATTTGTACGGATTTCAGCAGATTGAAACGCCGGCTATGGAAAACCTGTCAACCTTGATGGGAAAATATGGCGAAGAAGGAGACAAGTTGCTCTTCAAGATCCTGAATTCGGGTGATTGCTTCTCGGGTATTTCCTGTGAAGAACTGATGGAAAAGAATCCGGTGAAGTTTGCGGCAAAGGCTTGCGAGAAAGGTTTGCGTTATGACTTGACTGTACCGTTTGCCCGTTTTGTTGTACAGCATCGGAATGAGATTTCTTTCCCGTTCAAGCGTTATCAGATACAGCCGGTTTGGCGTGCCGACCGTCCGCAAAAAGGTCGTTATCGCGAATTCTATCAGTGTGACGGCGATGTGGTAGGTTCGGATTCCTTGATTAATGAAGTGGAACTGATCCAGATTATGGATGAAGTGTTCCATCGTTTTGGTATCCGGGTTTGTATCAAGATGAATAACCGGAAAATCCTGTCGGGAATCGCTGAAATTTTGGGTGCCGCAGATAAGATTGTTGATATCACAGTGGCTATCGACAAACTCGATAAGATCGGTTTGGAGAAGGTGAACGAGGAGTTGCGTGAAAAAGGCCTTTCGGAAGAAGCCATCAATAAACTGCAACCGGTGATTATGTTGAGCGGAACAAACCGGGAAAAGATCGCGTCTCTGAAGAATGTCTTGGCAGCATCTGAAACAGGTTTGAAGGGTATTGCCGAAATGGAATTCATCTTGGATCGGATTGAGAAATTGACTTTGCGTGCCGAACTGGAATTGGACTTGACATTGGCTCGTGGTTTGAATTATTATACCGGTGCTATCTTCGAAGTGAAAGCGTTGGATGTGCAGATCGGAAGCATCACCGGTGGTGGCCGCTATGATAACCTGACAGGTGTGTTCGGGATGGAAGGTGTTTCAGGAGTAGGTATTTCCTTTGGTGCCGATCGTATCTTCGATGTTTTGAACCAGTTGGATTTGTATCCGAAAGATGCTTTGCAGACAACACAACTTCTTTTCGTTAATTTCGGAGAAAAAGAAGAAGCCTATCTGTTGCCTTTAGTGGCTCAGGTTCGGGCTGCCGGTATCCGTACCGAATTATATCCGGAGTCGGCCAAGATGAAGAAGCAGATGGGTTATGCCGATACGAAAAAAATCCCGTATGTAGCTATCGTCGGCGAAACCGAGATGGCAGAAGGCAAAATCAATGTCAAGAATATGATCACGGGTGAGCAGCAGTTGCTTACAGTGGATGAGTTGATAGCATTGTTTTAAGTTCCCAGATTTGTATTTAAGATATGTAAGAGTTACTGTTGTTGTGAAAGGCAATAGTAACTTTTTTTGTATCATATTTTAAGTACAGTAGAGGATATTTGTTTGTGAATGTGAAATTCTTTTGTTATAGATTACTTCAAAAGATGAAGAATTTAATAGGCTCTTTATTGATTTTGATAGTATAAAGGCTGCTATTTTATTTTATTTAATAAATTTGTAGCGTAATTTATATGTAGAATATAATGATAGTCGTGTATGAAATATGTGCAATGCTACGAGGACTTATTGTGCAATTAAGTTCTGGTAATAGTCGAGCATTACGTGATATTATGGATGTATATCAGAAGCGCTTGTATAAGTATGCATTGCAATATGTCAAAAACGAATTTGTTGCAGAAGAAATAGTCGAGGATGTTTTTGTGGCCTTATGGAATAAGCATACAGAATTAAAAGATGTAGAAGATATAAGTGGTTTTTTGTTGGTTATAACCCGAAATTTGTGTTTGAACTATTTGCGGAAAGAACGTTTGGAAATGATAGATTTGTCTTCTTTGACAGAAGAACAAATTTATCAGCGTGGTAATTTATATGTCTTGGAAGATGAAACATTATGTTCTCTGGTCTCAAAAGACTATGAAGCGAAATTGAATAATGTTCTTAATAAATTACCGGAAAAAACACGGCAGATTTTTTTGCTTAGTAGAAGAGATGGCTTGAAAAATAAAGAGATAGCAGAGAAGATGCAGCTATTGGAAAAATCAATTGAATATCATATTACGAAAGCTTTATTAGAGATCCGGAAAGCTATTTTTGAGTAATTCTTTCCTTAATTACGGTTTAACATTTTTTTATTCAAAAATTCTCTTTTCATTTTAGGGTATACCTTTGTTTTATGTGTATTTTAATTTAGAGAAGGTTAATATTTTGAATATGTCAGACGAACTTTTGATTAAATATATACAAGGAGAATGCACGAAAGAAGAAAGTCGGGCTATTCTTTCTTGGATTGAAGAGAACGATAAAAATAAAACTCGGTATAAAGAGTTGATGTTGATTTGTTCTCTGACTGATTTCTATATGCCTTCTTATCAGAAAGAGAAGAAACAAGTTTCGTGGATAAAAATAGCAATTGGTATAGCAGCTTGTAGTTTGGGGGTTTTTGGGGGTTTGTCTAAGTTTGCAAATTCGAACCAAGATTCGATAGAAAAATATCAGGCGCTATTAAGTGATGTTGAGAAAAGAACGGAGATAACTTTAAAAGTAGCTGATAAGCAGATCGTTTCATTGAAAGATACTTCAGCTCTGATTAGTTATAATAACAATAGGAAGATTGTTATTAATGATTCAACTCAAATAGAAAAAAAAGAAGGGACGCAGTTAAATGCTGTGTTTGTTCCTTATGGTAAAAGAACGAAATTAGTTTTAGCTGATAGTTCGACAGTTTATCTTAATTCAGGTTCTTCTTTGGTCTATCCAGATGAGTTTGACTCTGACAAAAGAGAAGTCTATTTGGAAGGAGAAGCTTATTTTAAAGTAGTAAAGGATGGCAAAAGTTCTTTTTGTGTAAGGACAGCTTATAAATCTGTTGAAGTCTTGGGAACCCAATTTAATGTTCTTTCTGATCAGGAGGCTGAATTATTCCAGACAGTATTGGTTTCAGGAAAGATTGCATTGGACGGAAACAATGAAACGATGATTTTGGAACCGAATCAGTGTTATACTTATGCTGCAGATAATGCAGAAGAGAAACTTGAATCAGTAGATGTTTCTAATTACATATCTTGGATTGATGGACAGTTGAAATTTGAAAAGGAAGCTCTGAGTAATGTTATTAGAAAACTGGAAAAAATATATAATGTGAAAATTGTGCTAAAAGATAAAAATCTTGATGAGATGTTGATTTCAGGGAGGTTGGATTTGAAGAACCCATTAGTAAGTATTTTAAATTCTTTGCTTTTTACCGTATCTTCAGGAGAAGTGGAATCGAAGTATGAAATAAAAGCTAACGGAAAATAACATATTAATAAAATCTGGTATTATGAAGCGTTTATTAAATTATTCTCCTCAATTGTTGATGAGACAAAAGTCTATTAGGCGAGTTTTAACAATTGGGTTGTGTAGTTGTGTTTCAGTTGGAATGTATGCAAATATTCTTGCTGATGAAGTTTCCTTAACTTGTAAAAACAAAACTTTAAAACAAGCCTTAGAAATAATAGAAGAACAGGCCGGTGTAAGTATTGTTTATTCAAACAATGTATTAAATGATGAAGCTAGAGTGACATGCAAGACTGAAAATGTAACTTTGGAAGAAATGTTACATATTCTCTTGAAGGATCAAAACTGCTCATTTAAAGTAGAAGATGGCCAAGTGGTTCTCTACGCTTTAAATGATAAAAACACAGAGGATGCTGGACCGACGGTTACTCAGGAAGGTTTTAGAGTGAAAGGACGTGTTTTAGATGCAAATGGTCCTTTGATTGGTGTGAATATCATGGTGAAAGGAACGATGACCGGTGTTGTTTCGGATATGGATGGTAATTTTGAAATTATGGCTCCATATTCTGGTGCAAGTTTGGTATTTTCTTATATCGGTTATCAGGCTCAAGAGGTTAAAATTAATGGTCGAAGTGATTTGACCATTAAGATGGTGGAAGACTCGAAAGCTTTGGAAGAAGTGGTTGTTGTCGGTTATACGACACAAAAGAAAGCAACCATAACGGGTTCTGTATCTACAATTACTACCAAAGACTTGAAACAAAGTCCAACAGCCAATTTGAATAATGCATTGGCTGGTCGAATGCCTGGTTTGATGGTCAATCAGTTTGGTGGTGGTGAACCAGGTGTAGATAGAGCTGATTTGAGAATCCGTGGTATGGGTACTTATGGTGATAAATCACCAATTGTTATTGTGGATGGAGTAGAACGTGACATGAGTTATCTGGCTCCTGAAGAAATCGAAACATTTACTATTTTGAAGGATGCTTCAGCAACGGCTCCTTATGGTGTACGTGGTGCCAATGGTGTTATCATCATTACAACAAAACGTGGTAAAGCTTCTGAAAAGCCAAGTGTGAATTTCAAAGCTTCTGTGGGAACAAACTCTCCGGTAAAATTCCCTAAATATTTAGGTTCAGCTGATTATGCGACTTTATATAATGAGGCGATGATCAACAGTAATCCGACAACCGATCCAAGTAAGTTGGAATTATTTACTGATGAAGCAATTGCCAATTATCGGAAGGCTAAAGGCGATAATTCAGATGGATTAGGTTATAATTGGGATTATTTCGATTATGCTTTCAAACCTGGTATGCAGCAAGATTATAGTTTGTCAATACGTGGTGGTTCTGAACGTGCCAGATATTATGTGATGGCTAACTATTATTCACAAGGTGGAAACTATAAGCATACGGATGTAACAGAAACAGATACTCAAGCTAAATTTAAGCGATATAACTTTAGAGCGAATGTAGATGTGGATATTACCAAAGATTTTTATGTTCGCGTAGATTGGGGTGCTCGCATTACAGATAGACGGGCTCCTGGAACATCTGCTTCTGAAGTGGTTAAATTGTGTAATACTCTTCCTCCATATTTGCCAATTGTCGTAGAAAGTAATGGTAATCCTGCCAATGAAACATATGAATTGAACAATCCATATGGCATGTTGTATGGTGATTATAAGCATAGAAGAAATATTTTGGGTGAATTGTCAAGAAGAGGGTATTTGCAGGAAAAGAATACCTATTTGAACGGATCGTTTGCTATTGGACATAAATTGGATTTTATAACTAAGGGTTTAAAAATCGAAGGCGTCTTCTCGTATGATGCTTCTGAAGGTAACTGGATTAACCGAAAATTAGGGGATCGAGAAGATGGATACATGAAATTCTCAAAATATGCGACTTTCCAACCTGCTGAAGGCAGTTATGGTTCTATTTATATGAATAATCCGAATTATACAGGTGCTTATATTTTAGGAAATCCGTGGTATGATCAGGATGAAACGATAGAAAATGGATTTAGTCATAACGCAGCCGAAAGTAAAACTTATTATCAGTTAAAGTTAGATTATTTGAGGACTTTTGGTGATCATGATGTTTCTGCGATGGTCTTGTTTAATCGTTCTAACAGAAGCTATGATAATCGGGTAGCTTATCGGTATCAGGGTATGACGGCACGTGCTACTTACGCTTTCCAGAATAAGTATTTAGCAGAGTTCAATATTGGATACAATGGATCTGAAAACTTTGCTCCAGGTAAACGCTATGGTACATTCCCCGCAGGGTCTATCGGATGGGTGATTTCTCGTGAACGGTTTATGCAGGGTGCAGAAAAATGGTTAAGCAATTTGAAGTTAAGAGCCTCTTATGGTTTGGTCGGTAGTGATAAGATTTCTGATAACAATGATGACCGTTTTGCTTATTTGCAGTTCTTCCAAGGAGGTGATGGCTATTCATTTGGTGTAAATGAATTTGGTAATGGTTATTCCGGATTAGAAGAAGGTAATTTTGCGAATCCTAATCTGACTTGGGAAAAAGCTCGTAAGTTGAATGTCGGACTTGATGCTTCTTTCTTTAATGAACGATTAACCTTCTCTGCAGATTATTTCTTCGAACATCGCTATGATATCATTACGAACCTGAGTGATGGGAATAAACTGGGTTATCCGGGAATTGTCGGAAAAGACGCTCCTTTCATTAATTCAGGTATTGTAGATAATCAGGGTATTGATTTTGAAATCGGGTGGAATGGAAATATTGGTGAAGATTTCAGATATTACATCAAGCCGAACTTTACATTCGCTAGAAACAAAATCAAGTTTATGAATGAGGTCTCTTATGAGAATGAATGGAGAGCCAATACAGGGAAAAGAATTGATGAATATTTTGTTTATGAATTTGATCGCTTTGTATATGACCAGGCTGAAGCAGATAAGTTGAATGCCATGAATGGAGGATCAGGTTTCCAACCATGGGGTAAATTGTATCCGGGTGATGTAGTGTACAAAGACCAGAATGGTGATGGTAAGATCGACGATGAACATGACCGCCGCGCCATGGGTAATCCGCGAACACCTGAAATCCAGTTTGGTATTCCGGTAGGTATCCAGTATAAAGGGTTTGACTTGAGCCTATTGTTCCAGGGAGCTGCTAATTCCAGCATTTTGTTAAATGGCGCTGCTGTATGGGATTTCCCACAGTTTGACCAAGACCAGATTGGTAAGGTGAAGCCTATGCATTTCAATCGTTGGACTGAAGAAACGAAAGATGTGGCAACTTATCCACGTTTAACAATTGGTACAAATGACAATAATAAAAATTCGAATAGTAGTTTGTACTTGTATAATGCTTCTTACCTACGTTTGAAGAATGTGGAAATTGGATATACATTACCGAAGCATCTTATCCGTTTTGCCGGATTACAAAATGTACGTTTTTATGTTCAAGGTATGAACTTGTTGACATTTGATGGATTGGATGACGTAGATGTGGATCCGGAAACAAAAAATGGCGATGGTTCATGGTATCCAATTCAGCGTATATTCAATTTTGGTATAGATATAACATATTAATTAAGGAGGAAGAAAGAATATGAAAAGATTATATATATTGGCGGGTTTGTTAGCAGGTCTGTTGAGCTTTACTTCTTGTGAAGACTATTTGGATCGTACACCGGACGACAAGACAACAGAACAGCAAGTTTTTACTCGTTTTGACAAAGTAGAATCGTTAGTTACAGATTTGTATGCACATGCAAAGTTTGCCAATCGTCCGTTATTGTATTTAAACCATTTTAGTATATCTAGTATTTCGGATGAGTGTAGTGCTAGTAGTCATGAAAGTGCCATTCCTTATCAGTTTTGGGTAGGAAATTATGGTCCGTCTCAGGGTATGCCTTCCAATAGTAGTTATTGGCAATATTGGGATGACTTATATACGACAATTCGTTCGGCTAATATTATATTAGAAGGTGTAAAGAAATATAATACTCCGGATAATCCGCAAGATGGTCGTGAAGGTGATTTGCAGAGAAGAATTGGTGAAGTTTATTTCTTGCGGGGTTATATGCATTATTTGTTAATTCGTGCATACGGTGAAGCTGTTTATATAAACCGAGTAATTAATCCTGGTGATGATATGACTTTTGAAAAAGAATCATTTCATTCGATGGTAGATAAGATCTGTGCAGATGCTGATTCTGCTTATGCACGGGTAGATGCATGGAACGGAGGCCAATATTTTGGACGTGTTGATAAAGGAGCTTGCTTAGGCTTAAAGGCTATGGTTCGCTGGATGGCTGCAACTCCGATGTGGAATGGTGGAAACTTACCCAATGATACACGTGTATTTAAGTCTGAATATGGTTATGATCCGAAGCGTTGGGAATTAGCCAGAGATGCTGCTAAAGCTGTATTAGAATGTAAGAAAACAGATGGTTCGCTTCGTTATAAATTGTATGAAACATACGATAAGGACGACTTCCGAGATGTAGATGGAAATGCTGAAACAAATAATAAGAAAGTTCAACAGCGTTTGTGGCAAATGATGTATGACATGAATGCTATTCAGGATGAGTGGGTTTGGTTCGTAACAAAAGATAAGGATACAGGTTGGTCTGGTGACGTATTGCCTCCTTCTCAGGGTGGACACGCTCGTCAGCGTCCGTTGCAGGAACAGGTAGATGAATATGAATATATCGGTCCGGATGGATATGGTTATCCAATTTATTGTGACCATGCTGTGAAAGATGGCTATGATGATGGTAATCCATATGAAAGTGTACAAAGAGACCCTCGTTTCTATCGTGATATCCGTTATCATGGTTCTTGGTATGGTGGTGCACAATTGAATACAGCAGAAGGAAACGATGCTGTAAGTGGCAGTTATTTGGATCAGGCTTCTCATACAGGATACTATCTGAGAAAATTCTATAAAGATGGTTGGGACAGAGGTCATGGTGGACATTCAATAAGCGGTCCGGCAATTTGGCGTTTACCTGAATTTATCTATATCTATTGTGAAGCTGTCAATGAATTGAGTGGTCCGAACGAAGAAATATATGATTTGATCAATCAGGTACGTGCCCGTTCATTTATGTCTCCGATGCCGCCGGCTGTTAAGACGGATAAAGAGTTGATGAACGAATATATCCAGCGTGAACGTCGTGTGGAATTGTTCTATGAAAACAATCGTTATTGGACTTCTCGCTTGTATCTGGAACCGGAGAACTGCGGTACTGAATCGAATGTTGATCCTTCAGGCTGGCCTTATCCGAAGAACCAGCGTCAGTCTCATGGTATGAAACCGGTAGAAGATCCGAACGGTAAGATTGTTGTAAACGGTAAGACGTATCGTATGGAACGTTTCACGGTAGAGGATGGACGTGTATTTGTTTCTCCGAAGTCTTATCTGTATCCGATTTTACAGGAAGAATTGAAGAGATGTCCGTCTTTAGTACAAAATCCGGGTTGGTAATGCCAATGTATAAATATTAGTGCTAATTTTGAGAGGCTGTACAAATCGATGGAAAAAGTTGCGTCGCTGACGCCTGTTTGTGTCTCCCTATTGAAATGAAAAAAGCAGGACTATGTTCCTGCTTTTTTCGTTTACGTATATTTGTTCTTTTATTCGTATTCCGGATAGAACGGTTAGGCATTGGTGTCGCTATCAGAAGTAGAGCTATCGTCTGCCTTCTTCGTTTTCGGGGTCAATTCCTGTTCCTTGTAGTGTTTGATCTGAGCGTTCAGTTCGTCGATTAGTTGCCCGTATTCGTCGGCATTCTCTTCATCTACAATTGCCAGAGCGTTGATCTTCTTGATGATCTTGTTGTAGATTTCGTCCGTTTCGCTGCGGGCTGTCAGTACGGCGGCCTTCATCTTTCCGGCACTTCGGGCATCACGGGCTTGCAGGTTGGTGTCGACCGTTGTGTTGCCCTCTTTCATCATAGTGACGAATGGCGTTAATCCCAAAGAGGTAACCTGCGAGGTATAAGTCGTCTCCAGATCCTCCAGGAAATTCTTCATCGCACCCGTCTGTTTGACCAGCGACATCTGAGGCGAGAGCTTGTAGTCCGACAAATGTTGGTTCAATTTCTTGGCTGCTTCGTATTGCTCGCCGCTTCTCAAGAACAAAAATCCTTTCACCACCTGGGTGTATCCGCTCAATCCGCTGTCGCGCTTGTCGTCGCCCGCTTCGATCACTTCGGTCAGGTCGTTTTTCCTCGATTGCACCAGTACTTCATTTTCATTGTCCAGTTTTTCTTCGAAAATCGGCAGTTCCGTCGTCAGTTTCTCACCCAAAGTAAGCAATGAACTCAAGTTCTTGTACACAACATCCATGTAATTGAAATGCGCATAATTGGAAAATCGGCTAAGGGCGATGGTGTCAACTTGTTTTTCCATATCTGTTCAAGTTTTAAAAATTAACAATCAAAAAGACGAATGCGAACTTCTTTTTATACTACGGTATTTCCGCTGAGGCTCATCGGCGTTTTTGTAGGGCTACAACGACTTCGCTGAGGCTCATCGGCGTTTTTGTAGGGCTACAACGACTTCGCTGAGACTCATCGGCGTTTTTGTAGGGCTACGGCGACTTCGCTGAGACTCATCGGCGTTTTTGTAGGGCTACAACGACTTCGCTGAGGCTCATTGACGTTTTTGTAGAGCTACGACGACTTCGCTGAGGCTCATTGGCGTTTTTGTAGGGCTACGGCGGCTTCGCTGAGGCTCATCGGAAATTCTGAAGCAAAACAAAGATCGCTCACGCCGATAAAGGTATAATAAAAAGCGGAGAATACAAACTTACGCCACCTTATTTTTAGGGGAAACTGAGGAAGAGAAGGTAACCAGCAAGAAGTCAGCGGGTGTTTATGCCTTTAGGAATGGGTTGCTGGGTTACAATTACAGTTCGCCCACGTCGCATTTTACCAGTGTAAATTCCGGATTGACAACCATGGCATACACCATGTTGTTGGTGGCTGAACCGGTTATACGTACAATCGGCATGCGCAAGTTTACGATTTTCTTCAGGTTAAGTTCGTAATCATATAAAAAGATCGTCTGGGGACATTTCGTGAAATCCCTGCCGACAGTCATCTCGTTGGTGTTGTCGGTCTGATAATCCCGTTCCAGTGTAACAATATAATCTTTCAGCAGGATAACGCTGAAAGCGCCAACCTTTTCCCGGTTTTCTAAAAACAATTTGCCGTCCGCTACATGATACTCCGGTTTCTTTTTCCGTTCATGTAACAACTTGAAAGAATTCTTTTCTTTCTGATACAGGGCCATGTACGGGAAATCCCATGTGGCATATACCAAATGGCCTTTCACGGGGTCGTAAGCAATATTACCACCCACATGAAAGCGTTCATTTTCTATCGGATAATTACCAAAGTAAACCGTATTGTCGTTCACCGTCAATTCAAAATAATATGGAATACTGTCGGGGGCATTTCGAAAATACATATTCTCTTCCAATTCGGCTCCCTTGAAACCTTCAGCTTTCGGTAATTCTATATAATAGTCTTTTCCTTGCAATAGGCTGTCTATCGAAAACAAGGCCCGGCGTGAGGTGTTGGCATCTTCTACCCGCAAGCAGCGGTCTTTTACGATATGGCTTAACATGGGTGTGGTAAATTCTTTCGGCCCTTGTCCTTTTTTCCCCATCTGCCCGATTTCTTTTCCGTTGTTCAAATCAACAATGTGCAGATGATTATCTGTGGTAAAAGGATCTTCCCAAACTAAAAATTCATCGCATATAACCATTTCTCCCGGCATGGAAGTATAGATGCTGTCGCTAACAACTTCCGGTGTGAGGAAGGTACGTTCTATCTGTTTCTCTTGGCAACCAACTAGTATCACCAAAGCTAATGTTGTGAGTATGTTTTTCATATTTTTTCTATTATAATAGGTATAGGCTATAATTATTGGTGAAGAGATAGCCTATACCTAGATTATTTTATTGATTTCTTAGTAAGTGTGATTACATGAACGTGTCTCTACTCCACTATAAAGATCGCTCACGCCCTAAATGTATAATAAAAAGTGGAAAGGAAGAAAGCTTTGGGAATGTTTTTTGAGGGAGAAGTTGAAATCTAAATATTCCATATTCTCAGGTAGCCTTTTTTCACCATCTTTCTTGTAAGTTCAAAATTTCCTTGATAACTTGTCGTTGTTTTTCTTTTGGGTAGTTGATATTAATCTCATAAATATGAAAACACATACATTACTTGGTTCAATTATTTTGGTAGGTGGTTTGCTTTCTTGCCAGGGCAAACCCCAGTTAGAATGGGTCGCTTCTACGGAAACGGCTTGCTGGCAAACGGAAGAACCACTTCCGGTGGCAGAGGCGAGTGTGGAACCTTTGGTCTCGATCAAGACAACCGATGTACAACAGCAGATCGAAGGCTTCGGGGCCTGTTTCAATGAGTTGGGCTGGATGTCGTTGAATAAACTCGAACCGGCCGATCGGGAAAGGGTACTCGAAGAATTGTTCTATCCCAACTTCGGAGCCAACTTCACCATCGCTCGTATGCCGGTAGGCGCCAACGATTTCTCACGCGACTGGTATTCGTATGATGAACAGGCGAGCGATTTTGCCATGGAGTCGTTTACGATAGCCAATGATAAACAGACGCTGATTCCGTTTATCCAAAATGCCTTGAAGTATAATGCGGATTTGAAGCTGTGGGCTTCTCCGTGGTCGCCACCTTCGTGGATGAAGCATAACCAACACTATGCAAGTGTTTCGACTCCGAAAACGGCGGGCAGCCTGAACAAGAAACTGCAAGAGGGCGAAAGTACGTATATGACAACCATTGTGGATAATGGTTTGCCGGAAGATCGTCAGGGGCGTGAAGGAACGGATATGTTCATCTGTGAGCCGGAATATTTCTCGGCCTATGCGCTTTATTTCTCCAAATTCATCGATGCCTATCGGAAAGAAGGCATTAACATCTCGATGGTGATGCCGCAGAATGAATTCAATTCGGCACAGATATTCCCGAGTTGTTGCTGGACGGCAGCCGGACTGGCCGAGTTTGTGGGCAACTATCTGGGCCCGGCCATGGAAGAGAAAGGTATCGAAGTGATGTTCGGAACAATGGAACGTCCGAATGCCGCCTTGGTAGATACCTTGCTGAATGATCCGGAGAGTAGCAAATACATCCGTGGCGTCGGTTTCCAATGGGCTGGGAAAGGTGCCATCGCATCCATTCACCAGCGTTATCCAGCGTTGAAGCTGTATCAGACAGAACAGGAGTGTGGCGACGGAAAGAATACCTGGGACGCGGCATTGTACGCCTGGCAGCTGATGCAACATTATCTGAACAACGGAACTTCGGCTTATCTGTATTGGAATATCTCGCTCGAAGACGGAGGCATCAGTCGTTGGGGCTGGGCTCAGAACTCTTTGGTAGTAGTCGATGCAGAGCGGAAATCCTATCGCTATACTCCGGAATATTATATCATGAAGCACGTCAGTCACTATGTGCAACCGGGTGCTTTCAAACTGGCAGCCGATGGCGATGCAAAAGGATTACTGGCATTTGTTAATCCGGATCAGAGTATCGTAGTGGTGGTATCGAATGAATCTGCCGGACCGAAAGTGTATCCGTTCTCTGTCGACGGACAAGTCTATGCTCCACAACTCGCTCCGCGTTCAATCAATACGTTTCTTTGGCGGAAATAAAGAGGCAAAGCAGGTACTTGCCGCTTTCCTAATAAGAGATAATCACCCTTAAAAATTAGGGTAGGAGAAAGAAAAAGTAGTTGTTTCATAGGAAGCAACTACTTTTTTTGTGTACATTTGCTTCAAATGATTCAACTTTAATTCTGATATATATATGAACAATACGAGGAGAAAATTCTTCAAACAGAGTTTGGCAGGTGCCTTGTTGTTGGGTACATCAGCCATGTCGCACGCCGAAGAAAAGTCGCGGATTATTCCGAAGGCTCCTAAGTCAGTCAATCCGTTCCAACTGGGAATGGCAGGTTATACATTCGTCAATTTCGACTTAGATACGACGCTTCGCACGATGCAGCGACTGGATGTCCATTATTTGTGTATCAAGGATTTCCATTTGCCATTGGATAGTACGGACGAACAGATCAAGGCTTTCCATGCCCGTTGTGCCGAATTCGGCGTTACCGGTTATGCCGTGGGACCAATTTACATGAAGAGCGAGGCGGAGATCGACCGGGCTTTCGAATATGCCAAACGGGTAGGAGTGAAGCTGATTGTCGGTGTTCCTAATTATGAGCTGTTGCCTTATGTGGATAAGAAGGTAAAGGAATATGATTTCCATTATGCGATCCATTTGCACGGACCCGATATCAAGACTTATCCGGATGCAACCGACGTCTGGGAACATACGAAGGATTTGGATCCGCGTATCGGTATGTGTCTGGATGTAGGCCATGACTTGCGTAACGGCTGTAATCCGGTAACTGATTTGGAGAAGTATCATACGCGTGTATTCGATATGCACATCAAGGATGTGACCGATTCGACTAAAGCCGGACGCGGCATCGAAATAGGACGCGGAAAGATTGATTTCCCTGCCTTGATCCAGATGATGAGGAAGGTGAATTATACAGGTAAATGCAGCTTGGAATACGAGAAAGACATGAAAGATCCTTTCCTCGGAATTGCTGAGTCGATCGGGTATTTCAAGGCTGTAAGTGAATTAATTTGATGACAGTGAAGGCAAGTTGCCTTCAGTAATTGGGGGGATATATGAAAAAGGGGATATTCATAGGAAGTTTGTCGTTCTTGTTGACAGCTTGTGGAGGAATCAATTATGTAGGGATCGAAACCTGTAATCCGGGTGAGGTTACTTTTCCACAGGATGTCCGGAAGGTATTGATGGTGAATAATGCGATGGCGCAGCCCGAAAAGTCGGGTTATACTTATTCCCTGTTGGGAGTAGTTCAGGATACGGCACAGGCAAAGGCCGACAGTGCTTTGTTCGATTTGTGCGCCGCTTGTGGAACCTCTATGCTGGATGCTTCTTATTTTGAGGATGTTCTCCTTTTTCATGATCCGTTGCGTGATTCGGGAAGCAGTTTGATGGATCGGAAACTGACGCGCGATCAGGTGGCATCTTTATGCCGTTCAAATGGAGCGGATGCTATTATCTCGCTAGATAAGATGCTTTTCGCGATGGAACGTGAGGATGTGAATGTTGGTGCCGGTTTTTTGAGTGGAACCATCACCGTGAAGATGCAAGGAATCATGCGGGCCTATTTGCCGGGGCGTGACAATGCCTTGGCTACGGTGCTGATAGAAGATTCGGTCGAGTTTCAGCAAGCTGCCGAGAATTTGCGGATGTTGAATTATTATCTGCCAACGGCCAACGAGGCATTACGGATAGCGGCTTCGGCATTGGGCGGTAAAGTTTCGGGTTATTTCGTTCCTCATTGGAGTGAAGAAACCCGTTGGTATTATAATAATGCCAATTCACGTTGGAAAGAAGCGGCCGCATTAGCTTCATCCAGTAAGTGGGAACAAGCCGAGGCAATTTGGAAACGGGTCTTCGAGGTTACATCTTCGAAAAGCCAGCAGGCCAAGTTAGCTTCCAACATCGCGCTTTGCTACGAAATGCAAAGCCAATTGAAATCTGCACATGAATGGGCACAGAAATCGTATGAGTTGTTTCTGGCCTCCGAAGGCGAAAAGAACCGGAATACAGAATTGTTGAAGGCATATGCCGAGGTACTGAAAGAACGAATTCTGGCAGATAAGAAACTAAATACACAAATTGGTAGCAGATAATCCAAATTATTACTACTTTTGGTAATTCAAATGAATAAAATAAAGAAAGGATTATAATTATGGCAGCAAGTCCGTCGCAAATACAATCGGTTTTAGAATCATTTCTGACTTCAGCCATCCAGAAAATGGTGGAAGATACCAAACTCAATGACATCAGTGATATTTATCTGCAGGCTGATGCTGAAAGTGGAGAACTGCAGGTGTATGATGAAGCAGAGAATCTGGTTGACAAAACCATCATTTTTGATTGGGTAAACAACTCGGAAGAAGAATCCGTTTTCAATAAACGTGTTGCTTCGGCTGTGAAACAAGCCTTGTCTGCTTTGGCTTCCAAGAATGTATTTGAGAATTCGCACTTTGTCAAACCGTTGTCAATTAGTCTGACCGACGAATCGTTTGTAGTCATTGAAGAACTGTTGTTCCTCGACGACGATACCTTGCGTCTTGACGATCCGCTTCTGAAAGATTTGGATGCAGATTTAGATGATTTTTTGGCTAAACTTCTTTCAGATGTCGAATAGAGTTTATATCTTTGCGGCGGTTTAAGAAAAATCATTGCCGAAATGGCTCAGTTGGTAGAGCAACGCATTCGTAATGCGTAGGTCACGGGTTCGAGTCCCGTTTTCGGCTCTAATTATAAAGCAGTTATCTTTTTGAAGGTAACTGCTTTTTTTATGAATTTATCTTTGGTTTTAGCTGGTTTACATGCTTCATGTATCTTTGTGTAAAACAACACAGATAAAGAATTATATATGGAACGAACTTATATTAATGAATTTCACAAGCAATGGATAGAAGCAACGCTGCAATCAATCGAATCTTGGAAGAAGCAGCCGATCTCGTTGGAAGAGAAAAAGAGGCAGCAGGAAATGTTGAATCAACAGAGGACTATAAGGGAAGGCAGATTGAAAGATTAAAAGAATTTGCAGCTATTCATAATTTGTGGATAGATTTCAATGCTTTGTCTTTAGTGTAACCCATAACGAACAATACGAAATATTTGATGCCGTACCTAATAACGTTTTATATGGGATTGATGGACAACTTTATTTCATAGACACACAAATCAGATTAAGATAATCTTCTATACATTATTGTTTTTAAAGATTACTGTTTTTTTCTCAACATTGTATGCATTATCTTTGTTTACATAAATAGATAATCATTAAAAGCAGAAAGTATGAAGCGAGTTTATTTGTTGATATTGGCGTTGGTTGCCTGGATGGCTGTTCCGGCTCAAGCCCAGTTTAAGTGGGGTATTAAAGGTGGTGCCAATATTTCGAGCATCCATTTTTCGGATTTACCGGAAACTTTTTCTACTGATAACCTGACCGGTTTCCATATCGGACCAACAATCGAGTTGATGGCTCCGTTTATTGGATTGGGCTTTGATGCTTCTATCCTGTATTCGCAAACAGGTATGGAAATAGGTACGCAGAAGATTAAGTCGGATTATTTGAATGTTCCGGTCAATTTGAAATGGAAGATTGGTATTCCAGCCGTGAAGGTGTTTGCTGCTGCTGGTCCATATGTGGGTTTCCGCTTGGGAGGTGGTAAAATCTGGGATGTTTTGAGTGATCAAATCGAATCCAAATCGTTCAGTGCCGGATTGAATCTGGGTGCTGGTGTGGAATTGATTCAGCATTTACAGATTAGTGCGACTTATCAGTTGGGCTTGACCGACAATTATAGCGTGAAGCAGTTGAAAATTGACGGTAAAAACCGTGGTTGGATGATTTCGGCTGCGATCTTGTTCTAAGGAAAAACGTTTACTTAAAATAGAAAACCGACAAATGAAGTGAAAAACTTTAGTTTGTCGGTTTTTTGTGTTATTTTTAGGTCGTGTTTAACGTTAGAAAGTTGTAATACGACCAATAATATTTTTCATGAAAAACATTTATCTCTTATTTATTCTAACACTGCTTTGTGCATGTCGTCATCAGCCTGGAAATAAAAGCGGTGATCTGATTGAACTTTTTGTTGATGACCAATATGAAGTAAAGAATTTATCTGAATTAGTGGAGTCCATTCGAGTAATACCTTTAGAAACTACCGATCAATCGTTGCTTGGCTCGATTGCAGACTTAGGATATGATGATGGGAATATCTTTGTGCTAGACGGATATAATCAGCTGGTTTCTCAATTTGATGAGAACGGACAATTTATAAGAAAGCTGGTGCAAAAAGGAAATGGACCAGACGACATACAACATCCGCAAATGTTTTCAATAGACAAACTACACAATGAAGTCTGGCTTTCGAATAATACCAATTTTATGCGATTCGATTATCATGGAAATTATTTAGGAAAGAGAGATTATCAGATAGGTTTTAACGATTGGTATGTTGATGAAGATTATGATATCTATTTTTATACAGGAAAAAACGACAACGCTCATAATGAGGATGGATTTATGACGGGCGATTTGACTTTGTTGACAACAAATGATCAAAAGAAGACTTGGTTTAAATCGGATATAATAGGTTATTATAAACCTAACATGACAAAAGTATCTTTTGGTTCTTCACATCCATTTTCTCCTCAGCCTGATGGAAGCGTAACTTTTAGCTATACTTTCAATGATACGATTTATTGTATAAAGAATAAGCAAATATATCCTAAGTATTGTGTGCACCTGACGGGCAATAGTCTTCCATCTGAAAAGCTGGATAATATGCCCGGAGAGGAGATTGATAAATATATTCAGGAACATCCTTCTTTGCAGTGGAACATGAATAGTGTTTATGAGACGCCTGCCTATTTGTTATTTGGTTATGGGATAGGATTTCATGCTTGGGCATGGGTGCTTTATGAGAAGGCAACTAAGAAAATGACAAATGTCCAGATAAAGGACGATTTGTTTGGAAGTCCCTTTCTGCCGATAAAAGATTCTTCAGGAGACTCCTTTTGGGCTGCTATGATGGTTGAAAATATGGAATTGAATCCTAAGTTGGCCGAATTTATAGGAAAAGAGAAGTATGAGAGATTAAAGATGCTTTCACCTGAAGATAATCCTGTCATATTGGAGTTCACGTTTAAAGAGAAGTTCTGAAGGGTGAAATCTAAACTTTTCTTGTGGGTAAAATCAGCCGGATTGATAGAGTGGCTGATTTTTCTTATTTTTGTCCTTCGCAATGAGTACCTACGCAGATGTCATACTCCCGCTTCCGCTGGAGAATCAATATACGTATCGGATTCCGGCCGACTTGGAGCCGCTGGTGGTCCGTGGCAGTCGTGTGATTGTGCATTTCGGAAAGAAACGCTTTTACACGGCGATTGTGGTAGATGTGCACGATCGTCAGCCGCAAACGGACTATGAAGTGAAGGAAATCTTCTCGATTTTGGATGCGACACCTATTTTACGTCGTCCGCAATTACGCTTCTGGGAATGGATTGCCTCGTATTATATCTGTAAATTGGGCGATGTTTATAAGGCGGCCTTGCCTTCAGGCCTGAAACTGGAAAGTGAGACAACGGTTACTTATAACCCGGACTTCGAGGCTGATGCTCCGTTGAAACCTAACGAACAGGCAGTATTAGATGCTTTCGGACGGAATATGCTCAAGCAGACGGTTTCTGATTTGGAGAAGAAAACCGGTTTGCGTAACATTGTTCCGGTTATTGCTTCGTTGATGGGGAAAGGTGCTGTGGGCGTAAGTGAGGAACTGAAGCAAGGTTTTGTCCCTAAGACGCAAACGTATGTCCGGCTACATCCCGACTGGGCCACCGAAGACCGGATGCAGGAAGCTTTCGATGCAGTGAAACGGGCAAAGAAACAAGAGCAACTGCTGGTCAGCTTTCTCGATTTGACCCACGCTTTGAATCCGGTGCTAAAGCAGGAAGTTTCGAAAAAGGAATTGTTGGAGAAAAGCGGGCAGAGTGCTGCGATTCTTGATGGTTTATTGAAACGGGGCATCTTGCAGAGTTATGAGAAAGAAGTTAGCCGCCTGCAGACAAGGATGTGCCGCCTGGAAGAACCGCATGCCTTGACCGACGAACAACAGGCGGCGTACGGAAAGATTCAGGATGTCTTTGCCGAAAAGGAAGTGTGCCTGTTACATGGAGTTACTTCGTCGGGAAAGACTGAAATCTATATTCATCTGATCCGACAGGTATTACGAAGTGGGAGACAAGTGCTTTATCTTTTGCCCGAGATTGCGATTACTACGCAGATAACCGACCGTCTGGTGAAGATATTCGGGGATCAGTTGTTGGTATATCATTCTAAATTCTCGGACAACGAACGGGTGGAAGTATGGAATAAGCTGTTGCATGGCAAAGGTCCGATGCTGGTTTTGGGTGTACGTTCGTCGATCTTCCTGCCGTTTAGTAGCCTGGGATTAATTATTGTTGATGAGGAACACGAGACGACTTACAAGCAACAAGATCCGGCGCCTCGTTATCATGCCCGTAATGCGGCTATTATTCTGGCACAGATGCATGGAGGCAAAGTATTGTTGGGCTCGGCTACTCCATCGATTGATTCGTATTTCAACGCCATGACCGGTAAGTTCGGTTTGGTAGAGTTGCCGGTTCGTTACGGAGCTGCTTCGCCTCCCGAGATGATCCTGGCCAATATCCGTGAACTGAAAAGGCGGAAACAGATGAAGGATACACTTTTCTCTCCAATCTTGGTAGAGAAGATGCGCCAGGCGCTCGAAGCCGGACAACAGGTAATCTTGTTTCAGAACCGCCGTGGCTTTGCTCCGATGATTGAATGTAAGGACTGCGGCTGGATTCCCCGTTGCCAGCACTGTGATGTGAGCATGACCTATCATAAGTTTCATCAGAAGCTAGTATGCCATTATTGTGGTTATACCATTCGTGTGCCGTCTGAGTGTCCGGAATGTCATTCGGTGAATATTCGTCCGTTAGGCTTTGGTACCGAAAAGGTGGAAGAAGAGATCGCCTCGCTCTTTCCGGCTGCACGAACGGCTCGGATGGATTTGGATACAGCTCGTACGCGTACAGCCTATGAACGGATCATCGGCGATTTTGAGAAGCAGAAAACGGATATTCTGATCGGTACGCAAATGATTTCGAAAGGACTGGATTTCGGGCATGTGAGTGTGGTGGGTATTTTGAATGCCGACGGACTGATGAATTACCCGGACTTTCGGGCGCATGAAAGGGCTTTCCAGCTGATGATGCAGGTGAGCGGTCGGACCGGAAGACGAGATAAGCAGGGTGTGGTGGTGTTGCAAACTTCACAACCTGATCATCCCTTGATTCAGATGGTGCAGCAACGAACCTATAAAGAAATGGTTAGTTGGCAACTGACGGAACGGAGCATGTTCCGTTATCCTCCTTATTATCGCCTGATTATCCTGGTTCTTCGCTCGAAGAATCCGACAGTGCTCGACGAACTGTCAAGGCTGTATGCCGAACGGTTACGCCGGCGTTTGGGCGACCGTGTACTTGGTCCCGTTACGCCGCCGGTTTCCTATATTCAATTGCTTCATATCCGCAAGATCGTCATGAAAATCGAGATTGCAGCTTCTATTCCGCAAGTCCGTGAAATACTGGAGTCCGTGCAACAAGAGATGCGCCAGAGCACGGAGTTCCGTCAATTACTGGTACATTATGATGTAGATCCCTTGTAGGATTCTTCTTATCTTTTTTTATCCGCATACACGGATTCTTTTCGTTTCTTACGGGATAAACTTTATTTGCCGCCGGCGTTTTTATATTCGCCTAGGGCAAATATATGTTCGGAGTAGGTGATTATATGTTCGCCCAGGGCGAACAAAGAAAATGCAATAGGACAGGGCTGACGCATTACAATCATTTTTTACTGGAATCTATTTTATTACAAGGAGG
>OHAY01001532.1_pt1 | contig 21051 bp, 19 predicted proteins | sample 1577191 | NCBI WGS metagenome assembly OHAY01 (sample SAMEA3541504, study PRJEB24748) | human gut metagenome | biome: human gut; feature: human-associated habitat; material: faeces | place: China | collected 2012 | reverse complement strand
TGCCATTGTCCGTATTCAGCCTTATGCCTATCCCGAGGCACCCGGTATCAAGCATTTATTCTTTTATTTTGAGGGAAGCCGGGAAGCTGTGCCTTATTTCTTGCTGGAACCCTCTGTGTGGCAGGCGGTGCAGAGGGAGTTGATGGAGGAGTGAACCAGATACTCCGGTTTATGGTATAAAATAAGGAGACCCGTTCCCAGGCCTCCTGCATATCTTTTAAAATTTTCTAAACTCCAGTTAGTTATCTTTTACTTGGCTGTCAATGATTTTTTTCAATCCTTCTTTCAGATTATCATATTGCAATAATTGCGACATTGCCACATTATCTATGATAATGACCTTTTTGTTCGATTTAGAATTTCTTGCCGCCTCTATATACGTATTTCGTGTTACAGATGAGGTTGTAAACAAGAAACCCAGTTCAGCCATATTCGAAGCATTTTCCAGTTTACTGTGGAAGACAATATAATCATTCTTATCCGTTTTCGTATCCGGCTTATTTTTACATTCAATCAATATATACTTACCGAATTTAGAAAGGAATTCATCTTTTATATCATTTCGGATCACTAAATCCACCTCGTTCAGCGATTCGTCCTTCACCCTTTTCATGATTTCCTGAAATCCGATACTTCTGAAAAGAATAGCAATAAAATCTTCGTATTTCTTTCCCTTCTTAAACGCATCGTTTTCATTTTTCAGGTCCATATAGTAGGAGAGAAGTGCTGCATTCACTTTCGAAGGTTCATTTTCTATCGAAAAATAATACTCTTCTATAATATTTTTCAGTTCCGGTTTCCATTCATCATATGTTCTTTTTTCCGAGAATCCGATAACTTCCCCTCTTGCCAGCATTTTAGACAATTGAGGCATATATTCCGCAATAAACTTTGATACAAATAAAATTTTGGAAAACGGATTGATTTCGATGATTCTTTGAGCCAGCGACATCCCGTCAAATTCATAGCAATCCATTCTCAGGTCGAGCAATACCAGATTATAGAATTTATTTTCTATGCAGTATTCAATCTCTTCCTTGCCCGATGCAAAAAAGACATTCGCTTCCGGAAATATCTCTTTTATCGTTGCAGTCAAAACTTGTGCCTGAACAGCTTCATCATCTATTATTAAAATCTGCTTGACATCCATCCGTATTAGAAATTTATAGTTAAAATCATGTTTGGCAAATGCAGACAGATGCTCCATATGTCTGTCTTACGATGTAGTAACACTCTTCAAAACCTTATTTAGCTGTGCTACTTCTTCGCTGCATCTGTTTATATGCCTCTTTGCATTATTAGGAATTCTACGTAATATATTAAAATTGTACGTTAATAGCATGATTATGCTTACACCTGTTTAGCATGTCCATAACATGCAATTTCTACCTTTTTCTCTTCACTGTATAAATGAAAGTTATATTCAATAACTCCATAATTTTTATTTTTACCTTTAGATGTTCCTGTTGTATGTATTTGGTTACAAATATTTTTATATCGTTCCAATAATTCTGGGTTAGGCAGATTGTGTTGCTTATAAATAGTTGTACATCCTAGTGTGTTATTTTGATCTGTTTTTATTATATCTAATAGTCGGTCTGATGTAGGAGATGTATGGTGTGGAATTTTGATAAGAATAGGATTATCAAAACATGAAGTCATAATATTATCAATTGTAGGGTTTTCAATATCACTACAGAATACAAATTGATATTCATCTACTTTTATATGCAATGCAATGGATAATTCATTCTTATCTATTTTCTTTTCATTACCAATACGTTCATTAATGAGTGCAGAATGAGGAGATAGGGCATGGATATTTAAATTTATTTTTTCTGGATAGTCTGAAAATTCTATGATATCCAGTACTCGTATGTACTGGTTCTTTTATAATTTCACTAATGGGAATAGATTGTTTTTTAGCAATTTCTGTAAGATTTGATAAATCTAAAGTAGCATTATTATTTATTCGTTTAAAATAATTACCAAATATATTTTTAATAAAAGATGTTTTTATATTTTCCACCCAGTTTTCTATTTGAGTTACTCCTGAATAATCAACTCTGATAAGAATTTTTTTAAGTTGATTTTCTTGTAAACTATATCTATCGTAATCTGACTTTGGCATAATACATCATCTATTAAAGGTTATTATTAATATGAAATCTTATAATATGAGACATTAAAATTTCATCTTTAAGTAAACAAATGTAAGTAACTTGGATGATAAAAACAATATTTAGGAATAAATTATTATTTTGTAATAAGATTAGTGTCTAATTTTGACGTGTTGTATAAGGAAATCTGTTTTTCGGGGGACTCTCTAAAGCAGTTCATGCAGTTTTAGGAGATTAACTACCATCTGCTTGTGTTCTTCATTTAGCTTTATTTGAGAACTTTCGTTCAGACTTAGCAACTAACCACTCAGTCATCCGATCTTCAATTTGTACAGATATAATCTGATATAGTATATTCTTGTACCAATACCTTTGGGCTTGTTTTATTGCCTTGTAATAGATGAACACTCTATAATTTTTGATTCTTTTTCTGCTACTATTTCTTTATCAGTATTGATTACAATTGCGAAGGTTATTTGAGGCAAGAAATCATTGGGGGTACGATTTAAGTTTTGAGTAGGTATGTAAAGAGGGAACAAGGGGGCGAGTTAACAGGATCTTGTTCCCTTGTCAACTTGCCCCCTTGTTCCCTCTTTACATCATTTCCTTTAACACATTCTTCAAGAATAGCGTGTTCCCGATGATATACCGTCTCCACATCCGTTTCGGCTCCTTCAGCAAACGGTACAACCACTCCAGGCCATGCTCCTGCCACCACAGCGGTGCACGCTCCACCGTACCCGCAAAGAAATCAAACACCGCCCCAATCGTTCCCACGTGGCAATGAATATCCAGTTCCTTCCAGTGCGTATATGTCCACTTCTCCTGCTTCGGCGCCGTCATACCAATCCACAGCAAGTCCGGATTCGCCTTGTTAATCGCTTCAATAATCCCTTTGTTGTCCTCTTCGCTAAACTCCGGCTTATACGGAGGCGAATACGTTTCCACCTTGATGTTCGGATAATCCACAGCCGCCCGCTTCCGGATCAGCTCCAGCACTTTCTCGCTGCTACCCATAAAGAAACACGTACCCCCTTTCCGGTTCAGTCTGTCCATTTCGTGTACAAACAAGTCCCATCCCGCAATACGTTCCGTGGGTTGCGATTTCGCCTTCAGCCACCGGCACGCCATCACCACGCTGGCCCCGTCGGGAATCAGTACATCCCCTTTGGTCAGTGCTTCGGCAAACAGGCTGTCTTTCAGTGCCGTATTATAAGAATGAGCATTAATCGTATTGATAAGTAACTTGCCATCAGGCAACGACGATAGCTCTCTTCTGGAAGTCAGAAGAGATAACTCTTTCAGTTTAAGCATATATAATAAGATTAAATATTATTTTTGCGTATCCAAGTCCAATATGTAAAGCATGATGAAATCTTACGACATAGATACCCTTTATCAGAAGTATAAATCGCTGAACAAGCGTCAGCGTGTGCGTTTATTGTCCCGTCTTCAGGCGCAGGGCATTGCCATTGTCCGTATTCAGCCTTATGCCTATTCCGAGGCATCCGGTATCAAGCATTTATTCTTTTATTTTGAGGGAAGCCGGGAAGCTGTTCCTTATTTTCTGTTGGAATCCTCTGTGTGGCAGGCGGTGCAAAAAGAGATAATGGAATAATGTAGGACATAAATTCTATTTCTATTTATTACTCCAGATTTCTATATAATTAATTGATGGATAGTAAATGCTTCTTTCATCAATTATTCCTAAAGAATCTATAATGAGAGCTTCTTTTTTTAATGAATTATTAGAAATTTTATTTGGAGGGTTTTTTAAGTCGTTGCCAATAATAATATTATGAATAAATCGACATTTATTTTCCTTTATTACTGAATTACCTTCTACTTTTATTGATTTTTCGCAAATGTTATATGCTATAAAATTATTTGTATTGAAATTATATTTATCAGGCGTTTTACGATAAGTTATATTTGTACAATTTCTAGAATCTATATCGTAGCTGTTTTCTATTTTGCTGATAATGTTACCGTAGATAGATAGATTATAAGCTCCATCATCACAGAAAATTCCTCTATTGCTTCCATGTCCTCCAATATTTTTGATGGTATTAAAACGAACAGTGCATTTTTGGTTGTTTGTACTTATATAAATAGCACCACTATCAGATAATCCTAGTGTTTTCATTAATATTTTCCATTCTTTTGTCCAATAAAATGTATTATGTTCTATCAAAGATATAGGAAGTTCTTCTTCTTTATTCGTATTTATATTACCAATAATAAGTGCTGAGTAATTAAAGTTCTTAAATACATTATAAGCAGCATATAAATTTCCTGGAGAATAGATACAGGCTGTGTTTAAACCATATTTTCCAATATCCTCGAATGTAGAATAAGTAATACTTGAATTTGATTGAGGAGATGTTACAATTGCATTTTTGGTAATTTGCTTAAAATAGCAGTTTTTTACAATTAATTTATTGTATGATCTGATTCCATTTGTTTCTGTTTCTTCAAAATAACAATTTTGAAAACGTGCACTTCCAGTATTGTTTATCATACATTCAAGTGCTGCTCCAAAGTGTAGATTATAACAGTCAAACAAGGTTTGTTGACCTATAAAAAAAAGTGATTGTAAGTTACATTTTGATAATTTTCCATATTGGGCAGAATATGTTATTTTGTTATTTTTAATAAATACTCCATCTTTAGTCTTTGTCATATTCTCTAAATAAAAGAATGGTTGTGGAGTATAGTTTTTAAAAGTTCCTTCAGGTTTATATCTATGTACTGTTTTAAATTTAAGCCTTCCATTTTTGGCTGATATCACTTTGTCTCTTTGCCTAGTGAACCATATTTCATAATTTATATATACTTGATCAGATTCGTTTATATTCCATGATTTACATTTGGCAGGTAATTGCATTGTTATAATATTAGTAATTGTATCAATACTCCATGATAAAGCTTGATATGCAGGAGTTTTTGATAGTCTTACTAGTTTCCCTTCTGAGTTAGTAAATATTTCTGTTCCATTAATTGAATCTTTATATTCAGAAACTAAATATTCTCCTTTTCTAATTTGTTTATTTTTATTTTCTTTTATTTGATAAACTTTATACCCGTTTCCTTTGATGATAATGCCTTTATTTGAATAGAATTCTATAGTCTTTGATAGTTTTATATCACATTGTATGTCGAATAATGTAATTTTGGAATAGTCTGTTTTATTAAAGTCATTTTCTGAATATACAGGAATTATAATAGTGTCATTTGAAGGTATATCAAATAAAATAGGTTGGGTCTTTGTATTTGTTAAGGAAATTAGCTTGTTTTTTTCAATGATTGATCGAAGTCCTTCAACATTTACTTGTGAAAAAGCATTCATTGATTGTATTAAGCAAAGTAAAATAAAAGATATAATTTTCATATTATGTAGTTGTTGAAAATTTTCTTGTTTGTTTGATATGTTGATTTAGTTCTTCTTGATTAGAAAATCTATCTTTTATTTTTTTAGCTGGTGTACCTGCATAGATACTATAAGGTTCGGTGTCTTTTGTGACAACGCTTCCTGCTGCTATGATGCTGCCATTTGCAATATTTACTCCGCTCATGATGATAGCACCATAACCTATCCAAACGTCATTACCTATGCGAGTAATATTATTAAGCCCTTTCCAGCTATAATCTTTATCTCGGATGCATTCTGCCATACGGACTGTTGTTCCTACTTGCTGGTAATTGTGGTCATACCGTCCTATAATTCCCACATGGTTGGCTATTATCACATTATCTCCAATTACACAATCGGTTTCTATAATTGAATATTTTCCAATATAAAAATTTTGTCCGATTTCTATTTTATTTCTTCCCCAAATAAATACACCTCTTCCACAATGGAACCCCTTTCCTATTTTATACTTACGCCATACGATATGTTGATAATATAAGTCTCTTAGGTGTTTTAGATAATGTATCAGTATCATTTATGTTTTTATTTGTAGGTTATTTGTCAAATGCTTGAGTGATGTCACGATAAAACTCTTCAAATGTTTTAGGCATATTGCTATGATGTTCTGTCTTCTTTGGTCGTTGGAATGTAGAAATTAGCTTTTGTTTTAAATCCTCTTTATTTTTACTTTTAAAGACATAGCCGTTTATGCCATCTTGAATTAACGTATGTGCTCCTGCATGGTCTGAAACTAGTGCAAAACAGCCTCCAGCTAATGCTTCGTTCACTACTGCGCCAAATGCCTCTTGGTAGCTGGCTAACACGGAGAAATCTGCTAAATAGTACCATGCATATAAGTCATCTCCATATAATGCCCCTGTCTGTATGACTTGGTTTTCTATACTCAGTTCTTTTATTTGTTTGTTTACGGCAGTTTTCATTTCTCCATCTCCTACTAACACTAACCGAGTATTCTCATTAGTTACCTCTGAATAAGCATCCAATAATAGAGGCAGATTCTTTACGGGATCGAATCTGCCTACATACAGTAATATCTTTTTATTTTCTAATTTATACTTTTGGATATATTCTTCTGCTTTTCCTTTATTGGCATTGATTTTTTGTTCAAGATACAAATCATTTTGTATAATAGGAAAATAGACAAACTGACAATAAGTGTTAGGGTAAAGATTTTGGAGGAAATCCTGTGTTTTGGTACTTACGACTAAGAAACCATCTGTATGGTGTACTACAAAGTTTCTTAGTTTTTTTCTTTTATTTGAATATGATTGAGCCATTTGTAAACTGTCATCGCAAGTTAGGAAGAGTTTAAAATTATAAAACTTACGGCATAATATTGCAGCCAGTGTATTAATACCATATTCATGAGATAGTACAATGTCTGGTTGAAATTCTTTAATGGCTTTGATATATATAGTTGATAATAGATGACGACCTACATGAATGCCTTTATTGTAATATTGGTAGTTAAATTGGGCCTGTGAATTGACTCTTTCCAAGTTGAATCCCAATCCAGCTATTTCATTAGGGTGTCCAGTTAATACGACTTTTACTTCATAATCTTTAGTAAATCGGTTATATACATCAATACGATAAGTAGCAAGGTAAGGATGAAATATTAAAAGTCTTTTTTTCATTGCCATTGTTTTGTAAATTATTTGGAGAGTGCTTTTTTTAGGAAATCAAAGGAAACTTCTTTTAAAGTGTTGATTCGCTTTTCGACTTCATTCCAGTTAATAGTTTTTTCTAATTGAGAATCGAAAGGTTTATTATTATCATATATTCGTTCTGTAAGCCCTAGGTTATCTAATAAATCATAAAATCTTAAGTTTTCGGCAGAACTATTTCCTTTTTGTGGTATGACTAAGAAAGGTACTCTCATTACAATACTGAATGCTACTCCATGAAAAGAAGATGTAACTACATATTGTGCATCGTGTATTAATTGTAACCATTCTAATGGATTAGGGGATAGAATCTTTTCTTGTTTAAAGGAAAATTCAGCTCCCTGTATAGCACTGATTATCATATCTAAATTATACTTATTTGCATAGTCCTTTATCTTTTCCCAAGAAATATGTTCCAGACTTTGTATAGGATTTACCCAATATGAAAATATATATGGTTTTGTTATACTTTTTGGGTTGCTTAGAAACTTCTCATAATCGGATTTTTCCAATAAAAGAGAAGGGTCACATACGCATATGGCATCATTTCTACCAAATGTTTTGCAGTAATCTATACCTGCCTTTTCTCTGACTGAAATGTAGTTTAGTTTTTTTAATCTCCAAGTAAATAATATTTTGTTCAAAAAACCTTGCTTGGGACTTCCAAAACTTGCTGCGTAAGAAAGAGTTTTAGATTTTTTCGGTGCAAAAGATAAATAGCGTTCAGCAGAAAGCCCTGCCCATACTTGGTCGCTGCCAGTAATGTAAGCGTCTGCTTGTGGAGGATTGTTTTTTAATTGTAAATAAGAAGTATATTCACATGGCGTTTCGTGCAAATATTTATTTTCAAAATCTTGAAATCCTTTTGGATTTTGATGTTTATAGGTTCTGTTTCGACCTTTTCGTTTTAGTAAAAGATTAGCAATCCTATATTTAAGTGTAATCTTGTCTCCTGGGTTAAAGCGTAGCCAGCATACTTGATGCCCTTGTTTTTCTAGATATGTTTGTAATGCAAAATATTGCAATATAGAGCCGTAATTATTAGCTATTTTAATCCATGCATAGGAGGAATAAATACAGATATCCATAAGCATTATAATATATTATATCCATTAATGAGTATATATGTATATTCTTTAAAGACAATACTTTAAATATCTAAAGTATAAAAAGTGGTATAGTTGTATAAACCTATCATAAATCCAATATTTCTTCATTAAATAGTTCAGATAGAACCGATCTTTTAGATATTGTTTTGAGATGAAATTCTCTAATCGATTTGTATGTTTAGAAGGATTTTGTATAATATCATTTAATTGGTTTCTCCAAATATCATCTGTAAGATTCTGCTTATAATATGTATAGCTGTTCTCATAGATGAAAAGATATTGACTATGATTTTTAATTATGTCTATTATTAATTTTGCAATTCGGTATGCGTTGTTTTTTATAATGAGACCATTGAATTTATCATTTATAGCATCGAGGCTTCCATGTTTAGCATTGGATATAATAGGTATGCATCCTGATCGCATTGCTTCAATTAATGAAATAGGAAAACCTTCTCCACGGGAGGGAAGTAAAAAGATATTTGTATCAGATAGTAGTCTTTTAGACATTTCTCGATTGACTGGACCAATATGTTTTATACGAGAATCTTTAGGTAAACAGTCTTCTACATTATTGATGTGAATACCTTTTTTCCCGCCTCCTGCAATCTTAGTACTTCCAATCCAATAAAATTCAAAATTAAGATTTGTTTTTAGTAATAATTTTAAACTCTTGCAAACAACTTCTGCACTCTTTGCATACGAACAACCTCCGGGATAAACAATCTTTAATACTGTTCTGTTGCATTTTGTTTTATATGAAGGTGTTATTTCTGGCATAAAGTTGAAAACAACTTTAGTTTTTTCTTTATCTGTGATATTGAATTTCTTTTCTATGTATTTTTTGCCATGAGAGGATAAAGAAATAATGGAGTTTACATATTTACCATTCAGTCCAGCATACCAAGCATATCTTCCATTTACAAAATGGCTTATTGTTATTATTTGAATATTATTGTCGATATATGGAGTTACTAAAGAAAGAAGTGCGAATGCACTATTCACTATGATATTGGGTTTTTCTTGATGTATGATATCTAATAGTTTCAAGGCATTTTTTTTTGTGAAGTCCAAATAATTGCAGGAATACACTTTAATGTTGCTTTTTTCTGTTTCTCCACTTGCAATGACCACAATTTCATACATGTCCTTAAAAGCCTCAATGAAATCAAATGCATATGAGGAAATGCCGCCTCGTCCAGTTTTAAAATTAGCAGTACAAAATAAAATCTTTTCCATGTTATTTGTTTCTATATCTGATTACTTTAATAGGATTTCCTCCTGCTACAGCAAAATCTTCTATGTTTTTGCAGACTACGCTACCAGCCCCAATGACCACATGATCTCCAATGTGTTTCCCTCCGGTGAATAATACTTGTCTTCCTATCCATACATCGTTGCCTATTACTGTTCTACCAGGTTTTATTATTCTGCCTTGTTGTTGCATTGGTATATCTAGTCTGGAAATATCGTGAGTGTCATTGGGAAGTATATAACATTTAGGACCCATCATCACGTAGTCACCAATTTTAATATTATTAGGAACATGACAATCTATTCCTAAATCACTATAATTCCCTAATTCAATATCAAAACCTTTTCCGAAAAAAGCATGTCTTTCAATATTGACATGATACCCACATTTTTTTGCGATTCGTTTAAATATAAATCTGCGTAAATGCCCACTGAATAATCCAATTTTTCCTAATGAATATGTTGCTGGAAGATGATAGGCAAAACCATAATAAAGAACTAACCAAAAGTATTTCATTGAAAATAGAGTTAAAGTGAATTTTCTATTGCTGCATAATATTTTTCAACTTCATTTGTATTGTCCCAATTTTCTACTTGAAGTTGTGAAATGATGTGTGTCGCAAGTGATTTGTTTGAATTTAGTTCACAGATAGCGTCTGCAACTGCTTGAGGAGTCATTTTACAAATCAGTCCAGTTTTCCCATTTGTAACGACATCCGTAGCAGATGTATAGTTTGTAGTGACAATAAGTTTATTTAGAATTTTAGCTTCGTCTAATGCAATAGAACGTCCTTCAAATTTGGAGGTCATAACAATCATATCAGCAATTTGCATATATTGGTAAGGATTTGAACGTAATCCTATCATTTTGAAGCAGTTCTCAAGTGATTCTTTTTGGATTAATGCTTCTAATATAGGTCGGTCAAATCCTTCTCCTATTACGTACCATAAAAATTTAATGTTTCTTTTGCGTAGTTCTGCTGCTGTTGCTATTGCTAAAGGATAATTTTTTTGATCCATCAATCTTCCAATTGATAGTAACTTTAAGCCATTAAATTCTTTAAATTCCTCTTCTTTGATGGGTTCTTTTGCTAATTTTTTTATTAAGTTCCCATTTGAAATATTTTCTAATACAATAAATTTAGATTTGATAGAAGGGAAACATTCTTGTAAAGATTGTACGCCTGATTCAGACATTGTTACTACATAATCAGCTTGGTTAAAATAATCAAAATCAAAAGAAATATTGTAATGTAGTGAGGTGTAGACATTGTGGATCCAGAGAATTTTACGTTTAGCTTTTACTTTATCCATTACAAAGTAGTTCATTACTCCTTCTACATATCCAATAGCACAATCATATTCTTCTGGTAATGAATTTACATAGGCTTTCCAAGTTTTCCAATGTGATTGTTCTCTGTGTAAATTTTTTAGTTTTTTTGATTGTAATCTTGAAAAAAGACATTTTCTCCATAAAGAAAAATCTTGTACAGAAAAGAATTTTTGATCAAATAAGGAGTGGTGAATAGATTGAAATGTTTTATCTCCCTCTATAATATTGACAAATTCTGGTACCTGGGAAAGGAACAGCCCATCTTTATTTAACAAGAATAAATCAATTACATATTTATCTTTAGGTATAGTATTGAGAAAGGATATTAGGCTCTTTTGCGCTCCTCCAGCATATAAGTTATAAATGGCAATAAGTACTTTTTTCATAGTTTTTATAAATATGTTTTTATTTCTAAAATAGCTTCTTGAAAATACTTTTATTTATGTATTTATCAAACAATATAAACCATATTAAATAAGTAGCTCTGTTTGTTTTCAATAATTCATATTGTTTCATGTATTTCCAAGTATATTCTTGATAACCTTGCGATATGTCTAACTTATCCCATTCTTTTTTTTGGCATAATTCTTTAATAAACGTTTGTTTTTCTTTAAAGCTGATATTATCAGCTGATATTAAATCTGCTAATAGATATCTTATTCTCCCATAAAACTCTATATCTATAAAGTAAGAAGAATCTGTGTGATTAGGTATTATGTTATATAATAGTTTTCTCAAATTTATCGCTGCATTGAATTTGCTTAATTTAAAATTATGTGTCAGACTACATGCATTCAAGCAATAAGTATATAGATAGTCAGGGATAAATTTTACTGATTGTGCATTTTTGAAAAACTCAATTTGGAATGGTAAATCTTCAGATAATACTTCTCGTTCAGAATAAAATCTTAAATGTAATTTTTCTATCAATTTACGTTTATAAATTCCATGCCAGACAGACATGAATAGGCGTGTCTTGGTATTAAGTTCTGTTTGATGTAAGAATGATAAAGCCAATCGAGACATTTGTTGTGTCGTGAAAACTATAGATGTATCATAATCTCGGATGAAGTTATATGATTGTTCTGCTGTTTCTTGTTTTAAACCGCAAAAAACTCCATCATATTTTTCTTGTTCAGTAGCATTATACAATAATTCATACATGTTTGTATCTACATAATCATCAGAATCAACGAATGTTATATATTCGCCTTGTGCAATGTCTAATCCGCTGTTGCGTGCATATCCTAATCCTCCATTGATTTTATGTATTACTTTGATTCGTGAGTCTTTTTGAGCCCATGCATCACATAATGCAGGGCAATTATCTGGCGAGCCATCGTCTACTAATATAATTTCTATCTCTTTTAGTGTTTGATTCACTAAAGATAGCATACAGCGTTCTAAATATTGTTCCACATTGTAGCATGGAACAATAATGGAAATTTTAGGAATACTATAGGTTGGCATAGTGTTTGTTTAATCTTTTATAAAAGCATCTCTATCTGATAAATAATCTATTTTTCTAAAAATTTTTCCCTCTTTCCATTTTATTAAAGGAGGAAGGATGTAATTAAAATGTTCATTTATTTTTTGTGTAATAAGCCTTAACCATTTCAAATTAAAATCTTTGTTTTTAATTTGATGGGTAAAGTCATGAATTTTAGGATTATCTTGCTCCAAGTTCTCAAATAATTTTTCCCAATCTTTTATTGTTTTTTTATAATCAAACTTTTCTTTTATTATATTGTAGGTTATAGAATCGTTAATATCGGGTGATTTGAGATTTCTGATAATGTAGTTGGCTAAAGATGAATTCTTTGAATACAGGTTATTGCTATTAATTACTGTATCTAAGAAACCACAACATTTTTTTGTAACTACACAACATCCCATCACTTGCATTTCTATTGCAGAAATACCAAAAGTTTCAGTTCTTCCTGAAGGATTAGGAACTCCTACTTTTGTCTGTTTGAGAATTTCATTTTTTTCAATTCCCATTTTTCCCATGAAGTGTACATTCTTCATAAGTTCTCCATTTTCCATGAGATATGAGATAAATGTTTGTTCATAATTGGGTAAAGCTATGTTATATTTCCCCTTGTGTGAATTTATATTATATACATCTGCCGATCCAATAACATACAATTCTGCATCGGGAACATTGCGAGTAATTTTTTTCCATGCTTTTGCTAAGAGATGAAATCCTTTATAAGGGTATATACTTCCGATATAAGTTACAATATTTTTTCTATTCTTGCAGGGAGTCAAGTTATTTATTTCTTCTAGTGAAGGGATTATATTGCCATTATAAATATAATCTATTTTGGGAAAAGCTTTGTGATCTCGATATAGTTCAGCTTGTTCTTTTCCTACCATAATTATAGATTTAACAGATGGGTGGTTGGCGTAGAAGTCTAACCTTTTAGTAGATAAAAAGTTATGACACCATGTTATTAAATTGATTTCAGAAGGAATGTTCTGAAAACATTGATTAGTTATCCAATATGGTTGTTCTTTGAATATAAAATATTTGATTTTATATTTTTTACAAAGGTAGATGCATTGTTTAAAATCTTTCTCATAAATAACATCTATTTCTTTAGGAAATATAGATTCTGTTTGAGCAAATAAATAAACTTTGTATTGGGGATTCTGTGAAAGAAGATAAGCATTAAGTATAACTTGAAATTCACTACCTCCGATTCCTGGATTACCCTGTGATATATTTGTATAATCAATAACCCCCAATGGAGAATTTTCTAGAAAAAAACCTATTCTTACCATATTATTTTTGTTTGTAAATTAAGAAACCAATATAAAATGCTAATGCCTGAATAGCAGGAGCTCTATCGTTGAAGGCAATTGGTAATGAGAGAGTACTGATAATGACAAATAGGGAAAATGCTGCCAAGTAGGTATAACGGATGTTTATTTTTCTCATGTTTAATAAGAGAAGCTTTAACCAGCAAAAAGTTAATAAGATTCCCCCCATGAATGATAATCCGATAAAACCTAAATCTACCCAATTAATAAAATGGGGTATTAGTTCCGTATTTCGATACTCTTCTTTAGATAAAAAGCCACAACCGAATATCCATTCTAAGGGTGAGTGAAGTTGTTGGTTAATGAAAAAATCTAATTCAATGATTCGATCTATTTCCAGCCAACTGTTAGAGTTATTGGAAAATTGCTGTTCATTTTTCTCTGCAATTGTTCCTAAAATATCTTGAACGAAAGGTGTGATTGAAATTACATAATAGGCAATAATGAAAAGTATAACAAAGGAAATAGTTTGTGTATTGAGTTTAATTCCTTTTATTTTGTGATAAGTATATATTAGAGAAACCAGCATGGCAAGTATAATAGAACGATAACCATGTAGGATGCACATAGTGAATACTAATAAGACATATAATAATTCTTTCTTGTTTTTAGTTAGAAAATATTTATTTATTGCTATTAGCTGGAAAAGGAACATGATAATTTCTCCGGTAATCGTAAAACGTTTGATATCAAATGTTCCAGCATCATTAGCTTTACGCCATCCACTTGTCAAACTTTCTACTATAGGAGTAGGAAGTAGTACTTGTTGGGTAAAATACAGAATTAAACATAGTATCCCTAAATATTTGATAACTTTTTCAACTTCTAATATTGTAGGTCTAATTATTACAATAGGAAAAAAAACAAATAAATAATTGATAAAACTTGATGTTCTCATTGCATCAACAAATCCCCTTCCTTCAAAGATCATTGTTGAAAAATAGTTGAATATCAAAGTAATGAATAGTAAAAACATCCATTTTTTATATTCATTTTTTCCCTTTATTTTTGTTCCACAATATATCATTAGAGCCAATAGAGGTAGCTCATAAGTCATATTTCCTTTAGGATATAAATCTGCGATTGGAGCAAACCCACAGAAGTTTGTTGCATAAAGCATTATAAAAAATAGAAGGCTAAATCTTTTCTGTGAATATTTTTGTGTAAGGATTTGCATAAAAAACTTTGTTTCTATAGGAGAAAAATGTAAGTTTATAATGTCTTTAAGAACATTAGTGAACTATTTCTTTTTTCTGTTATAATTTTATTTACAGTTTCATAGTTTATAGGAGATTCTAAAATGTCTTTTATTTTTTCAATAAATTTACTATCTTCAACTTCAATAAGTCGGTGTAATAAATCTAATTCTCCTAATAAACTTTGAAAGCGTGTACTTCCTCGTTTTTTGTTATTGATACAAATAAATTTTTTTTGGAAAATAAGAGAAAATATAGTTCCGTGAAAAGAGTCTGTAATTACAAATTCTGCATCACGGATATTTTTTAACCATTCTATAACTGAAGGGTATCTATATTTTGCTAGAAATAAGCCTTTATATTGATTAATATTATTAGGATAATTATTGATTACAGATAAATTTAATTTAGAGGCAATCTGATGGACAATATTGTTCTTCTGTTCATTATTGTCAAGGAAATATTGGCAGATATATTTCTTCTCTGTTTTAGAATGGTTAATTAGTTGGTCATAATGTTTGGATGATAGTAATAAAGTTGGATCTAATACATGTATAGCATCGCATTTTAAAATATCTTTACATATTGTCTTCCCAGAGTCTTCTCTGACTGAAATTTTTTTATAGGATTGTACTAAAGAAGAAATATCACTAATTTTTGATGGTGTTGTGTCAAATGTGTTTTTTCCAAAACTTACAGCGTAGGCGTATTTTTTGATAGAAGGACTTACCCAATCTAAGAAATAAAATTTTCCCATATCTTTTATACAATCTGCGTTCCACACTTGATCACTTCCTACTATAATGGAATCAAATTGGTTATTAAGATTAAGAAGCTCTTGTTCGTTTTTGATTAATGGGGTGAATTTGATATATTTTTTCTTGAATAGTTCAAATTTGTTGGGGAATATTAGATTTTTAATTTTTTGTTTTAAACTTGGTGAAGAAGCATATTTCCCCCATCCTCTGTTTATGGTTTTTACATCATGTCCCAATGATTCTAATATTTTCTGTAAAGCATAGCATTGCAATATAGCTCCATAATTTGATCCAAAAAAAGTAACTACACCAATTTTCATAGTTAAATTAAATGTTTTTTTATTTTTAAAATGATTCTGTCTTTTAATGTTTGTTGGAATAATGAGTTGTCCAAATGTTCTTTTTTACCATATTTTTTAAAAAAAAGGCTTCGATAGTGGGGCTCATTACAAGATGATTCGTAACTTTTATTTGAATTTACGATATCGTTATAATTAACTTCTTTATAATTAATATGCTCCTTAATCTTGTTAATGAGCATAATGCCTTTATTGTTATTAATAAAAATCGCACTTGTTCCTTTGTCATCATCCCAGTCTGGATATAAATTTTGGATTCCCCAAAAATCAGCAAGAGTAATATCGCTTCTTGATTTTCCTTTTTTAAAGGGGCAATTGTAACAAGATGGTCTGAGGTATAGATTTTTCAGAAATCCTTTCATAAAAAGATTTTCAGAAAATGATTCGACAAGTTCTTTTGTATTTTTTTCATCTTGTTTAAATGGTAGAGAAAATTTTACATAAAAACTGAATTTTTTCCACCCTGAAATTTTATGTCTAAAACTAATCTTTTCGATATAAGATTTCCTCTCTGTACTTGATTGGGGAGAAGTCGAAGATATTTTATTCTCTATAAAAATTTTGCTTATGTCATCTATATATTTTCTCCATATTAAAGGACTTGGAACTCCATGACATATAAAATCTATTGTTACCAAGTTTTCATATTCTTTTCTTAAAAATTTTTTTAATCCAGCTATTTGACAAGGAGTACCAGAGAATAATATCTTTTCCCCTTCTTTTAAAAACTTTTCAGCTTTTTGGTAATTATCTTCTATGCGGCTTTGTACGTATTTGGATCCTCTAAATGCAGTTATCCCTTCTTTGTCTTTTGTGTAGTCATGCTTCACTTCCCAAAATTCATCAAAACGAGCTCCAAAAACTACACCTCCTTCTTGAATTGTTTTTTCTGCAAGTAAAGAAAATATTCCTCCTGATGAACTATTTAGGCGTACTTCTTCTTTTTGATTTATTCCTGCATAACAATGTTGGGGTAATTGTGGGGAAAGAGGAGTAAGTATAGGACATACTTTTTCGCAAAGATTACAGTTTGTACATAATTTTAGATTTACTTTAGGATATAAAAACCCTTCAGTATCTTCTGATAATGTGATACATTGTTGGGGGCATCGTTGTACACAAGCGCTACAACCACAACAGTTCTTTTTATTTTTTATATCAATCATGTTATATTCTATTTACTAATTTTTGGATTCTGTTTTGGACAAATGATTTTTCATTATTATTTAATCCTATAAGATAAATAGTAATAGTACTAGAAAATAAACTTAGTGTACAAACAAGAAAAAAGGAGTATATGGATTCTTGCAGTGTATAATGTACTATAACTGGTAAGACTGAGGAAATAATTGTTACTTTTGTACAAGTATAAATTACTTCCTTAAAATAATGTATTAGCGAAAAGTTTATCATAGGTTTAATGATGATAAGTCTTATGATTTGGGCTAATATACAGACGATGATTTGGGCAATGAATATGTATTCTGGCTTTGGAAATATTTTTAGTACACAATAAGATATTGGAACAACTAAAAGCATAAAACCTCCTACAAAAAGTTGAAAGTTTCGTATTTTTCCATGTGCTCCAGCAGCGACAGACAAAGGGTTTCCTAATGCTGTCAAAATGCATATGATAAGCATTAATCGAATAAAGTTGATTGTATGTTCAGGAGTTTCTACCAGCCACCATGAAAGAACCATTTTTATTTCTAAAAATACGGGTAGGGATATGATAAAAAGTAAATAAAAAGAATATTTGGAACTTGCATTGATGAGGGTATGCATATATTCCAAATTACCTTGTGCGTAAGATTTATTTATTTGTGGATTCATGGCTTGCTGAAAATTGGTAGAGAATTGTTGAATTGCATTTTGAACTTGCACTGCAACTCCTCTAGCTGCATTTACACTAGGACCAAAGAATATATTTAATAAGATATTTTGTCCGTGTGTGGCTAATATATTTGCCGCACTTCCTGTTAAACTCCAAAAAGCATATAAAAACATTTCTTTTAAAATATATTTGTCTGTCTTTAGTTTGAAGCGAATTTCTTTGAATTTTCTTGTGCAGTAGATTTGATAAGTTATACGTATAATTAAACTTATTACGAACATTAAGATACTATATAGGATTAATTTGTCGATGTTGCTTATAACAAGAAGATATACAATTATTAATTTAAGAACAGTTTCTAAAATTGTAATATATGCGTATGCGCTCATTTTTTCATATGACATAATAAGGGCATTGTAAGGAACACTTATAATCATAATCATACATGAGAAAACAGAAAATTGGAAAACCCAATTTGCTGCTACCATACGTTCTATTGGAATTGTCATTTGAGTATTTAGAAACCATAATCCTATTGTTTCTGATAGAATTAAAATTATTAAGGCAATGATAAAATGAATAATAATGCTAGTACTGAATACGGTGTTCAGTCGTTTTATATCTTGCTTACCAATTTCGAATGTAATAAAGCGGGATGTTGCACACCCCATGGCAAAATTAATAACTGTAAACATGGTAACGACACCACCAACTACATTATATAGACCATAGTCAACCTCTCCTAAAGTGTCTAATACGATTCTAGATGTATATAGGGCTATTCCCATCATGATAGCCATACGAAAATAGAGAAACATCGTATTCTTCGCTATCCTCTTATTATTCTCTGCTGTATTTGTCATAAAGAACCAATGTGAATTTTATTCGTTTGAATGAGTGAATAATTATGTTTTTAACATTTCAAATTTCTCTCCACCACTTCTCCACCACCTTTCCACCACCCTGAAATGATGTAAATATTTCAGATTTTCCACATGGTGGAGAGGTGTGGAGAACAGGGGAAACCTGTACAACCCCGACATTTTACCGAAAATGAACGTGATTGTAAATCAGGTGATTAATTTTTCAGCTTGTCGGGGTTGTCGGGGTTGACATGCATTTTCTTAAACTTTTTATGGAAATGTGTGGAGAGATATAAAATTCATTCTCTCCACACTCACACGTAAAAGTTTTATAAAATAGGGTGACAACCCTGCCAACCCCGACACGATTATGTATTCTTGCAATGAATATTTATATAGTCGCTCTGGAAAATCCTGCCTATCTTTTTATGAAATTCCAACCATTTCTCAGGGTCGTCTTTCAATGCATTTGCATACAGATAGTAGATTCTGTAAAAATTCCAGATACTGTCTGAATCCCTTTTTTTAAACGCATGTAGGTGCTTTCGCCCATGCGAGTGATTCTGCTTACTTCGTGAATGGAAAGAATCTTGCCATTCACCAGAGTGGTCCGACGGATTTCGTCGAAAAATGCTCCCAGTGCAATGCTGAGAGGAGTACAATGTTTCATAAATGAAATTATTTAAGTTATCCCGGACACTATTGTCCGAGACTGTTCTTACTGCTAATATCTGTTAAGCATTGTTTATACTTGTTATATTTGTTGCTGCCATAGTTGCAACGCACGTTTGCATGCTACAAACTTGCCTGCTACATTTGAGCGTGTTTTAATTTTAACCTAAACTATGGAAAAAACTACTTTCAGCCTTTTCAAAGGCTATTCGGACACGTGCCCGTCCGAAACCACATTGGCTCATCTTCTCCACCTTATCCGCGAAGACCAAACCGTAAAGAACCATACGGAGAAGCATCGTTATTACCGTTCCGAAGGGTATCAGGCTCCGGCTTCCCAGGAGAAGGCTTCGTGTCCCTGTTTCGCCGTGGCAGTCCGTTTTTCCGGTGGCAAACAACAGAAACACATTGCTTCGTGGACCGGATTCTCGCTTGCCGACCTCGATCATGTGCCTGCACAGCGGATGCAGGAAGTGCTGCAGCGTGTTCGCGAAGACGAGCATACGGCACTGGCTTATGTCACCATCAGCGGGGAGGGAATACGTATTCTCTTCCGCATGGATGTGCCTATGGAGGGGCTGTCTGCTGCCAAAAAGATAGAACGCTATAAAAAAGCCTTTCTGGCTGCCAATGCCTATTATACCCGGCTGACGGGTGTAGAGTGCGACGGGGCCTGCAAGAATCCTACGCGGCTGAGCGGACTGGCTGCCGATCCGGACGTGTTCTTCAATCCGGAGGCTGTGCCGTTTACATTCTCAGCGAAGGACCTGGAGCCTGTACGAAACGGCAAACTGGAGCGCGTGACGGCTGCCATCAACCGTGAACTGAAACAGGCCGGTGTGGTGTACGAGGCGCATCATCGCAACGACTATATCATGCGTACGGGCTATCTGCTCAATGAGTACGGCATTCCGATGGAGGAAGCCTTGCAGTGGGCAGAGGACCGGTTTACCGATTATACGGGCGATGTGGCTTCTATCTTCCGTTCCTGTTATGCCGACAACACGAAGTTTGATACGCGTGTGCCGGCGAGGGGCAGGGGACGGAAAGAAGGCACCGAAGCGGTGAAACGGATGGCGACGGTACACGACATCGAGCAGTTCCTCGATACACAGGGAGTATTCCGGCACAATGTGATTACCGGAAAATATGAAATGCGTCCCAAAGAATGCGACGAGGATGCTCCTTTCATGGAAGTGACCGACCGCATGGTCAATACGCTCTGGAGCCGGATGTGCAAGGAGGGAGAAAATCTCCGCTTGTCCGATTTGCGCAATGTGCTGGAATCGGAATATGTAGAGGATTACAATCCTTTTGTGCATTACTTCAACTATCTGCCTGCCTGGGATGGAAAAACAGATTACATCGGAAAGCTGGCCGATATGGTGGAGGTGTGCGGCAATCAGGAACATTTCAGGAAGTGTTTCCGGAAATGGCTGGTGGCAGCCGTGGCTTCCATTCTCGATCCGCGTATCATCAATCACGAGATTCTGGTACTGGTGGGACCGCAGGGGGTGTATAAAACCACCTGGTTCAACCGCCTTTTGCCCGAAGAGCTCAGGGCGTATTTTTATCCTTAATTCCGCAACACTATTATAAAATATTTTTTTTAAGTACCTGAGCAACA
>OHAY01001519.1_pt1 | contig 21116 bp, 19 predicted proteins | sample 1577191 | NCBI WGS metagenome assembly OHAY01 (sample SAMEA3541504, study PRJEB24748) | human gut metagenome | biome: human gut; feature: human-associated habitat; material: faeces | place: China | collected 2012 | reverse complement strand
AGTAGGCAAACTCGCCCCAGTTCATATAGAGGTTGTTGGCTCCGTTAGGATTCTCGTGTGCCAAATCGGTACGAGCCCAGTCCAAAACCGGCATGAAGTTGTAACAGATGCACTTGATGCCTTCCTCGCCCAGGTTGCGGAGACTCTGCTTATAGACCTCAATCTGATGGTCACGATCGGGACCGCCATACTTCAAGGTTTCAACCACTGGCAAAGACTCAACCACGCTCCATTTCATACCGTAAGACTCGATGTACTCCTTCAGTTCGTGAATCTTCTCACGGGTCCAGACCTCACCCAGAGGCACATCATGCAGTGCTGTCACGATACCCTCCACACCTATCTGTTTCAGCTGGGCAAGCGTAATCTTATCCTTCTTGCCAAACCATCTCCATGTTCTTTCCATATATGCTATATATAATAATGTATGAGTATTAAAAAAAATGATTATCTGGCAGCCACATACTTGTGCAGCGTCTTTCTTACGGCACCCTTACCGGCGAAGAGTTCCTTCACCATGCCCTCAATCTGCTCACCGAATCCAGCTTCGTAGAGATCCAGACCGAACACATCCTTGCGGGTATAGAGCTTCTTCAGGCAGGAATAGTCCTGATCTGCCTTGCCCACCTCCAGCGGAGCCACGATGGTCTGCAGTTCTGCCAGCAATGGGTCGGAAGAAGGCTCGAAAGGCTTCAGGTTGTCATCCAGCGCCTTCAGATAACGGGCATAGCCAGCCAATACCAGCGGAATCAAAACCAGGTTGCTCTTGTCGAGAGCACGGTCGATATACTTCTTGATAGTCTCACCGAAGCGGATAGAGAGCTTCTGACTGGTATCAGTAGCAATACGCTGAGGAGCATCTGGCATGAAAGGATTAGGCAGACGCTTGTTGATCACGGTGCCGATAAACTCATAAGGATTCAGCACACCCGGATCAGTAACCACCGGCATTGCCTCGATATAACCGATCTTCTGGATAAAGGCACGCAGGTCCTCATCCGCCATCTCGGCAGAAATCAGGGTATAGTCGAGCATACAGCCATAGATAGACATCGCCGTATGCAGCGGATTCAGACAGGTAGTTACCTTCATGGTCTCCACCTCATCCACGGTCTTGCGGGTAGTATAGAGTGCACCGCCCAACTCCAAAGGAGGTCGACCGTTGGTATATGTATCCTCGCAAACGAGATACTGCACTTCCTCTGCATTCACGAAAGGAGCAGTAAAGGTATGCTTCTCAGTGATGATGGTATCATTGTCCTCGAAACCATCCTCGGCAAGCATTGCCTGTACCTTCTCGTGAGGACGAGGGGTAATCTTATCAATCATAGACCAAGGATAAGTCACCTTCTTGTCATCGTTGATGTAATCCAGGAAATCAGCCTCCACGATGCCATCCTTCACCCAGCGCTCGGCATACGCCTTCACGCCCGCCTTCACGTGGTCACCATTGTGAGAGCAGTTATCAGTAGATTGCAAAGTAACCGGCAGCTTGCCCACCTTGAATCTCTCGTAGAGGAGTGCGGTAAGCTTACCCATGGCGAAGACTGCATCGAGACCACGAGCCAAATCGGCATCATTGAAGGAATACCCCTTCTCAGTAATGGTAAAGGTAACCATCTGCAGACTCGGTGCCTGGAAAATCTGAACCAAGCGAGCCCAATCCTCACCAAACTGCTTGTCAGCCTTCAGACTCTCCGTGATAGAAGCGATGACCTTCTTCTCAATGGTGCCGTTAGACTGGAGGCTCACCAGGAGCGAGAGGTTATGGTAAGGGCGATAAACCTTGTCGATGATTTCGTAGTCGAAGCTTTCCGCCACGATGACGCCACGGTCGTACTTACCGGTGTTGAGCGCATCGTTGAGGATAGCGGCAGGGAACGCACGGAAGATGTTGCCTGCGCCAAAGTGAACCCAAGTAGGCTCATCGTGAGTCTTCTTGGCAACTGCTGCAATATCATAATGAGGAAGCTGATAACCTTTAGCTTCCCATTCTGCAGCCTGAAAGTTTTCAGAAAGAATGTCGTTCAGTTTCATACTTTTATATTTTGATGTTGTTTTATGTATTCGCCTACAAAAATACGAATAAACATCGAATCTCCCTCACATTTTCGCAAGAAAAAACAGAAACTGAACGATTAGAATCGATTTTGAACAAAAAAAACATCCCCCACCCTTACATCAAAGTAAGAATGGGGGATGTTCATTCAAGATACTATTTTCCATTCCAGGCTGTTCACCTCCTCCTTCACCGCGAAGTTCAGGCCCACCTTCACCACCTTCTTGCCGCTCATATTGAAAGCGTCGGCATAGTGTTTTGCCTCTATCTGGGCGAGAGCCTCCTCGGCACTCTTGTTGAACTTCAGCTCCATCACGTAGATGGTATCAGCAGTCTCCAGCGTGATATCGATTCTGCCCTTTGCCGTATGCTGCTCCACGAGGATATCATAGTTGGTGAGCAGGGCAAACATGATGTAGAGCGTCTGCTGCCAATGACCCTCATAGTGGGTGTTGTCACAATAAGGCACCGTCTCCAGAAAGTCGTTCAGCAGGCAGAAGGCAGCATCCATATCCCCCTTCTTTACCAATACCGACATCTTGGCGATGGCCGTGTTAGCCTTCGCCGACTTGTCCGTCAGATAATGAGGCAAGAGACTTCCATATAGCCCCACCCTTATCTCCTGGTTAGGCAATGCCAACAGGTACAATTTTGTAGGCTTGTCATATCCCTTGATGGTGACATACCCGCTCTGATAGAGCAAAGGTACGATGGTGGTCATCGTTTCGGTGGGGGCATCAAAGTCCTTCTTGCCCACCTCTATGGTTTCGCCAAGGTCAGCAGGCAAGAATTCATACTTTCTCATCATATTGATGAGATAGGTAGGTGTGCCCGATCCGAACCAGTAATCATCCATTCTGCCATCAGCAAAGCAATTCAACAAACTGTAAGGATTGAAGACATCAGGCGATGGCCAGCAGAAGTGATAACCATCATAATGGTCTTTCAGCTCCTGGATGGTCTCCTCCCTGTTCAGTTCCAGATGCTCAGCAAGAGCATCGATGTCATCGCTCATCTGGGTCAACATTTCCTCCTTGGTGATGCCGCAGATACCGGCATAAGGCTCGTCCATGCTCACATTCTTGATATTGTTCAGCTCACTGAAGATGCTGAGCTGCGAGAACTTCGTGATGCCCGTAAGAAACACAAAACGGAGCAATGGCTCGCAATCTTTCAAGGGACTGTAGAAATTGCGCATCGTATTGCGCAAAACATCGAGTTTTTCCTTCTCATGCGCCACATCCAGCAGCGGAGCGTCATATTCATCGATGAGCACCACAGCCTGCTTGCCAGTCTTTGCAGTAACTGTTCTTATCAAGTTGAGCAAACGAACGTTTGGGGCTGGAGAATCACAATCCACTCCAAACCTATCCTCATTTTCCTTCAATATATATAAGAGGTATTGATCCAGCTGTTCCTTCTCCATATGTTTGCCTCCAGCCAAACTGAAGTGCAGTACAGGATACTCGTTCCACTCTTTCTCCAGCTCCTCAATGGCAAGCCCCTTGAACAGTTCCTTCTTACCTTCGAAATAACTCTTGAAAGTGGAAACCAGCAGCGACTTGCCGAAACGGCGTGGGCGACTCAAGAAGAAAAACTTTCCATCCGTATGTGTCATACGATAGATGTATTCCGTCTTGTCGATATAGAGGTTGTCCAACTTGCGGATTTCCTCAAATGTCTGAATTCCTATAGGATATAATTTTCTTGCCATAATCAAACGCTATCTAATGAAATCTATTTCAGTTTGTCTTGCCTCAAAAAGTCAGGCTGACCAGACTTCAAACAGATTAATTCACAATTATACTTTCTGCGGAAATCAACTTTCGCTCTTTCAACAACAGACCTTCCTGTGTTTGCAGGAATTTTATTTGCAACAATCCTAGCTTTCGTCCATTTCGTTCTGTTTCGAGCAAACAGGGGAAAAGATAATGTTGCATCAAGCTGTTTCACAGCATGAGCCACATCAGAACCTTTCAGTTCAACAAACACACTTACTCTTTCATCCGTATCGGTTGTTGCAACAATAAGCTTGTCACACTTGTCCTTATCTGCACCTTTTATAATGTTATCATCTACTTGATAAGCCACACAATCCATCGGAGGAACAAAGTTCAGCAAATAAACTGTCGAACGCTCCTTCAGACTGATTTTCGGACATTTTCTAACTTCCTTTTCAGCCAGATAACCTGCCAAAAAATTATTATTCATTGCCATATATCATCTCATCAAGTTCAGAAGATAATTCAGATATTTCATCAGAAAGAGAATCAAGATAATCACCCATGATAAAATGGTATTCATCATCCACGATATTCTCCATTTTTCCTTCATCCGTCATGCAGTATGCCGAATACCATGAAATCGGGATTGCATATTCCAACATATCCCCCATTTTCTCATCCGGCATTTTTTCCTTAGCCATCGCAGCCTTCATCAGCACATTCAGAGAAGTCAGCACATACGGACTATGTGTGGTCATAACCACATAACTATTTGTCCCCGACTGATCATAAGCCTTCTTGATATTTTTCACAATCTCCTTCACCATCGCAAACTGCGACTTCGGGAACAGATTTTCCTCTAGCTCCTCAATATACAGCTGGGCGAATTTATATCTATACATCTTAGTTCCCCTAATCACATCATCCGCACTGATTTCCTTATTCTCATCATCAAGCACAATCTTTGCCACCAGACTCGTTAAATCAGTAAGGCTCGACTTAGGAATCTTCCCCACCTGTCCGGTCACATAATCCACAAGTACAGCCAAAGGCAAAGCCGACTGGATACCGCTGGAAGCATAAACAGGCGCTATCGTTCTGCCCGCTTTCTCCAACACGATTCTGTCAGTATCCGTAACATTATCATAATAATATTTCATATTATCATCAAAGGGAATCCTCAGCGGATGCTTGATATCATATTCCTTCTTCGCCTCCTGGTATTCCAGGAGATAATTAAAGATCGAATCATAATCAGAGGAGCGATACACCTTATCAATGTTCTGGATAGCCGAAACCAGATTGCGCTCCGAAGGAATAAAACTCAGTTTCGCATTATAGCGTTCAGTTTTGAAATTCGCTTTCTTTCTGATTTTCACATTCGCCTTCACGCCATTCATCTCGATGGTAAGGCAATCACCATCATAAAAGATATAAGAATCGGCAATAAAGAAAGCATCATCGAAACGATGAAACTTCTTCAGCTCTTTCAGGAAGCGGCCATAATGAGTATATTTCTTCAGCAGATTCTCGCCATCAAGCATGATTCGCTTTTCTATCCAGCGACAGAAGCACAATATTTTCATAAAGGTACTTTTTCCCGAAGACTGTTTACCCACAATAAGCATTACGGCAGACAAAGCGATGTCTCCCGTATCAACAATTGGGCCTATATTTTTAATTCTTACCTTAGGCATATCTATAATAATGAATGTTCAAATGCAAAGTTACGCAATAAAACTCAAAAATGCACTTCTTACTTTATCTTTTTATATATTTTTACACATTACACCCATATAACCTTTTCCCCATAAAGCACCACTTCCACCCCCCACAAACGCAAAAATCCCGGCCCAGAGATTCCATAGAATCTCCGAGCCGGGAATATCTTGGTATTTATATTTAGAGAATTATATTTCCTGTTTCGACCTTCTGGTGTGCAGGATGACATCCAGGATAAGATGGAACACAATCCATACCACGATGTCGATACCCAGGATATACGTGATGTTGACATCCCCTATCAGCGCCACGTTGATCAGGATAAACATCAGCGAGAGCATACAGATGCTTACCATCACCTGTCTCACCCTCAGCCCGCATCTCAGCAGCTTGTGGTGGATATGGTTCTTGTCCGGTAAGAACGGGTTCTTCCTGTTTCTCAGCCGGTGGCCCACCACTCTCACCACGTCGAGCAGCGGCACCAGCATGGTGGTAAACGCCAGCACCATGTTATAGTCGCTCACGGCACGGGGATGCACATCCACCGTACTCAGGTGAATCATCAGGAAGCTGATGATATATCCCAGCGACAGCGAACCCGAATCACCCATGAAGAGCTTCCTGCCCCTCATCTCGTTTCCAAACACATTGTAATACCAGAACGGGATGATCACACCCAGTGCCGAGATACACAGCAGGGCATAGGAGTACAGTCCCAGCCAGACATGCAGCCCCGCCAGAGCCACCAGCGAGATGGCACAGAGCCCCGAAGCCAGACCGTCGATGCCGTCAATCAGGTTGATGGCATTGGTAACATACACCACGATAAGCACGGTAAACGGCATGCCAAACCATGGTGAAACCTGATACACCCCGAAGAGACCGTCAAGCGACTTGATCCATACACCCGAAGCCACGAGCAGGCTCGCCGCCAATATCTGCACCAGGAACTTCTTCTTATACCCCACGCCGATGAGGTCATCGGCGAGCCCCACCAGGAAGAGCATCATGCTACCCACCAGCAGAGCGAGGTATTCAAAGGGAGCCTCCCCCTGCATGGCTCCGCTTTTCAGACCCATCAGATGATGAACCAGCACCAGACCACCCATGGTAATCAGCATCACGGGGAAGAACGACAGTCCGCCCAGCCTTGGTATCGGAGCATGATGCACCTTTCTCTTATCAGGCATATCAAACAATCTCTTCTTATGAGAGATGAGCAGAATGTTAGGCAACACGATATTGGCGATGATCATCGCCACGATAAAGGCACCCAGCAAATAAAAATGAATTGGCTGAATCATATATCTTTTATATTATTATTGATTATCATTATCACTCGATTTTTACATTACCAATTGTGCTTTCTTTTCCATTCTCCTACAAGCAACCAAGGTAGAGTAACCACAATCCATCCACATCTCTTCAACTGTTTTTTCGGATCACAAAGGATACGATAAACAAATTCCAAATGTGCATCCAGCATCCATTTCGGCGCACGTTTTTCGTCCTGTCCACTATAGAACTTGAATGCAGCCCCCACGGCAATCATCACTCCTCTTTTCAGATAAGGTTTCAGCTTACTCATAAAGATTTCCTGCTTCGGAGCGCCCAGTGCCACCCAGATGATATCTGCCCCATCCTCGTTCACCATCTTGGCAATGGCAGGATAGTCAAACTCATCCACAGCCTTGAAGGGCAATTCATAGAAGCTCATGTTCTCTACCTTCGGGTTCATCGCCTTCAGGTTCTCTTTTAACCCATCGAGTGTTCTCTGGTTGGTACCCATAAAGAACATCCGGTATTTCTGCGAACTGACCAAGTCTTTGAAAATCTGGCTTCCGCAATACTGCGGATACCTCTTTCCATAGAGCCACTTGATGTAAAGCGGCACATATCCGCTGTCGCAGATGGCAAACATACCGCCATTTACAATCTTTAAGTAGTCTGGCTTTCTATTTGCATTATTCAGGATTACTCCATCCGCCACGCAGATATAGTTGGCCTCGTTCTTAGATAATTGAAGATCAATTCTTCGCCAAACTTCTTCAGGCGAGAATTCGTAGTTGATATTAAAATATTTTTCCATAAAAAAACGTTTTTCCCTATATTCGTTTAGTACGTTTTTACTTCAAAGCTTTTACCAGACAGTTTTTCATTCTCATTTCAAATGCCTCCAAAGTAAAATCACTTTTGAATCTCTTCCATCCATTCTCTCCCATATTCTTTCTCAAATCAGCATCCTTCAATAGTTTTTCAATGCTGCTGGCAAGAGCTATCGGATTATTCATCTCCACCAGATAGCCGTTTTCGCCATGACGGATGATACTGCTGATGCCACCAACTTCTGATGCGACACATGGCAAAGCATGCTGCATAGCCTCTAACAAGACTAAAGGGAAACATTCGTTTAAGGTAGGAAGGATGAAGAAATCAGACTTTTTGTACAGATTTTCCTTCTCTTCACCATATTTCTTACCAAGATAAGCTACTCTATTTTGCAGATTTCGCATTTCCACTTCTTCTTGAAAACGTTGCGCATCAATCTCATTGGTTTCTGCTCCAACGAAATCACAGATAAAACTCAACTTCTTATCATCCAACATTTTTAAAGCATCAAGAAGTACCAAAACACCCTTAGCTATTAATAGGTTTGACAAGAAGAGGATTCTAGGCGTAGTATTTGCTCTAGTGATATTCTTTGCATCAACTGCATTACCAGGAATACCATTCTCACAAATCAGCACCTGCTCACACTTCACGTATTTCTTCACATCTTCATATAAAGCATCTGACAACAAGATAACTTTTATGCCCTTGAAGAATCTACGATACATCCAGTCATCCAGTTTCTTATCCTGTCGGGTTACAACACCCTTATTATGATAATGTACCACCACCTTTCTTCCCATCAGTTTCAGAAGCTGTACCACGAGGAAGTCCTTATAGAAGGCAACGCCACAAGCCGTAGGAGTAACATATACAAGCTGTGGTCTAAAGGTTATTACCTTTAGCACTACCTTGCACAAGAGCATCAGATACTTGATATACTTCATCACGCCTCCCTTGCCAATATCCTGCAAGGTTTTGGCAGAAGTAAGATTGATATACTTACATACGAAAGCCTCATTGATAACACGGCTATCGTGAATATACTTACCCATCATAGCCGCACCATGTACTGGAGGAGGCAGGTGGAGGACAAAAAGGATTCTTTGTTTATTCATCTCTAATATCCTTAATTTTTCGAGCAGGAGAACCTACAATAACAGAATAATCTTCACAATTACCTTTTACAACTGCTCCAGCACCAACTATACAAAATTTACCATTTTTACTACCAGGAAGAATTATACAACCAGCACCTATAAAAGATTCTTCACCAATACTTACAGAATTATAAGCATTTTCTGACATATTATCAGAAAACTCACCAGCTCCGACCTTGATCTTTTTCAAAAAAGACCAATCATGAGTAAGAATAATTACATTTGTAGAAATTACCACACCTTTACCCAAAGTTAACCCCCCAGAAGGGTCCAGATGAGAATGATAATCAATATACTCAGGATTACCATTAAATTTTATCCCAATTATCTTATAAGCCCATATGAATATTTTCATATACATTTTCTCGCTTATGACCTTACAAGCAATTGCTAAAAAACGAAATAATATAAATATAATACGTTTCATGACTTATTAATTTTCTCAAAAATGCTTATTTTCTCCTATCATGAGGTCGAAGATTATCCATACCTAAAATTTTTCTTATAACTTTTTGTGGCAATAAGGGTAAAATCAAAAAAGGATAGGTTTCACACTTTCTAAAATCATATTTTAAAGACAACACAGCCTCTTTCAAGGTTTCAATTCTATCACAATATCTTAATGCTACAGAAGCTCTCATTTTATGCCATCTTGACAAATATGTTTTAAGTCCAGAAACATTACTATATTGTTTACAAAGCTGCAATAAACCTTTTCCTACAGGATCACCTATATCTTGACGTCTTGGTGGAGTATTCGTTAATACATACCCATCACCCATATTATAAAATCCCATAGGAAGCAAAGAATAAGCAAAATTTGTTTTAACGGCAATACGGGCCCATGTTAAAAGATCTTCACCAGACTTAATCCCAACAGGGAATCCACCTATATCTAAGAGTAAATCCTTATCAACGCATGTGCAACTTGTCCAAATTGGCGGATGAGAACATGCCGCTACTTCAAAATAATTCTCCAAAACTCCATCATCCGCATTAAAAGGTATTTTACGTAAAATCGTATTCTCTTGATTCCCAGCACAACATAAAAAATAATTGGTTCCTCTTGCTTTACAATTGGGATATTTTTTTATCAAATAATTTATTGTCTTCAAATAATCTCTATTCCACATATCATCAGCATCTAAGAAAGCTATATGTTCTCCTTTAGCTTCTTCTATGCCTCTATTGCGAGCTGCACTGACGCCCCCATTTTTCTGATTAATCAATCGAATGCGAGAATCAGAAATTCTCTTTATTTCTCCAACGCTGCTATCAGTAGAACCATCGTTAACGATAACAATTTCAAAATCTTGCCATGTCTGGTCCAAGACAGTTTGGAGTGTCCTAGCTATTTGCTTTTCTTTATTATATAGAGGTATTACTACAGAAATCATTGTTTAAATCTTTAAATTTATAGAAAATTCCAAGAAATATAAATGGTATCACATATCCTTGCTGAGCATAAGTGATAACATTATCAAAGCCCATAGCAAAGAAACAAGCTATAAATGATGCTACAGTCATTGATCCGACAAAGGTTACTGTAATATTATTTTTTAACTTCCATGTTTCAGACAATACAACTATAATCATCACAATGGCAAAAAATATAAAAAGCCCCAAGCCAACCAATCCTGTTTCAGAGAGCATTTGCACCCAATCAGAGTGTATCAAACTTAATCCATGATCCTTATCAGCTTGCTCCTTTAACCATCCAAGTGCAGCACCACAACCACTACCCGTCATTTCATGCCCATAATAAGCATGATTCATAATTCTCTCCCACATAAAATTACGCCCACTCATCTCAACCTGATCCATCGATGCCGTTCCAACTGTTACTTGTGAAGCTTTATCACCAAACATTTTTTCCCTAACCTCAGGAACAGCAAAAATAGACGTGATAAAAAGTATTACCATCAAACCAATATATGGGATGGATTTACCTTTTTTATATATCATATAAAAAAATGATAAACCTAAGACAGATGCACCAATACCGGTTCTTACACTTTCAAGAATCGTAGATAAGAATAGCCATGCTGCCATCCATAAGTATTTTCGCTTATTGGTTGCAAAATACATTGTAATAGGAACAGTTATCAAAATCGCAAAAAAATCAGCAAGGGATGCATACGAAATAAATAGTCCACCTGAAGTAAAATTAAGAAAATTATATAAAGGACTTATCAATTCTGCAGAAACTCCACCAATAATCAAAGCATACCCACAGCATATCCAGCAAGTTTTCTCTAAGAAAACATAGAAATCATCTTCACATTGAATGGCATTATATCCTAACCAAAAATAAAGATACGGAAGACAAAACTTCAAGATCATCATCCATCCCTGTTCTGGATATGGAGTATAAGTCATTGTATAAAGATTCCATAGCACAAACAAGGTATATGCTCCAAGTACCATATTAAAACGATATCGGAAAGCCCCTCTATACATCATCAACAGCAATATAACTATCCATACTCCGTATTTCACCAAAGAAAGTGGACCTAGGAATAACATTGTTGTCAATATACTATATATCAAAAAACTTAGCGGCTGATTGCACTCATATTTCCATCCCTTATACCATGGCACTTCTACCAACATCGGCTTTCTCGTGGCATACATATAAGCAAAATAGAAAGCAATCAAACCAACTATCAAGTTTATAATTAATGACATAATTACTACTTATTTCAATTTAGAATATAAATCATTAAACAAATCAGCATACCTTTCAAAAGTAAACTGCTGCACATAATCATGTAAATGAGAGCGCATTTGCTCTAAATGTTTTGGATTTTCTATAAGACTACAAATCTTATTAGCCAAATCATCCACCGATTCCGGTTGATGAAGTAATCCAACATATCCTTCTCTTACTACCTCAGGCAAGCCTCCTGTATTGCTAGCTACCAGCACACATCCACGTGCCATACCTTCTATTGCCGTCAGGCCGAAGCCTTCGCTTCTAGATGGCATTAATAACACGTCTATTTTATCATAATATGATTGCAAGGCTGCTTGTTCTTGCCTTCCAACAAACTTTATTATATTTTTAAGATGCAACCTATTAGCATCTTCCTCCATTTGTTTCAGCAAGGAACCATCCCCTACCACCAACAAACGAACATTCTTATGCTTGTCATATACTTTGGCAAAAGCAGGAACTACCAAATCCATACCCTTGATATGCTCCAAACGACTCACTACGCCAATGGTTATGATATCATTATTTTCTTTCTTATTATCTGAAATTTGGATATAACCAGGCAAGGCGTTATATATGGTATAATGGACATGATCAGGAATATGCTTAATAGAAGAATCAAATAAAGAACAACTCCCAAAGAAGTTCTTCTCTGCTCTTAGTGTAATACAGGTAAAAGCTCTCAACACATGACCCTGCAAGAACTTTAAAAGTTTCATTGCCTTCGTCCCATATACATCAGCATTAGTATGGGCTGTAGCAACGATATTCCTCTGCCCCATCAATTTTAACAGGATGATGGGAATGGCACCAGGTGCCATATACTGTACATGTACAACATCAGGTCTAAGAGATAATTTAATCTTCCATAAATTTTTCAAGAGGAACAAGATACCCTTCACTCCTCCCAATCGTACTCCTGCTTTTGAAAAGAGTACCACTTTACTACCAGCTTCTTCATACAGCTTCACCATATTTTCGGTATGCTCGAAATAACAGGCAGTTGTCACTTGATGCCCACCCTGTATCAATGCACGCACGAGATTCAGGGTCTGTATTTCCGTACCTCCAGTCAAGAGGCACGGAATTGTTACTAATATTTTCATAAGTTACTAAAAACAATCATGATGTTATAATAACTATAAATGCAAGGATACAACACTTATAATTAAGAAATAACACTTCGAAATTTAAGTAGAGAGCGCTTCATATTCGTACTTAATGAAGAGTTGAATTGACGAAGACTATTTACATAAATACTTCCATCTGCCCAGCCAGATTTATAGGTTTCATCACCTCTAAGGTGATCATACTTAACCAAGCCTTTCTTGATAGCTCTGCAAATCAAATAATAAAGATGAATTTTTACAGGTGAATATTTCTGATACTCAGGATTTCCTGCTGGCATATAATAATAGTAGGTACTATCATCTTCAAAACCAAGATGCCAAGCAACTACAACATCCCCAACAGATAGTGTTGAAAAATGTACAGGTCCATTTATGCCACACAATCCAAGTAAGTTTTTGTGAAACAGGGGAGCCTTATATGCGTGTGGCCATCGCAAAGTATGTACTTTTAAAAACTCCTCAAACAATTCTACAGGTACTTCATCAATACAATTATATTCATTAAACTTAAGTTCTGCTATTTCATTTAATCTACGAATCTGTCTTCTTATATCTCCACGAAGCTTTGTATTTAAGAAAGACAACAAATCCGAATCATCAGACATATCAGACAGATTCAAGCAAGGACAAATTTCTCCTTGTATCCAATTTGAGTCAGAAGATATAATATCACTTCTAATACCCTCTAAACATACTTCATCTGCATGATATGTCTTCAAACGCTCAAACAAATCAACCCAAAAAGCCTCCTTTTCATCATCACTAATCATTTTTGAAAAAAGAGGATCATGGTAATCATAGTCTGAGTACCCTACAGATACGATGCTCTTCATAAAAGCTTGTTTCCAATTCTTTTTCCAAAGCACCAAAGGTAAGAAAACTTCTATATCTTTATATCGTCCCCATACAAAAATAGGAGTAATCTTTCTAAGAGGCATATAAGTATCAATCCAAGTTTTAGCAACAGCTGGATGAAAAAACACATGACTTAATAGTGACGATTCATATATATGTTTCCATTTCATCAAAAAAGTCTCACTCCAAATCTCTTTCCAATCATTATATATTTCAAAACTCCACATATCTATTTCACTCTAAAGTATAATTCCTTATCCCATTTGTTTGCCCAAAGGAATACTGGAGGCAATACTCCACTCCATGGTTTGCCACAAGGAGCCTTTGGATCAATATAAGCATCAATAGCTTTCAACTTTACGGTATGGTCTTTCTTATTCATTTTAACAAGACAAGCCTGTTTCCAATCAATCTTCCAAAAGTTATAGAACCAAAACCATACGCAGTATTCATACTGCTTGGCGTTGGGGCTAATCTTATCAAATAAATGAGATACAATATTGCTCGTAGTTACATGATCCGACCAACCTTCTCCATTTTTATGAGGATAGAACACAGATACATCATCTTGCCCATCCACTAGTCTTTGTAAAAGATTAGAGAGTTTATCTGTTTGAGAATCACTCTCAAGAACTCCACCATCTGGATAATCCAAGAAATGGATATGTTCTTGAGACAACCCATATTCTTTCGCTGCTCGAATAGTTAACTGTCGGCGCTGACAGATTAATTCGCTTTCATCAATATCACAACAGCCAGCATGACTTTTACCACCACCCGTCATGATTATCAATTCAATTCGCTTTCCCTGCGCTATCAAATGCTGCATCAAGCCGCAACATCCGAACACCTCATCGTCAGGATGAGGGGCAACAATGACAGAAAGATTAGATGGAGTTAAATCATGAAGACCGCTTGCCTTTAAACGAACAGTTTGAACTCGAACTTTTCTTATGAAATTTTTAAACATATCCTAATTTGTGCAATAATATATTGAAAAATATTTCATTATCTTCTCTATCCAATCAGTATCCTTCCCACTTTTGTTTGCATCAATGCCCAAGAAAGACACCAAGAAACAAATATCACGGATAATGTTAGCAAGAATGGAAACAATATTATATGATTAGCAGCTAATTCCTCCAGAGGAAAAATATGCTTTGCTGTAGAAGAAATCATATAAGGACCAACCCAATTATGAAAGATATAAATGCCAAAAGAGTACTTACTTAACCAAACCAACGGTTGACATAATCTTAAAATATGCCTCCCCCATATTAGCAAAAATATACAATATTCCTACTATGAAACTTGCTACACAAAGCACAGAATACCATGTTTGATCTCCATATTTCAAAGGACTAAAATAAGCTTGAAGTAAAAATGGAACCAATACAAGTATCACAAAATGATATTTTGAGATCACTTTATTTATTTTCGTTTGGTAAGAAGCCAACAACATACCAAGCATGAACCATCCTAACGGAAAACACCAGAACAGGAATGAAAGATACCATAGGTGAACAAAACCACCAGTGTATAACTCCCAAGGTCTAAAAGGAACACCCGTTGTTGCCATCATTAAGATACCAAATACGAAGAAAGGTAGCAACAAGCGCATTGCTTTCTTTTTGATAAGAGGTACAAAATCTTGGTATTTACCTTTATCAAAAAGATAGCTGAATAAAAATCCAGCTATCAATGTAAACATTGGCATAGCAACATTAATACCCACGCATTGATTTATCCAAAAATATGTATCATGATACATTTGCACGGTTTCAGGGAAATGAGCAGGTACATACATATACTGATAAACATGGAAGAAGACCACAACCAGTATTGAAAAAGAACGTAAAATCGAAATATATGTAAGTTTCATTTTAGTCTTCTAATAATCTTTCATAAATATCTATCACATGACCTGCACTTACTTGCTCATATAATCTTTGAGTAGAATAGTCCTGTGAAAGGGTATGATTCATCCACGCCATATAAAGCTTAATAATGCCATTTTTTATACTCCTATAACTCTGATTATTCACACTAATTCCACCACCAAATTGCGCCAATGTGCTAGCTGCAAAACCATTGGTCGGCGATATAGCAAGTATCGGCTTTCCTAATTGAGCATAGTCTGTAAACTTACTGGCAAAGAAGATTCCTTTTTTCATACGAGCTTCCAACAATACCAAACAATCGAATTCCTGCATTTTTTGAATAGCCTCCATATAAGGGAATCCACCAATACATTTTACATAGTCTTCCAGCTGATATTTTCTGATAAGTTCTGTAGTATAGTCATTAAAATGCCCCATAATAGAGAACTCCATCTTATTAAAACCTTCATCTATTAACTCACGTAAAGCCTTAAAGGTAAGTTCTGGATTACGTTCGATAGACAGATTTCCTGAATGACACATTCTAAACTTATCATTGACTGGTTTTTCTTTCAATCGAGGAACAATATCCTCAACCAATGCAATATGTGGAATAACCTCTGTTTTCTGTTCTGCCAAGAAAGGGTAATGTGATGTAAAATGCTCCAACAAAGACTGAGAAGGAAATGTATTTACATCTGCACCCTTTAAGCACATCCGTGTAAATTGATCTCTTCTTGCCTGTTCTTTAGCAGAAAAATGATGCGTATAAGGTTCTGGCCATATAGGAGCAGCAGGATCATTCCAATTAGCAATCCATCTAATCCCCAACTTTTCCTTAAGACGAAGACCGATAATATGTGGAATATCACTTGGTGAGCGGGTCAACACGGCGTCATAATGATTCTCTTTACAGAGCTTCAATGCCAGTTCATATGCACGACACGCCCAACGAACACCTCCCTCAGGATACATACCTAACTTAACAGAAGAGCGAAGAACGTCCCACATACGAGTGACTTTTCCTCCCACAGGATAAGTTACAGTGATATTATTCTTTTTAAGTGGCATCCAAGGTTCTGTCCATTCAGTCGAATAGGCAGGACCTTCATCCACCTTTGACAACACATCCACATGCCAACCTTTTTTATACATGGCATAAGCCAACTTACCATTACACAAATTTTCAGAAAATGTATAAGGAAGATAACCAGGAGCTATTAATAATAATCTCATAAATTACATTTTAAAGATTTTATATATTGGTTGCATTAACCTAAATTTCAAATATGAAACATTGATAGCAATTCTATATCCAAAGTAAGGATACAACTTATTAAAAATCGTATATAAATAATTCTTTTTAGTAGGTTCTTTTAATTGTGCATTACCAGCAACAGCCTCTTCTACTGAACGTTTTTCTAAGAACAAATCCTGGCGGCACATAGCAAGCAACATCTCACCCTTCAGCGTATTAATCAAGATTTCAGAAACTTTCTTTTTGGGATAATTTACATCTTTTAATCCCCAAAAGTCACCAATGGTGACATCACTGCACCTTTCTATACTAGCATATTTGCAGGAATAACAATTTGGACGAAAGAACATAGCATACATAAAACCATATTCATATTCATCATCAGGAAAATTCTTCTGATATAAAATCTGTTGATTGGCATCATAAAGAGTTAAACAATATTCTTCGTTATTTCTTGTAGTAAAATAAGAGACTTCACTTTGAACCTTCCACTTAATATGGTCTTTGAGAATTTGCTGTGGTGGTACGCCATGACAAATGATATCAACAAGATACAACTTATCATAACTTTTCAGATAAGACTTTATCCCTGCAATTTGACAAGGTGTTCCCGTAAATAAAATCATCCTACCTGCTTTTTTATCCTCAGATAACAGCTGATAAACAAGCTTTGTCACATGACTATGTACATATTTTGACTTCTGGAGTTTATGCAATTCCTTAACATCCGTCACCCTAATATGTTCTACTATTCCAGCCGCTTTTACCGCAGCGCCATAGACAACACCACCTTTCTGTATAATTATCTTAGCAAATGCGAAACCTATGCCCCCAGATGTACTAGTAGTCCTTTCTTCAGAATTCAAATTCCATGAGGCATAACATTCACTCGGTTGATTTCTTACAACTGGGTGATTATTTGGACAGATTGAAATACATTTTTTACAGTTTATACAATTATCCGCATCAATTCTCGGAAATATCGCCCCCCCATATTTCGCATTAGGAACCATAGATATGCACTGTTTAGGACAGGCACCAACACAGGCTCCACACCCAGAACATTCAGAAAAATCACATATTTGCTTCATTGTTATAGATTTAATTTCAAGAATTTCATAGAATTCTCTCTAGCAATATTCAATCTTTGCGTAACCTCACTGTAATTGATAGAACAGAGAGCTTTAATCAGATCAAATTCAGCAGGAGATACCAATCTGTCAGGAAGGTTCACTATTTCCAAAATACTTTTTACACGAGTGTTAAATCGTGCTGGAGCTACAGAAATAAATTGCTTACATAAATTTATTGAAAGAGCAGTACCATGGAACGAACTAGCCACAACAAACTCAGCTTTTAAGAAATAATCAATAATCATCAATGGATCCACCAAACTGATCATTTTATCAACACCAGCATAAGGTTTATGTCCCCATTCCACCATAAATACCTTAGCATTCAATTTATCAGCAATAGACCTTGCAACTTGAATTACTGATTGCTTATCTGGTTCTACTGAGTAAATCAACACATACTTATCTTTCTCATGATGAGATAGACTTCGCTTTTTCCAATCTTCTTTATTCAATAAGAAAGTTGGATCTAGTACAACTTGACAAGGAAATCCCAAGTCATTAACTATGTTTTTTCCGCTTAATTCCCTAACAGATATGGCATCATATCTTTCTAGAAATTTTTTCGTTTCATTCTTTTCCCAATCATCAAGCTTCTCTTTACCAAAAGAAGCAGAATAGGAAATTTTATGGCTTTCTGCAGGAGCAAACTTTAAAAAGAAAACAGGATCTATACCATGGTTATGAGTACTATTCCATACCTGATCACTTCCTGTCATATAAACATTCGCCTTGATATTCGCCTTTTCAACTTCCTTATACGAATAATACTTTTTAGTCAACGTTACCTCTCTTTTGAAAAAGGTATTATAACAACGATAATTCGTCAAAGTTATGGCTAATCCACGAATAGCTCCCTTAATATCTCCTAAAGATTTAGGAAGTAAAAGCTGCTTTAGTAATCCCCATACTTGGTTATTCAGATTTATTCTTTTAGGAATATAATCAAGTACAATAGGATGATGCCCAAGTTTTTTTAATATCTCAGATAGAGCATATACCTGCAAAGCGGATCCATAATTATCACCGCGGTGCATGGTTGATATCAATATTCTATACATGCTTAATATATATACTAATACAACATATTTTACAACGTCTCTAATATATATTCCCATCTATCTGCTATGGTTTTTACATCAAAACGGGCGACATACATAGATGCTGCATCAGACATTGTTGTTCTTTTTGTGTCGTCATCTATAAGATTACTTAATTTGTTTATATAATCTTTAATCTTAAATGGCTTCACTAACTCACCGGTCTTTTCTGGAATTATAACGTCATGTATTGCTTCAAAACTATCAAAAGCAATTGGTACACACCCAAACTGCATAGCTTCGACAAGAACCATGGGGAAACCCTCAAAGCTCGAGGTCATACATATAATAGATGCTCTTTTATAATACTCTATCGGAGATTGAAAACCTTCAAATGTCAGATTACCTACTTGATATTTCTTTTTTAATACTTCCAGTTGGTTTCTATCAGGACCATCACCTACGATTGTTAAATTCCAATCAGGATATTTTTTCCCAACTTTACTCCAAACCTTTATTAGACGACCTACCTTTTTACTTCTATTATCTAATCTTCCAACATAAATAATTTCCTTCTTCTTTTTAAATAATGAAGTCTGTAAAGGAAAAGAATTTGGATTATACACATAATCAAATTTATTTTCTACAGATATACCAAAATTTTTCAAAGATTGAACATAATAGGGAGAGAGCATCAGAATTTTATCCGAAGACAATATGATATTTCCAAAACGTTTATCTATATATTCTTTCAACTGTTTCTTGACACGTAAGTATAACAAACAACGTACTATTCGTTTCATTCTTTCCAATAATGAATTATTACGTAAGGTAAGCAAATCATTCAGTAAATGATTATAGTTCATTAGAGGATTATTGTGAATAACAGATATAACCTTAATAGGTAAATCTCCTACATTATTGTAAAAATCAACATATAAAGCATCTTGATTAATAACTACATCTATCTTGTTTTCTATCAGATATTTTCTATAAGAAATAACACATTGAGCATCATCTATATTCTTTATAGGAAGTATTGTAACGGGTGCCGGGTATTTATATTTCTTTCGCTCTTCTGCAACCCAATCTGCATTTAAATAAAAAACTTGATATCCACGCTTTAGTAATTCTTTACACAAAGTATCAGTAACACGCCCTACACCACCTCGCTGAGGGTGGAAGGGAGTTGAAGCTGTAAAAAGTATGTTCATTATTTAAGTTGAATAAAGTCTAAACACTTCTTAATTAAATCATTTGCAAAATTTCTAAAAGTATTAGGATTACGGATTGATTCTATGTTAAAGGGAAGATTAAAAGGACTTTCAAGAATTTTATTTTTCTGTATCTTTACAACATTCAACAAATCTAAAAGACCTTTAAATCTACATGTACTTTCTATAGAATCATCCATGTTTTGAAGAAAAACAACAGGAGTTTCTAATCCTGTGCATGGAAGAGCAACATGAATTCTAGAAGTAATGACCAAGCGAGCTTCTGCGTATTTTCTCAAAAATACTTCTGCCTTTTGAAAACGAGCCTCATTAGTAGGAATCTCATCAGCAGAATAGAATTGACTTAATACCTGCACATGCTTTAAATCCTCCTTTGATAACAATTTCTTAACAACTAAATATGATCTGACTATACGACAAAAACGATCATAATATTTAGGACTGATATTTACCTTATATATACCATCAGTTCTGATACTCCTTATAAAACGATTAACACCTTTCATATTCAACAAATACAAAAGGACAAATTTATATTTTTGTAATCTTCTTTGAGACTCTGGTATATAATGAACAGCATCAACAACATATATTGTATCACTTTTTTTAGATGAATGATATTTATACCCTAATGTTGTTGTCAAGCAGGAAGAAAAATAAGCATTTACGCCTTTTTCTTGAAGCTTTTCAACAGTTGTTTTATCTCTACATCCTATTGGTTCAAACTTTTTAAAATACTCTATACTCTTGTCGCTTAGAAGAGTATCATAAACGGCTGAATTTATATGAAACGAAACGAATAAAGGATAAATTTTATCAGAAGGTGGCCAATTCTCTGGGTAATGAGAAAACCACCCATTCATTATTACCTTTGATTCATAATTTACATCGTTAAGTTTGTCACGATGTATATATGCAATATTTTCTTTATCCAAAAACTGTCTAGCAGCAAGACTTTGAATATAGTCACCAATATTCGTATCTTTAAATCCTTCGTATGTGAATATATTAAACTTCATTTTTGTCTATTTATAACCTATAACCTGTTGGCGGAATTAGTTTAGCGCATATTTAACCCTGCCAATCGGTCTATTG
>OHAY01001518.1_pt1 | contig 21128 bp, 18 predicted proteins | sample 1577191 | NCBI WGS metagenome assembly OHAY01 (sample SAMEA3541504, study PRJEB24748) | human gut metagenome | biome: human gut; feature: human-associated habitat; material: faeces | place: China | collected 2012 | reverse complement strand
TGTTGCAATGAGACGTTTTATGGTGACAAATGCAGAAGTTTTCCAACGTCTTTCAACAATGGACAACTATGTTGACGAGACTGTACTGACATTGCTCGATAAAAGAGATAATAACGTGTCTGCAATCATCTACACTCAGCAGATAAGCCGTCAGTTCCAACTCGACATAGACCGTCATAATGCTCAATATGCACCGATTGATGTTGAAACATTCCGTTTATCACATGACCGCTTCCTTTGTATAGACGATGATGTGTATCATATAGGAGCATCCATAAAGGACTTGGGCAAAAAGTGGTTCGGATTCTCAAAGATGGAAATACTTACACCAGACGAATTGGTGGAAAGGATCAATAGAGAGTAAGACGCCTCTATATGTAAAGCAAAAATATAAGATATGAGAAACTTGTGGATATTTCATAAGAACGAAAACTGTTTTACTGGTAGAACGGCAACTGATTCATTGCGCACGGCAGGTGTCGGTGGTGTCAATGTTGTAAAAATGATACCTGTGTCATGGACATTTACCCTTGCTGGCGAACAATATACCGAGACAAACATTCCAGTAGTAACATCTTCAGAACAGAATGAGGAATATGATTGCAGAATCGGTTTACCAACGTTAATGGCGCACAGGAAATTTATTATCAACTTCAAGAATATGTGGATGAGATTTGAGGATTAGCATTTTAATTCATATATAATATGATTTGTACTATACTGCTAATATCATAAAAGAAGGACGCAAAACAAAAACGCCCATCAATAAACGACAAAAGTTTTTTGCTGATCTGGTTTTTGTTGGGTTGTTTATTATATCTTGTAGCGACATTTCGATGGGATAGGTAAGGAGTTGAACGATTTTTTTTCTCTTATTTTGTGCAAAATAATGCAGAAATGTTAGCAAAAGTAATAAAAATGCAACAAAAAGCAATAATTTATGGGAATTTTTGCTTGATATTGTAGAAAAAGTCTTACCTTTGCAGCGGATTTGAGAGGATAAGCGTTAGAAGACAACCAAAGATGAGAAATCATCATGCTGGAAAGGAGCATTCTTTTCTTTTCCAAAAGATTCACTTTAAACAACTTTTAAAAAGATTCGATTATGAAAGTAGCAATTGTTGGTGCAAGCGGTGCAGTAGGTCAGGAATTCCTGCGTATCCTTGCTGAGAGAAATTTCCCAATGGATGAGTTGGTGTTGTTTGGTTCTGAGCGTTCGGCTGGACGAAAATACAACTATAAGGGAAAGGACTATGAGGTGAAACTCTTGCAGCATAACGATGATTTTAAAGATGTCGATATCGCATTCACATCTGCTGGCGGTGGAACTTCTGAGGAGTTTGCCGATACTATCACCAAGTATGGTGCTGTGATGATTGACAACTCAAGCGCTTTCCGTATGTGCGACGATGTGCCATTGGTAGTACCAGAGGTAAACGCCGAGGATGCGCTCAACCGTCCACGCAACATCATCGCCAATCCAAACTGCACCACCATCATGATGGTCGTGGTATTGAAGCCTATCGACGACCTGAGCCATATCAAGAAGATTCATATCTCTTCTTACCAGAGTGCTTCCGGTGCTGGTGCTGCAGCTATGGCTGAACTTGAGCAGCAGTATAAGGACATCATTGAGACTGGTAAGACTGATCATATCAATAAGTTCCCTCATCAGTTGGCTTACAATGTCATTCCTCAGATTGACAAGATGACTCCAAATGATTACACCAAGGAGGAGATGAAGATGTATAATGAGACTCGCAAGATCATGCACTCTGATGTTCGTACAAGTGCTACTTGTGTGCGTGTTTCTTCTCTCCGTTCTCACTCAGAGAGTGTATGGTTTGAGACAGAGAAGCCATTGGCTGTAGAGGATATCCGCAAGGCTCTGGAGGCTGCTCCTGGCGTTACTGTGAAGGATGATGCTCAGAACTACGTTTATCCAATGCCTTTGGAGAGCGCTGGTAAGGATGATGTCTATGTAGGTCGTATCCGCAAGGATTTGGCTGATGACAACGGCAATACTTTGTGGCTCACTGGCGACCAGATTCGTAAGGGTGCTGCCCTGAATGCTGTGCAGATTGCTGAGTACTTGATTAAGGTGGGCAACGTAAAGTAATTGCATGCTGGAAAGATTTAAACTTTTGCTCCAGGAAATGAACCGGGGCATATATGAAAAAGATACTGAAATTTCGCTCTCGCTCCTTGCCGCTCTGGCAGGCGAGAGCGTTATTCTTTTAGGCCCTCCTGGAGTAGCGAAGAGTATGGTGGCCCGTCAGTTGAAGACTGCTTTCAGAGATGCTCATAGTTTTGAGTACCTGATGTCGCGTTTCTCTACTCCTGATGAAATCTTCGGTCCTGTGAGTATTCAGAAATTAAAGTCTTCTGATACTTATGAGCGTGCGGTGGATGGTTATCTGCCTACTGCTGATGTGGTCTTTCTGGATGAAATCTGGAAGGCGGGACCTGCTATTCAGAATACGCTTCTCACGGTGATCAATGAAAAACTGTTCCGCAATGGTAATCGGGAGATGCACCTTCCGCTGAAACTTCTCGTGGCTGCCAGCAATGAGTTGCCGGCAAAGGGCGAGGGCTTGGAGGCTCTCTGGGACCGATTTGTCATTCGCATTGAGAGTCGTCCGATTAAGAAGGAATCGAATTTCAGAGCGATGCTCTTGGAGGTGAAGAGTGAAGAACGAAGAGGGAAGAATTCAAATGCGATTACTGCAGAAGAGTATGCGGAATGGTCGGAGAATATCAATAAGATAGGTGTAAAGGAGGAGGTGCTGGATGTCATTTCCGTCATTCGTAAATCCTTGAGAGCCGTGAATGTGGATGAGGCTGCTGAGCGCAGGAATATCTACGTGAGCGATCGTCGCTGGAAGAATATTGCCCGTCTGCTCCGTACTTCTGCTTTCATGCAGGACAGGGAAGAGGTTGATTGCTGCGACTTGCTTCCTATCTATCATTGTCTCTGGCAGGAACCGGAGGAAAGGGATGCCATCCGTACTATTGTGATCCGTGCTCTTTTTGTTCCTTTGGCAGAGAAACTGGTGGAGATGAAGAATGCGCTTGCTGAAGACATCAAGTATCATCGCATTCGTAAGAGTCAGGATGAGGGCAGAGATTATGAGGGAGAAATAGAAACTCTCTCAGATAATCTGAGTTCGCTGGAGAGACGTTTGGGTGAGAATCTCTTTGTTTCGTCTGATGATAAGAATGAAATCTCAGCTTATCTGAGAGACTTCTATAAGGAACTTGCCTTCACAAGACAGGACACAATGAAACTGTATGAGGATTATAGATAAAGAAAGAGAGGGTTGAGAAACTGATTGTATTGTTCTCAACCCTTTCTTTCTATTTTATTTTTTTAGAAATTTTCTTCTAAAATATTCTTGGCCTTACAACGTCTTGGCAAACTGTTCGATACTGAATGAACCATCAAGATCCTTTATCTTGATCTTTCCTTGCTGTATTTCAAAGAAAAATTCGCGGATGCGATCTACTGTCAATACGGCAGGATTGCCTTCCTTATCGATTCCCAAATCATACGTCTTCAACAGTTGTGGACCTAATGCTGCTGCGGTCAAAAGGAAGTGATTCTGGAACTTGTCCGTGTCTATCAGGTCGGCTGCCAAAACCTTACCTACTACACTATAACTGTGGAGAGTACGTTGCTGGTTATTATCAGTCAGGGTGGTGCGCAAGTCATCTGAAGCGAGGTTAATCTCTATCTTTCCACTTTCCGGTGCTTCTTCCTGATGGCGGTATAGTGACCCCAGATCTGCCAAAGCCAGTGAATATAGGTGACTGGCAGGTGTGTAGTTCACTCTTTCCACGCTGAATACTGACGGAAGCAAGAGGTGGATGATGCCGTCCATTTCTACAAAAGGAGAGATAAATGTGCCCACTACGGAGTTTTTGACAGACAGTGACTGTGTAGCGAAAACTCCACCGATGACAACACAATTGTCCAGTTCGATTTCATCTCCATACAAGCTGCCAGCCACAAAGGCATTGGTCAGCGTGATGCTCTTGGCATTGACGTCAGAACAGAAAGTGGTATTGCATCTGGTGGCTCTTGTTACGACAGATGTGGCAGAGCCTACAGCCTTTTTGAAGGTTACATTGCCTTCTACATCATTATTGATGTAAATCTCTTTCTGTGTAAAAACGGCGCCTTTCACTTCAAAAGGAGCAGCTTCGATGGTGAGTTTGCTGGCATAGAGAGGACCTTCTACCACAGTCTCGCCCACCACGTTGACTGTTCTTGACAGTTCGGCGATCTTGTTTGGCAAGATGCCGCCCTTTACGATATGATTTTCCAAACGGAGATTGGTATCCGTGATATGTAATTCTTTTAGATTGCTCATGATAAGAAAGATTACTGATTTAACAATTTGTTGATCATGTCCTTTACTCGCATGGAGTGAGGATCACTGCCCTTGATATGGGTTGCTATTTCTGACTGGACATACGACTTCACCTGTTCTTCTGCAGTCTCTGTTTCTTGGTTGAAATCCATCTCATCCAACTGCTGACAGAGTTTGTACTCCATGTCTTTGTCTCTGGAAGATAGATAGTCAGGAACCAGACATTGGCGTTCTACCTGATGATTCTCCGATTCGGTTTTCATATAGCATACGGGAACCCAATAGCCATCCTTTCCACTTCCATCGATGCAGGTATTTTGAATTGCACGGTCAGAAAGGGCTTTTGACATGAGGAAGTTCTGAGCTTGAGTCATCGCCTGGAGTGTATGGTTCTTGACAGATGCAGTATTGACCTGCGCCTGAAGCACACTACTCTCCTTGCTGATGGTAGCCACCGTCTGTACCATGTCGGTATGAAGCATTCGGTCGTTTTGTTTCTCTACACCTTCTACCAGTTTGAAAACAGGCTGGTCTATCTCGTGGATACGATTGGATAGTTCCCTATTCAAATCATTGAATATTTTCTGATACCGGGCTATGGTGCGCGCATAATCCTCAGCCATTGTGTCCTGTATTGCCTTGAGCGAGGTTGCTTGCTGTCTGAGTAGGAGCAATCGGGCATTGATAACCTGTTCCAGCTCAGCTTTCTGAGTTCCCATGTCTGTTCTTACCGTGTGGAAAAATCCGTCGATGAGAGCCTTGGAAACTTTGTCTGCATTCTTCCTGATAGCGATACATTGGGCTGTATTCATTGCACCCACACTGGCGGTGAGTCCATTCACATGATTATTGCAGTTGGCTACGCTGGCATCAAAAGGAGCGGTGTCCACATGAATATCAACATCCACTTGCTCGTAAGCAGTTCCGCTATATGATGCGGTTGTGGAACCACCATGCTCAGAAGCCGGGTAGTTTACCGTAACAGTGCCACTATAGTGAACCGCAATGGTTCTGCTAAAACTTTCTGTATAACTCATAGCTTACTGATTATAGTGTTTTTGACTCGGCTGTAGTATACAGCTTTTGAATCATCTGCTTAACTCTCTGTGATGCGTTGGAAGAATCCACCAGGCGGTTGAACTCTTCGTCCACTTGGGCTGACCATTTCTCGTCTTTCCATTCCATGTCTTTTTCACGGATCACATTGTTGATTTGTGAAGCATTGGCAGAAGAAAGGTCATCTGGTGTCCATACCTCTGTTCTTGGGATGCTGGCTGTATCGCTGATACTTTCACAGATGATGACCGGAATCTGGCAAGTCTTGTCCTCATTGCCCTGTACGTTGGAAATCAGGATCTGATTGGTCAGTACTCTTTGCTTTCCTATTTGAGCCAGGAAGTCGGCAGACTGCTCTAGTGCGTATTGTGCATTGTACTTCATCTTAGACATCAGGATTCTCTGACTGTCTGTAAGTCCTTCTATCTGTGAGTTGGCAGCCCATCCCGTAAGTGCATTCATACGATTGGAAGCAGTAACCATATTCTTGTTGACCAATTCGAAAACAGGTTGGTCTATCTGGCGTATTCTCTGTTCCAACTCCTTGTTGATGCTGGTGAAGATGCGATGGTATCTTTCACAGATTCTTCCATATTCGCGTTCCATATTATTCTTGATGCCCATGAGGATGCGTTTCTGTTGTCCTAAGTGCATGAGAAGTGCTTCTACACGGCTATGCTTGCTTGCGATTTTCTGTGAAATCTGTGAGCACATCAAGGTGAAGAACCCTCTGTTTACATTACTGCAAACCTTATTGGCGCCGCTGTTTTCGGCAGCAATAACCGCAGCCTGCATGGTGGTGACCGCCGCAGTTGTTCCTTTCACATGATTGGAAACGCTATGGAGTTCCTCAGCCATCGGTTTGGTATCGACTCTGCAACTGATTGTTGTTGACATAGTTTTCTCCTCCTATTATTTAATTGTCTTTATTTTGCTCATTCTCTTCATCCTCGGAATCCTCTTTGTCTTCTTCATCCTCTTCAGAAAGAATTCCATCCAGATTTGCTTCAAGAAGATCATCATCCAGATTGGTATCAGCAGTATCTTCTTCCTTGTTTCCTTCAGGAAGGTTCTCCTCCTGATTCGTTCCAACTGGATTTTCCTCCTGAACTGATACGGCAGTATTCTCCTCCTGATATTCTGCAGCAGTATTCTCCTCTTGTTTTCCCTCGATGGAAATACGGCTTACTTCATCAAGTGCATTGATGGCAAGTGAAGGGAGGTTGAGTGAAAGATGCTCGTAGGTGAGGTTCTCGACGTTTGGCTCAGGCAGCAGTACGGATTCCTTGGCGAGCAGTGGGTTGGTAGAAGCCAATGGCTTGCGGCGCTCATCGAGTGTCTGTACCTCGCTGGCTGCCACAGCCATCGTGTTGGAGTAACCATCCTGCAGTCTTGCATCGTAGAATTCCACGTGACCGAACTTTTCTGCCTTCAGTGCGATGTCTTCCTGCAGACGGTCCATATAGTCGCTGAAATCTTCCTGTGCTTTCTTGAATTCCTGTGCTTGCAGTTCGAAGGCTGCCAGATTTTCCATTGTATTGTCCTCTTTCTGTACGATGGTATTGTCGAGGGAGGCTCCTTCCTGTCCCATCGAGTCGAGGGTTTTCTGCAACTGTGCCAGCGTGTTGTAGGCTTCTACATATTCACTCAGCGTCTGTTGCATATTATTAATAATGTCGGCACTTTCTGCGTGGTTGGAACGATAGAAAGCATCTACGTCCTGATGCCACTTGTTGAGGTAGCTCAGTTTCTGGTCGTGGATATGGCTATATACACGAATTCTCTCGATGCGGTTTTCCATCATGAGGCGTTGTACCATAGGTGCAACGATTTCTTCATAAATCTGATGTACGCCGAATGGGACGTTGGAGGTACTGTTGTCTTCTGCTGTCCACTCGTCTGCAAAGAGGTTGTAGCGAACTCTGGAACTATCTCTGAGCTGGAATGGTTCGTAACCTTGAATGGAGTCAGAATAGTCGAACTTTTCGTTCTTGATTCTTCTGATTTCCTCTGCTTCCAACAATGGGGAATAATGATTGTAAGGAGCCTTGAGAATTTTGAAGAGCAAGTCGTTTGACTTGTTGACCACCTTGTCGGTAGATGCGAGTTTCATGGCAGAGACAGTCTGTACAGACATCGCCATGGTGTGCATGAGGTGCTTCAGTACATCCTCGAACTGCTCTGTATCGTTTGAAAGGGAATCCTTGAGTTGGTTTAATTTGCAGAAGTCGTCTATCTCACTGTTGTATTTCTTGTCGTCGAATACCTTGACAATCGGATGTCCGGCGGTATCGCTGGTAGCATATTCATTGAGGAATCCTAAAAAATCACTGTGGTCGGCTACCAATGGAAGGTCAACAGACTTTACTTCCGTATCGTTCATGCAGTAAGAGATGGTACGGATAGAGCGGTCCAGTTTGCCGATATAGTCGCTCTGGTTGACTTCCTGAATAGAGAGGGAATAATCGTTGGTGTCAATGGTTTCTGGCTCATCAGAGGTTTCCACGATAGGAGCTTCCTTCGTCAGTTTCTCCATTTGTGTCATTGTCTCTACCAGCAGATCGTTCTGGCGTGACATCTGAAGGCTGACGTGAGACATCGGAACATTTCCGGAGTAATCTACCACGAAACATTTGTCCTCGTATGCCATTTGCTGAGCTACAGGCACGTAAGCCACGCCCATTTTGGTCACTTTGTAGTCACGGAAGATGTTTTCATGTTCCTTTTTCTTTTCTCCGATTCTTTCATCGATTTCCAGAATCTGTTCTTCATATTGCTTCTTACGGATGAAGTACATGAAGAAAGCGATGATGGTGAGGAACCATTTCCAGATGTCGCTTTTCTTGATTTCGATTTCCTGACGGTAAGCTTCGAGGTCGCTGATTTGCTTTTCGATAGCTTCTTCCTGCTTTACGATCTGTTCTGCGGCTTGTTCGTAATAGTTAAACAAGAGTCGAGCCTGGTCTTGATAGATATTGCTCGAATCGCTAAAAATTTTTCCGGTTGATGCCATAGTTATTAGTTATTTTAAAATGAATACTTTTACTACATAGTTTCTCTTGTGCTTGTAACTTTATCTCGCATTCTTTCTCCTGATGAGAATTCGATGGAGGTGTTCTACTTCCTCAGCTATCCGGTTTTGGTTGATGGTAACGTCTCTCATCATAACTCTTAGAGATTCTGCCAGTTGACAGAACTGCTGGTCTATCTCCTTAGCTTCTGAAGTGCAGGAAGGAGTGATATAACGGATATCTTCGTTGATTTGCTGGATTTTGTTTCGGGTCATCTCATCCAGTTCCTTGGTCTGTATCGCGTCTTCCATGAGATTTTCCATGGTAGATTTTAGCCATTTCTTGCCCAACACCTGGTTTTCTTCTCTCTGATAGCACTGTTCTACCTTCTCACCTGCATGTGAGGAAGCCAAGCGACCTACCAGGGCTATGAAGATGATTGCAAGCTGACAAATGAGCTGGATCTTGAAAGACAGGTCGTTCATGATACCTGCCACCATGAGGCAGATGGATAACAGACTGCAGACATTGACAGTTAACAGATGGATGCCCAACATGCCCACTTCCTTGTGAGCCTTCTCGTTCAGATTGACAAGTGGGAAGAGGGTAAATTCTACAAATTGGGTGAAAATCAGGCAGGACATGAAGATGTCGAGCAACTTGATATTGTCTTCCAGGGTTGCTCCCAGGACAAAGAAACCGCTAATGATGAGTCCATAGCCAAGCAGGATGGCGAGGATATGGAATATGTTTTTGGCGCTCATAATCATAAAGATTTTAAAAGTGAATAATTATATTTTTTGGCCACACTTAGGACAGAACCGTGATGTAGGTGGAATATCTGCACCACATCTTGGACATAGGTTGCCTGATGGGCGGACAGTTTGTGGAGCACCGCAATGTGGACAGAAGGCTGCACCAGGAGTAAGTTGGGCTCCGCAGGAATTGCAGGTCGCTCCTCCCATCGTAGCCTGCTGTAATGGTGTTCCGCAACTTACACAGCGTCTGGCGTTCTTCGGATTGTCTGCACCGCATTTCGGACATGGATTATATTCGCTTCCGCAGTGAGGACAGAAGCGCTCGGTGGTCAGGTGTTTCTTGGAACAGTTGGCGCAATAGATTTCTTTCACGCCGCCACCTTGCTGTGCATTGGGTTGCATTCCTCCCATACCGCCTTGCATACCTCCCATGCCACCTTGGTTTCCTGAGAAGGTAGGCTGGTTGTTGTGCGTCTGCATCATGCCAGCGCCTATGCCGCCTCCCATGCCTCCGTTGCCCATCATGTTCATGGCCATGATACCGGCAATCAGACCGTTGCCGCCAGAAAGATTGCCCATCTGGTTGACGGCATTATTGGCCATGTCAAACATCTGTTCCTGTTGCCAGGAATGTCCTGTGATAGACATGGAAGCTTGACTTGCGATGGCGTCAGCTATTTTTTTGCCTTCAGGTGTGCTGGTGTCGATAGAGATATCGTTGACATAAAACTTTGTGAGACTCAATCCATATTCCTCCCAGAAAGGAAGCAGAAATTGCTTGATGTAATCAGAGAGGTTGCTGAGGTAGGCTGAGATGCTCTTGAAGCCCACTCGCTGGTTGTTCATAAACTGGATGATGGCGCTCTTTGACTTAGATGCGAATTCTCCATAGGCCTGTGAGAGCATATCAGATTCGGTAAACACTTCTTTGGTGCCTACCATCTTGATGAGGAATTTTGCTGCATCGGATACGAACAGACCATACTGTCCTTCTGCCTTGAGAGGGAGCAGCGTATTATAGTCGGCATCATGAACAGCCATACTGTTGACATTCCAACTCAGATTGGCTGGATATAACTTGTTGACAATCCACACTTCTGCAGTAAATGGGTTGTTTCCTCCAAAAGGAAGACCATATAACCTGCGTAGAAGAGGGATGTTTTCTGAGTTCAATGTGTGCTTGCCTGGACCAAATTTATCCATCATCTGCCCCTTGCTGAACAAAAATGCCTCTTGTGACTCAGCTACTATGAGTTGAGTAAAGGTACTGAGATTTGTCTCAGGGTAGCGATATGCAAAAACAAACTCACCGTTTTGGTTTTGGGGTTTCCAACTTGCGCAATCTATAAATGCCATATTTTATAAAGTTTTTAGTTTCTGAAATTAAAGGCAAATATAGTGAAAAAACTAATACATGTGCCGAAAATGATAAAAAAATAATTGAGAATAAAGAATATTTAACACAAGAAGAGGTCGCAGGAAAAATAGAATGGTTAGTGGTGGATTTTTAGAGGGAAAGTTGTATTTCCCGTGGATTTTAAGTAACTTTGCAGAAAATATTCTGCATTATCTTTGCATAAGATAAGCTGCATCTCTGCAAAACAATTTTAGAATTTAGAAAATATGAATCAAGAAAATCAAATATTGTCTCCAGAACTGGAGGCTCGTGTGCATCAGGCAGTGGAGAATTTCATGCAGGGCTATGGCTGCTGCCAATCTGTGGTGGCTGCTTTTGCTGATCTGTATGGTCTCGATGAAACAATGGCTAAACGTATCGGTGCTGGCTTCGGCGGCGGAGTGGGTAGAATGCGCATGATGTGTGGCGCAGTATCAGGTATTGTTGTGCTGGTGGGGCTGGACTGCGGTCAGACCGAGGGCGACGACCGCGAGGGTAAGTCTGCCTGCTACAAGGTAGTGCAGGATTTGTTAGCTAAGTCTAAGCAGCAGAATGGCAGTATCATCTGTGCTGAAATCCTCGGTCTGAAAGGATATGAGAAGGCACAGTCCAGTTATGTGGCTTCAGCCCGTACGGCAGAATACTACAAATCTCGCCCTTGTGCTGCAAAGGTGGAGAGTGCTGCCCGCATCTTTGCTGAATATCTGATGGAAAAATGAAATATCAGACCAATAAGGACTTGGTTGAATCCCAGTTCTACCTGAAGATGCTGGATGATTTCTGCAAGTCTGGACAGGTGAAAATTCCTGATCCGGCAAGTACAGTTATGCCTTGGGATTTGAAGGAAGATCCGCTCAAGGATTATCTGATTCACCTCTTTACCTTGAAAGTTACTATTGCAGAGACAGGTGAAGAGGTGCAGAAATTCCAGCGCCAGGTGGTTAACAGCAGAATCAAGAGCAAGATTTTCTATGAGACTGTAGGGAAATTCATCGTGGAATGTGTTCACCACATGAGATTCCAGCGACAGAGAGCCTGGACGGAAAGTCATCGGGCTGATGATGTGCTCGACTGGACTCCCTTCCGTAGGATGAACGAAGAGGTTTGGAGACCCTTGCTTGACCAGATTGATGAGGAGCATCGGAATGATGGATTCGACAAAACTTTCTTCCTCCGGCTATTCGGGGAGGAGTCTATTCAAGCTAATCATAATGGAGAAATTCATGATGGAGATACTGACAGGTTGCATTCCTCTATCGGCGCTTCCAAAGCTGAGAACTGGGAACGGCTGGTAAGGGATTGGAAGGCTTGTATAGAGCAGCAGGTGATCTCTAAATTGAAGGACTTCATAGCGCTCAGACAGACTCATTTCGAGACCGGATTGGTCCGCATGATGGATCAGATAACCCGCAATATGAAGTTGAAGGGTATTTCTGAACAGCGGGCGGTTCAGGCATGGGAAATGATGAAGAACGCCTGGACAGAGACGGAATTTGAGCGTCGACTGAACGAGATGAAAATACAGGATCAATATCCTGAAATCAAGGAGATTGTAGCGAAGATGGGACGTGTGGCGGATGCCAATGGTAAGGACCGGCTGACCATCGCTTCGGGTGTCGATATGAAGATGGAACATTCCTCAGGAAGTGATATTGAGGGCATTACCGTGGGCGATGATCTCAACTCGCTTCTTCCGCTCGAACTTGCACAATACAGTGATGAGGACATGGAGGGACTCTTTATATATAAGTATCGCACGCGTAGGTTGCAGACTTTCCGCTACAAGAGTGAGATGGCTAAGCCTTCCCGCAAACTCGGTTTTACACATGCCTCACGCAAGGGACCTATGATAGTCTGCCTCGATACTTCTGCGAGTATGTATGGCACTCCTGAAAGAATTTCTTCCACGCTCATTTCTCTGATAGAAGAAACGGCAGAAGAACTGGAGCGAGACTGTTTTCTGATAGATTTCTCGGTGAGTACACGTGCCATCGATCTCATGGCTAAGAGAAAGGTGGAACGGCTGAAGAAGATTGGAATCAATATTGTGGAAGGGACGGAAGATACGGCATCAGCCAGTCATCTCCCTTTTATCGGAGGAGGAACATCTGCGAAAAAAATGATGAGCCAGATGTTCGAGTTGCTCGATCATGATGGATTGCATTATGTGAATGCAGACGTACTTTGGATAACCGACTTCCTGATTCCGAATCCCTCGCAGGCTATGCTGTCGAGATTCAAGGAATACAAGGAGACGGGCACCCGGTTTTATGGCATCCGTATTGTCAGAAGCGACGATAAGGAGCCGAATGAATGGAAGACTTACTTCAACCAGATTTATACCGTCAGATATCGTCCTTTGAGACGATACTGACGGTTGAAGTCTGTGGGCTTATTTCTTCTTGGTCAGCACATAGTGCTTGGCCATTGCGCCCTCTGGTTCTGTGCCGAGAGAATCGGTCATGATGAGGCTCTGAGCATCCTTTACCTTGTAGTATGACTTCTCGCCACTTGAAGGGCGGGTGATTTCTACTACGCCATTAGCCAGCATCTTGAAGATTCCGCTTGCCTCGTCGTGACCATCCTTACGCTCAATATAGTCGGCTGAGTACTGGTAAGTACTGTCGGCATTGAGTGTGAGCACGGTCTTGATACCTGGGCAATCGGCTGCAGGGAGTGTTCCTTCGTAAGTACCTGCGATAGAATCGAGGACGAAGGCATTAGATTCGAGTGAATCCTTCTCTGTATAGCTGAGACTATCTTGGTCAGCTTCCTGATTGTTGGTCTTCTTGCTATTGCAGGAACCAACTGACAGAGCTGCTATGACAGCTGCTGTCAAAACTAATTTCTTCTTCATAATGAATACCTTTACTGTTCTTACGGCAAATATACGCTTTTTCTTCACTATCTGCAAACTTTTGGCAAAGAATTTATGTAATATTTAACATTCGCCGTTCTATCAGTAAAAGTTGTTAAAGATGTAATGTGGGGCTTAATCGTCGTCCCAAATTTGGTGGAGTCGCAAAATATCGTTAACTTTGCAATCGTAAAGAGAAATCTCGGGAAAGTTATTTTTACAATATTAGATTTTTAAACAGTTTATAGAAGAAACATGAAATATATTATCTTTGATTTTGACGGTACGATCGGAGATTCTAAAAGTCTGATAGTCAGGACATTGCAGGATACGATGCGTGCAAGAAAACTGGAAGTGAAATCGGATGAGGAATGTGCCAAGACTATCGGTTTACGACTGGATGAGGCTTTCGTCTCGCTCTTTGATATGAGTGATGAGGAAGGGATGGAGTGTGCTGCTACTTATCGCGAGATATTCCTGGAAAACAAGCAAACGATGATCGTAAAGCCGTTTCCTCATGTGATAGAAACGCTTAGGGAGTTGCATCATCGCGGATTTGTATTGGGAATGGCAAGCAGCAGAAACCATTGCTCGTTGGATGGATACGTGAAGCAGATGCAGCTGGAGGATATTTTCTCCTCTATTGTGGCGGGTGATGATGTGGAGCATGTGAAGCCGGCTCCCGATATGGTTTTCAAGGCTTTGGGAGAGATGAAGGGAATGGAAAATTCCGTGATTTCTCCTGATGGGGTGAAGGATATGCTTGCTGAAACCCTCGTTGTGGGTGACATGAATTTCGATGTGGATATGGCGCATCATGCCGGTTGCAGGGCTTGTGCCGTAACTTATGGTAACGGAACCCGTGAACAGCTTGCCGCTGCAGAATGGATGATTGATGATTTTGCCGAACTTCAGGAAATCCTAAAAGGATAAATGTTTCAGAAAACATAAAATGCTCAAGGAGTAAAAAGATAAAATCAAGAAGTAAAAGAATAAAACAGGAAATGAATGAAAGATTATTTTATCGCTTGTAGAATAAAAAAGCAGGTGAAATAATCTTTTATTCATTTTTTTATTGTACCTTTGCAAGCGCAATTGGTTTGCTGCCACTTCCTGCCGCCGCAGGCATGGAGGGTGCGTAGTGATTAAAAGGGAATCGGGTGAGAAGCCCGGACAGTCCCGCTGCTGTAAGCGTCTTATTGCGGCAAGCACCATGGTCACTGACATTTTTTCGGGAAGACCGCTTGCCATGAGTTTTGCATCTTTTTATGTTTACATAGAGTGAGATGCGGGGAGGACGCAAGTCAGAAGACCTGCCGTTGCCATCGGAAACAATATGATGAAAGAGTGTCTTTAGGATAAGAGATTCCGATGATTCTATCCAACCCCGTGGGATGGGTTCGTGATGGAGACATATTATATATTTACTTATTATATTAAGGTATAAGAAGATTAAATGAGAATAATGAAATTACTGCTATGCGTCGTGGGATGCATGGTAGCAAGTGGTGTATCGTATGGTCAGGCATTCAGGACAGATTCGGTGCAGGCTTTGGAAGATGTGGTGGTGAAGGCGATGCAAGAGGTTACTCCCCATCAGTCTATCAACTATCAGCAACTGCAAAACCTGCCGTCCAACAATGTGGCAGATGCGCTGAAATATATGTCGGGCGTGCAAATCAAGGACTATGGCGGACTGGGTGGACAGAAGACCGTGAACGTGCGGTCGCTCGGATCTCAGCATGTGGGCGTTTATCTGGATGGTGTGCGCATCACCAATGCCCAGAACGGTACGGTGGATTTGGGAAAGTATTCGCTCTCTACCCTGGAATCGGTTTCGCTCTTCAATGCCAACAAGACGGAGATGCTGATGACGGCTTCGGAATATGCTTCCGCCTCCACGGTCTATCTCAAGACCCATCGCCCCGACAGTACTCAGTTCAAGGCGTCTTACCAGTTGGGCTCGTTTGGAACCCACAAGTTGGCTGCCACTTACAGCTACCGGAATTGGGGCTTTGTTGATGCAGCCTTTACGCATAGCAAGGGCAACTATCCGTTTGAATATCATACGGAATACGAAGACACCACGGGAACCCGTCGCAACTCCGACATCACAATGTTCCGCATCGAAAGCTGCGCCTTCTACAAGGGATTGCAATGGCACACGTATTACTTCAATTCCCGACGGGGATTGCCGGGTGGAATCGTGCGCCGACTCTCGGATGCCTATACTGATGTGGGCAGGGAATGGGATCGCAACTTCTTCTCGCAGTTGTCGTATCGCACGCAGATTCCTTTCGGAAAGCATCAGGCTTCATCGGAAAATCAGCATTCGATAGGCATCGGGGCGATATTGAAATACGCCAACGATTTCCTTCATTACCGTTCGGATTATCCGGAGAATATATCTGTACATGCCAACAACCGATATCATCAGCAGGATGCGTATGCAGCACTGGCAGCATCTTATCTGATTCATGATTTCGGCTTCTCGGCTTCCAGCGATTTGCGATGGAGCGACCTCACCACCGATGTGAAGAATTTCCACTACGTCTATCGCCTGGACAGCAAGACTTCGCTCTCGGCGTTCTATCAGCATGGGGGATTGAAGGTTAGCGTAAGCGGACTCTATACGCATCTCGCCGACCATACGCAGGGTAAGGCAAAGCCTCTGCATAAGATGACGTGGAATGCGCTGGCTTCCTATACGTTGGGCGACTGGACCCTCCGCTCGTTCTACAAAACCGTGTTCCGGGCACCAACCCTCAACGATCTCTATTATACGATGGTGGGCAACCGTAATTTGAAACCAGAATACACCAAGCAGGTGGATGTGGGAATCACCTTCCGCAAGCCTTTCGTGGATGTGCAGGCAGACTGGTATTACAACCGGGTGGAAGACCGCATCGTCTGTTTGCCGCTGAAGGGTTCGTATCAGTGGACGATGCTCAACTATGGCTACACCCGCTGCATGGGTGTGGATGTGAGCGTGAATGCGCATTATCGCCAGCATTCTCTGCTCCTTACAGGCACGTATCAGGATGATCGGAATCGCACTGATCCGAAAGAAGATGCCTACAATGATTTCATCGCTTATTCGCCACGATGGTCGATGACGGCGGTCTATACCTTATTATATAAGGGGTGGACAGCTTCCATCTCCCACATGTTTGTGGATAAGCGATATTGGACGGCGGAGAATGCCATCGAAGACCCCTTGTCGGCATACAACTGCACCGACCTGAAGATAGGCTACCGCTTCCTGCGCCACTATACGGTGGAGGCAGAGTGCCAGGACATCTTTGACGAGCGTTACGAGATGATTCAGCGCTGGCCGATGCCGGGAAGGAGATTTGGCGTAACCTTTAGAATTAATAATTGATAATTAACAATTAATCATGTTTCTGAAAATGAGGATAAGATTTGGAAATAAGATTTTAGGAACGCTGGCAATGATGGGATTATCGCTTTTCTTTGTTGCCTGTTCAAACGAGAATGGAGAAGATAATAGAACACCGGAGATTCCGAAGCCGGAAATCATTGGCGAGAACCTCATTATCTGCAACGAGGGCAACTGGCAGTCGGATAACGGGCAGCTTTCCTATTATGATGGAACGGCGGGCGTGCTCACCAACAAATGGTTCCGAAAGGTGAACGGCAGCAAGTTAGGAGATACGCCCAATGATATTATCCAGGTGAATGATACGCTCATTGCCATTGCCGTGAACTGGTCGAACATCATTCAGTATATTCATCCCGACGGAACGGCTTGCGGGGCTACCGAGAATGTGCCCAACAATCGCAGAATGTGCGCAGACGGCAACTATCTCTACATCACCTCCTATGCTCACAAATGTGGCAACCAGACCTTCGAAAAAGGTTATGTGGCTAAGATAGATGTGAAGACCAAGCAGGTGATTGCTACTTGCGAGGTGGGCTGGGAGCCAGAGGGAGTGCGCCTTTACGAAGGCAAACTCTATGTGGCAAATACTGGAGGCTACGCTTTCTCCGAGAATCATGCGTATGAAACCACCGTGCAGGTGGTGGATGCTGAGACGATGAAATCCATCAAGACCATCGATACGGGCTGCATCAATCTCTATGGCGAAATGTCGCAGGCTGGCCAGTATCTCTGCATCAATTCCTGCGGAGATTATTATGATGTGAAGCCTAAGACGGTGATTGTTGACTGCAAGACGGATGAAGTGAAGACCTTCGATTTTCCTGCCACTTACAATACCAGCGATGGGGAATGTTTTTATACCATAGGTTCTGAATTTTCATATAATACAGGCGAATACGTATATTATATCAAGACCATCAATCCTAAGACACAGGAGGTGAAAGATGGAATCTTCTGTGAAGCCATCACTCAGAAAATCAAGGAGATAACTTCGCCATACGAGCTTTATATCTCGCCTTATACAGGCAACGTTTATTTCACGGATGCGGGTAGTTATGGTTCTGCTGGTTATCTTTATGGTTACACCAAGGAGGGAGAGCAGGTGTTTGTGCCGCAGAAAACGTACGTGAATCCGGCACATATCCTCGCTTTGCCGATTTATGAAAACAAGTGAGATTAGTAAAATAAGTGAAATTAGTGAGATAAGTGGGAAATATCAACATAACAGCTTTAATAAAAGAAAGATATGAATAGAATTTTTATGAGCACTTTGCTGAGCCTTTCGATGGGAGTGGCTTCGGCACAGACACAGAATGTGGAAGTTGTGGAGTTGCATCCAGCTCCAGGCCAGTTTGTCAACACCATGCCTCAGGCTGAGGAGGGAACTACCCACGAGGAGGTTTGCAAGGAGGCTACCGATGCCTTGAATGATGGTCAGATTGTGCATCTGGGTACTTACGGCGGATACGTAACCGTGAAGTTCGACCACCCTGTGCAGAACAAGCGAGGTTCCGACCTTCGTATCAAGGGCAATGGCTTCTATAGCAGCGGTGACCCGAAATATGGCAAGGAGACCATCGGCGGTTCTTTTGAGCCTGGTATTGTTTATGTGGGTGTGGGCAATGATGTGAACACCTGCAAGTGGTATGAACTGGCTGGCTCTGAGTATTATACAGATGAGATTCACGATTTCTCCATCACCTATCACAAGCCAGTGGCAGAGGAAGGAGAGCATTCGCAGATGTTCTCTTTGTTTGATAACTACATCAAATGGGAGGCTTCATGGACTGATAAGAACGGTGAACGCCGGGATTCTACGGGCTATCACATGAAGATTTTAGGCCACAAGCAGTCTTTCTGGCCTTTGTGGGAGGAAGGAGAAACCTTGACATTCAAGGGAGGTAAATTGCCTAACAATGCCGTGAATTATGGAACCGAGACTTCGCAAAGTTGGGTGCTCTATCGCTACGCCAAGGATGCGTATGGCTATGTGGATGCTTCGCGCAATACTGATGATTACTCCACCTTCGATATCGACTGGGCGGTGGATGAGCAGGGCAACCATGTGGATTTGGAGGAAATCAACTTCGTGAAGGTGGTGTGCGGAACCTTCCAGTATTGTGGCTGGCTGGGCGAGACTTCTACCGAGGTAACAGGCTTCCAGGATCTTCATCTGGTAGAAGGTTATGATGAAAATCCTATCATCATCACCCCTCGTACCTCTACAGGACTTTCAGTCATCAAAACCGACAGTAAGTTTGCCGCCAAGGATGACAGTTATTACGACCTGATGGGTCGCCGTGTGGCTACTCCGCAGAAGGGAATTTATATCAGAAATGGCAAGAAGATAATCTTCAAGTAAAGTTCTCTTCCGGGGCGAATCATCAATCAAACAGAAAATTCAGTTATTAATAATAAATAAGGTAAAGTATGAAAAAGATTTACTCGTATTCTTTGTCGGCTGCTTTCGTTGCAGCCTTGTTGAGTGTTTCATCTGCAGCGAATGCGCAGGATAACAATGAGGTGACAGTAAAGGATGCTACTGTGGCAACCTTCGAGGATTTGACCTTGGAGCCAGAGAGTAGCTGGTGGGGACCAGCTGACAATGCTGAGGAAATTCAGGGTAATTATGGTCAGGAATGGGTAGGTACATTCAAGAGTGGCTCTTATGAGTTTGTCAACTCTGTAAACCCAGTTTGGGGTTCCTGGACAGGTTGTTCTTACAGTAATAAGACCGCAACTTCATTTGAATCTTTTGATAAAGACCAGTGGAATTCTGCTGCAGGTCATGGTGCAACTGGTTCTGCCAATTATGGCGTATTGTACGGTAATTCTATTCCTAATATGCCAATGGAGATTATCAAGGTGCTTGATGGTGGTGCTGAAGGCAGAATCATCGCAGGTATAAACATCACCAACTCTGCTTGTGTTGTAGAGTGCGTGAAGAATGGCAATGGAGTTGCTCAGAAGTTTGCTCAGGGTTCTTGGTTCAAGGTAATCTTTACCGGTACTAAGGCTGACAAGTCAACTGCTTCTGTAGATTATTATCTGGCTGATTACCGTTCAGAGAATGAGGCAGACTGGACTTGTCTGACAGATTGGGATTGGCTTGACCTTTCTTCTTTGGGCAAGGTTGTTTCCCTGAGCATCAGCTTTGATGGTACAGACAAGAGTTATGGCTATCTGAACACATCTACCTATGTCTGCATCGACAATGTTGGTTGCGAAAAGAATGTTTCTACAGGCATTACTGCCAACAAGTGGAACAGTGTAGAGCTTCGTGAGGTGGCTCGCTTCTCTGCTGACGGCAAGCGCATCTCTGCTCCTCAGAAGGGTCTCAACATCATCCGCATGAGCGATGGTTCTACACGCAAGGTTGTTGTAAAGTAATTCTGCTTTTTAGCAATCAGTGAAATATCTGAAAAATAATAAGCCCAGAGCAAATTGCCCTGGGCTTTTTAAGTTTTTATCTTTTTCAAATCTTTATTCCTCCATCAACTTGCGGTAGCGGCCCTTCTTGATTTCTGTATCGCCCAGACGGCGTGCCTTGTTGATTTCATACTCAGAATAGCTGCCCTCGAAGAAGAACACCTCACCGTTGCCCTCGAAGGCAAGGATGTGGGTACAGATACGATCAAGGAACCAGCGGTCGTGGCTGATAACCACAGCACAACCGGCAAATGCCTCCAAACCTTCCTCCAAAGCACGCAGCGTGTTCACGTCGATATCGTTGGTAGGCTCATCGAGGAGCAAAACGTTACCTTCCTGCTTCAATGCCAACGCCAACTGCAGACGGTTGCGCTCACCACCCGAGAGAACACTGCAGAGCTTGCTCTGGTCGGTGCCCGAGAAGTTGAAACGGCTGATGTAAGCACGTGCGTTCACGTCTCTGCCACCCAGACGCAAGGTCTCGTTGCCCTGAGAAATCACCTCGTAAACGGTCTTCTGCGGGTCGATGTCCTTGTGCTGCTGGTCCACATAAGCCAGCTTCACGGTCTCACCCACCTCGAATGTTCCGCCATCTGCCTGATCCAAGCCCATGATGAGGCGGAAGAGGGTAGTCTTGCCGGCTCCGTTAGGACCAATCACACCTACGATGCCGTTAGGAGGAAGCATGAAGTTGAGGTCGTTGAAGAGAACCTTTTCGCCGAACGCCTTCTTTACATGCTGAGCCTCAATTACCTTGTTACCCAGACGAGGACCGTTAGGGATGAAGATCTCCAGCTTCTCCTCGCGCTCCTTCTGCTCCTGGTTGAGCATCTGCTCGTAAGAGT
>OHAY01001515.1_pt1 | contig 21175 bp, 19 predicted proteins | sample 1577191 | NCBI WGS metagenome assembly OHAY01 (sample SAMEA3541504, study PRJEB24748) | human gut metagenome | biome: human gut; feature: human-associated habitat; material: faeces | place: China | collected 2012 | reverse complement strand
CGGGGTTTGTTTGATGGGTGGTTTATTCGTTCGCGGCGCTCTCCGGCTTGATATCGATTTTATAACCGGTGAGACGCGCGGCGAGACGGGCGTTCTGGCCCTCCTTGCCGATGGCGAGGGACAGCTGGTCGTCGGGCACGATGACGCCGGCATAGGCCTTCTCCTCGTCGATGAGGACGCGGGTGACCTTGGCGGGCGACAGTGCGTTGGCGACATAAACGGCCGGATCGGCATCCCACAGGATGACGTCGACGCGCTCGCCGCGGAGCTCGCCCACGACGGCGCGGACACGGCTGCCCTTGGGGCCGACGCAGGCGCCCACGGGATCCAGGCGGTCGTCGAGCGAGTGGACGGCGACCTTGGAGCGCTGGCCGGGCTCGCGGGCAATCGACTTGATCTGGACGGTGCCCTCATAGATCTCGGGCACCTCCTGCTCAAACAGACGACGCATGAGCTCGGGGTGGGTGCGGGAGATGACGATCGGCGGACGGCTGTGCTCGCCGCGAACCGGCTGCAGGTTGGAGTTGGGATCGCGGACGTCGATGATCACGGCTTTGATGTGCTGGTTGTGCAGGTAGCGCTCGCCCATCGGACGCTCGTTGCGCTCGTTCTCGTAACGGCGCTGGTCAAAGTGCGGCAGCTCGGCCTCGACGCCATCGCGGATCTTGACGATCGTAAAGTCGGGCGTGGACTGCAGCACGGTACCGCTGATGAGGTCACCGATACGGCCGGAAAACTCCTCATAGATCTGCTCACGAGCGGAGTTGCGCACGATGGCGTTGATCTCGGCCTTGGCGTGCTGGGCGGCGATGCGGCTCGTGTTCTTGGGGGTGACGTCGATCTCCTCGAACTCGGTGAAGTTGCCCTCCTCGTCCATGGAATCGTCGATCGGCTCCAGGCGGTAGACGTAAATCTTGCCGGTGGTGCGGTCGATGGTCACCTTGGCGCCCCAATCAAGATGCAAGATCTCGGCGTAGCTCTTGGCGAGCGACTGCTCCAGGCGGTCGATCAGGTAGAGCTGGTCGATGTGCCTCTCCTGGCAAAGCTCCATCAGGGCGGACATCATGTCGGATGCTGCCATGTTAGTTTCCTTCCTTCGCGGGCTTGAAGTCATAGGTGGGCTTCAACTTGCACTTTTTAACATCACAGAAATCGAGGGTGACGGACTCGCCGTCCTCGAGCTCGAGGGTCACGTTCGTCTCGGTCGCGGCGACAATCTTGCCAGAGTACTTGCGACGGCCCTCGGTGGCGGTGGAGGTGAGCTCGCAGTCCTCGCCCACAAAGCGGGCAAAATCGCGTGGGCGGCGCAGCGGGCGCGCCATACCCGGGCTCGACACCTCGAGCGTATAGCTCGAAGAAATGGGGTCGAGCTCCTCGATCACGTCGCCGACCCACTTGGTATTGGCCGTGACGTCGTTGAGCGACAGGCTCTGACCCTCGGCACCCTCGATACGCACACGCACGCAGGGGGCCTTGGTGGCGCCCACGAGCTCAACGTCGACAATATCGACATCGTGCTGGGGAGCGACGGCCTCGAGCGCGTCGATGATCGCCTGCTCGGTCTTGGTCTTGACCATTGCGGCACCTCCATCCATACAAAAAAGAAGCGGGGCCGAAACCCCACTTCTTTCAATTACAACTTCATTTGCAAGCAAACTATACCAATACCTGCGAAAACGTGCAAGCGTCAAAGAAATTCGCAGGTCAGCGCGCCCACAGCTTCTCCACAAGAATAGGACAATTAGACGAGGACTCCTGTGCGGTGCTCCCCAAAAGCCCCAAAACGGGCCATGCGTCCCAGCGCGCCGACCCAATCGGGCCCTATGGGCATTCCATCCCTGGGCACACATCGGCCAGACTAGAGCTGAGAGGCATTCTGTAGCGAGAAAGCCTGCCGCACGCATTGACCGCACAACCTTCCAGTATCTCTACGGCAAGGAGGCACCATGAAACGCCTAGGCACCCTCTGCGCGACCGCGCTCGTCGTCGCTGCCTGCTCGTTCGCTCTGGCGGGCTGCAACAACATCGATGGTAAAACCGGACAATGCGAGCCGGACCTCGGCAGCACCAAAGCCATCGAGAAAACGACGCCTTCGGAGCGTTTCGACAAAATAGACGAAGATATAGTCGATCCCCAGGGTTTAGGTCCCGACCCTCAAGAACTGTTCCCCATCGACCTTGAGGCAGACGAGAACGTCCATGTTGCCTGCGTGGGCAAGGACACGGATGGCTACGGTGACGCCGTGTTGGTCTTTGCGGTGACAAACAACACCGATGTCGACATGATGTTTGGCGATGTCGATGCTTATGCCTACGTCAACGGTGTCGTCCGCGACGTGCGCATGCGCCAACCCGTCGCCGCAGGCGAAGAAACGACCGCGATGCTCACCTTTGTAGGCACCTTCGACGATCCGGACTTTGACGTGAACAACGACCTCAACGACATCTATCTCAGCATTTGGATGTTTGAGGAGCAAAGCGGCAACGTCTACTTTAGGGACCTGGTGCACATTCCGTAGAGGATGACGCTCGGCACAAGCCAAGCATGGCATATAACGCAAACGAGGGACGACCCAATCGGATCGCCCCTCGTCTTTAACACGTCAACTATGCGCGTGGCGTTTACTTGACCACCAGGTTGACCAGCTTGCCGGGCACGCAGATGGCCTTGACGACCGTCTTGCCCTCGGTCCACTTGGTGACAGCAGCCTCGGCGGCAGCCTGCATTTCCTCGTTGGAGGCATCGCGGGCCACGTCAATGCGGCCGCGGACCTTGCCGAGCACCTGGACGACGATCTGCACCGTGTCCTCGATGGACTCGGCCAGGTCGAACTCGGGCCAGGCGGCGGTGTAGGCGTTGCCCTCGCAGCCGAGCGCCTCGTGCCACAGCTCGTCGGCCCAGAACGGGCAGATGGGCGCCAGGACGCTCACGATGTCCTTGGCCACGCCGTAGCACAGGGCCTTGTCGCGGTCAGCACCCTCGGTGGCGTTGAGGTAGGCGCTCGCCGCGTTGACGAGCTCCATGACGGCCGAGATCGCGGTGTTGAACTGGCCACGGTCGAAGTCCTCGGTGCACTTGGCGATGGTGCGGTGACGCTCGCGGTAGAGCTTCATCGCGGTCTCGTCGAGCACGGACTTGTCGAAGGCCACGTTGGCGTCACCCGACTGGACGAGCTGCCACACGATACGCCAGGCGCGCTTGATAAAGCGGTTGGCGCCCTCGACGGCCTTGGGATCCCAGTCGAAGTCCTTCTCGGGCGGGGCGATAAACAGGATCGCCAGACGCATGGTGTCGGCGCCGTAGGGCTCGATAACCGAGCTCGGGGGCACGACGTTGCCCTTGGACTTGGACATGGTGTCGCCGTTCTCGTCCTTGACCATGCCCTGGCACAGCAGGTTGGTGAAGGGCTCGTCAACGCTCAGCAGGCCCAGGTCGCGCAGCGCCTTGGTAAAGAAGCGGCTGTAGAGCAGATGCAGAATGGCGTGCTCGATGCCGCCGATGTAGTTATCGACGGGCATCCAACGGTCAGCCGCCTCGCGGGAGAAGGGCAGCTCGGTGTTGTGCGGATCGGTATAGCGCAGGTAATACCAGCTGGAGCAGGTGAAGGTGTCCATGGTATCGGTCTCGCGCTTGGCCGGGCGACCGCAGACCGGGCAGGTGGTCTCGTAGAAGTCCTTGCACTCGGCAAGGGTCTCGCCGGCGCCCAGGTCCAGGTTCTCGGGCAGCGTCACCGGCAGCTGATCCTCGGGCACGGGCACAATACCGCAATGCTCGCAGTGGATGGCCGGGATGGGGTTGCCCCAATAGCGCTGACGGCTGATGAGCCAGTCGCGCAGGCGGAACTCGACCTTGCGACGACCGCAGCCCATGGCCTCGAGGTCGGCCACGATGGCAGCCTCGCCCTCGGAGTGCTTACCGCCGCGCATGCCGGTGTACTTGCCGGACTGGACGAGCGTGCCCTCGGCAGCGTGGGCGCAATCCCAGTCGACGGTCTCGGCATGGAAGGTATCGATGGTCTCGCCACTGGCCTCGACGGCAGCGCGATCGTCATCGTCCAGGATGATCGGCACGATCGGCAGGTCGTACTTACGGGCAAACTCAAAGTCGCGCTGGTCGCCGCAGGGAACGGCCATGACGGCGCCGGTGCCGTAGTCGGCAACGACATAATCGGCAACCCACACGGGAACCTTCTCGCCGTTGACGGGGTTCACCACGTAGCGGCCCGTAAAGGCACCGTGCTTCTCGAGGGTGCCCTGGGCACGCTCGACGGCAGAGATATGCTTGGAGTCCTCGACGATCTTAGTGACGGCCTCCTCGTACTCCGTGCCCTCGACGAGCTCGTGCAGACGAGCGTACTCGGGAGCCAGGACAAAGAAGGAGACGCCAAAGAGGGTGTCGGCACGCGTGGTGAAGACGGTGATCTTGCCCTCGTCGCCCTCGATGGGCTCGCCATCCTGGTCGCACAGGGTAAAGTCGACCTCGGCGCCCTCGGAGCGGCCGATCCAGTTGGCCTGCATCTGCTTGACGCGCTCGGGCCAGCCGGGGAGCTTCTCCAGGTCGTCGAGCAGCTCCTGAGAGTACTCAGTAATCTTGTAGTACCACTGCTCAAGGTCGCGCTTCTCGGGCTCGGTGCCGCAGCGCCAGCACTTACCCTCGGTGACCTGCTCGTTGGCCAGAACGGTCTTGCAGTTGGGGCACCAGTTGACCGGGTTCTTCTTGCGGTAGACCAGGCCCTTTTTCCACATCTTCTCAAAGATCCACTGACCCCAGCGGTAGTAGTCGGGGCTGCAGGTCTTGACCATGCGATCCAGATCGTAGGAGAAGCCCATGCGCTTCATCGTGGCGAGCGCCTGGTCCATGTTCTTATACGTCCAGGCGGCAGCCTGCGTATTGTGCTTGATGGCGGCGTTCTCGGCAGGCAGGCCAAAGGCGTCAAAGCCGATGGGGTGCAGCACGTCAAAGCCGCGCATGCGGGCCTGACGGGCCATGGCATCGCCGATGGTATAGTTGCGCGCGTGGCCCATGTGCAGGTCGCCCGACGGATACGGGAACATCTCGAGCACATACTTTTTGGGCTTGCTGTCGTCGGTGTCGACGGCAAAGAGGTTGGAGTCCTCCCAGGCCTTCATCCACTTGGACTCAATGGCCTGCGCGTCGTAGGCAGGGATCTCGTCCTTATGATCTGTGCAATCGCACATATCAGCTCCTTTAATCTTAGCTGGGGTCGGTCGGCTTAGCTTTATTCGCTACTGCGGACAGTCCTGCGCAAGACGAAGAGCACATTTAGTGCTCTTCTTTGCGTGCGGAACTTGTAACGAACAAAGCTAAGCCGCCCGACCCTAAGGTTGACTCGACTGATAATAGCAAATACGACAAGCGAGATGCCTGCAACTTGCAGGCATCTCGCTTTATCTAAATAACGTGGTTGATGCTCAACCTTTGATATGCAGCTCTTACCTTATCGATAGGAAACGCTCTGCTGGGAGTCCTTGACGACAACGTCGTGGGCGCCGCCTTCGACGATGGAGGTGGAGCTGACCAGCGTTAGGCGCGCCTTTTCCTGGAGCTCGGGGATCGAGAGGGCACCGCAGTTGCACATCGTGGACTTGACCTTGCAGAGCGTGCCGCCCACGCCGTCCTTGAGGGAACCGGCGTAGGGAACATAGGAGTCGACGCCCTCGACGAAGCTGAGCTTCGCGGCGCCGCCCAGGTCGTAGCGCTGCCAGTTGCGGGCACGCGCGGAACCCTCGCCCCAGTACTCCTTCATGTACTGACCGTTCACATTGACGCGCTCGGTCGGGCTCTCGTCGAAGCGGGCGAAGTAGCGGCCTAGCATCATAAAGTCGGCACCCATGGCAAGGGCGAGCGTCATGTGGTAGTCGTAGACGATGCCACCGTCGGAGCACACGGGCACGTAGACACCAGTCTCCTCGTAGTACTCGTCACGGGCGCGGCAGACGTCGATCAGCGCGGTGGCCTGGCCACGGCCGATGCCCTTGGTCTCACGGGTGATGCAGATGGAACCGCCGCCGATACCGACCTTGATGAAGTCGGCACCGCAGTCGGCCAAGAAGCGGAAGCCCTCGGCGTCGACGACGTTACCGGCACCGACCTTGACGTCCTCGCCATAGTTGGCGCGGATCCACTCGATGGTGCGCTTCTGCCACTCGCTGAAGCCCTCGGAAGAGTCGATGCACAGGACATCGGCGCCGGCCTCGATGAGCAGCGGCACGCGCTCGGCATAGTCGCGGGTGTTGATACCGGCGCCGACCATGTAGCGCTTGTCGTTATCGAGCAGCTCGTTGGGGTTGGTCTTGTGGCTGTCGTAGTCCTTGCGGAAGACGATGCCCATGAGGTGATCGTTGTCGTCGACGATCGGCAGGGCGTTAAGCTTGTTGTCCCAGATGACGTCGTTGGCAACCTTGAGGCTGATGTTCTTGTCGCCCACGATGAGCTGCTCACGCGAGGTCATGAACTCGGAGACCTTCGTCTGGTGGTCATCGCGACTGGGGCGATAGTCACGGCTGGTGACGATACCCAGGAGCTTGCCCTTGGGGGTACCGTCGTCAGTGACCGGCATGGTGGAATGACCGGTCTTCTCCTTGAGCTCGATGACCTGCTCCATGGTCATGTCGGGGGTCAGCGTGGAATCGGACTGAACGAAGCCGGCCTTGTGATCCTTGACGGCCTTGACCATAGCGGCCTCGGACTCGGCGCTCTGGGAACCGTAAATGAAGGACAGGCCACCCTCCGTAGCGAGCGCGACACCCATGTCGACGCCCGAGACGGACTGCATGATGGCGGAAACCATGGGGATGTTCAGGGTGATTGCCGGCTTCTCACCGCGCTTAAAGCGGGTCAGCGGCGTCTTAAGAGAGACGTTGTTGGGAATGCACTGCGAGGACGAGTAACCAGGGACCAGCAGATACTCCGAAAACGTGTGGGACTCACCGGGAAAGAACGTAGCCATGTTTCTCCTTTTTCCATGCGACCGGTCGGCTGCAGGCCTCGTAGGACCCAGCCCAACCTTGGGCGCCCAATACTGGGGAAGTATCTTAACGCACTTTGACTGCTACAATGCATGATTTAAGAAGAGCACACGAGGGTTTGACGCAGGCTTTGCGTTTGCCCAGCAAACACTTTAGCGGGAAGACGTGGAGCGTATGAAGTACAAGACGACGGCAAAGTTGGTCATTCAAGCGTGCGACAAGGATTTGCCGGGCGTGTTTGGTCATGGCTGCGTCTTGCTGCTGCAGGGTATTGCCCGCGAGCACTCGCTCAACCGTGCCGCCAAGAGCATGGGTATGGCGTATTCCAAGGCCTGGCGCATTGTAAACGAAGCCGAAGGTCAGCTGGGCTGCAAGCTCATCGAGCGCGACGGCGCCCGCGGATCCACCCTCACCCCCGCCGGCGAGCGAGCCATAGCGGTCTACGAGGAGCTGCAGGCCGACATCAACAACGTCATCGCCACCAAAGCCAACGACCTCATCGCCAGCATCAAAGAGTAGCCAATTTGGGGCTTTTAGCCACACAACCCCTTCTCCTAAGTTGCGGTGAAATAGGGACTGTTTATGCGGTTAAAGCCGTAAATCAATCCGTATTTCACCGCAACTTATGGAGTTGAGGATGATTTAGCTAGTTGCGGAGGGCATTATCTAGGGTGGCGGCCACGATCAAGGGATCGTCGGTGCCGGCGAAGAGACGGATGGTGCTCCCCTGCTTGCCAAGTGGGGCTGAAAGACGCGTCGTTGCGCCGCCGGCGGGCGATGTGCGAAACTCCCCCGGCAAAGTATCGAACAGATCATCCGCACTGCGCTCGATAAGGTCAAACTCAACTGCCGGGCCAAAGCCATGCTCGAGGATTCCCGTTGCAACCGCATGGTCGGGATGCGAGTTCAGACCGGGATAGCGCACGTTGCGCACCATCTCGTTGGCAGCCAAATACTCGGCAAGCGCACGGGCGCGGTCGAAATGCGCCTGCATGCGGGCGTTAAGCGAGGAAAGCCCGCGCCCAAGCACGTCGGTCTCCTCGGCAGAAAGGTCGAGTGCCAAAACACCGCAGTCCGCAAACAACGCATGCGCGCACTCGGAAGCGGCATCCACACGATGGCGCTTGAGCTGCGAGCGCGCGACCGATACGGCAACGAGCTTGCGAGGAGCCTTACCGGCGCACACACGGTCGAGTGCCTCAAGCGACAGGACGGCACCCAAACGCAGCGGATCGCACCCAAAGAGTCCAGCCACGGTGTTGTCCACAACCAGCAGCGCATGGGCCTCACGCGCCGCCCGACCCAGCGCACGTAGATCGGGCACACGCAGGCCAAAGCCACCGATTGAGTTCACAAACCACCACAGGTGCGAGCCCGCAGCGTCAAACGAAACATCAAAGCCCTCGGACGCAGCAGCAAACGCATCGGCAGACGGTGAGCCCACGAGCACAACGTCGCAGCCATCAAAGCCGTGCGCAAACGCATCGGCAAAGTCATCCGCAAAGGCCACCAGACGGTCACCGGGACGCACAATACCCAATTGCGACAGCGCCGCCGGCACATGCGAGGCCGCAAGCAACCACGCCTCACGCGCGCCGGCCCTTGCAGCCCAGGCCTCTTCTAGCTGCTGTACATCCACACGACACCGTCCCTTCATAAGCAAAACCCACGATGCGGATGTTCCCCGCATCGTGGGCAACGGCTGCAGTATAGCGCCGATAGACGACCAATCGCCTAGATGTTGAGCGTGTGATAGGTCACGTTCGCGCCCGGAGCGTCAACGGTCACGCCATAGGCCTCGGGATAGATGCGCGTCGAGAACACGAGCGCGCCATCGTTCACAAACACCTCGACCGACGAAACATCGCCAACAATGCGCACGTTACGAACCTCGTCGACGGGCTCCCAACGCACGGTACGACCGCAGCCGGCAGAAGCGCGACTCTCATCGGTAAATTGCATCTCAAAGCGCGAGGGCAATTCGCCCTCAGTGGGCACAAACGCCAGCTTCAGCTCGCCATCAACGGTCGCGGTAAACGCGCCGTCGACACCGTCGGCAACAACGTCAAAGCAGGTATCGCCGGCAACCTCCAACGAGCCCTCCCCTACACGCACCGAGGCATAATGGTGCTCAATCTCGCGCGCCGGCTGCTGCAGCACCACGCCGTCGGCACCGGCTGTAAGCTCACGCGGCACCGTCATGCAGTGCTGCCAGCCGCTCACCACAGTGGGGTCGTTGCCATAGGTCGGCTCATCGGGCATGCCCATCCAGCCGATCAGAATGTGGCGACCGTCCTCGGACGTAAACTCCTGCGGAGCATAGAAGTCAAAACCGGCGTCCCACAGGCGGAACTCGCCCAGCTCATAGGCACCGTCACCACCCGTAATGTCGCCCGTTACAGGCATGTAGCCCGCGGCGTACACATTGCCGCGGTCCCAACGACCGCCCTCAAGCCCCTGCGGCGAGAACGAGAGATACTTAGCCTGTGCACCGCTGTCCGACGCGAACTCGATATACCCCGGGCATTCCCACATAAAGCCAAAACGCTCGGGCGTAGACACACGGCTCTCGAGCTCCCAGCTCAGCATATCGGCCGAGCCATACACCAAGATCTCGCCCACATCGCGACCGGCGCCCTCGCCGTGCATAGCGCAAAATCGACTATCGACATGCGGCCCATCCACGCGACGACGCGCGCCCAGCACCATGTGATAACGCCCGTCCGCGTCACGCCACACCTTGGGATCGCGCACGTGGCAGGTCAAATCCTCAGGATAATCCTCGGACGCCAGCACCACGCGCTTTTGGTTGAACTCCCGACCGGCAAGGCCATCAACGCTCTCCACATAGACGGTATCGGCGCGGCGGCCAGTATTGACGTAGTCGTACGTACCGTCAGCATCGGAAAGCTTAACGTTGCCCGTATAGAGCACGCGAATGCAACCGTCTTCGGCAAGCGCGGAGCCCGAATACACACCGTGGCAATCGAACGGCTCGTCGGGCAGCAGTGGGGCGCCAACGTAATCCCACGTCATAAGATCGCGACTCGTCGCATGGCCCCAGACCTTAACGCCGCCCTCGACATCAAAGGGCGCATACTGAAAATAAGCATGGAACACGCCGCCTGCCTGGCAAAGACCGTTGGGGTCGTTGAGCCAGCCCGCCGGCGGCATAATATGGAAGCGCTGGCCATACGCGCCATGGCCGCACTCAGAGGCGGCAGCGTCAACAGCGGCGACCAGCTTTGCAAGGTCGCGGCCAAGTGCATTAGACATATCAAAGTCCTAACGGATCGAAAGTAACAAGGCGCCAGAGATCGACACCAGATACGGGAAACGCCCGCGAGCATACAACCCGCGGGCACCCTTCAATCAAAAGCTCTTAGGCCTGCTCGGAAGCCTTGGGCTCGTCCTTGTACAGGACAAACGAGACGCCAAAGGAAACCAGCGCGGCGACCGCAAACATGATCGCGTACTGCACGGGCTGGGCCAGGCACAGCAGGATACCGAAGATACCCGTAACGCCCGTACCGGAAGCGGCAAGCGAGGTGAGCGCGCAGACCAGGGCGCCGCAACCGCCACCGATGCAGCCGGCGATGAAAGGCTTAAAGAAGCGCAGGTTCACACCAAAGATGGCCGGCTCGGTAATACCCATGAAGGCGGACAGGGCCGAAGGAAGTGCCAAACCCTTGATCTTGGCATCGCGGGTCTTAAAGGCAACGGCAAGCGCGGCGCCACCCTGAGCGATGTTGGCAGCGCTGGCGATGGGCAGCCAGTAGGTCACACCGTACTGGGCGAGCTGACCCAGGTCGATGGCGGTGTACATCTGGTGGATACCGGTAACGACCGTGGGGGCATAGAACAGGCCGACGATAAAGGAACCGATGCCGAAGGGCAGGGTCAGCAGGGTCTGGATCAGACCGAGGATGGCGTTCTCGGCCCAGACAAAGATGGGGCCGACGGCAACGAGCGTCACGAGCACGGTCACGAACACCGAGACGAGCGGGGTCACAAAGAGGTCGAACATCTCGGGAACGATCTTGTGCAGGCGCTTCTCGAGGAAGGCCAGAATGGCGCAGGCGATAACGATGGGGATCACGTGGCCCTGATAGCCGACCCACTCAAAGCTGTACACGCCGGGGATGACGGTGACCATGGTCTGAACGCCCTCGGAGGCAACCGTGTAGGCGCTCTGCAGCGAGGAGTTGATGAACGCACCGCCGACGACAGCACCCAGGTACGGGTTGGCGCCAAAGGCCTTGGCGGCGGAGTAGCCGATCAGGATCTGCAGAATGCCAAAGGACGTTCCCGAGACCAGGTCGGCGATCTTATAGATAAAGTTATTGGTGTCGAGCGCGATAAAGCCGTTGGAGGCCATAAAGTTGAGGGCGCTCATAATGCCCAGCAGCAGGCCGGAAGCCACGATGGCAGGGATGATGGGGACAAAGACGTCGCCGAGCACCTTAATGGCACGCATAAAGATGTTCTGCTGCTGCGCCGCGGCCTCCTTGACCTCGGCCTTGGTGGCAGCCTCGACGCCACTGAGCGCGATGAACTCCTCGTAGACCTTGTTGACGGTGCCGGTGCCAAAAATAATCTGCAGCTGGCCCTGGGCCTCAAAGACGCCCTTAGCGCCATCGACATTCTCGATGGCCTCCTTGTTAACCTTAGTGTTATCGGCAATCACCAGGCGCAGGCGAGTGGCGCAGTGCGCGGCCGAAACAACGTTGTCGGCGCCACCGATGTTGTCGAGCACCTCTTGGGCTGATTTGCGGTAGTCCATGACTTCCCTTTCCTCCAACGGGCGCATTTACACCCGGCCATCTTTGACACTTACACTGTAATCGATTTCAGTTTCATATGTCTGCAATCGTTTTCATAGTAGGATGAACGGTAGGAAAAAGCCGGTGAATGGTAGTTTTGAGACAAACATAAGGGCTCAGAGGCAGACAGACATGCCCAAGACCTAGACATTCATAAGCTGATGACCGAGCTTGAGTGTCTTGAGACCGCTCTCCCCCTCCACGCCATCGAGCGTGTTGAGCAACATATTGGTCGCCTCGACGCCACTGGTCAGGTAGCCATAATGCACGGTGGGAATGCCGCCCGTCAGCGCGCGCAAAAACGCATTGTCGCCAAAACCACTCACGCGGTGTATGCCCTCGCCCATGCCGCGAACCTCATCGATGGCACGCAGCGCGCCCGCCGCCATGGTGTCGGTCGCGCAGGCGATAAATGAAACATCGGGAGCGACGGAAAGCAGCTCACGCGCCGCACCATAGCCCGAATCGAGCGTAAACGAGCCCAGGCGAATCAAGGCGGCATCGAGCGGGTTGCCCGCGGCGCGCAAGCCGGCCTCAAAACCGCGACGGCGGTCATAACCGGCCGCGCGGTCCTCCTCGGTAACTCCAATGTAGGCAATCTTGCCATCCACGCGGCCCGCAAGCGCATGCCCCAGCTCAAAGGCGGCCTCGTAATCGTCGTGATAGACGCACGCCGCGCCCTCAACATTCTGGCCGATCAGCACGATGGGCACGCGGCACGATTCAATCGCCCGACGGTGCTCGTCGGTAATCATAGTTGCCACCAGCACAATGCCATCGACCGGGTGGTTTTGGAATAAATCGAGGTATTCGAGTTCGCGATCGTCCGCGTTGTCGGTATTGGCAAGCAACATCTGGTAGCCACGGTGACCGAGCACCTGGCCAATGCCAGCGGTAATGCGGCTCACGGATTCCGAGTTGATCTTGGGCACGATGACGCCGATGAGCTTGGTGGAGCCGGTGCGCAGTGCACGAGCCTGGCTGGACCGCACGTATCCAGTCAGCTCAATCGCCTTCTTAATGCGCTCGGCCTTGTCCGCCGAGATATATCCACCGTTGAGGTAGCGCGAGACGGCGGCGCTCGAAACGCCCGCCAACTCGGCCACATCTTTCATCTTTACCACGAGTACCCCTGTCATTGAAATCGCTTTCACCATGATACCCAACCCTCGCCCGAATAATATTCGACCGGAAAGGTCTCAGCGGATCATTTCAACCGCCCAGGTTGAGCAAACGCCAGCGATCCACCGCCGCGCGCACGTTCATGTCAAACGTAATGCGCACGGTGCCCTCATCCATCACCCACGGTTCGCGCTCGTATTCCACGATGGCCCACGGGCGCATCATGTTGCAGATGCACTCGATGTAGAACTCGCGACGGAGCGGATAGGGAAAAGCCCAATTCCGGTCAATCCCTTACCGGCAACCACAGCGAATTAAGACTGAACAACAACACGTCAGTAAAGTTACATACGAGCAGAAAATCGCACGCAATTTCGCCTTTTCTTTATTGAGATGTAAATTTTGACAGGCCGAATCTTACACCCATACAAATGATGAAAAGGGGCGGCAATTCAAAAGAAAAGCCGCCCCCGCAGGACGCAGGCCCGTAGGTTGACTGCGCCAATACCGCTAGATTCGGCCTAGTATCCTATCGGGTCCCAAAAGGTCAATCCAGTTAAAGACGGCAGGCAGCCCGAAACAACATCTTTCATGAATCTCCAGTCCCATCAAGCCCGATCGAACTTGACCGTCAAACCAGATACGGCCCAATCACATCAAATATCTCGCCAACCTTAGTTAAAGGGTTTTGCGCAGATGGCTTAATGTTACCCAGTTCCCTATGGTACGCGACGAGGCGCCCAGCACGCTGCAATGCTTCGCCTCGCCTATCATCCACTGCCCCAAACATCCCGTCAAGGTTCTTGCGGTACTCGATGCCCAAATCCTTCGACATCTCCTGCGCGAGGGCATGCTGGCAGTCGGACGCCGACATATGCGCGGTCGTGTAGCGAAAGTGCAGAAGCGGCCACAGCTCGAAACAGGGGTTGGACCACAACGCGTGGAAGGTCCTCGAACCATCAGAGAGCTCGTTGCACTTACGCTCCATCGCGTCGAAGTCGGACGCAGGGAAGTCATCCTTGTCATACACGAGCCACACGTGGTCGAACGTCTCGGGCGCATAGAGGCAGTGTTCGACGGCGAAGTCGAGCAGGTCGAGCGTATGTTTGCCAGTCCCCTTAACGACTACGGCAACCTTCCGCTCGTTTGCTGCGCCCAACGCGGCGCGCACGCCCTCGAAGTAGCGAGGCTCAGTCTCCTTGCCCTCGGTCACCACGAGATGGCGCGTCATCTGTACCATGCGAGAGCGTCCCTCGCGCTTGCCGCTGCGCCAGTCCCTCGACTTTTTCGCGGCCATACTAATCCCACTCCTCAATGCACGTGAGATACGGGTCAGCACCATAGCGGCCAGACAGGTACTGCTTGTCGAATGCCGCGTTCTTGCTGACCAAGTTACCATTTGCCTCGTGGATGTCGGCGAGCGACCATAGCTGGCTCGCCTCCCCCTCGCCGCGTGCGGCAAACCATATCTCGTCGCGGCGAAAAACATCGTTTCGCATAGTGGACACGTCCTGAGACGAAAAGATGAGCTGCGCGCCGCTCTTGTTGACTTCGGGATCTTTGAACAGCAGAATCACGTAGCGCAGGAGCTTCGGATGCAACTTGGCGTCGAGCTCGTCGACAACGACGGTACCGCCGCGTTCGAGCGCCGCCAGCAGAAACGACGCCAACCCCATGAGCTTCTGAGTACCGGCCGACTCCTCGGACAGGCGCAGCTCATAGCCCTTGCCGTCCACCTCATGCTTTACGAAGACGCGCTGGCCGCGCCATTCCGGAGCTTTCTCAACCCTAAAGCCATCGATACGTACGTCAACGGCACGCAGAAAACGCGTGATTTCGAGTGAGTCATCCTCGTCGAGCAACTGTTCGGGCATCTGCTCCAGATAGGAACTGTTGTAGTTCAGGAACACCCCATCAAGAAACCAACTGGCAGCCTCCTTGATCACCGGCGCGTCAAAGTTGATGCAGAGAAACGACAGGTATGGCAGACTCGGGTTGAATCTCGCGGCCGTCACGAGCTTACGCAACGTGGGACCAAGCTCAACCCCTGTCCCCTCGCGCTCGAACAGCATCGCCGTGCGTGACGCCCCCAATTTGCGCCGCCACAGTCCTTCGGACACGATCTCGTCCGCATGCACGGACAGGGCATAGCGGTACTCATGCTCACCCGCGCGATAGTAGAGCTCGAACTCGGTGGGCTTAGCAGCCGACACGTCATCGAACTCGAACGCAGAGCAACGAGGTATCGAAGATCGGTTACCTTCTGGCGCATCAGTGCTGGCAGACAACAATCTGATCGGCCTTGCTACCGCCGAACGAATATAGTCAAGAGCCTCGAGCAGGTTAGACTTGCCGCCAGCGTTAGGCCCGTAAACCGCAGCCACCGGAAGGAAACTCTGCCCGTCAGGACACTCTATGAGGGAGCGCTCGAACTCCCTCATCGATGTTGCCTGCATGGAAAGCTCAGTTTCGTCGCGATAGGATCTATAGTTCCTGAAGGTAAACTGGCAAAGCATCGTCCTCAAAATTCCTTTCATTGTTTTGAAAAGATATTTCAGAGTTTTTATTTGATTATAGACCTTAAATAGCATCAATCAAGTGTTTGCAGCATCTGGAGCAAAGGGTACAAGGCCAAAACTCGGAAGTATGCGGCTGCGGACACGCTAATCCATGCCCGCAGCTGCAATGGCGTCAAGCCCCCTATCCTCTCGGCGGGAAGGGATCGTGCCCGTGGGAATCCTTTGCGCGGATTCTGCCATCGGGACGATGGGTGATTAGCTCAGAGTGCTGATTAGAACTAATTTGACGACCGCGCTTTATAGCTTCGCCCTGAGTCCTCGTAACAAAGGAAGCGCGACGCGCCCCCTCGCCCTTAACCTGCCATTTGCCATCCGCCCGCTTCGTAACGTGCTGGTTTCTACCTTTCATGCTCGCCTCGCCTTCACGACCGATTGGTTAACGTGCTCACAGCATGAGGCTTGTAACAAGTTCACTCGTGCCGCACTGCTAAAAGCATAAATACTGGCGCGGACATAAACCGGACCTGAAAGGTGTCAGTATGGAATCTCGAAGAAGTACAAGCCGGCCTCATGCTGAAACCGCCGTATCGCGCATAGCCCATTCCTATAAACGCAGCTAGTGCTACATAAACTCAGAAAACAAGGAGGATACACATTGAAAGTTAATTGGACCTGTCTCTATCTATAGGAAATCGGAAGGTCTTGATGCAAGAATATCTAAATCCGCCAACTGCAACAGCCTTGTTTCCCTAGCGCATGACAGCCCATCACCCTGCAATTACTCTTTGCGATCGTCGGCAGGTTTTAAGGCCTCAGTCAACTCGTTCAGCATGGTCGTAAGCCGAGCAATGAGTCTTTTCGCATCTTCTCTATGGTCTTCGGTGACCACATCGCCGTAAAGCCTATCGTATTTTGAGCCCTTGCCGTGCGCCGCCCCCGCCGACCGAAGGTTCTGAAGGTCACGGAGAGGCTTTAGATCAGCCACGATGTCATTCGCACTAAGAAAGACCTCCAGCTTGTTAATACTACCCTTCGCATCAGCGCCCTCTAGAGCACTTTCATCGATGTAGTCGACGAGGGCTCTCGTGAGGGCCATAGTCACGGCCTCAAATTCAGACTCGCCGTTGCCAGATGGAATGTGGATTTGTTCAAGAATGCCCTCGTCTGCACGGTGGAAAGGCCTGTACAGCGTCAAGCCAAACCGTTTGCTCCATGCTTTATCAAGTTCCATTCGCGCTCGCATAAGCATGGAAACAGGACCCGACGGATCTTTAACCCACATATTAAGCAAATCTGTCTTGAACACCTCATCAGAAATGTGCTGGTCAACGGGCGACATCTCGAAAGAGAGGAAATGGGTGCGCTCGCTCTCGGGAAGATCGCGCCCCAGATCGCCAAGATACACCATAACTCTGTCCGGATCGACATTGTCAATCTCGCACCTCCACTGGCTCCCACATGAAATGTGACGCTCGCTGACATCGAAGTAAGGGCTACTCCTGTACTTATCGAGTACAGCGGGCTTAAAGAAGACGGGAGTTAAGTAATGTGGGGCGCGAGGCTCCTTATCAAAGTAGGTGCCAAGCTTATTCGGCTCACATGTGTATCGAACGAGCGAGCCGTCAGGCCGTTCGCCGATGATGAACTCAGGGTACTGTTCTATTTTCTCATCGTACGGCCATACGCCACAAGTCTCGACGTCGCCGGGCTCGATAAAGCTTCGAGCGTAGAGCATCGACAGAAGATAGCCTTCATCAATATCGCTCGTGTACCACTGTCCGATATGGTAGTTTCCTCCGACTTCATCACTCTCTGCAATACACTCAGTGCTCCCCAAAGGAAAGCTGGACGAAGATGCCAGCCGCGCGTCCACAAAGTAGACGAAGAGGCATTGCTTAGCTGCAATAAAGCGCAGTATATATTTGGTCCTGACACGCACCTCGTCTCCAGCAAAGTCGACGACTTTTTCTCTCTCGCCACACTTGTCGACGCTATAGTAGCAACCGTCTTCGCCGCGGTAGAGCTCAAACAGCATGACAAATTCCTGGTTGACCAGAATCTGCGCTTGGTCGAGCGGATAGAAATACTGCTCGGCAACAATAAAGTCATAGCCCTCATCGCGTCCGTCATGATAAGTGACGCCATCTGCACATACGCAGAAGCCTGGTGAGAAACTGGAGGCATGCTTCAACCAATCATCACCTGCAAGAATCTCCTGTTTTCGTGTAAGGTCGGCAAAACAGCCAAAAACGGAAGGCCTTCCATCAGCAGCGTCATGGTGCGAATAGACGGTAGTCCATGCTCCGGAAAGGGGGTTCTTGACCAGCTCGATTACTTTCTCCAGCTCGAATGGTTTAGCGTCGAGCCCTAGCTTGGCTAAAACCCTTAAAACCGCTTCGTTCATATGCACCTCTTACCATTTGGCACCATCATCATAAATTGAAGCGAAAATGAACCGTGAGAAACTATCACGGACCAAAATCGTTTAAGGAAATTGTCCACCAATGCGGGGAAAAAGAAAAACCGCCAGGACGACGGTCGGAAGCTTTAAAAGACTAAGCGACAAGAAATAGAAGATATTCCCATCGGATCTGGCCAATGCATTCACCCATTAGCAAACGGCCTTGAATCGAATCGTACCAGCACTGCCGAGAAGACTAAACACAACACTTGATGAATAGCTTCCCGAACGGTGTCAGCCTAAAAATATGATGTACGCAATCAAACCGCCATCCATCAGAAGGCGTATTATCCTTCTTTATATTTCGAATTCTGTCAGAATCCTCAATCCCAAGATAATCGTCTTCTCCCTCGTAACGGTACGTTTCTCCGCTTAGCAGCTTCAGTCTCTCCAAGTTATTCAAATACAAAGACACATTCTCAGGACATTGAACGATAACATCGAATACGTTCGTATAATTTTCGCAAAGCACTCGCCACCGAGCTTTAATTGGCATGTCATCGTCTTCAACAACGCGCAAGTCAATAACCGGAATATGATCTTTACCGAGCCCTTTAGAGAGCCACGACATCATTTTGGCTTCATCGGGGGTTAGTTGCCCGATTATGCTAACAAAACTCGGATGGACGAGAGAAGAAACCCTTTTATCCATGGAGGACGCGAGTAAATTAACGTACAGGCCCCTTAAGTCCTGACTGTCATACGAATATGAAAGCTGCTGAATAGCCGGGACCACGACATTTGACGCAGGCTCACAGAAGCAATACTCCGGGACGTCTTCCATCTTTTCTTCGATTTGCCGAATCGCCTCCTCAATATTGTTCTCACCGTTAACCACCCATTTCTTCCAGGGGCCAAGCAATACGCCAACGGTTCTGGGAACTAAACTCAGAGTGTCTCCGACCGATGAGAACACAGGATGCACAGCATCATCGTATGCTTTACTCAATACACCAGATGGCAGAGATGCAATTTCTTTGGAAAGCTCGCCCACTTTGTCTCTCCCTATTCATACCGACATCAAATCCATGATATACAACGCCCACATTGAGACAGTCAACAACGGGGTGATCGCAGCACCTAACGGCCTGATATTCTGAGCATCTCGCCTTCACTCACCTTCTTCTTGCACGACACATGTATCGCGTGTTCGCCCAAGATTGCAGTGCACGGCTTCAGCGCCGCACCCTTAACGGCGTTGAAGAAGTTCTCAAGAAACGGGGCGTTCATGTCGTAGTAGTTCATGTTCCTAAACAGCTCATAGATTGCCAGAAACGTTTGAGCAATGACCGCTACAACACTCATTGCAAGAGCGTTGTAGGGCGACTGGGAAATCCAGATCAAGGACCTTAAGCCCAGTTGGGCAAACCAATCTCCAACGACCAACAATCCGTCTCGGGAAGCCTTAATAACCCATAGGGAAAGTAGTTGCGCATAAGGAGGTGACACATAATTTCTTTCACAAATTGACAAACACATAGTGGAACACGGTTCACGCGTCGTCATATGAGTTCAGGCGACCAAACAACAAATCATCGACGTAAGGGGCACGAGCCCCGTCTGCGAACATCGTATCGATCGACGATGGGTCGCTCGACGCGCTGCCCAAAGAGGAGGCGTCCGAGCTTGTCGGGGCCGAGCGCTATGAGAGGACGGCGGGCCGGGAGGCCTACCGCAGCAGCCACTACGCGAGAAATCTCGTCACCGGGGCCGAGTAAGTCGAGTTCAGCGTGCCGAAGCTCCGCGGGGCGGCCGCGAGGACGGTGCGCGACGGGTTCGCCGAGACGCTTGCCTACACGGAATTCCCACCGGAGCACTGGCGCCGGATCAGGACGAACAACGGGATCGAGCGCATCAACCGCGAGATCAGGAGGAGGACGAGAGTCGACGGGACCTTCCCGGACGGCAACTCGCCCCTCATGCTGGTGACGGCGAGGCTGAAGTACACAGTGGATCACGAGTGGGGCAAGAGAAGGGGCTGGACATGTCCAAACTAGAGGAGATGGACGAGCTGAAGGGAAAGGCGGAAGGCTAGAAGAGGACGGTACCGAGGACGGCTAAATCAATTTGCGAAAGAATCTTGACGGTGCCTCAATGCTCTATCAGGAACAAGGCCGCTGAGATTACCGAGCACAATTGGCTCTGCTCCGAGACAGACTAAAAGAGTACTATTTTTTCAGTCGTTTAGCCGTTTCTTTTCATAGGGTGTGATGTGAATGCTGTTTAATTTGATTATCCGTGCTGATGAAACCCTGCCCATGTTGACTTCTAGAATGTTTGAGCGAACTCCCGATGAGCTGGCGGACCGCTATAGAACTTCCACCAGCTTTGATTTTAATGCCCTCGCTCAGCTTCCTACTGTTATGGCGCGTGAATTTGAGTCGGACGATATGGGCGCCATGGCCAGGCTGGGCTATATGGACTCTCCGTCGATAAACCCAGTAATTTCTTCACCCGTTCTGCAGTTTCCATCGCATGCCTTATTGGATCTCGGCTTGCTCGATGAAAACTATTGGGAAAATAAACGTACTCATTGGAGGCTTTGCGAAGGGGACCCTTTTCGCCTGTTTTCAAAGTTTCTTAATGACCGTCCCTTGCCGGTCGAACCTGAAGCGTCTTCTGCGTGTGATCCAAATTTAATTGCCGTCATGATGCCATTCACCGAAGACCCTTCTATCGACCCTGTATATTTAGCGTTGGTCAAAGGCTCTAAGAGGGCGGGTAAGAAATGCATGCGCGTAGACGAGATGTTGACTCCCGTAGATATTACGGAAGACATATTTAATTTGATTGCGTCTAGCTCTTTGGTAATTGCTGATATTACCAATCTGAATCCAAACGTCATGTTCGAAGTGGGCTATGCGATCGGAAGGGGCAAGCAGGCCATTTTGATATGCAAAGATGATGTTCCCCAGCTGCCTTTTGATATCAGCCACAGGAGGGTATTTACCTATAAGCGAGATAAAGACGGATTAGCGATACTTTCAGACAGGGTTATGAAAATCTTGACGAATGATCAGTGATTGCTTGCTCGCGTGGTCCGGCATGAGCCCCGGTACCCCCTATCGATAGTTTCCGGCCTCATGGAGCTGGCGCGTGTTGTCCTCGCCTATGCCGTACAGTTCTGCGGTCCCACTCGCCTGAAGGACAGGTGTTGATGTTAACCATGAAGTGGTCCGAGTGATTACCAGGAAATAAGCGCCATGGGCACGAAAAATTGAGCAAATAAATCAATAGGGTCGCGCCCCGGGAACCGGGGC
>OHAY01001508.1_pt1 | contig 21244 bp, 22 predicted proteins | sample 1577191 | NCBI WGS metagenome assembly OHAY01 (sample SAMEA3541504, study PRJEB24748) | human gut metagenome | biome: human gut; feature: human-associated habitat; material: faeces | place: China | collected 2012 | reverse complement strand
TTAAAAAGCGCGCCGTACATACAGGCTTGCCGTCACTTCATTGCCGGCGGACGACCATCCTTCTTCTACGCTTCCTCCTGCCGGCCAGCCGTTGTCTCCTTCATATTCTCCATAAATCCCGGCCTGCCAGCGGCTTCGGCTGCCTTCTTCTCCCACTGCCGTAAATCCAGTTCCGCCTTTGGCAAACTGCACTCTATTTTCCTATCGCTGCCATGCATTCCCCGCGTTCTTATAGTCCGGCATACAAAAAACCCCGGCTCTAAAGAGCCGGGGCTGATCCGTTCAAGCAAATACAATTATGCCAGCGGTTTGCGGACTACGTCGATAATGGAGCCGTCACGATATTCGATAACTGCTACGATATCTTCGTCTTTGTCGCTTACTTTTACATCTTCCGGTTTGCCTACGAGATCGTACGCCATTTTCTGGAGTTCTTCAATCGTGTAGATCGGAAGGTTGCTGTCTTTGAACATTTCAATGAGATCCTGACGAGCCGGATTGATTGCGATGCCGCGTTCCGTAACGATAACGTCTACGCTTGCACCCGGAGTGATAACCGTCTGTACATGATCGCGAATCATCGGGAGACGGCCGCGAGTCAGCGGGCAAAGTACAACTGCTACTTTAGCGCCTGCTGCCGTATCGGAATGGCCGCCGGAAGCGCCCATCAAAATACCGTTGGAGTCTGTCATGCAGTTGATATTGAAATCTACGTCTACTTCCGTTGCGCCGAGAAATACTACATCGAGCTGATTTACGATGCAGTCCGTCCACGGGCTTGCATACATGGAAGCGCTCATTTCAATATGGTTCGGGTTTTTATTCAAGGAAGCTGCTGCAATCGTATCGAAAGACTGAATGTCATAGATTACTTTGAGCAGGCCGTCTTCGAGCATACCGGAAAGGATACCCGTAGCGCCGCCAATACCGAAACCGCCAACAACGCCTTTTGCCTGCATTTTTTCACGCAGGAACTGCGCTACTGCCAGGGAAGCGCCGCCGCCGCCGAGCTGGAGAGACATGTCGTCTTTGATCATGCCGGCTTCATCCAGGAATTCTGCTGCCATTTCCGCCAGTTTAAGCTGTACCGGGTTTTTCGTCAAACGAATGATGCCGGAAGCAATCCCTGCCGGATCGCCAATAGCTTCTACCGGAACGATGTAGTCTACATCCGTCATCGGTACGCTGTACGGATATACATATTCATCCATCAAGAGGTTGTCCGTAATTACTACGGTGCAGTCTGCATAGTGCGCGTCGATTTTAGCATAGCCGAGAGCGCCGCAGGCAGATTTGCCCTGGGAGCCCGTGCAGTTGCCGAAACGGTCGCAGGTCGGAGCGCCCATGAAAGCTACGTCGATATGTACTTCGCCGGATTCGATCGCTCTTGCGCGGCCGCCGTGCGGACGGATTACGATCGGCCGTTTGAGGCAGCCCGGATTATTGGTGATGAATTTGCCGAGTGCATCGCGAAGACCGCTCGTTTCAATTGCCGTTACCGTGCCGTCTTTGATGTAGTCGATCAAAAATTCATGGCAAGGATTGAGGGAGCTCGTAGCGATCGTCAGATCTTTAATCCCTTTTTCATGGATTGCTTCCATTACCATTTTCAAGACATAGTCCCCGTTGCGGAAATGGTGATGGAAAGAAATTGTCATGCCGTCTTTCAAACCGCTTTTTTCAATAGCTTCCGCAATGTTAGCCAATACTTTATTGCCGTTTTTTACGCCGAGTTTCTGTTTTTTACCGGCCCGCGGAGTTTCCGGAGCATAGGCAAATTCGCCGGCGTAGAGTTTTTTGCCTTTTAAATAAGGCATATCCATAGGAATTTCGCGACCAATAGCGTTTTTCATTATTCCTGTACCTCCAATTCTACTTTGATGCCGGCTGCACGAGCTGCATCTACGATGCGCTGTGCGCGGACAACGATCGGACCGTCAACCATTTTGCCGTCAACTGCGATAACGCCTTTATTGTTTCTGACAGCGTCGTCATAAGATACCAGTACTTTTACCGCATGTTTGATCTGTTTTTCAGTCGGCGTGTAGATTTTGTGAACTTCTTTAACCTGTTTCGGATGGATACAGGATTTGCCGTCAAAGCCCATGTCTCTGATTTTCGTCACTTCGTCACGGAATCCGTCCATATCGTTTACATCGGAGAATACCGTATCGATGCAGCGGATACCGGCTTCGCGGGCAGCCATCAGGATCGTCTGGCGGGCAAAGTACAGTTCGATACCGTATTTCGTACGCTGCGTACGGATATCTGCGATGAAGTCTTCTGCACCGAGAGCGATCGCTACCATGCGCGGAGCGTGGCAGATTTCACGAACATTGTATAAGCCTTTTACGCTTTCGATTGCCACGATAATATTGATCGTGCCTTCCGGCCAGCCTTGTCTTTTTTCTTCTTCTTCGATCATTTTAGCAACGAGCTCTACTTCTTCCTTGCATTCCGTTTTCGGCATACGGATCAAGTTCGGTTTGGACGGAAGAATCGCTTTCAAGTCATCGATGCCGTAAGGAGTCTGCGTCGGGTGGTTGATACGCACAACCGTTTCCGCTTTGAACGTGCGGGATTTCAACGCTTCCGCAACCATCAGGCGAGCGGTATCTTTTTCCGATACGGGAATGGAATCTTCGATATCGAACATGATGCTGTCTGCACCGTGGATATCACATGTATTAATCATTTTCGGACTGTTGCCCGGCACGAACATCATGCTGCGGGATAATCTGGATTTCGGATCTGCCATTATGCCTGTACCCCCCTCTGTAATGCGCCTTTCACGCGTGCAATGATGGTGTAGTCCCATGCACCTTTGTCAACGGCGGTCACTTTCACGTTTTCAAACCCTTCTTCTTTTACCACGTTCTTAATCAGGGCGATCATGTGGTCACCATACTGCCGTTTTACGCTGGACTTCAGTTCTACTTCGATGCCGGCTGTGCCCGGTTCTACAGTAACAAGGATGTCCATTTTTTCTTCAAAACCGGCAGTTGCCGCTTTTGCCAAAACTTTTGCCATGTTTGCAGCCTCCTCAAATTCATTGTATGCAATATACAATTTTCTATGGCATTATTATACCGTAGCCTTTTTGGCGTGAGCAAATATAATGTATTAATGTTGGATTATAAGAAATATTTAGGAAAGAGTATAATTAATATGCATATTTTGCATATTAACCACAATAAGCTTTGACTATATGCTATATTAACATAAACAATTGGGCATCTTGGCATGAAGTATCGGATTTTCTTATCGTTCTATCGGTAAAAGTGATTTGTTCTTCCTTTATCGGTGTCTTTTTTTCTTCGGTACTTGCCCGCCGTTGTTCTCTCCAGCAGTACACTTCTTTGTATTGCCTTATTAATGTATATATAGGAGTTGCCATGCCTCTGCCTTGTGCATAAAAACAGCAGTCCCTCTTTTAAAAGGACTGCTGTTTGTTATATCGTGCCGGTAAATACTACTTCTGCCGGGCCGGTCATGTATACGCGGCCATCTGATTCGCGGTACTCGATGCGGAGCGTACCCAGATACAGTTCCACATCTACCTCTCTGCCGGTCATGCCGCTCAAAAATGCCGCAACGGCCGACGCGCAGGAACCGGTTCCGCAGGCCAGCGTTGCGCCGGCTCCCCGTTCCCAGGTCCGTACTTTGATCGTATGTTCGTCAATCTGCTGTACAAAGTTGACGTTTGTTCTATTGGGAAATGCCGGATGGGTTTCTATTTTCCTTCCTAATACCGGCAAGTCAATCTTAGTTACGTCGTCTACAAATACCATCGTATGCGGTACGCCCAGATACATGCTGCTGATAAGATAGGTCTGGCCATCGATGGTAAACGGTTCTTTCTTTACCTCTCCGGCCGGGCCTTCCATCGGGATATCTTTCCGGTCCAGCCGCGGCATCCCCATATCGATCGTAACGGTTTTTACCTTTCCGTTTTCCACATGCAGCGTCGGCTTCATGATGCCGCCCAGAGTTTCTACCGTAAATTCTTCTGCAGAAATAATGCCCTGCTCGTATACGAATTTGGCAAAACACCGAATCCCGTTGCCGCACATTTCCGCTTCGCTTCCATCGGCATTGATAATCCGCATGCATACGTCTGCTTTATCCGACGGAACTGTTACGATCAGTCCGTCCGCTCCAATTCCCGTGTGGCGGTCGCAAAGGCGCGCGGCCAATTCCGTATAGTCTTTCTCTGCGCCTTCTTTATCTTCTATAAATATGAAATCATTTCCTAAGCCATGCATTTTTACAAAGTCCATAGCGTCCCCTCCCTGCGTCGCACATTTTCTTGTGCGTATTATATCATATGCTTTTTATATTTCAATATACGATCTAAAAAAGGGTATCCGCTTTTTGTATGGGTTCTATGCAAAGAATGATATTTCGGCAGCCGCTCTGCCGGCGTATTCCGCCCCGGTCTCAAGACTGGGAGAGCCGCGTTTTCATGGCTTCTAATGCCAGCAGGTAGCCTTGCAGCCCCAAGCCGCAGATCTGTCCGGTGCAGGCCATCGCCGTATACGAACGGCGGCGGAATTCTTCCCGCTGATGAATATTGCTGATGTGGACTTCGATTGCCGGCAGTCCCGCCGCTTTCAGAGCGTCCAGCAGGGCAATGCTGTAATGCGTGTACGCCGCCGGGTTGATGATGATCCCGTCCGCTTCTTCTCTCGCCTGTTGTATCCACGTAACCAGCTGGCCTTCTTCATTGCTCTGCAGAATCGTCACGTCTATCTGCAAAGCTGCCGCTTTATCTTCGATCATACGGCACAGCGCAGCGTAATCCGCCGTGCCATATATACCGGGCTCCCGTATGCCGAGCATATTAATATTCGGCCCGTTCAGCACCCATATTTTCATGCTGTTTCCTCCTTATTTCTCCCGCAATGCGGGCGGTGATCTCACTTAATGTTCCGGTATTGGCAACGCGCCAGTCTCCGCCTGCGGTATATTTTTCATGCCGTTCTTCATACAGGGCATAAAGTCTTTCCGCCCCGTCGGCCAGCAGCGGCCGTTTTTCCGTTCGGATATCTTTTAAAATATCTTCTACGGCCCGGTCTATATAGATGATCAGGCTCGTTTCTTTCAGGATCTCTATATTTTCTCTTCGGCAGACCACGCCCCCGCCGGCGGCAATCACCGCGCCCCGTACCGCGGCAAGACGGCGCACGGTCCGCGTCTCCGCGTCCCGAAACACTGCTTCCCCGGCGGCAAACAGTTCCGCAATCGTCCGTTCTTCCCACTGTTCCAGGCAGCGGTCGGCATCGTAGAACGGCCGTCCCAGCTCTTTGGCCAGCCGTTTTCCTATCGTAGTTTTTCCGCTTCCCGGCATGCCGATCAGCACAATGTTTTTCATAGCCCCTCCATTTCCGCGCAGATCTGCCGAACCACAGCCGGCGGTATCGTCCGGTTTTCCCAAATCTCTCTGGCTCCGGCGGCCTGCGCCGCCAGCATATACAGTCCATTGACCGCAGGTTTTCCCGCCCGCTTTGCCATTTCCAGGAATCTAGTCTCTGCAGGATTATAAATGAGATCTACCGCCGCCTGATAGGACGCGATCACGCCTTCTTCTATAGGCGATTCCTGCGTGTGCGGCCACATGCCGACCGGCGTCGTATTAATAAGGATATCCCCCTTCATCGCCAAAAGATCGCGATACGAATACATCGCCGCGCCCAGCCGGTCTGCCAGTTCTAAAAAGGACGGCTCCGCGCCGCCAGGATCCCGCGAGATAACCGCAAGCGACGCCGCTTTGTGCATGGCAAGTCCGGTCAATACGGCTCTTGCCGCGCCGCCAGTTCCCAAAATCGTACACGCCGCGCCATGAATCGTAAGTCCTGCATTGCAAAGGCTTTGGATAAATCCGCCGCAGTCCGTATTATAGCCAATGAGCCGTCCGTCCCGAACCGCGATCGTATTGACCGCCCCCATCTGCCGGGCTTCCGGCGAAATCTCATCTAAATACGGCAGTACCGCTTCTTTATAGGGAATCGTTACGTTGACGCCGTCATACGCCCGGCGGATCTCTTCCATTTGCCATTCCAGCTGATCTGCCGCTGTTTCCAGCAGGTCATATACCGCATCACAATGCATCAGCCGGCTGATCGCGCCATGGATCCGCGGCGACAGGCTATGCCCCAGCGGATATCCAATCAATCCAAACCGCATGCAAATTCCCCCTTATATGCCCGATAATTTCCCAGTATCCGCACGTCTAAGCTCTGGGCTTTTAGTTTTTGCAGGGCTGCCTGCACCTTCTTTTCTCCCAAATTCCCCATGACGTCGATATGAAAGACGTATTCAAACGGCCGTCCTTCCATCGGCCGGGATTCCAAATGCGTCAGATTCAGCCCTTCTTCCGCTAAATGCTGCAAGGCGCCGTACAAAGACCCCGACGTATGAGACAAGGTGAGCATCAGGCTGATTTTATCTGCGTCCGGCTCCGGCTCGCATGTTCCTGCAATCACAAAAAAGCGGGTGTAGTTCCAGTCGTTCGTATGTATATTGTCCGCCAGTATTTCCAAGCCGTACAATTCTGCCGCCGGCCGGCTCCCTACCGCTGCCTGCGTTCGGTCCTGCGCCTCTTTTACTTTCTTTGCACTCCGGGACGTATTAAAATGCGGAATCTGCCGCATCGTTTCTTTGTCTTTAAAAAAGTTCCGGCACTGGGCAAAGGCCTGCGGATGGGAATATACCGTTCGGATCTCTGCCAGCGAAGCGCCGGGCAGCCCCAGCAAGTGATGTTCTATTTTTATGCACGTCTCGCCTACGATCGCCGCATGATAGTTTTTTATCAGGTCATATACTTCCGTAATGCTTCCGGTGGACGTATTTTCTATCGGAAGAACGCCGTAATCCACGCGCTCTTTCGCCGCCAGTTCCACCACTTCCTCAAACAGTGCGCAGCCTGTTTCTCTCGTGTTTTTTCCTGCAAACCATTTCTTTGCCGCTTCCCAGGTATACGATCCGGGCGAGCCAAAGTACGCAATGTGTATGGGTTCCATTTTACCGCCCCCATCCCTGTTCCATCATCATGTCAAAGATGACCCATGCAGCCGCCGCTTCGAGGACAGGAACCGCTCTGGGCACGATGCACGGATCATGACGGCCCTCTGCCGTAAGCACCGTATCGGTTTTCCGGCATATATCAATCGTAGCCTGAGGTTTTCCAATTGACGGCGTCGGCTTGACGGCCGCCTGAAACACCAGCGGCATTCCCGTGGTAATTCCGCCCAGGATGCCCCCGTTGTGATTTGTTTTTGTCCGCACCTTGTCGCCGCACATATAAAATCCGTCGTTTGCTTCCGATCCGCGCATAGCTGCCAAAGCAAATCCCGAGCCGAAGGCAACGCCTTTTACCGCCGGTACGGAAAACAGCATGTGGCTGAGCCGGCTTTCCACGGAATCAAAAAACGGACTTCCCAAACCGGGCGGCAAGCCGGTAACCATAATTTCCACCGCGCCGCCTACGGAATCCTTTTCTTTTTTGGCAAGAAGGATCTCTTCCCGCATCGCTTCGTCCGCACCGGGTTCCAGTACGGGAATCTCTGCTGCTGCCAGTCCTTCTAATATCTCCCGCACCTCTCCGGTAGAGACAAAAGCACGGTCAGCAGCCTGCCCAATCTGCCGTATATGCCCCCAGACTTCTACGCCCTGCTCTTTCAGCCACAATTTAGCAATCGCTCCGGCAAAGACAAGAGGCGCCGTGAGGCGTCCGGAAAAATGTCCGCCCCCTCGCGGATCCTGAAATCCCCGATATCGGATATATCCTGTATAATCTCCATGTCCCGGCCGCATCCGCGTTTTCATCTCCTCGTAATCCGCGGAGCGGGTATTGCCGTTTGGAATCGCGGCGCAAAGCGGCGTACCGGTCGTTCGTCCCTCATAAACGCCGCTTTGTATGACAGGAATGTCCATTTCTTTCCTCGGCGTTGCCAATACCGACCGCCCCGGGGCGCGGCGGGTCATTTCCCGCCGAATAAACGCTTCGTCCAGCAGCAGTCCGGGCGGCAGACCGTCTAATACCGCGCCGATTGCCGGGCCGTGCGATTCTCCAAAAATGGTCAGGCGGACTGCATTTCCATAACTTCCACTCATATTATTCCTCCTCTTTTTCCAGGCATCCGCCCAGCGCTTCATAGTCCTGCCAAAATGCTGGATACGATTTCGCTACGCTTTCCGCCCCTTTTATAAGAACCGATTCCCGGCACCGCACGGCAGCCACCGCCATGGCCATGGCAATGCGGTGATCGTTCCAGCTGTTTACCGTACCGCCCTTGAGCTGTCCTTTGCCCCGAATGCATAGTCCGTCAGGGAATTCCTCTATATCTGCTCCCAGAGCGGTCAATTCCGTCTGTATCGCATGCAGGCGGTCGCATTCTTTCAGCCGCAGCCGCTCTGCGTGAATCACCTTCGTTTCCCCGGCACTGCAGGCGGCCAATACGGCAAGAACGGGAATGATATCCGGGCAGTCCCGAGCATCGATCACCGTTCCTTTCGTCTTTGCCGTCTGTACATGAAAAGCGCCCTTCTGGTACGCCGCTTTTGCTCCCATCTGTTCCATATAGGAAAGGACAGCCCGATCGCCCTGCAGGGAATCCGCATCCAGCCCCTGAACGGCAAGAGAGCCGCCAAGCGTTCCCGCTGCCAGCCAAAATGCAGCCTGTGAATAATCGCCTTCTACCCGGCTGTGCTGCGGCAGATACTGCTGGTTTCCTTGTATATACAAGGTGCGCCACCCGTCCCGGCGCACGGCAATGCCGTATTTTTTCAAACATTGCAGGGTCAGCGCCGCGTAACTTTGCGATTCCAGCGGTGAAGTAATATGTATTTCCGAATCTTTGTCCAGCAGCGGCAGAGCAAAAAGCAGGCCGCTCACAAACTGCGAGCTCACCGAACCGGGAAGTTCATACCGTCCGGGCTGCAAACGCCCCTCTACCGTAAGCGGCAATCCGCCGTCCACCGCAGAATAGGCAATTCCCTGCCTATCCCATATGGCATAGTACAGCTCCAGAGGGCGGCTGATCAGCTTTCCCTGCCCGGTATAGGTGATCCTGCCGGTTCCCAGCTGTCCTACGGGAATCAAAAAGCGAAGCGTCGATCCCGATTCTCCGCAGTCTGCCTGCACCGCAGCGGGGATTTTCAGCCCTCCGTCGACCTGACAGCAAACGCGGCCGTTTTCCATTTGCCTGGTTTCAATGGAGACGCCAAACGCCCGAAGCACCCGGCACGTCGCTTCCATGTCTTGGGACCAGCTGATATTTTCTATCGTACTTCTTCCCTTTGCCAAAGCCGCGCAGATCAACTCCCGATGCCCCATACTTTTAGAGGACGGTACGGTTACTGTTCCGCGAAGGGATTTTGGCACAATCCGTATATTCATCTGAGCCCTCCTTTACAAAGGCGATACGCGTCTTCTATCGGCATCGTCTTTAAAAATCCTTCTCCAATCTCTGAAATCCCTGCCAGTGTCAGGCAGCCGCCGGCTTTTTTCTTATCCTGACCGACAGCCGGCCAGATATCGTCCAATGGCACGGGAATCTCAAAAGGCAGAGAAAACTGTTTCAATACCTTCTGTATCCGCGCCGCCGTGCCCGGCTGCGTCCAACCTTCCCGTTCCATGCACTGCGTGATCGCCGCCATTCCCATCGCCACGCCTTCTCCGTGCGTATACGTTTCATATTGGTAATACTGTTCTGCCGCATGGCCCAGGGTATGTCCAAAATTCAGTATCATGCGGCCGCCCGTATCAAACACGTCGTCTTTTACGACATCCGCCTTGATCTGACAGCAAACGGCAATGATATCCTCGATCTGGCTGAGCAAATCGCTCCGGCTTGTTATCCCCTCGAGCCGCTCAAACAGGCTGCGGTCTTTGATGCAGCCGTACTTGATAACCTCCGCCATGCCATCGTGCAGATACCGCTCCGGCAGGGTATCCAGCAAATCCGGATCGATCCATACCGCTTTGGGCTGATAAAACGCGCCGACCAGATTTTTTCCTGCCCCCAGATCCACCGCGGTTTTTCCTCCTACACTGCTGTCAATCTGCGCCAGCAGCGATGTCGGTATCTGGATCAAGGGAACGCCGCGAAGCCAGGTAGCCGCCGCAAGGCCGCCCAAATCTCCCGTTACGCCGCCGCCAAATGCGGCAATTACGTCTTTTCTCGTCAGCTCCATTGCGGCTAATTCTTCATATACCCGTTCCAGCGTCTGCAGGTTCTTGCTTTTTTCCCCTTCCGGAAATACGATGCGCCGGCAGTACAATCCGGCATGTTCCAATTGTTCCTGCAAAGCCTTGCCGTACAGCCGGTCTACGCGGCTGTCTGTGATGACCGCTGCTTTTTCCGCTGCCGTAAACGCCCGCAGCTTTTCTCCAAACGACGCAAAAGAACCGCGCTCAATTTCTATATCATACCGATTGTCTCCCAGCTCTGCTGTAATCCGCTTCATTGTTTCAGCCCCCTTCTGCGCCGGCCTGCCGTCCGCAGCCAGGATTCCATGCCGGCTTCATCTTTTTCTTCCACGAATTGCCGGAACCGATTAAGCTCCTCTTGGAACGCCCGGATCTCGTCCAGCAGATTTTCCCGGTTGCCGAGAAACAGCTGCGTCCACAGCGTTTCATTGATATCCGCGACCCTCGTGCCGTCCCGAAAACTCCCGGCCATGCAATACCGTACCTTCTCCTGAAACGATGCGCTGTTCATCAGGCATACCGCCAGGACATGGGGCAGCGTGCTCGTATACGCGATGAGACGGTCATGCTCTTTTGCCGTACAGATCAGTACAGACCCGCAGCCGAGCTGCCGTGCCAGCGTTTCCATTTTCTCGGTGGTTTCTCTGCGGTTTTGTTCATGAGGAACCAGTATATAATTTGCTCCGTCAAAAATCTCCGCCGCCGACTGGCCGTAACCGCTTCCTTCCCGGCCCGCCATAGGGTGCCCTGCCAAAAATTCCACTCCGTCCGGCAGCATGCGCTGGATCTCTTCAGGCGTACTGCCTTTGATTCCTGTCACGTCGGTCAGCACCGTTCCCGGACGAAAATCTTCCCGATGCGTGCGGACAAAGTCTTTCATACTGTCTTCATAGAGAGCAAGGATCACGATATCCGCTTCTGCCAGCAGCCGGCTCCCTTCGGTGCTCCCCTCATCGATGCACCCGTCTTTTTCGGCCTGCCGCAGCGTCTCTTCCGACAGATCTACGGCCGTAATATGCCGGGCTCCGCTGCGGCGGAGCGCTTTGGCAAACGAACCGCCGATCAGTCCTAATCCCACGATGCAAAATCGAGTCTGTTCCATGGCGTCCTCCTATATCGTCCGGCCTACGATCGGCGCAATCTGCCGCAAATCGTCCATCAGATGCGCGAACCGAGACGGTTTCAGCGACTGCGCCCCATCGCATTTAGCATGTTCCGGGTCCTGATGCACCTCAATCATCAGCCCGTCCGCACCAACGGCAACCGCCGCTTTTGCCAGGGATTCCACCATCCACCACATACCGGCCGCATGGCTGGGATCAACGATGACCGGCAGATGACTGAGCCGTTTAACTGCCAGCACGGCGCTCAAGTCCAGGGTATTTCTCGTATAGGTTTCAAACGTCCGAATCCCCCGTTCGCAAAGAATGACATTTTTATTGCCTCCGGCCATGATGTATTCTGCCGACATCAGCCATTCCTGCACCGTAGCGCTCAGCCCCCGCTTCAGCAATATGGGAGTGTCGATTTTCCCCAGTTCTTTCAGAAGCTCGAAGTTCTGCATGTTTCTCGCCCCTACCTGGATTAGATCTACCTTATCGACAAACAGTTCTATTTTATCCGGCGACATCAATTCCGTTACGATCGGCAGGCTGCGGTTTTTCCCCGCTTTTTCCAGCATATCCAGCCCCGATTCATGCAGTCCCTGGAAGGAATAGGGCGACGTACGCGGTTTGAACGCCCCGCCGCGGAGCATTGCCGCCCCTGCTGCCGCCACATCGCCGGCTACTTCGGTCATCTGCGCTTCGCTTTCTACCGAACACGGCCCTGCGATCACCGCCAGTTTCTGTCCCCCTACGGCTACGCCGCCAACCTGCACAACGGAATTTTCCGGATGAAATGTGCGGCTCGCCCGTTTAAACGGCTCCTGCACCCGCACTACCTGATCTACCCATTCGTTGCCGGCCCACCGGTTCGGATCGAGAGAGACCGTATCGCCAACCACGCCGATGACTGTGCGGTTCACGCCGCTGCTCACATCGACTTGCATGCCAAGGCTTTTCAGCTCCCTAATGATATTTTGTTCCTCCTCTTTGGGTGTTCCTGCTTTCATCACGATTACCATACTCCTCTACCCCCTGCAGTCAAATTTGCTTGTATTATCGAAATCAAATCAACAAAAAAAGCAGGCTCTCAGACGAGCCTGCTCCCGGATATGCCGATAGGACCAATAGCGAAAAATATTATGAAAATGGATCACGTTCGTCTGCTTGAACTTGCTATGCATTTTTTGTACGCCAAAGAGCCGGTGCCGTAATAGCCCCAGCTAAAATAAAATGCATATGCCGTTGTCATAGTCGAATTCGTATTCCATTCCATGACGATCACCTTTGGTTTATGATAATAACTTGTGCTTATTGTATGCTTCTTTTTTTCTGCTGTCAACCGTTTTTTTGCAAAAAAACAGCGCCCTGCTCCGCAAGGCGCTGACGTTCCTCTTATTTATTTTACTGCTGCCGCTTCCTGCGCTGCGAGCCGCACCTGACGGCTCAATTTTACTTTCAAAATCACAGCGATCGTCAGACTGACAACAAAGCAGGCGGAAAAGAAATACAGCGTCGTACTGTAGCTGTTCGTCGTTTCCTTAATCCAGGACAGCAGCACCGGACCGGCAATACCCGCCATGCCCCACGCCGTCAGGATACGGCCGTGAATGGCGCTGAGCTGCTTCATGCCGAAAATATCGCTCAAATATGCCGGCATGCACGAAAAGCCGCCGCCGTAACACGTGATGATGAGGTAGACCAGGATCTGGAAACTCAGCGCGTTTGTCGTGTCTGCCAGTTTCCAAAACGCCAGTACTTCAATGAGGAAAAAGAGAATATACGTGGTGCTCCGTCCCCAGTAATCAGACAAGGTGGACCAGGCAATGCGCCCGCCGCCGTTCAGCAGGCCGATGATCCCGACCATAGACGCCGCGGCCAGCGGCGACATGCCCGCCACTTCCTGCGCCATCGGCGATGCCACGCTCAGCAGGCCGATACCGCAGGTGATATTCGTGAAGAAAATCCACCACAATGCATAGAAATGCCAAGTCTTCATCGCTTCGTTTGCCGTCATCTGGCGCATGGCTTTCGCCGGTTCCACTGCAGAGGCAGCCACTGTTCCTTCCGCTTTTTTCGGCGGTTCCAGATACAGAGACGATGCAGCCATGATCGCCATATACACGCAGCCCAGAAGAATAAAATTCGTTACCAGACCAAACCGTTCCACCAATACCTGCATCACAGGCCCGGCGATCAGGCTGGCAAAGCCAAAGCCCATGATGGCCAGCCCCGTTGCAAAACCCCGGTTTTCCGGAAACCATTTTACCAGCGTCGATACCGGCGTGATATAGCCGACGCCCAGCCCGATGCCGCCGATTACGCCGTAGAAAAGATACAGCAGCGGCAGGCTGCCCAGCGAAAGCGCCGCCGCGGTGCCAAACATGGCCGTGCCGAAAAAGGCGGTCGATACAAGCCCGGAGATTCTGGGGCCGTATTTTTCTACATAACTGCCGAGAAACCCGGCAGACAATCCCAAAAAGAGTATTGCAATCGAAAACGTCCAAGTCGTTTCTTTCAGGGAAAATCCCATGCTCTCCATGATCGGTTTCGTCAGTACGCTCCAGGCATACACACTGCCGATGCAAATATGGATTCCAATAGCTGATAAGGCAATAAGCCAACGGTTTTTCATCTTATCCTCTCCTTTTCTGTTCGGCAGTCTTCGAACCATATAAAAAGACCGTCCGGACATTCAGTATGCCCAGACGGTCGGCGTTGTAATAGCAGCCATGCAGTCCACGTGGTCTATTCCACTTATCCGTCAGTCCTGCACGCGTTGTTTATGAAAATTACTTTTTCATTATACCAAGGAGGAAAAGAGAAAGTCAATACAATATATAGTATATTTCACTTTTTCTGTTACTATATTTTCTATTTTTTCTCCCTCTGTTTTGCCTGCACGAGACGCAGCTGGCCGCCGGCAATCAGGATTTCGGCTTCCCGATCGGTCAATTCCGCCACGGCAGCAAAGCAGTACCCTTTCGTTTTATTTTCTATTTCCAGCCTGCGGGCCCGCAGCTGCGCCGGCACGTCCCGCAGGATCAGCTCGTCTCCCTGCTCGATTTTTTCCCAGTCCGCCGGATTTTCAAACAGCAGCGGCAGCACGCCGTGGTTGATAAGATTGTTTTTGTGAATCCGAGCCAGCGATTTAACGATCACCGCTTTTACGCCCAGATACATCGGCGCAATGGCCGCATGTTCCCGGCTGGACCCTTGCCCGTAGTTTTCTCCGCCTACTATGACGGACGCGCCGTACTCTTTGGCACGCTGCGCAAATCCCGGATCGATACGGCCGAACGTGATCTCGCTGATAGCCGGAATATTGGAACGGAGAGCGGAAAACTGCGCGTTGGCCGGGATTATATCATCGGTCGTGATATGATCGCCTCGTTTCGCCGCCACCCGAACCTGCAGCGTATCGGCAAGCGGTGTATTGACCGGCATCGGCCGGATATTCGGTCCCCGCACGATTTCTACCTCCCTGCCGTCTTTTGGCGGCGGCAGAATCATATTATCTTCTATCGGATAGTCCGTCGGCTGCGTGATATCGGCAAGAATATCCGGATCCAGTTCTCTCAAAGGATCGGCGATATATCCTTTTACTGCGCTCAGCGCCGCTGTTTCCGGACTTCCTAAATAAATGGAGGCGTCCAGCGTACCGCTGCGGCCTTTAAAATTCCGATTCGACGTTCGGAAAGACACGCCGCCTGTTTTGGGAGCCTGCCCAATGCCCACGCAGGGACCGCAGCCGCATTCCAGCAATCGGGCGCCGGAGGCAATTAAGTCGGCAATGACGCCGTCTTTTAGAAGCATGCGGAAAATCTGCCGGCTGCCCGGCGCAACTACCAGGCTCACATTGGGATGAACCGTTTTCCCTTTTAATATCCGCGCCGCTTTTGCCAAATCGGTATACGACGCATTCGTGCAGCTGCCGATAAATACCTGATCTAACCATATTTTTTCCGGCAGATCTTTAATCGCCGCCACATTGTCCGGCAGATCCGGCTGCGCAGTCAGCGGCTCCAGCTCGTTTAAATCAATCGTAATAATTTCGTCATACCGTGCGTCTTCATCGGCGATGAGCGGTATCCAGTCCGCTTCCCGCTTCTGTCCGGCAAAGAATTGCCGCACCCGTTCGTCGCTTGGAAAAATCGAAGTGGTCGCGCCCATTTCCGCTCCCATGTTCGCAATGGTAGAGCGGTCAAAAACAGAAAGACAGTCCAGTCCTTCGCCGCCATATTCAAATAGTTTGCCCAAACCGCCTTTGACCGTTTTGCGGCGCAGCATCTCCAATATGATATCTTTGGCAGATACGCCGGGACGCAGCCGTCCTTTCAGTTCTACCCGCACGATCTCCGGCATTTTCAAATACAGCGGCTCTCCCGCCATAGCCAGCGCCACGTCCAGCCCGCCGGCGCCGATGGCCAGCATGCCGATCGCACCGCCTGTCGGCGTATGGCTGTCGGAGCCAAGCAGGATTTTTCCCGGTATCCCAAACCGTTCGAAATGAACGGTATGACAGATTCCATTACCCGCGCGGGAAAGATAGAGCCCGTATTTTGCCGCGATCGTCTGCAAATAGACATGATCATCCGGATTTTTATTGTCTGCATACAGCAAGTTATGATCGATATAGCTGACGGATACGTCTGTCTTTACCTGCGGTACGCCCAGCGTTTCAAACGCCAAATACGCCTGGGTTCCCGTAACGTCGTGCGTCAGCGTCTGATCGACGCGAACCCCGATCTCCTGTCCCGCTTCCATCTTGCCGGAAACCAGATGGGACGCGATTATTTTTTCTGCTATGCTTTTGCCTGCCATGCCTGTCACCTCATCTGCAATCTTTTGTATCTACTCTACCACAATCCCTTTCTTCTCTTATAATATCCAGTTATAATATGCTTATAGACTGCGCCTATAAGGAGATATGCTTATGGATATTCGGGATCTGCGCAACGTCGTTGCCCTCGCTTCCACTTTAAATTTCAATAAAGCCGCCAAAACGCTGTTCATCAGCCAGCCGTCGCTGAGCCAATCCATCAAACGCCTCGAAGAACGTCTCCATATCCCCCTGTTTTATCGGGACAGGACGCAGGTGCAGCTCACTCCGGCTGGCAGAGCCTTTGTGGAAAAAGCCCGGCCGATCCTCGCCGCCATGGAAGAGCTGGAACAAACGCTGGCCGCGTTTCAGACCGATGCAGCGCGCCCTCTGGTTCTTGGCATTTCCCAATTTTACGGCCGTCATCTGCTCAGCCGCATTCTCGCCGCCTTTCAGCGCTATGCGCCGCAGTACGCGCTGCAGATTCAGGAAGGCGAATCGCATCAGCTCGAATCGCTGATCGCCAATGGCCGCGTCGATCTGGGCATCTTCCCGGCGCCGGTGTTTCATCCGCAGATCCGCACCATACCGCTGTACACAGAGCATCTGCTCTTTGCGTTCCACAAACGCGATACCGCCGCCCTGCAGCTGCTGAAGCAGGAAAAAGCAACCGGCCGGATCGATCTTTCGCCTTACCGGGATTTTCCCTTTGTCCTTCTCAAAAAGGGCTTAAAGCTCCGGGAACTTTCGGAAGAAATCTGCCGTTCCTTTGGCTTTTCGCCCCGCGCCGTATTGGAAACAGAAAATCTGGACACTGTTTCTACCCTCGTTTCTCATCGCCACGGCGCCGCCTTTCTCCCGGATATCCTCTCTTTGCAGGAATATCCGGACATCGCCATGTATCCCATTGAGTCCCGCCTGGCAGCACGGCCGATTGTAGCGGCCTACCACGAATCGCGGCCGCTTCTTCCGGAAATCCAGGATCTGCTTCGCGCCGCCCTGCACCCTGCCGCCAGCACGATACGCCGCTCATCACAGAAAGGAGCCTGCCATGATTGAACTTCGCCTCTTATCCTATTTTCTCGTCGTTGCCCGGGAAGAAAATATTACCCGCGCAGCGCAGCGCCTGCATATCACCCAGCCCACCTTGTCCCGCCAGCTCATGCAGCTGGAAGAACAGCTGGGCACAAAACTGTTCCACCGCAGCCGCCACCGTATCCTGCTGACCGACGACGGCATGCTCCTCAAACGGCGGGCGCAGGAAATCCTCGAACTTGCGGCAAAAGCCGAGCGGGAACTGGCCCATGAAGAAACGGTCATTTCCGGAGAAATTGCAATCGGCTGCGGAGAAACGGAAAACATGCGGCCCCTGACCTATGCCATGCGCACCTTCCGGCAGCGTTATCCTGATGTGTATTTCTATATTTATACGGCCATTGCCGACGATGTAAAAGAACGCATCGAAACGGGGAGCCTGGACATGGGCCTGCTGCTTGAACCGGTGGAGATCAGCCAATACCACTATCTGCACATGCCCCTGGAAGAAGAATGGTATGCCCTCATGCGCCGCGATTGTCCGCTGGCGGAAAAAGAAGAAATCTCCCCGCAGGATTTGGCAGCCTACCCGCTTATCCTGGCCAAACGGCCGTCCGTGCACAACGAACTGGTACAATGGTTCGGCCCTCATTACGACCGGCTGGACATTGCGGCCTACCACAATTTATCGTACAACAACTGCACCCTCATGGTACGGGAAGGGCTGGGAATCGCAACGGTGCACCAGTTCAACTGTACCGCCCCGGACTTATGCCTGCGGCCATTTTCTCCGTCCCGCAAAACAGGAACGGTGCTGGTGTGGAAAAAAAATCAGCCCCTTTCCGCAGCGATGCAGGCCTTTATCACCCATTGCGGGAATGCTTTTGAAGCATATCTGAATGAAAAAGATAAGCATTAGACATTCTATATCACTTTTTTTACAATAAAGGTGTCCCTAAGGACACCTTTATTTTTTATCTATGATGAGGAGATTTACCATGAACCTTCAGGAACTTTGCCAAAAATATGATATCTCTCTGCCGCTTTTAAATGAATACCTGCATATCCGCGGACTTGGTTCCGCCGCCGCTCAGGTTTATGACGAACAAGACGTAAAATATCTCAGCCTCTTGTCCACCCTGCACGACATCGGTTTCAGCACGGCAGAAATCTACCAATACATGAAAGAATTCCTAACGTCCGGCACAAACGGCAGTTCCTGTTTATATCTGCTGGATCAAAAACGAAAAGAGCTGCTTTCCGCCATTCACGCACAGGAAAAACAGCTTTCCATCGCCGACTACCTGCGGTACGAACTGCAGCGGCAAACACCGCTTACAAAGGAGGAAGAACCATGACGATCAAAGAAGTTTCCTGCCAGCTCGGCATTTCAGAAAATACGCTGCGCTATTATGAAAAAATCGGCCTTATCCCGCCGGTTCCCCGCAATGCATCAGGCGTCCGCCGGTACGATTCGGCGTCCATCCGCCAGCTTCTTCTCGTATTGAAATTAAAAGAAATGGGCCTTCCCCTTCACGCGATCACCGCATATATGCAGCTTGTCCTGGCCGGCGAGCATACCCAAGATGAACGGCGTACTATCTTGCTGACCGCCAAACAATCGCTGCTGGAAAAGATCGAAAAAGCGGAGACCTCCCTTCATCTGATCCAGCAAACGCTGACCAACCCGGGCAGTTTAAATCAAATGCTCTGCCATTGATCTGTATCGCTTTTATTAGAAAGGAGCCGCAATGAAAAAAGCAAATTACCTATTTCTGGCGGCGCTTCTGCTTCTTGGCTCCTTCGCGTGGTATCTGCTGCCAACAACCAGCGCTCCCTCTGCCGGAGCGGCGCAAAGCGCCATCATATACTTTTCTCAGGAAGATCGGGCGCAAGAACTGGCTCAGGAACTAAAACGCCAGACCGGCGCAGTCCTTTTGCCTATCACGGCAGCCGCCCCCTATCCTTCCAATATTCAGCTTCTGGAAGAACGCAGCTATGAAGAAATGCAGCGCCAATACCATCCGCCGATTCTTCCTATCGGCACCGATCTTTCTTCATACCGCCGGATCTATCTTGTGTATCCCAACTGGTGGAACGGACTTCCCATGGCGGTTCATACCTTTTTGGATACCTATGATCTGGCCGGCAAAACGATCGCGCCCCTTTGCGTCAGCACGGGCGCCGGCTTGTCCCGTACGGTAGCGGAACTTCATCAGGCAGAACCGGAAGCTGCCATTCTTCCTGCACTGCATATCCATGCCGCTTCCGATTCCGTCAAAGAAGAAATCAACGCCTGGCTCTTTACCCTGCAAAACGCATAAGGCGGAGTATTTATACCCAAACAAAACCCCCGGCGCAATGTGCGCCGGGGGATTGCTGTTCATGATTATTTTTTTCTCTGTTTCATCATCCACAGGGATTTAGTAAAGTTCATGATGTAATCATCCATCAAAGCGGATACGATATAGTTTTCTTCTTCATCAGCCGCTTTTTTGATTTCTTTCACTTCTTTGAGAAGATATTCAAAATCTGCAATCACTGCCGCATATACGTCGTCTACCGAAATGAATTCGGAAGCGGCTTCTTTAACAGAAGCTTCCGCCTGGAATTCTTTCAGCGATGCCAACGGTTTTCCGTCGATCATCAGAATGTGTTCGGCAACTTCGTCGATCGCTTCGTTGATGTGATCGTAGTATTCTTCCAGTTTCGCGTGGACAGTGAAGAAATCTTTCCCTTTCACATACCAGTGGAAGTTCTGCAATTTATGATACTCTACTACTAAGTCTGCTAATAAATGATTTAATCTTTTTTCCATGATTCATACCTCCTAAAAGTAAATTCTTTATCCTAATTTGTAATCATTATTCCTTGCTATGGTTATAGTATACCACATCTTTCGATGTAGTCAAGCTATTTAATATTTATTTTCATTATTTATTTTCTTCGCCCCGCTTTTTCTCGGCTTCGCGCGGCGGCACTCTCTTATTCTTATAAATCAAACTTATGTTTATATTTTATTTCGAATTTATTTTTGTATTGAAAATTGAATATTTTTATACCTCATGATATAATTGCGTTAAACCTATAAACCTTCCTCATCAGAAGAGGAATCTTTTCATCAATCATGTAAAGGGGGCAATCATTATGGACGAAAAAGACTGGGCCATGTTTATGACTATTGTAGAAGAAAAAAGTATCACGCAAGCAGCAGAAAAGCTCTATATTTCCCAGCCGGCTCTTAGCTATCGTCTGAAAAATCTGGAAACTGAAATCGGTGCAAATCTTATTATCCGTACTTCCAACGGAATTCTCCTCACACCGCAGGGGGAAGCGTTCCTTAAATACGTAGAAAATATGCGCAAGCAGTCCAGCCAGATCCGGGATTATATAAAAGGAATGGGCAGCAGCGTGCAGGGCACTCTGCATATCGGCTGTTCCGGGATCTTTGCTCATTATGAGCTGGCGCCGATTCTCAAAGATTTCCTGCAGCAGTATCCTATGGTAGAGGTCAACGTACGCACGGGGCTGAGCCATAAAGTCATGCGCATGCTGGAAAAAGAAGAAATCACCGTCGCCATTCTCCGCGGAAGTTATCCATGGACAGGCAACCGTATCCTGATCCAGGAAGAACCGATATGTTTGGTCAACAAAGAACCTATCACGTTTGAAGAGCTGCCGAAACACCCGCGCATCAGCTATCTGACAGATCAGCCGCTTCTGCGTTCCATCGAAGCCTGGATCAAAGAGAATTTCAAAAATCCGCTTCCGGTCACCATGCAGCTGGACAGCATGGATACGTGCCGCCAATTCGTACTCAACGGATTAGGCTGGTCTATCCTTCCGTACATGGGGCTTAGCGGAGCCGACGACGTCTTTACGCAGCGGATCACCTTCAAAGACGGTACGCCGCTGACAAGAAAAACAGAAATGCTCTATCACAAAGAAGCGATGAATCTTTCCGCAGTAAAAGCTTTCATCTATTTCCTTACCGAACGGTACAAAAACAACTGCAAAATCTAATAAGAATCATTGGCCGCCCGTCTCCTGCGTGAACGGGCGGTTTTTGCA
>OHAY01001506.1_pt1 | contig 21260 bp, 10 predicted proteins | sample 1577191 | NCBI WGS metagenome assembly OHAY01 (sample SAMEA3541504, study PRJEB24748) | human gut metagenome | biome: human gut; feature: human-associated habitat; material: faeces | place: China | collected 2012 | reverse complement strand
GGTGGCACTCATTTTTTGCAAACCGGTTATTTGTTACTTAACAGGAATGCTCCTTCATATAAGACCGAAAGATAATGTTTATATTGATAAATTCCTGTAATTTGCATCGCATTTTCACCGCTAAACAGATCATACAAGGGTCCCCCAATTTCTGCACAATCTAATATCCAACACGCGTCTTCCCATAAAGTATGATTGATATTCCACTGCAATTTTTCATTCGAACATCCACTAATTTTTACATATGGTACATAATATGTTTTATCCTCTGAAGTAGAGAAAGAAAAAACATCTTTCTCTACTTCATAAGAATAGGATGTCAGTTCAGAAGTAACATTTTCAACAGTTCTTGTTTCTGCAATATTTTCTTGATATATAGTTTCACTGTTTGGCACTTCCTCTAAAGCAACTATACTTTCTTCCTCGTTGTTAATATATCTCTCGCCTTCAGCACATGCACTCAAAAATAGCATACCTATCAAATATACATAAACTATTCCAAATATTCTATTTCCCAAATACATCGTATGCTTTCTTATACTTTTCACTCCTGTCCTCCCAGTTCTTAGGCAACGGGTTACTGTGATTACCCACTATTAACCTACCTTCCTTTATCTCATACTCTCCTCCATTTCTTATGATCTCCAAATCATCACTGTTTGCCGTAAAACCATTTACAAAATACTGAGTAATCAAAAAAATTCCTTCCGTATTTCCGTAAGTTGAAGCATAATCATTTAAGCTCCCTACACCTGTTTTTTTCACATTCGTAGTTCCCCAAAACCATGCCGATGCCTCTAAGCTGTAATTAGCCGCAATATAGTGAACTCTGTCAACTTCATCACTTAACATATTATCATATGCGCCTATCTCTTTCAAAAACGTATCTTGCGTATCTTTCCATGATAATTGTATATACCCTGCTCCTCGTTCGTCAAATTTCATTGTGGAACCTGAACTAACTCTTTTAATATATGAACTCCAATTGTCTGCGCTAAGCGTTTCTTTTCCATTTCTCATTCCCTCAATGTTATCTATTCCAAAATTACTTTCATGCGCCATTGTAGCCATAAACATTGTTATACTTGCTTTATTTGTTATACCATACTCATTTAAAGTACGATTAAATTTAACAATATAATCTTCCTTTTTACCATTAAATGCTCGCCAACCAAACTCTTCTAACTGTTCTATTGTCACATGAAAAATCTCACATGCAAAATTTTTATTTTGCTTGTATGCTGTTGCCATAATACGCTGCACATAGGACATATTTTGTTCATAATTATACGCTAATACATAGTCTATAGACGCTTGTGGTAACTGTAACTCATGTAAAGCACTTAAAAATTTTTCTGCAATATATAGACTAATTTTCTTTTGGTATTTTTCCTTTAATGGCATTTTTGAATACTGAATATATAAATCATTCATTTCATTTTCATACACCCAATGTCCGCTCGGATCCGTATAATTCAGATAGCTGCTCACGCAGTAATTATACCGGTTAAGCGTCAGCGGTTCTGTCTGGTTGCCGAGGTAGCTGTCTTCGGTGAGGAAGGTCGCTGTTACCACGCAGTAGTACCTTGCTCTCAGATACTGGCTCTGGATATTCGGATTGTAGGACTCTCCGTTGTAGGTGTATTCGTTCTCATACTGCGGAGCACCGAAGGTGATCTCTCCGGTGACGCTGTAACGGTAGGACTGGTAGACCTGTCCCTCTTCATTGGTGATGCCGGAGACGCTTCCCCTGGCATCGTAGAGGTAGTAGCCGGTGCTGCCATCGAAGCGGTCAAGGGAGATTCGGTCGAATCCATCGTTTATTTCTGCTCCGTAGATATATGAGGTATCCGTCTTGCCATTGATGTTCTGCTCGACCAGTACTTCAGCATGCTCACGGTTGACATCGTTTAAGTACTCGATCAGTTCGTAATTCTTTTCCTTGCCGGTGGTCTTGATCCGGGAGATCAGGTCTGCTTCAACAGCACTTACTTCCTCCTGTACCGGGAAGAGGATGCCGCACTGGTTCTGGCTGTTGTTCTCCTCCGCATTGGTTGCATTGCCGTAGCCTGCATCATCCGTGCCCCCGGACTTGCTGTTCTTCTTATTGTTGCCCTTCCCCTTACCGTTGCCGTTTCCATTGCCGTTATTGCCGGAATTTCCTTTTCCGTTGTTTCCGCTGCCGGAATTGTCCTTGTTGTTCCCGTTGCCGTTGCCGGAATTGCCCTTCCAGTCATCATCGGTATGGAGATTATAGTTCAATAAGAATACCCGGTTGCCGTCACCGTCATAAGCCGCAGCAAGGAGCAGTTCATCCCCGTCATGCACTGCCGCCAGACGATTCTCTACGGAGTATTCATAGGTCTTGTTCACCTTGTCCGTGCCGATCCGCCCGGTCTCACTGATCCGGTTGCCATCTGCATCATAGTTATAGGCAAGGCTGGTGGTCTTTTTGCCATTGTAGAGCTTTTCAGAGATCAGCTGGTTACTCTCATTATACTCATATCTGTGCCACTCCACAACCGTTCCGTTCAGGGTTTTCTCCATATAAGTACGGTTACCCATAAGGTCATACTCGAACGTGTAGACGTAGGTGCCATAATTGTCCTCGGTCTCCGTAGCGGTCAGAAGCTTTCCAGCTGCATCATAGGTAAATGTCCGGTCGGTCTCCACGATCTGGTACGCGAAAGTGGCGTCCTTGTCATGCTTGCCGTTATGGCGGTTGCCATGAGGATAGAGGTCGTCATGTCTGCCGTCCTCATGCCGTCCGTTATGCTTGTCATCGTAGGCATAACCTGCCAGAGATTCGATGGCGGTCTCCCCTGCGATGAATCCCCTGTCGTCATAAGTATAGAGATAGTCACTTACCACCCACTCACAGGTATCGCAGACATTCTTAAGCTCCACGATCTGATTCCTTGCATTGTAAGTGTTATAGGTGCTGATGCCGTTCGGGCGGTGGATCTGGGTCACCCGGTTGATGGCATCATAAGTATAGGTGGTAACTTTTCCCTCCCTGTCGGTCACTTTGATGAGATTGTCGTTCTTGTCATACTCATAGCTTACTTTTGTGCCATCCGCATAGGTAATGGCAGCGAGATGATCCGCTTCGTCATAGGCATAGCCTATGGTGTCACCCTTTGCCTCCTCGTGGGAGAAGCCGTCCTCTCCCGGTGCACGGTAAGTGGTCACGGAAGTGATCCGGCGGAGTCCGTCATAGGTGTACTCCGTGTCCCCTGTGGTATCCTGCATGGCTACCCGCTCTCCCAAAGCATTGTAGGCATAGGTAACCCCTTCTGCACTCTGCTCCCCGGTGCTGTCGCTGTAGCTTTTTTCTACCAGATCATCCAGCTTGTCATAATCATAGCTGATCCGGTTTCCTCCGTTGGAGGTATAGGATGTGATCCGTCCTGCGATATCGTAGGTACATACTTCCTTTCGTCCTGCGGCATCGGTCACGCTGGTCAGATTTCCTTCGCGGTCGTAAGTAAATTCCGTTCCTCTTCCCAGATAATCAGTCACGCCCGTCACGCGGTCCATCACATCGTAGGTATAATATGCCACACTTCCCATAGGGTCGGTGACAGAGGTCAGACGGTTCTTGGCATCATAGGTATATTCGGTGACCCGGCCGTCTGTTGCGGTCTTTTCCAGCACATTGCCATGGGCATCATACAGATAGCTTTCTGTTAATCCCATCTTGTCCCGGTATGCAGTAACGCGGTTCACAGCATCGTAGGTATAGCCGGTGGTCTGCTCCAGAGGATCGGTCGTTAACGTCAGACGGTCATCCTTATCATAGCCGTAGTTATAGACATATCCCTTCGGATCTGTCACAGCAGTCGTATTGTAGTTGCCGTCATACGCATAGGCTGTGGTACGTTCTCCGGGTCTTTTGATGCTTACGATATTTCCGACCTTATCATAGAGAATGTCTGTTACTTTCTCCTCCGGGTCTGTCACAGTGGTCATCCGGTCTACCTTGTCATAGGCATAATTCCAGGAATAGCCCAGTGCATCCGTGACTTCAGACTGGTTGCCACGCTCATCATAGCCGTAGGTGGTCACTCCGCCTTCGGGATCTGTCACGGAAGTCAGCCGGTGCATGATGTCATAGGTATATTCGGTGGTACGGTCCAGATTATCCTGTTTTACGAGAATATCATTGCCGTTGCTGTAGGTAAAGGCAGTCTCATAGCCCAGAGGTGTCGTAATACCCGTAAGCCGTTGTACGGCATCATAGGTATAGAGATAGCTTTCGCCGTCCGGCTGTCTCTTTTTTGTCACCTGACCGTTGGCATCTACAGTATAGAGCGTAACGTTCCCCAGCGCATCGGTGACACTGGTAACTACATCATGTTTGTCATAAGTATATTTCTCCACAGCTCCCATGGGAGAGGTGGTGGTGATCATACGGTACAGCTTGTCATAACCGTAGGTCGTGGTCTGCCCCAGGGCATCGGTAACGCCGGTCAGGTTGCCTGCCGCATCATACGCATAGCTTTCCGTCAGCCCTTCCGGTGTGGTAATGGCAGTCAGACGACTCAGGGCATCATAGGTATAGGCAGTCGTGCCTCCGTTGCCATCCCTGTACGCGGCCAGACGGTTCAGGGCATCGTAGGTGTAGTCCGTGGTCACACCATTGCCGTCCTTTAAGGTAGTCAGATTACTGTTCCTGTCATAGAAAAATTCCGTGGCAGCTCCTTCCGGATCTACTTTCTGTGTCAGCCGGTTCAGGGCATCATAAGTATAGGCATATTCTGCCTTGCCCGGTTCTGTGGTATGGATGAGATTCCCCGCCGCATCGTAGGTATAGGATGTTACTTTTCCTTCTCCGTCCGTGGCGGTAAGCAGTCTGTCGGAAGCATCGTAGGTATAACGGGTGGTCACGCCGTCGATACCGGTCACGGAGACTGCTCTGCCGAAAGCATCATACGTCACAGAGGCTGTTCTGCCCAGTACATCGGTCTGGGAAGTCAGATTGCCTGCCGCATCATAGGTATAGGTCATCTCGTTGCCTGCCGTATCGGAAGCTTTCACGATTCTGCCACAGGCATCCAGGGTAAATGTGGTCACGACACCGTAACGATCGGTAAAGGTTGCCACATTTCCGTTCTTATCATAGGTATAGCGGTCTGTCTCCCCATCAGGATAGGTCTCCTTTAAGAGATTCCCCTCTGCATCCACGGTATAGGCATGGGCATTCCCCAGGGGATCCTTCGTAAGCGTAAGGTTGCTGTCCGCATCGTAGGTGTAGCCGGTCTCACCCTTCAGGGCATTCGTTACCGTTTGCAGGCGGCTGATCCGGTCATAGCTGTAGGTCGTCACATTTCCCAGCGCATCGGTCTGTGCTGTCAGCTGGCCGATGGCATCATAGGTATTTTTCAGGGTATCTCCCTCCGGTGCCGTCACCGTGAGGACCCTGCCCTCTTTGTCATAGGTGTATGCCGTAGTACCGCCGCAGGCATCGGTCACAGTCGTCAGTCTCGCCAGTGCATCATAAGCATAAGCGGTGGTATTTCCCCGTCCATCCGTCACAGCGGTCAGGCTGCCGCAGGCGTCATAGGTATAATGGACAGTGTTCCCCAGCGGATCCGTACTCTCTGTCAGAAGATTTCTTGCATCATAAGTGTAGATATACTCTCTTGCCAGGTCCTCTGCGCCGGTCTGGCGGATCTTCGTGACATTGCCGTTGCCATCGTAGGTGTATGTGGTTACGGCTCCCAGCGCATCGACCGTCTCCGTGAGTCTGGACAGATGATCGTAACGACAAGTCTCCGTGGCACCATCCGCATAGGTGATTTTCGTGATCCTTCCGTTTACGTCACTTTCATAGGAAGTCACGTTACCCTCTCTGTCAGCAGCCGAAACCATACTCTGCTTCACCGGGTCATAGGTATAACTCTCTGCATTGCCCAGACGGTCCGTGACGGTAAGGATCCGGTCTGCTCCGTCGTAAGTATTCTTCTGTACCGCACCCTTTGCATCCGCAGTCTCCGTTACCCGGTTCATGGCATCGTAGGTATACTGTATGGTCTGCTGCTCCGCATCGGTCTGTGTAAGGCGGTTCCCGTTACCGTCATAGGTATAAGTCAGGGTATTGCCCAGCGGATCCGTACCGGACAGCATCCGGTTCATGGCATCATAAGTAAAGGTGCTGGTCTGCCCCTCTTTGTCGGTAATGGCTGTCACTGCGCCTGCCGGATCATAGGTATAGACGGTCACTGCACCGGCGGCATCCGTCTCCTTTATTACCCTGCCCAAGGCATCGTAGGTATTGGCGGTGATCCCTCCGGTGGGATCCGTGACTGTTAACAGCCGGTTCATGGCATCATAGGTATAGTTCCATGTATTACCGGCACCGTCCGTCATGGATGTGACGCAGGCACCGTCATAGGTATAGGATGTGGTGTTGCCGTTCGCATCCTTTACCGCCACAAGTCGGTTTTTCTCATCGTAAGTGTAAGAGGTCTGTCCTCCCTCCGCATCGGTCACAGAAGTCAGGCGGTTCTGTCCGTCATAGGTATAGCCGGTCTTTCCTCCGTCATAGTCCGTAGACTGCGTCATTTTGCCTGCGGTATTGTACGCATAGGTCCTGGTGGCGCCATCCTGCCTTTTTTCCTGTGTTACCCTGCCTTTCCCGTCATAGGTATAAGTCGTCTCCACGCCGGTGCGGTCCAGACGGCCTGCCAGATACCCGGCGGTATTATAGCTTCTCTCTTCGAATGTGCCGTCCGGATATGCGATCTTCGTGGTACGGTAATTTTCATCATAGGTGTATACCGTTACATTGCCTTCCGCATCCGTGGCAGTGGTCTGTCCTCCTCCGGCCATCTGTTCATAAGCCAGCGTGACCACGCCGCCTTCCGCATCCGTCTGCTGTATCACACGGCCTTCCCCGTCGTACTCATTGGCTACGACTCTGTGTCCGTTTTCATCGTACCATGCGGTCATGCGGTGGCTGTCATCGTAAACATAACGAACGACACCGCCTGCGGGATTCGTCACCTGCGCCAGATTACCGGCTTCATCATAGGTATAGGTCACACCGTGGCCGTCTGGCAGAGTAATGCTGCTTAAGCGGTTCTTTTCATCCAGCGCGATCCGGAATTCCTTTCCGGAGGGTGTGGTAATGCTTTTCAGGTACAGATCCACATCATAAGCCAGTTCTGTCCGGTTACCGCAGCTGTCTTCCACCGCACGGAGCAGACCGAAGCTGTCGAATTCATGACGGCTTCCGTCATCCAGGATCTCTACCACATATCCGTTCTCTGTCTCTGAAAGTTCATAATCGCATCCGGCCGGTGCGAGGTATCCCTCTCCCGCCGGGGTAAACGTGATGATGCCGCCATTATTTCTAAGCCACAGGACCGATCCGTCGGCCAGTTCTCCCATACGTTCATCATAAGCAAAGGTCCAGCCGAAGCCCAGACTCCCTTCATACGCCGCACCCTTTGCATTGTACTGTCTGGTCAGGGCAAAATCACCGCCGATGTCCGCAATCGTGGCATCGGCCTGTTCCATGTAGAAATTACCGGTATTCAGGTTCACCGGCTCATAGCCGAACTCACAGTTCTCCGCTCTGCCTAACAGCAGTCCGTCGATGATAGCCTTATAATATTCACTTAACACGCCGGAACTGTAAGCTGTGGTATTCTTCGGTTCCCTGATGAAAATACGGTTGCCCTGTCTGGTCAGGCAGTCCTGCATCCGCATGTCGGCAAGGATCGTATTCAGTTCCACACCGTAATGCTGTGCGATCCTGGGCATCAGGTCGAAAGCGCCTTCCTCGTAGATCAGGAAGCGGTCGGATTCTACGGTCTTACCTCTTTTGCCCCCAAAGGAAGCAGTCGCCGTCACATAGTAGACCTGTCCGGGCTGTAATCCGGAAAACACCTCACTCTGCCAGTTGGAAAGTCTCCGCTTATAGGCGATCGCCTCCGGATATTCCCCTGCATAAGCATCGGAGTCCGGATAGAGAAGCTTTGTCTGCGCTTCCGTCTCTCCGGTGCTGACGTTGACCAGTTCGTAGGTCACGGTACTGCCGGGCTTGGCCAGTCCATGGGCTGCCACTCCCAGTGTATCACAGGATTTGTCCCCATTTCTTCTTACGACCGGGTAAACATCCACTGTAGTATCATCCAGCGTAAGCTTCGCCAGATCCGTCAGATCTCCTGTCCATGAGACGATCAGCTTCGGCGCATAGGATGCGGAGGAATTGTTGTAGAATACCTCACACTGCATGGAGGCACCGGCATCGCCCGCTGTCTCGTTGGGTGCTTCCACCAGTGCTTTCATGACCAGTCCGTGATTCTCTGCGGTTCCGTTGATCCATGCACTGACTTCTTCCGTTACATCGAAGGATAATGCCTCTCCGCGGGTAGTGGAAGCCGTTCTGCTATCCAGAAAATAATGGTTGTAATTTAACTGATTGTTCCATGTAAGGCTTCCCACCTGCCAGGGCTCTTCCACTCCGAAAAGTCCGAATTCAGAACTGCCCTTGCTCCAGCGGGTCTTCTGGGTCACCTGAAATGCCGCACTGACGATCTCCGGCTCCTCCGCCAGCGCTGAGAAATCATAATCAATGGCAAAATAAGATCTGCAATTTAAATGTTTGCTGTGGAAGCCTGCCAGATTTCCGGAGGTGATACCGTCATCATAGCCCACATAAGGATATGCATTATCTCCGATCACGGAATTCGGGCTGCCCTGCTCAGCGCAGGCCACATGGATCGCACTTTTACCTACCTGAATAGCGGTAGGATCGATCCGTACCGGATAGACGCGGTCATCTGCATCCAGCCAGTCACTGTCCGCGGAAACGGTAACCGCATAGGTGGATTCTTCACCGCTTTCCTCCAGCTGAAGTTCCACGCCGAAAGAGATCTCTCCAGCCGCGTCCTCCATCTCCGGAGCCTCCAGAACGAATACTGCGTCCTGTTCGGGATCTGTTCCCTCTTCATAGAGGTACAGCGTGTTGCCGCTCAGGGCGGCTTTCAGTCCATAGGTGTTCAACAGATAACGGAAGCTGTGGGCAGTGTCTCTCTGCAACAGGATGATGTCCTCTTTCACACTGTTTCCGAATATCGTGTACTGATAATCCACATCCGGCAGTACATTGTTGTAACGAATAGCATTGTCCTTTACGATACCGTCAGTGAAATCTCCCCAGGCAGGAGTCAGTGTCAGCAGATGGTCGTCACTTGCAATGGTCAGTAGCTCTGTACCTTCCTCCGCTCCGACTGTAAGCATCGCCTGATAGCTTCCGGCACTGTTCACGTAGCTTTTTGCATCTCCATACAGGGAATAGGTGGAGACCTCACTCTCTACCAGAGTATTGTCTGCCTGCTGCAGATTGCCGTCCTCATCAAGATAGCTGTTACCATCGTAGCCGATCACTGTCACATACCGGTCACCGTCTACATGGTAGGTTCGGCTGTACGCATCATAAGCTGCCAGCGTACCATAATTTTCCGGTTCCGGATCCTGATAATAGTTCTCCGGCTGTCTGGGCGGAACGTTCCCGGATACGCTAGCCGGTGTCGGCACAGGCTGCGGAGTCGGTGTCTGCTCTGGCGTCTGTTCCGGTTCCATGGTCTGTTCCGGCTCCGCCGACTGTTCCGGTCCTGCCGATTGTTCTGGTTCTGCCGATTGTTCTGGTTCTGCCGATTGTTCCGGTTCCGATGTCCGTTCCGGGTCACCGCCGGATACGGACACTGCTGCTTCCAGCCGTGTCTCTCCGCTCTCCGCCGCCATGGTATACTGCAATGAGCTGTCTCCAAAAAGCAGTACCAAAACAAGCAGAAAGCTCAGCCTTCTGTTCCACTTCTTTCCTTTTACACTATACATTTGTCCTCCCTCATTTGTGCTTCTGCACCGCAATTAAAGTTTGTTCCGGTTGCTTCTTTAACACGTTGTTCCTATACCGTGATAAAGTATTTTGAAATATTTTATGATATTGATTATTAGTTGTCAATAAAAATGTGTGGTTTTTCGATAAATCGAAGCGTATATTTCAATTTATCGAAATATAAAAAACGTTCAGCATTTTTTGACTGAACGTTTTTTCCCCAAAATATTATCATTATCAGCGCGTGTAAACACCTAAATCCTTTAAAATATCATGTCTGAACTTGGCCAACGGCTTCTTCCCATATTCTTCATACGGTACCTGTTTTCCAAATACCATATCGCGGATATCTGTAGATGCCAGATTCGCCTTGCCCGCAGCCGCTCTCTTCCCATTAATCAAGTCACAGATTTCATCGATCTGGGTTTCCGGGTACATTTCCTTTAATTCTACCAGTTCTTTCAAGTCATCGCTATGAAAATCATACGCTTCCTGCAAGTGAAGCACCTTAATATTTTGCTCCAATTGTGAATTTTTAGCTTTTATCTTTACTGAAGGCTGTTCTCCCGGCAAAATTCCTGTTGGGGTAAAAGTAAAGCTGTTATCATCCATTGTCGAATCAAAGGGAGAGATTTCCAATTCTTTTGTCAATTTTGTTAAATTGCAGACGCTGCAACAAGGAACTAAATTATATAAACATAATGCAAAAATCGGATATTCGCTTCGGCTAATAAAATGATCCATCTGCGCTCCGGATACGTTTTCGCCTCTGGCTGTTATATAATTTCTGTTGCAATACGGGCAAGTCTTGATCTTACTGTTTTTCACTAAATAGACATTTAATTTTTGATCCGCTAATCCTGGCATCCTTATTATCTTACCCCGAACCTTATTATAAGCCTCATAGTAAATCTGATAAAGACGTTTGAACTTTCCATTTTTCTTAAATGTTTCCTCATGCATTTCATCTTTGGATAATTGTAGATAGGCCTTTTTAATCTCTGAATAATCTGCAAGAATCCATTTACGAAATATCTCATCTGATTCTTGTTCTGCCAAATTGCGCCATGCTGCTCCCATATACTTTTTCACGCGGTTCACGATTTTTTTCCTATACGCATCATCTACTACAGCCTTCACAGCATCGAAATAGACATCCTCAACTTTTTTATCATATTTTTCAATTTTTATCATACGTTTTCCCTTCCAGATCCCGCAATTCTTCTTCGATTTCCTGTTGCCTCTTCTTCAGGTAGCTGATTCTGTTTTCTGTTTTCTTCATGTCTTCTTCTATCAATCCAAGAAGATGGCTGCGGTAAATATCTTCCCCAATTGCCATGGCGAAATCAGAGATTCGCTGGTACACGTTCTCAACTGTTATGTCTGGCTTTAATATTTGCGACATGTTGTCAGCCAGATCTTTCCTGCTTTGGTATTTTTTATTTTCCTGATCCTCCTTGTTTTCTTGGTGCTCCTTCGATTCCAGTGCTTCAAATACTTGTACAATCTTCTCCCTTGCAAATTCACCCATGGTATATTTCAGAAAAAAGTCCTTCTTTAACAGTGTATGGATATTTTGTCCGAAGGTTTGTTCGTGGGATTCCTCACTTTCCCCTTCCTCCGACAGGAAAATAATATTATCTTCAAAAATATCGGAGAGAATAAATGGAGAGTTTGTGGCAATGATAATTTGCAGATTACAGGGAACCGCTTCCTCTATAATTTTGCACAGATCCGAGATATACAGTCTCTGCCATTCCGGATGGTAATACAGATCTCCCTCATCTATAAACAGAATGGCGGAATCATTTTCAACGATGGTTTCATTCTCATACGCCCTTCCACTGTCTCCAAGACTTTTTATCAACTCCTTATTGTTGGCATAACCTTTCACACTCCAGTATAGTTTTGCAAAAAAATCAAACCTTGCATATTGCCCGGACGAGAAATACTGTAAGGTATTTGTTGTATGAAAAAAGTCCATATGAATATCAGTCTTCTCTCCCCTTACAAAATTCCGGATAATATCATCCTTTTCTTTATCTCCAATAGTCAGATCATCCACCGAGAATGTTTCCCAAAGTAGTTTTTTCAGATTTTCTTCTTTCTTCTCAAAATGATCTCTTAAATACAATAGTTGAAACAATAAGTCTCTGTTAAAATATCTGGTTTTGACCTCTTTCTTTTGTTTCTGTCCGTCCTGTCCCTGTCTGATTTGCTCAATCCGTTCCGCAAAAGCCCGCTGTTCTGAGTAATTTTGTGTTTCTCCCAGGTCATTATTTTTCTCTCCCTGAAATGCAAATGCTTCATTCATATCAATTTTATTGGAAAAATAAAATATTTTACTCAACTGCCGTCTCACGGAGCCTGCTGTGCCGGAACCATACTCCATTATTTCTTCTGGACTCTTTTTAATCGTCATATTAGAGATATAATACTTCTTTTTATTCATCTCAAAAATCACCAGAAACTCTGTCCCTCGCAAGGAGGGCCTATATTTTTCCACGATTTTGGAAACAGTTGTTTCCTCTTCTCCCAGTCTATACATAATTGTGTCAAAATCATTTCCTAAAAAATTCACAAGACTTGTCTTTCCCGTTCCGTTCTTTCCTACAATAGCATATATGGAACTTATTTTAGGTGAATATGTCAGTGGAATCTCCTTTTTCTTCTTATCATCATACTTGATCTCTCCATCAGAATAGTCATAACATTTATCAAAGTAAAATTTTTGCTGTGTCATCCCATGGTATTGATTCAGATAGACCAGTTTATAAGAAATGTATTTATTTATTCGGCTGTTTATAAACGCTTTTTTCATATCCAAAAAAACAGTCTTGCCATAACTGTTTAATACATTATCCATATCTGATTTTAAGTCCAGTTTGTATGTCTCATCGGAATATTCAACCATGATCTTCGTCTTTTGTTCCAATGAAACTTTAAATAATATGCTTTCCCTACTTTTTTCCCTGAAAACACGTTCGGATCTTACTTTATCCATATAGGTTTCAAAGAGGCTCTTTCTCTCATCCGGAACTGTTAAACACTCCATAGTAATAGGCATTTCCTCCATACCATAAAAGTTAATAGCCGGTTGGCCGTGATTACTACGATCTTCGCTATAGATATCTTTCAGCATCCCCATAATGATTACGCTGTCCAGATAAAGAAATTGTTTCTGCAATCTTTCTGCCTCATTATTCTGGAAGAAGCCCTTAATAATCGTATAGACCTGTTTGCGGTGGATGGAATTCATATCTACTTCATTGCATGTATATTTCTCCAATATTCTTTGGATGATATTCCTCGGCAGATAATGTATATTTTTTTCTATCATTTCAAGACCGTTATATGCATACCCAAAATCATTTTGATCTCCGGCGTTTTTAATATGACCAATCAGTGCATCAGCAATATACTGCCGTTCGTCCGAATCAAGACGCATTTCGGTTTTGTAATATCTGCAAAGCAATTTAATAGCTGTTTCATTATCATTAAATCTGCCGTAAAAATAATAATAAAGTTCTGTCATAGACAAATACGCTGTTCTATACATTGCCCGAGGTATCGTTTTCAGAGTATCAACGTCCTGTTCTTTGTCAATAACTGCAAAAAGCGCATAGCAAAAATGTTTGTGTTCCAGTAATTTTTCCCACTTTTCTTCAATTACAGTTTGCGGAGAAATACATTCCATGCAAATACAGCAAAAAGTCATGAACTCACTTTCTGTTAATTCATTTATATAATTTTTTTCACGCTCATTCGCAATCCTTTTCTCCATTTCGTCTGCGATAAGGCATAACTGATTCTCTATATCCTCCCGAAGAATCTCCTGCCGAAGGAACATCCTCTGATCCAGTTTATTTTCTTCACAATAATATTTTATTTCATCAAACAGCCTTTTTTTATTCCGTATTAAATCCATCTTCTTCCCCTTTCGCACGCTTTTATCGTTTGCCGATTCCTTTCCTTCTATTGTACCTGTATCCCCGATCCCCCGCAACTGTTCCTCGCCAAAATGCCCCAAATTCTTCCAAGATAATTAACAAAAAATCCACGAAAAAAGCAGAGACGATATTAAAATCATCTCTGCTTCCAGCGTAAACATGGTACTACTCCTTTGTATTTTGAGCAAAAAATATGGGAAGCCTAAGCTTCCCACTCGTTAATGTTCATCTCTTTACGGATTGATTACCGAAGGTTAATGGAGACCTAAATACCCTTTTCTCTTTATCAGTTTTTCAGCCTCTTCACTGTTTTCCATCATTCCGGTTTCGATACATATCTTTCGGTCTGTCTGGATCAGAATTCTATACGCCCCTCTTCCAGCCGCCTTATAACGCACCGATCTCACGTCTTCCCATGAGTATTTTTTCTCTTTTCCCCAAATGGAACGGTAAGTAATATCATCCCGCGTCATAGTAATTCTTTTGTTGCGCCAAAACAGAAGGAAATAGCTCCCTTCCATTCCACATAATATGAAAAAGATAATGCCTGCGCCTTTCACTTCCTTTGAAGTGCTTGAAATCAATATTAAAAAAACTCCCACTCCGATGAACCAGAAAAACACTCCAAGTAGCAATGGTGTCAATGTTCTTCCGGAACACACAGCTTCTTTTTCATCCTTCACTTCTGTAATCCTCCGGTAAGATCTTTGGGTGTACACCAAAAACGGATGCCCCCATTCCTACAGGGAAGCATCCATTTCTTCCATTTTATTTTTACAGCAGTCTGTCCAGTGTCTCTCTGATGGCCTTGATGAAATCCAGGCTGTTGAGGATCACAGGATGCTCACAAGTGGAGATCAGGGACAGGCTCTTGGTCATCTTGCCGTCCTCGATGGTCTTGATGCATGCCTGCTCCAGCTTGTCTGCGAAGTTACACAGTTCGGGGATCTGATCCAGCTCGCCGCGCTTTCTGAGAGCTCCGGTCCATGCGTAGATGGTAGCAATGGAGTTGGTGGAGGTCTCTTCGCCCTTTAAGTGCTTGTAGTAATGACGCTGTACAGTTCCATGAGCAGCCTCGTACTCATAAACGCCGCTGGGAGATACCAGTACAGAGGTCATCATGGACAGATCGCCGTAAGCGGTAGCTACCATATCGGACATTACATCACCATCATAGTTCTTGCAGGCCCAGATGAATCCGCCCTCAGAACGGATGACACGGGCTACGGCATCATCGATCAGGGTATAGAAATATGTAATGCCCAGTTCCTCGAATTTTGCCTTGTACTCGTTATCATAGATCTCCTGGAAAATATCCTTGAAGGTATGATCGTATTTTTTGGAAATGGTGTCCTTGGTGGAGAACCACAGATCCTGCTTCGTATCTACGGCATAGCTAAAGCATGCTCTTGCAAAGCTCTCGATAGACTTATTCGTATTGTGGATACCCTGAATGATACCTGCTCCATCAAAATTATGGATCAGTTCACGGGTCTCGGTGCCGTCTGCTGCGGTGAATACCAGCTCTGCCTTACCGGGGCCGGGTACCTTGATCTCAGTATTTTTATACACATCGCCGTAAGCATGACGGGCAATGGTGATGGGCTTGGTCCAGTTCTTGACATAAGGAACGATACCATTTACCAGAATCGGTGCACGGAATACAGTACCGTCTAAGATCGCACGGATGGTTCCGTTGGGACTCTTCCACATTTCCTTCAGATTATACTCTGTCATTCTGGCAGCGTTGGGGGTAATGGTCGCACATTTTACAGCAACGCCGTACTTCAATGTGGCATTGGCAGAATCCACGGTTACCTGATCATCGGTCTCATTACGATGCTCCAGTCCAAGATCATAGTACTCTGTCTTCAGATCGATGTAAGGCAGTAACAGTTCATCCTTGATCATCTGCCAGAGGATTCTGGTCATTTCGTCTCCGTCCATCTCTACGAGAGGGGTTGTCATTTTGATCTTTTCCATAATGATTTCCTTTCCGGTATTTATTCTTTTACTTTGCAATAGCTATCCAGAACCACATTGGCAAAATCGCTTCTGCAAGGCTTCACCGAATAACATGCCTGCATGTTATTTGCTCATGTGGTTACTTCGCCCATTGGCTCTGAATAATTACATTCTACAGTAATTTTCACAGACAAGCAACCTATTCCTGCGGCTTATCCTGCTGTGCATAGGCCTCGTTCAGACCGTTTTTCACCATGTTGTCATAGGCGTTGATCATGTGCTGGTGTGCCAGCTGCTCTGCCAGATCGGCATTGCCTGCCTTGATGGCCTCCATGATCTGCTCATGCTCTTCATTGGATTTGGGACCGCGGTTGGCACTGGCCAATGTTTTCTTGCGGACACGCAGGACATACTGATGGAAGTCCTTCAGCTGATGCTCCAGCATCTTGCTGTCACATGCCTCATACAGAATATCATGGAAACGATTATCTAACTCCGCCAGCTGCTCCAGATGCCCCTTCTGGGCATGGAACTTGGACAGATAGACATTCTCTTCCATCTCTTCCATCTGCTCCTTGGTGATATGTTCCGTAGCCCAACGGGCGCACAGACCTTCCAGCAGGGAACGGATCATGTAAATATCCTTCACATCCTTCTGAGTAATGCCGGTAACATAGGCTCCCTTGTTCGGGATGATCTGAATCAGTCCCTCCAGCTCCAGCTGCCGGAACGCCTCTCTGACGGGGGTTCTGCTGACTCCCATTTCCTCACCAATGGCCACTTCTTTCAATTCTTCATGTTCCTGATATTTTCCGCTTAAGATGTCCTCTCTCAGCTTGTGAAATACCCGTCCCCGCAGGGAGAACTTATCCGTTACTTCCTGCTTTACATCATACTTACTCACTATAATCCTCATTTCCGGGCAGCAAAAAATGCCGCCATATTTTCTTACTCACCGATCTTCAGGTTCTTCTCCAGGCAGATACGGTTGACGCAGGCCACAATCTCTTCATCCGTAAGCACGGTGACACGTCCACCGGCGTACTCCTCGTCTACCCACTTTTTGATCTCCGCTACCAGTTCGGAAGTCTTCTGTACCTGCTTGTCTCCCTTTAACTTATAATAGGTGTTCAGCCAGTGTGCGATACCTGCCAGACCGGAGGTGTTGGAAATAGCGCACAATACCGGACGATTCAAGAATTTCTCGGTATCGAAAATGTTGTAGATCTCTTCGTTCTTAAGCAGACCGTCCGCATGGATACCGGCTCTGGTCACGTTGAAATTCTTGCCGACAAACGGGGTTCTGGGCGGGATCTGATAGCCGATCTCCTTCTCATAGTACTCTGCCAGCTCCGTGATGACACGGGTATTCATACCGTTCAGATCACCCTTCAACTGTGCATATTCGAATACCATTGCCTCCAGCGGTGTATTACCGGTACGCTCACCGATACCAAACAGTGAGGTATTTACACCGGAACAGCCGTACAACCATGCTGTGGTGGAATTGGACACCGCCTTGTAAAAGTCATTGTGACCATGCCATTCGATCAGCTCATGCGGCACACCTGCGTGGGTATGGATTGCGTAAATGATACCCTGTACACTACGGGGAATAACGGCACCGGGATAGTTGACACCGTATCCCATGGTATCGCAGGCCCGAACCTTGATGGGGATCTGATACTCCTTCATCAGTTTCATCAGTTCCAGGCAGAACGGAACCACATAACCGTAGATATCCGCTCTGGTGATATCCTCCAGATGACATCTGGGGCTGATACCCTCCTCCAGGCAGTCACGGATAACGCTTAAATAGTGATCCATGGCCTGTCTTCTGGTCATTTTTAATTTCAGGAAAATATGATAATCGGAACAGCTGACCAGAATGCCAGTCTCCTTCATTCCGATCTCTTTTACCAGCTTAAAGTCCTCCTTGCTGGCACGGATCCAGCTGGTAACTTCGGGGAACTTGTATCCCCTTTCCATACATTTATAAACAGCGTCTCTGTCCTTCTTGCTGTACAGGAAAAATTCACTGGCACGGATCATTCCGTTGGGGCCACCCAGTTCATGCAGATAGTCATAGATCTTTACGATCTGCTCTGTGGTATAAGGTGCTCTGGACTGCTGTCCGTCTCTGAAGGTAGTATCTGTGATCCAGATATCCTTTGGCATGTTATGAGGCACGATACGATCATTAAAAGGTATTTTTGGGATTTCGGAATAAGGGAACATGTTACGGAACACGTTCGGCTTCTCCACATCATCCAGTATGTACATATGCTCTTCAATCTCCAAAAGGTTGTTCTTCGGATTCATGGAGACCGGACGATTCTGAAATGCATCACTTTCTCTCATTGGTATACCTCTCTTCCCTGACATTCGATATCTGCAAGATTTTATAATTTTTACTCTGCGCAGTAAAAATACATTTTGTAGTTCTCGTATCATTGTATACAATCATACCATTTGTGTCAATATCTTTGGTATTTATTTTATTGACTTATTTTAATCATATTTTTTATTTTTCCCAGTGATTTTATCCTTTTACTTGTTTTCTAATAATCTCCGTACATTAAGCATGCCGAAGCCCTGCTTGTTCCACGGCTCTCCCAGATCAGTAGCTGTAAGGGACAGCAGACGGACAAATTCTTCATTGGTAATTTGCGGATATTTTTCCATAACAAGGGCTGCCGCCCCGGATACAATGGGTGTTGCCATGGATGTGCCGCTTTTTGCTACATAGGGTCTGTAGATTCTGCCGTTCCGGTTCTGCCAGAAAGCATTACAGGACAGAATCCTTGTCCCCGGAGCCACAATATCCGGTTTACGGGTCACATCATATCTTCTGCCCCTGCCGGAGTATGTCTCACACCTTCCGGGATCATTTTTACAATATCTTCCGTCATGACAACCCACCGTCAGAACCTTTCTGCTACTGGCCATCTCCGAAATACTACCGTCCTCCGGACCGGTATTGCCTGCAGCACAGACCACGAGAATATTATGGTCCCACAACAATTCCAGAGATTTTCGCAGCATCTGCTCCTTGTAACGTTCCTTCAGGTCTCCGATCCCCACAGAGATATTCAGGACACGGATTCCATACCTGTTTTTCACCCGCAGTACCCATTCCAGAGCTTCCTGCATGGAATCACAGGAGCCCTCCCCCTGTCTGTCCAGCACTTTTCCCACCACAAGCTTTGCCTCCGGTGCCATTCCGCGAAATCTTCCTCCGGACAGTTCTCCGCTTCCGCATACAATCCCGCAGACATGTGTCCCGTGTCCATTATCGTCATACGGAAAGGAACGGCCTTCTACAAAGTCGGAAAAGGCAAGCAGCCGTCCCACCAGATCCGGATGATAAGCAATTCCGGTATCCAGCACAGCAACAGTCACAGATTTCACACGTCCTGCCCCACTATGCAATTGTTCCGGCACCTGTACCTGTTCCCTTACCCGCTGCATCTTGTTCCTTCCCCGTAAAATAAGACAAAACCGGCATAAGACTTATTCTATCTTATGCCGGTTTCTTATCCTGGTGTCGGTAAAATCTGACCCTTATTCATTTATAATTTCGATTCCCTCCGGGAATGCGCTGTCACCGATATTGGTGACACTTGCAGGCAGATGCACCTTTTTCAGTTCCGTATGGCTGCGGAACACTTCATCAGCGATCACACGAACACCATCCGGTATGGTCACTTCGGGAAGATCCCCCTTGTAAGCCACCAGAATGTCCCCGCTGATCAGGTAATCATCCATGCTGTTTTCTTCAAAATCATCCATCCATCCGGTATGCGTAAATGCCTTGGCTTCCACCCGGGTCACCGTATCCGGCAATATCACACTACTCAGATCATCACAGTGATAAAATGCTGCATAATCAATAGTGGTCACACCTTCCGGTAAAGTAATCGACTGTACAGAACTTCTGGAAAAAGCAAAACGTCCGATTTCGGTCGTTCCCTCCGGTATGCTCACTGCTCCTACCGACTGGTTCCTGTAATATTTCCATTCCGGAATTTTTCCGTCTTCTGTTTCCGCTGTGATATCCTGCGGTTCACCGTCAGTCTCCTGTCCTGCTACCGGTTCCGTATAGCCCTGTTGCACAGTTTCTTCCTCAGGCAGCATCATAACCATCGCATGATTTCCTACGACAAAGGTACTGCCGAGCACATTTCCGGGCACCGGTGTCGGTGCAGGGGTCGGCGTTTCAGTGGGGGCAGGCTCTGTTGTTGCCTGTACATCCGAAGTTCCGCCTGTCGCTGATGGCGCTGCCGTTACGAGAGGGCTCTGACTTTTCTGCTCTGCCAGCTTCTGTGCAAACTTTTCAGCCACGCTGCCTTCGTCCGCATGAATCGTTACGTTATCACAATTTAAGAATGCATCGTCTGCGATGCTTGTCACCGTGTCCGGAATATAAATATCCGTAAGGTTCGTACATCCGGCAAATGCCTGTGCATCAATACTCTGTATATTTTCCGGAATTGTGATCTGCTTGATCTGCTCCTCCACAACCTCTTTCTTCGGCTGTGGTTTTACCATTTTCGGCTGAGCGTTATTGTTTTTGCCCTTTTTGCCTTTCTGCAGTCTGTCTTCGTTCTCTTCATTTCTGTTATATTCTTTCTTCTTGTGCGCATCTTTTGGTTTGTTGCGGCTTGGTTTCTGTTCTGCGATTGCAGGTGCCGGAATAGACGGGCTAGATTTTCTTCTGTCGTCACGGCGTCCGCCATCACGCATCTCTCTTCCGTCTCTGTTATCACGGTTATCTCGATTATCTCTTCTGTCTCCGCGGTTCTGGAATCCGCCATCTCTTCTTCCATCACCCGGGCGTCCCTGTCTCTGATCCTGACCGTTTCTTGGTCCGTTTGGATTTCTGCGCTGTCTGTTATCACGGTTTTCTCCCTGCGGACGATCCTGTCTGTTTCCGTTCTGTGGACGTCCCTGGCCATTTCCATTACCCTGCGGGCGATCCTGTCTGTTTCCGTTCTGCGGACGTCCCTGGCCATTTCCCTGAGGGCGTCCCTGGCTGTTACCATTCTGTGGACGTTCCTGTCTGTTTCCATTGCCCTGTGAGCGTCCCTGTCCATTTCCATTGCCTTGCGGGCGCTGTCCGTTTCGACTGCCCTGCGGGCGTCCCTGACCATTACGGCCTCTTCCGCCGCCCTGTGAGTTCTGCGGTCTGAAAACCTGAACGATATTTTTCTTCTTCGGGGTATCTTCAGAAGATTTTTCACTTTTTACTGCATCAATCTGTTCATCTGAAAGTGTACTCATATGACTTGCCACCTCAATTCCTTTATCTTTTAATATAGAGAGTATTTCTTTGTTTGTCTTATTCATCTGTTCTGCCAGTTCATATACTCTTAATTTTGCCATAAATCTACCTCCTGTATACAGTTCCTATTATTCTTCTTCCATATCCAGATGTTTTCTGATTCCTTTTGCAAACCCTGCATCTGTTACTGCACGCGAAGCGCGGAACTCTT
>OHAY01001502.1_pt1 | contig 21321 bp, 20 predicted proteins | sample 1577191 | NCBI WGS metagenome assembly OHAY01 (sample SAMEA3541504, study PRJEB24748) | human gut metagenome | biome: human gut; feature: human-associated habitat; material: faeces | place: China | collected 2012 | reverse complement strand
CATCGGGTAATGATTAGGAAACCGTTCTTTTGCTTTAATCTGCTTTAAGACGGTTCTCAACTGTCTGCCCAACTTCTGCGTTTTTCCTCTAACTCCCTAATTATCAAATCCTGTTGCGTTAATCTGCTGCAATTCGGCGGATATTCCAGAGATTTTCTGTAAGTTTGTCCCTCAACATAAAAACTTACATTATGAAACGATTTTTTCTTGCATATATCTGCCTGTTGCTTTGTATTTCAGGTAATTTGTCGGCTCAAAGCTTGGAAAAAAATATTGAACAACGCTTGACGGACTATTTCATTAATTACCAGACGAGTTATGCAAATATCGGTACATGCAAACTCGACCATTTCACAGTCGATCATGAGCACAAGACTTTACAAGTATATGCCAATGATAATTTTGGTTACCAGCCTTTTACAGAAGAAAACACACAGGCTATTTACCGCTCTCTGAAACAGTTATTGCCTGGCCCCGTAAATTACTATCGGATAACTCTGTATGCTGACGGTCAGCCTATAGAAAATCTGATACCTAACTTTCTGCGCAAGAAGGGAAAGGACAAGGAACGTCTGTATGGAAAAATAGAATATAAAGGTGATGCATGGACGCAGAATATCTCGAAACCGTTCAAAATCAATCAGGGATTACAGGACCGGCATATTGCCGTATGGCAAAGTCACGGAAAATTTTATAAGAACGACCGTAACGAATGGCGCTGGCAGCGTCCGCGCTTGTTCGGTACTACCGAAGATTTGTATACTCAGTCTATCGTAGTACCTTATCTTATTCCGATGCTCGAAAACGCCGGAGCAGTTGTTTTTACACCACGTGAGCGCGACTGGCAAAAGAATGAGGTGATAGTGGACAATAATACATGTACTCCCGGCAGCTGGTACTTCGAAAAGAATTACAAAAAAAACGTATGGAAGATCACCTCGCAACCGGGGTTTGCCCAGAAATATCTCCGATATCCTGACAACTATAATCCGTTCCGCGACGGCACGGCACGCTTTATCTCTACCGATCAAGAATCAGTGAAAGCTTATGCCGGCGGTATTCCCAATATTCCTGAAACAGGAAAATATGCTGTATATGTAAGTTATCAAACTTTGCCTCAGAGTGTTTCGGATGCCAAATATCTGGTACTCCATAAAGGAGGCGTCACCGAATTTAAAGTCAACCAGCAAATGGGTGGCGGAACGTGGGTGTATCTGGGTACATTCGAATTCGACAAAGGGGTGAACGATTACGGTATGGTAGTACTGAGTAACGAAAGTTCGCAAAAAGGTGTAGTTTGCGCCGACGCTGTCCGCTTTGGAGGTGGTATGGGAAATATCATTCGCGGCGGAAACGTCAGCGGAGTACCACGTTACCTGGAAGGAGCACGTTACTGGGGGCAATGGGCAGGAATGCCATACGAGGTATACAGCAAGAGTCAGGGGGAAAACGATTATAATGATGATATCAATGCACGTTCACTGATGACCAACTACCTAAGTGGAGGTTCGGTGTTCAATCCCACGGAAAAAGGTCTGAAAGTTCCTTTCGAACTGACTTTTGCCATGCATAGTGATGCCGGATTCAAGACTGACGATGCGCTGGTTGGCTCACTGGGTATCTATACAACCAATTTCAACGACGGAAAGGTAAACAGCGGGATTTCACGTTATGCATCACGCGACTTGACAGACATGGTACTGACCGGATTGCAAAAAGATATCAGTTCACGCTTTGGTATACAGTGGGCACGACGCAGCATGTGGAACCGGAACTATAGCGAAACTCGCCTGCCGGCTGTACCTTCGATGATACTCGAAACACTTTCGCATCAGAATTTCGCCGATTTGAAACTGGGGTATGAACCGGAATTTAAATTTACGGTAGCACGTTCTGTTTACAAATCGATATTGAAATACCTCGCAGAAATGCATCATAGCAACTATACAGTTCAGCCGTTGCCAGTCAGCCATTTTGCAGTGACTGAAGGAAAGAAGAAAAATACATTCGAACTGCGCTGGATTCCAACAGAAGACCCGTTGGAACCAACAGCAAAAGCTCAGGGATATGTGGTTTATACGCGTATCGGATATGGTGGATTCGACAATGGAACATACGTAAAAGGGAGCAGTTTTACTGTAAAAGCAGAACCTGGGCTGGTTTATAGTTTCAAGGTTACCGCTGTAAATAAGGGAGGTGAAAGTTTCCCTTCAGAAATTTTGTCGGCTTACAAGGCAAAGAGAAGTAAAGGTACAGTACTCATTGTAAATGCATTTCACCGTACAAGTGGACCGGAATCAATGAATAACCTTATGATGCAAGGTTTTGATATTCAGTCCGACCCGGGATTGCCATACATCAGCACGACAGCATTTTGCGGCTACCAGCAGAATTTTAACCGCACAAAAGCCGGTATTGAAACTGAAGATGGTTTAGGTTATAGCGGCAATGAGCTGGAAGGAATGCAGATTGCCGGAAATACATTCGATTATCCGTTTGTGCACGGTAAAGCTATCCAGACAGCCGGACGCTATTCGTTTGTGTCATGCAGCAGCGAAACTGTTGAGAGTGGTTCTACTGATTTAACTCCGTATTACATGGTAGATATTATTTATGGAGCAGAAAACAGCACTTTGAGCAACCGTATGCAACAGGCTCTTACCAATTATTGTCGAGGTGGAGGAAAATTGTTTATCAGCGGTTCTTATATCGGTAATAAGCTGGGCGATACAAACTTCACCGCCAATGTTTTGAAATACACATACGGAGGAAGCATGAAACATGTACGCTCGGGAGAGATTTTCGGAACGAATATCAGGTTTCAGATTCCACGTGGTGCCAATGAGCAGACGTATGCTGTTCCTGCCCCCGACTGTATTCTTCCAGCTGAACAAGCTTTCCCTGTATTTTGTTATACAGAAGGAAAACAGTGTGCCGGAGTGGTTTATAAAGGAGCGTACCGTACTTTTGTTTTGGGCTTCCCTTTCGAAAGTATCGTGAATGCTGACCAGCGGACACATGTCATGAAAGCCATGCTGCACTTTTTTGAGGAGAAATAATGCTCTCTATTCATTTAATTTTTTATCTTTGCTCATGTAAACGTTAAAAATAATCAAGACTATGTACACAATACAAACAAACGTATCTGGCACACGCAGCATGGAGATATCGGAAGAACATCTGAAAACAATTCAAAAATATGCCTTGTTCCAACAACTGATAGACAGCAACGGTATTGTTGATGAATCGGTTCTTGACAAGCTGAAACTGAATGTCCGTTCGCTTATCGCATCCATGACAGAGAATTGTAAAGATTTATTAGATCTTTGCATTGATGTTATTTACCACAATAATATGAAAGCATTCGGACTTCATCAGTTGATTCTGCTTTACATTAAGTGGGAAAACGAACAACAGACAACAGAAGAAGAAACAGAAGAAGAATAATAAGAAAGGGCCTGTTTTAAATTTCATACCGGTTTATTTTTTAGTTTTCCGTAAAAGAAAGCTGTAAAAATGCCGGAAAAACACATATCCGAAATTTTAAAACAGGCTCTTTCCTTGTTTTCTGGCAAGGAATTTAAGAAAAGGGCAATGCCTGTGACTAACTAAAAATATTGAAATTTGAAAGAGTATAAACTAACCGACTGGTTGCCTACAACCAAAAAAGAAGTAGAATTGAGAGGATGGGATGAACTGGATGTTATCCTGTTCAGTGGAGATGCATATGTAGATCATCCTTCGTTTGGTGCTGCCGTCATCGGTCGTATGCTGGAAGCACAAGGACTAAAAGTGGCCATTATTCCCCAGCCTAACTGGCGTGACGATTTGCGCGATTTCAAAAAACTGGGACGACCACGATTGTTTTTCGGTGTTTCTGCCGGATGTATGGATAGTATGGTCAACAAATATACGGCCAACAAACGTCTGCGCAGTGAAGACGCATATACTCCCGACGGACGACATGACATGCGTCCGGAATATCCGAGTATTGTCTATACCCAAATACTAAAGAAACTTTACCCGGACGTACCGGTCGTATTGGGAGGAATAGAAGCTTCCCTGCGCCGACTGACTCATTACGACTACTGGGAAGATAAAGTACGTCCTTCTATCTTGCTTGAATCGGGAGCAGACTTGCTGATTTACGGTATGGGAGAAAAACCACTTACCGACTTGTGCAAGCATCTGCACCATTCACCGGAATTACCGAAAGATTTACCGCAAACAGCTTATCTGTGTCCGAGCAAGGAATTCTCTCCACAAGAAGGAGACCTGCGTCTTTTCTCTCACGAAGAGTGTTTGAAAGACAAGAAGAAACAGGCCGAAAACTTCCGACACATAGAAGAAGAATCCAACAAATACGAAGCGGCTCGTATCTGGCAGGAAACCGGCAATCAGGTAGTGGTAGTGAACCCTCCTTACCCACCGATGACACAAGGTGAACTGGATATGTCATTCGACCTTCCTTACACCCGCTTGCCGCATCCGAAATACAAGGGAAAGCGGATTCCGGCTTTCGAAATGATTAAATTCTCCGTCAACATTCACCGCGGATGCTTCGGAGGATGTGCTTTTTGTACCATCTCTGCACATCAGGGAAAATTCATTGTCAGCCGCAGCAAGGAGAGTATCCTGCGCGAGGTAAAAGCCATCACCGAAATGCCCGACTTCAAAGGCTATTTGAGTGATTTAGGGGGACCGTCTGCCAATATGTACATGATGCGCGGACGAGACGAGAAGATGTGCCGGCGCTGCAAGCGTCCTTCGTGCATTCACCCGAAAGTATGCCCTAACCTGAATACAGACCACCGCCCGTTGCTCGACATTTACAAATCGGTAGATGCATTACCCGGTATCAAGAAGAGCTTTATCGGAAGCGGAGTACGCTACGACTTACTGCTTCACGAAAGCAAAGACCCCGCTGTAAACCAAAGCACCGCACAGTATACCCGAGAACTTATTGCCCGCCACGTGAGCGGACGACTGAAAGTGGCACCGGAACATACAAGCGACCGTGTTTTGTACCTCATGCGAAAACCGCCTTTCGAGCAGTTCCAGCGGTTCAAACGAATCTTCGACAAGCTGAACAAAGAGTTAAATCTGCGCCAGCAGATTATTCCCTACTTCATCAGCAGTCATCCCGGATGCACGGAAGAAGACATGGCCGAACTGGCTGTAATTACCAAGCGGCTGGATTTCCATCTGGAACAAGTACAGGACTTTACTCCTACTCCGATGACCGTAGCCACCGAAGCATGGTATACCGGCTTCCATCCTTACACACTCGAACCGGTATTCTCTGCCAAGACTCCCAAAGAAAAGCTGGCACAGCGCATGTTCTTCTTCTGGTACAAACCGGAAGAGAGAAGAGCCATTATCAGCGAACTTAAGCGCATTGGTAGAAGCGATCTGATAGACAAGCTGTACGGAAGATAAATATCCCCTAAATAGGGTATTTCCATTCCCGGCAAAGTAGTGTACCTTTGCGGCTAACAAAAAAACAGATTTATGAATATAGCCGCACTTATTTCAGGAGGTGTAGACAGCGCCGTAGGGGTACACTTGCTTTGCGAACAAGGTTATAAGCCCGACCTTTTCTATATCAAGATAGGAATGGATACCGACGAGAGCTTAAGCTGCACAGCCGAAGAAGACATCGAACTGGCTTCGGCTACTGCAAGAAAATACGGGCTGAAATTCGACATCGTAGACCTCCAGAAAGAATATTGGGAAAATGTAGTTGCATACACTATCGATAAGGTAAAGCAAGGCTTTACCCCAAATCCGGATGTGATGTGCAACAAACTGATAAAATTCGGATGCTTTGAAAAGAAAGTGGGATATGCCTACGACCAAATCATGACCGGACACTATGCCACAACCTGTAGGATAGACGGGCGCACATGGCTGGCCACAGCAAAAGATCCGGTAAAAGACCAGACCGACTTTCTTGCACAGATAGACTACTTGCAGGTTTCCAAACTATTACTTCCTTTAGGAGAATATACCAAGCAAGAGATACGCCGCATAGCCCAACAAGCCAAACTGCCCAGTGCACAGCGAAAAGACAGCCAAGGCATCTGTTTCCTGGGAAAAATCAACTATAATGATTTTATCCGCCGTTTTTTAGGCGAACGTCAGGGGGATATCATTGAGTTGGAAACAGGAAAGAAACTGGGTACACACAAAGGATTTTGGTTTCATACCATCGGACAAAGAAAAGGACTGGGATTGAGTGGAGGACCTTATTTTGTAGTCGACAAAGATACCACCCAAAACATACTCTATGTATCGAAAGGATACGATACAGAAAAACAATACGGCCATCACTTCAAACTCCAGGACTTCCATTTTATTACCTGCAACCCGTTTACCCCTGACAAAGAAGAAAGAATCTGCTTCAAAATCCGGCACACAGATACATTCCACACCGGCAAGCTCATCAAGTCCGAACACGGCTACCTCGTAGAAAGCGACCAGAAACTTCAGGGTATTGCTCCCGGACAATTCGGAGTGGTATACGATGCACAGGCACACTTATGTATCGGCAGCGGAGAAATCAGATTATAATATCCGCAGCACACGACACAGGGAAAAAGCTTCAACCGACGCCGTCGGCTACACAGCCACCGGCGGCGAATCCAAATCCGACGACGTCGATTGTACAGCCAGCGTCGTTGATTACAGAACAAGAACAGCATTGCACATACTTCCCATTAAAGATACAATGCAAACACTTATTCCATAAAAAAAGTTGAAACAATAAAGATCCGGCTGTTCCAAAATCACCAGCCTCAATCTTCATTGTTTCAACTCCTTACTATATTATCTATCGTTTATTCCTCTGAGAACGTTTTGATACGCTGCTCCTCGGTCAGACGGCAAATCAGCAAAGTATCATTTTTCTCTGCTACAATATATCCGTCTAATCCCTGAATGACAACTTTTTTCTCCTGAGTAGTATGCACAATACAGTTACGGGTTTCATGCAACTTGATATTCTCTCCTACACACACATTATTATGTGCATCCTTTTTGGAGTTCTCATGCAGCGAGCCCCAGGTTCCCAAATCACTCCATCCGAATGAAGCAGGAAAAACGAATATCTCATCAGCCTTTTCCATTACCGCATAGTCTATAGAGATATTCTCACACATCGGGAACAGTTCATTCACCATTTCCTGCTCTTTTTCTGTATGATAATAAGGAATCATCCGTTCGAATATCTCCGCAATAGGTGGCTGATACACCCGCATTGCATTGACTATGGTATTCACATTCCATATAAAAATTCCGGCATTCCAGAAGAAATTGTTATGCTGCACATAACGGCGGGCAGTTTCCAAATCCGGCTTTTCCTTAAAGGCATCTACACGATAAATTTCTTTATTCGAAGGAGAAGCCATCGACATATCCGCTTCGATATATCCATATCCGGTTTCCGGTCGTGTAGCCTTCATTCCCAAAGTCACAATTGCATCCGAATCGGCAGTAAACTTCATGGCCGAAGTTATCACTCTTGCAAATTCTCTGGAATCCATTACGATATGATCGCTGGGAGTCACCACAATATTGGCTTTAGGATTCAAGGTTTTGATTTTCCAGCTGACATAAGCAATACAAGGAGCCGTATTTCTGCGGCAAGGCTCCAGCAAGACATGACCTTCCGGCATATCGGGCAACTGTTCCTTTACTATATCTTCGTATTGGGCAGAAGTAACTACCCATACATTTTCAGGTAAACAAATTCCTTTAAAACGGTCTACAGTAAGTTGAAGCAGAGTTTTTCCACATCCCAGAACATCAATAAACTGCTTTGGAAGCTTTGTCGTACTCATCGGCCAAAACCGGCTGCCAACCCCTCCTGCCATTATTACCAAATGATTATTGTTCAAGTTCATATAAGCTATATTCTTTTGGTTTTTGCAAATATAGAGAATTATTAATTAGTTTTCCTTTTTTTTACATTTTTATTCGTGACTCTCACTCAAGATAAGGTTTACCTTGCAAAACTTACACATTCTTTTTACTTTTGTCTTTCAACTATAAAGAAAAAAACATGCTACATTATCCTTGTATATTAACAATTGCAGGTTCCGACTGTAGCGGCGGAGCCGGCATACAGGCCGATATCAAAGCCATTTCTGCATTGGGAGCTTATGCTGCCAGTGCCATCACAGCCATTACCGTACAAAATACCTGTGGAGTATCCGACATACATCCCATTCCGGCACAATATGTAAAAGGACAAATCGATGCTGTCATGACCGACATTCGTCCGCAAGCTATCAAAATAGGAATGATTAATGATGTGGAAATTGTAAAGGTAATAGCCGATGCCATCCGCAAATATAAGCCTGCCCACGTGGTACTCGATCCGGTCATGGTATCGACAAGCGGCTGCAAACTCATCGAAGACAAAGCCATAGAGGCACTTACCCGCGAACTGATTCCACTGGCTACTCTTATCACCCCCAATCTGCGCGAAGCCGAAGTACTTGCCGGCTGTCCGATAAAAACAGTAGAAGATATGAAACAGACAGCAGACCGCCTGCTGGAATATCAATGTCAGGCCGTATTAATCAAAGGCGGACATCTGGAAGAAGGAGACATGTGCGATGTGCTTAAGACCAGTCAACAGCCAGAGCCGTATCTTTTTACAGCCCCTAAAGTAGAAAGTAAAAACACCCATGGCACCGGATGTACGTTATCGTCTGCCATTGCAACCTTCCTTGCTTTAGGAAATTCCACAGAAGAGGCTGTAAAAAAAGCAAAAGAATATGTGTATCAGGGAATTGTATCTGGGAAAGATATTCACATCGGCGAAGGACATGGTCCTCTGAATCATTTCCACACCCCGGTAGCAATGCACATTTTAAGCCAAAATGAGTAATTATTCAAAAGAATCATTACCTTTGCAAGTAGTATAACTTTAATTAAAAACAAAAAACTTATGAAAGCATTTGTATTTCCCGGACAAGGTGCCCAGTTTGTAGGAATGGGAAAAGACTTGTACGAAAACTCACCTTTAGCTAAAGAATTATTCGAAAAGGCAAACGATATTTTAGGTTACCGCATTACTGATATCATGTTCGAAGGCACAGATGAAGACTTGCGCCAGACAAAAGTAACACAGCCTGCAGTATTCCTTCACTCAGTGATTTCTGCATTGTGCATGGGCGACAAGTTCCAGCCTGAAATGACAGCCGGTCACTCTTTAGGAGAATTTTCTGCATTGGTTGCAGCCGGAGCGCTGTCATTCGAAGATGGTTTGAAACTGGTTTATGCGCGTGCAATGGCTATGCAAAAAGCATGCGAAGCACAACCATCTACAATGGCAGCTATCATCGCATTGCCTGATGAAAAGGTAGAAGAAATCTGTGCATCAGTAGCAGCAGAAGGTGAAGTTTGCGTTGCAGCCAACTACAACTGCCCGGGACAGATTGTTATTTCAGGTTCTATCGAGGGTATCAACAAAGCTTGCGAACTGATGAAAGCCGCCGGAGCAAAACGTGCACTTCCTCTGAAAGTAGGTGGTGCTTTCCACTCTCCATTGATGGAGCCTGCAAAAGTTGAGTTGGAAGCAGCAATCAATGCTACAGAGTTCCACACTCCCAAATGTCCTGTTTACCAGAATGTAGATGCTAAACCTTATACAGACCCAGCTCAGATTAAAGCGAATCTGGTAGCTCAGCTGACCGCTTCTGTACGTTGGACACAGACTGTACAAAACATGATTGCCGACGGTGCAGATGAATTTACAGAATGCGGACCGGGTGCCGTACTGCAAGGTCTTATCAAGAAAATCAATAAAGAAGCTAACGCACACGGTATCGAATAAATTTAAGACATGCACTTATAATTTATAAGCATACAATCTTCAGAACTCCTCTTGTCTGTGAGTAAAATCCATTTTTCAAGCTCCAGACAAGAGGAGTTTTTTGTTCCAATTTCAATTTGAAAGTATTGCTTTCTTGCATTAGTTTACCTTTCATATACTCCTCTTCCACATCCTCCATTATCTTCTATACATATCTCCTTACTTCGCCATAGTTCTAACCGGTAAATCATTGCCTTTACAGACATACCTATACATTTTTCATACAAATGTGTATAAAATACGTTTACATAGTTACATAAACAATCTTTCCAATTGCAACATTTTACCGATATATACAAACATTTATAATACAATATATTACAATCATTGACTAAAATTATTTTCCAGTTTTCAGGAGGATTTTACCAGAAAAAATCATTTTAGTAAAAAATAAAACATACCTTTGTAAGGAAACAAACTAACGGTTTCATAACCATGAAAGAAAGATTGCAACAGCTCAAAACACTGATTAATGAAGGACAAACCGAAGCCGCCATCAGCGAGCTCAACCTACTGACAACTTCAGCTTCTGATACCATCGCTGCAGAGGCTTACTATCTGCTGGGAAATGCCTATCGAAAGCAAGGAAACTGGCAACAGGCTTTAAATCATTATCAGGAAGCAATTCATCTGAATCCGGAAAGCCCTGCTATGGAAGCACGCGCAATGGTTATGGACATCCTTAATTTCTATAATAAAGATATGTTTAATCAATAAGAAAGGTAATCTTATGGCTAAAATGAAAGGTGTGGTAGTAGTGAATACCGAACGCTGCAAAGGATGCAACTTGTGTGTTGTGGCATGTCCATTGCATGTATTATCACTCACCGCCAAAGTAAATCAGAAAGGATATAATTATGTTCAGCAGGTAGTAGAAGATACTTGCAACGGATGTACTTCATGTGCAATTGTATGCCCGGATGGCTGTCTGACGGTATACAGAGCAAAAAGTGAAGAATAGTTTTCTTACGTTTTACTTCCCTGTATGAATCTGCATAGAAATCGGATAGTCCCCATGAAATACAGGAACAGACCTAAGAATCCAATAACTTTAAAACTATAACTAATAAACTCAAAAATATGGCAGAAGAAGTAGTTCTAATGAAAGGTAACGAAGCCATTGCTCATGCAGCTATACGCATCGGTGTAGACGGCTATTTCGGTTACCCTATCACTCCCCAATCAGAAGTATTGGAAACTCTTGCCGAACAGAAGCCTTGGGAAACCACCGGAATGGTCGTTCTTCAGGCCGAAAGTGAAGTTGCAGCAATCAATATGGTATATGGAGGTGCAGGAAGCGGAAAAATGGTCATGACATCCTCTTCAAGCCCTGGTGTCAGTCTGAAACAAGAGGGTATCTCTTACATTGCTGGCGCCGAATTGCCTTGTCTTATCGTCAATGTCATGCGTGGAGGTCCCGGACTGGGAACCATTCAGCCCAGTCAAGCCGATTATTTTCAAACTACTAAAGGAGGAGGTCACGGCGACTATCATCTGATAGCACTGGCTCCGGCATCGGTACAGGAAATGGCAGACTTTGTAGGTCTGGCTTTCGACCTTGCTTTTAAATATCGTAATCCGGCAATGATTCTGGCCGATGGTGTAATCGGACAAATGATGGAAAAAGTAGTATTGCCAGCTCCCCGTCCACGCCGTACAGAAGCAGAAATCATCGAACAATGCCCATGGGCTACTACCGGATGCAACAACCGCAAACCGAATATCATCACTTCATTGGAACTTGATCCTGCTATCATGGAACAACGCAACCTCCATCTACAGGAAAAATACGCTGCTATCGAAGCTAATGAGGTTCGCTACGAAGAATTGAACTGCGAAGATGCCGAATACCTGATTGTGGCTTTTGGTTCATGTGCCCGTATTGCGCAGAAGTCTATGGAACACGCTCGTGAAGAAGGTATCAAAGTAGGTCTTTTCCGTCCCATCACTCTTTGGCCATTCCCAAGCAAAGCACTGCAAGAAAGAAGCAAACAGGTGAAAGGAATTCTTGTAGTAGAATTGAACAGCGGACAGATGATTGAAGATGTAGAACTGGCTGTAAGATGCAATGTTCCGGTTGCACACTTCGGACGTTTGGGTGGTATTGTACCCGATCCGGATGAAGTAATCGATGCATTAAAAGAAAAATTCATTAACAAGTAAGACCCATGAACAACATCGACAAAATCAGAAACGTTTTGAACATCTTGTTCATGATTGGAGCAGTTGCTTCCATTATACTCTATTTTTCCTTGGGAGACGACAAAAGCATCTTTTTCTACGTATGCGGTGCTTCTTTATTCCTAAAAATGATGGAATTTGTACTCCGTTTCTTACTACGATAACTCAGGAGGTAAAAGTATGACAAAAGAAGAAATAATGAAACCCGAGAATCTGGTTTACCAGAAGCCTCGCTTGTTAAACGATAATCCCATGCACTACTGCCCGGGATGTAGCCACGGCGTAGTACACAAACTTATAGCCGAAGTAATTGAAGAAATGGGTATGGCCGACAAAACTGTAGGTATCAGTCCTGTAGGTTGTGCCGTATTTATGTATAACTATTTGGATATCGACTGTCAGGAAGCAGCTCACGGACGTGCACCAGCTTTAGCTTCTGCCATCAAACGTCTGTGGCCGGACCGCCTTGTATTCACTTATCAGGGAGACGGTGACTTGGCCTGCATCGGTACAGCAGAAACGATTCATGCACTGAACCGTGGAGAAAACATCACCATCATTTTCATCAACAATGCAATCTACGGAATGACCGGTGGACAGATGGCTCCTACTACACTATTAGGTATGAAGACTGCGACTTGCCCTTACGGACGTATTCCTGAAATTCATGGTTATCCGTTGAAAATGACAGAAATTGCTGCCACATTAGAAGGAACCTGCTATGTTACCCGCCAGTCTGTCCATACAGTTGCTGCTATCCGAAAAGCCAAAAAAGCCATTCGCAAAGCCTTCGAAAACTCCATGCAAGGCAAAGGCTCTAACTTGGTAGAAATCGTTTCAACTTGTAACTCAGGATGGAAGATGACTCCGGATGCAGCCAATAAATGGATGGAAGCAAATATGTTCCCATTCTACCCATTGGGCGACTTGAAAGATACAACTCTGTAAACTTGTATTTGACATAGACGCGCCAAGAACATAACCTAAAAAATCAAGAAGTATGAAAGAAGAAATTATCATAGCCGGCTTCGGAGGACAAGGAGTCTTGTCGATGGGAAAGATACTGGCATACTCCGGACTGATGGAAAACAAAGAAGTAACCTGGATGCCTGCTTACGGCCCTGAACAACGAGGCGGAACCGCCAATGTAACAGTTATCGTAAGTGATGAACGCATCTCCTCTCCTATCCTCAGTAAATATGATACTGCCATTATCTTGAACCAGCCTTCACTGGCCAAGTTTGAAGACAAGGTTAAACCAGGCGGAGTACTGATCTACGACGGATACGGTATTATCAATCCTCCTACCCGTAAAGATATCCATGTATACCGCATTGACGCCATGGATGAAGCCAATGAACGTAAAATGGCCAAAACATTCAATATGATTGTGTTAGGCGGATTGCTGAAGATACGTCCAGTAGTATCTATTGAAAGTGTAATCAAAGCATTACATAAAACCTTACCGGAACGTCATCATCATCTGATTCCGATGAATGAAGAAGCCATTCACATTGGTATGGATATCATCAAAGAAGTGTAAAAAGACTTTATACAATCATTAGAAAAGTGACCGTTTTATCATCACATAAGAGTGAGGAAACGGCCACTTTTCTTTTAAAAAGCACACACATCATTCTATCCTCCTTATCTTCTCTCCTGCTCACTCTTTGTGTTTTTTCATAGATAAAATACAATTATTTTGCCTACGACACAACAACTACATCTCTTCTCTTTCAGTTTCATTTGTTTTTTTATATTATTACTCTGCTATTCACCTATTTCTTTTCATTTTTATATTGTATCTTTGTCAACATTATGAGGAAGATACTTTTTATAACCCTATTGATATTGATTAGCGGAAAAATTGCCGCACAAGTTCCTGTCCAAAACCAATTCAGTCAGTTTGGTAGTTCTGCTTCAGGCATGGACGGAAATCTATATGACCGTAACGGAAATCCTATAGATACCACAGCTGTGATTGATGCCAGCACTATACCTATCGGACTTTCTTCGTGGACTATTGACGAGCGATTCGGAATCATCACAGAAGTTCCGGTAGATACTTTGTTGTATAACTTCCAGAATACAAACGATACTGGAGGTCCAACAGGACATTACACATACTTAGGAAACTTAGGTTCTCCACGCATCTCTCATGTCTTTTTTGAACGTAAAGACCCCAGCCAACTGTTCTTTACCGATCCGTATGACTTTACTGTACGGACTCCACAAGATGTAGTATATACAAATACCAAATCTCCTTTCTCCAATCTGACCTACTACAAGCAAGGAGGTGGAGAATATGGTGAAGAACGTTTCAAAGCTTATTTTGCAGTCAATGCCAACAAACGTTTGGGATTCGGCTTTAATATCGACTATACGTACGGACGAGGCAAATACCAACACCAGTCTACAGCTCTCTTCAACGGAAATCTTTTTGCATACTATAGAGGAGACAAGTATAATATGCACTTCAGTTTCATCAACGATAATCTGAAAGTGGCAGAAAACGGTGGTATTACAGACGACCGTTACATCACCAAACCGGAACAGATTGGAGATGGCCAAAAACTTGATGCTTCAGAAATTCCGGTCAATTTTGAAAGTATCTGGAACCACAACACAGGATATCATGGCTTTTTAACCCACCGCTACAACCTTGGGTTCTACCGTGACAATCCAGATAAGAACGATACAATCAACACTGAGATTTTTGTGCCTGTAACCAGCTTCATACATACATTGAAGGTGGACATGAATCGTCGTAAATACATTTCTCAAGACGAAACTAAAAATCAGTCGTATTTTGAAAACAACTTCCTCAGCCCGGACAACACAGATATCACCAAACAGCTGATTGTAAAAAACACATTAGGATTGTCACTTCTAGAAGGCTTCAATAAATGGGCAAAAGCCGGACTAACAGCCTTCGTAAGTCACGAATACCGTCGTTTTACCATGACAGATACCATAGCAGACAATCCCGGACAGCGTATTCAAACCGATTACGTGGAAAATGTCGTATCTGTAGGAGGACAATTAATAAAAGAGCAAGGAAAGACACTTCATTACAATGTAACCGGTGAAGTAGCTTTATTGGGTGAAGATATAGGACAATTCCAGATAGAAGGAACCGGAGACTTGAATTTCCGATTGTTCAATGATACAGTACGCCTGGAAGCCAATGCCTATATCAAAAATCTGAATCCGGTATTCTACTACCGACACTTCCACTCCAAACACTATTGGTGGGATCAGGATTTGTCGAAGATTATGCGTACACGTATTGAAGGTAAACTTAGCATAGACCACTGGAAAACCCAGTTACGTGCAGGTGTAGAAAACATCACCAACTATACCTATTTAGACAACACATCAGTAAAATATACAGCAACCACTGAAGAGAAAGAAACCGTGACATACAAAAATGACTTGGCTGTCCGTCAGCACTCTGGAAATATTCAGATTCTTAGTGCCAGCTTACGCCAAGACTTCAAATGGGGTATCCTGCATCTCGACAATGAAATTACTTATCAGAAATCGAGCAACCAAAACGTACTCCCTTTACCCGACCTGTCACTGTACCATAACCTTTACCTCCGTTTTGGTCTTGCCAAAAAGGTATTAAAGGTAGAATTGGGTGCCGATGTACGCTATTTCACTAAATACTACGCACCCGATTATGCTCCGGCAATCGGACAGTTCTATCTGCAAAATCCGGAAACACGCTATAAAGTGGGTGGATATCCTTTGGTGAATGCCTATTTGAACCTGCACTTGAAGCGTACACGTATTTTCCTGAATATGTACAATTTGATACAAGGAGATATGGGTGGAGGCTATTTCACAGCTCCTCATTACCCATTAAATCCGCGTTCACTCAAATTTGGACTTTCATGGAATTTCTTCGACTAAGCAGTATGTACTATGAACAAAAAATTACTGAAATATATCCTGATAGGTATAACCATCTCAATATGTATTATCTTGCTGGGTACGCGTAAAGAAAGAAAAGAAAATTCTCCAGCCCCACGAGATTATGCAGAAATTATAAAAGAAGGTGTACTCCGTGCCGTTACAGAATATAATTCGGTAAGCTATCATATTATAAACGATACGATAGAAGGATTTGACTATGCACTGCTTCATGCCTTTGCACAAGACAAAGGCATAAAGTTGGAGATTACTCCCGAAATGAGCTTTGAAAAAAGATTGCAAGGCATACTTGAAGGGAAATACGATCTACTTGCCACAGGTACATTAGTCAATACCCAGTCAAAAGACTCCCTGCTTTTTACCCAAACACTGATACTAAGCAAACAAGTGCTAGTACAACGGAAGAAAGAAACAGACAGTCTGTATATAGACAACCAACTGGAACTGGCACACAAGACTTTGCACGTAATCAAAAACTCTCCGGCTTTGCTTCGCATTCACAACCTGATGGAAGAAATAGCCGACACAATCTACATAGAAGAGGTTGAACTCTACGGTGCAGAACAACTGCTGGCTATGGTCTCCGAAGGCGACATCGATTATGCCGTATGCGATGAAAACATTGCGAAAAGTGCGCTTGCCGATTTTCCGAACCTCGACATCAGCACCTACATCAGTTTTACTCAATTTTATGCCTGGGGAGTAAACAAACATTCTCCCGTCTTACTCGACAGTTTAAACAGTTGGCTGAACAGCTATATGGAAACTAAAGAGTACCAAAAGCTTTACAAAAAGTATTTTCATTAAACATTCTTGTTACTATGATAAGTCTGAAAACCGTCAATTGGGGATTCATCGGATGTGGTGAAGTAACCGAGAAAAAAAGCGGCCCAGCCTTCAACATGATTGAGGGTTCCAAAGTAGTGGCTGTGATGAGTCGTGATGAAGAAAAAGTAAAATCATATGCACGCCGGCACAATATTCCCCGCTGGTATACCGATGCACAGGAACTGATAGGCGACGAAGATGTAAATGCCATTTATATCGCTACCCCTCCCTCCTCTCATGCAACTTTTGCCATTATGGCCATGAAAGCAGGAAAACCGGTATATATAGAAAAACCGATGGCTGCCAGCTACGAAGACTGTGCACGCATCAACCGTATTTCGAAAGAGACAGGTGTACCTTGCTTTGTAGCCTATTACCGACGCTATCTCCCTTACTTCCAAAAAGTACGTGAACTGGTAGAAAGTGGAGAAATAGGCAATGTAATCAATATTCAGATTCGCTTTGCCCAACCTCCGCGCAACCTCGACTACAACAGTACCAACCTGCCCTGGCGTGTACAACCAGATATTGCCGGAGGAGGTTACTTTTACGATTTAGCACCACACCAGCTGGATATGCTGCAGGATATGTTCGGCTGTATTCTCGAAGCCGAGGGTTATAAAAGCAACCGTGGCGGATTGTATCCTGCAGAAGATACCATCAGCGCCTGTTTCAAGTTTGAATCCGGATTGCCCGGTTCCGGTTCATGGTGCTTTGTAGCTCATGATTCGGCCAAAGAAGACAGAATTGAAATCATAGGAGACAAAGGTATGATTTGTTTCTCGGTATTTACCTACGAACCAATAGCACTACATACCCAGCGAGGAAGGGAAGAAATTCTTCCTCCCAACCCACCGCATGTACAGCTTCCGCTTATCAAAGCAGTAGTAGAACATCTGCAAGGAAAAGCCATCTGCACTTGCGACGGTATCAGTGCGACTCCTACCAACTGGGTAATGGACCGTATTTTGAATAAACTGTAAAACATGAAACTGTTTTTCCGATACATTGGAATTTTTCTGTTTCTCTGTCAAAGCCTTCATGCTCAGACAGAGAAACGGAAGAGTTTTGCACAATGGCTCGAAAAAACATTCAGCGAAACAGATACAACCTATATTTCGCCCAATAAATACAACCTGACATTCATGGTGGAACAAAGTTTCTGGCACGAACGGTACAGTCTGAAAGGCGATATAGGAGACGGTAAACAAAGCATCAGTTTCGCCCCTAATGCGACCCCTAAAATCGGAGCATATTTTGGCTGGAGATGGATCTTTTTAGGATTTTCATTCAGTATCCCGGATTTAATAAAAAAGAATAAAAACGGAAAATCGAAGGAAGAATACGTCTTCAACCTGTACAGTTCGCGCATAGGACTGGACCTTTACTACCGAAAAACAGGAAACGACTTTCACATTACTTCTTACTCCAATTTCGATATTCCTTCCGACTACATCGGACAAGACTTTGGAGGATTTCAAAGCAAAATTGTAGGACTCAACACATACTGGATATTCAACAACAAACATTTTTCCTACCCGGCAGCATACAGCCAGTCTACCAACCAACGCCGCAGTTGCGGCTCGTTTATGGCCGGATTCTCATACTCACACCACCAGATTTCGTTCGATTATACCCAACTTCCGGACGAAATGATTACCCACATAGCACCTTCTCTTATCTTTAACCGGCTGCAATACCACGACTACAATTTAAGTGCAGGATATGGATATAACTGGGTATTTGCAAAAAGCTGTCTGCTGAATGTTTCTCTCATGCCGGCAATTTCTTACAAACGGGCTAAGATAAACGGAAAGCCTGCCAATCTGGATGACAGCTGGACCGGATGGATGAAGGATTTGAACTTCGATTTAATAACCCGTGCCGGTATTACCTGGAACAACAGCAAATATTATGTAGGAGCTTCACTCATTGTCAATACATACGACTACCGCCGTACCCGCTTTGCCATGACCAACTCCTTTGGCAGCTTGCGCATCTATGCCGGATTCAACTTCTGGAAACGAAGGGAATACAGAGAAAAATAGAACTTTACCACGATATACAGTTGCTCTTCTCCAAACCAAAATCTCACGCCACCAATAAAACCGTTCCCTTCTATCTGTCTTTTTCTATATCCGACGACGTCGGCTGCATAATCGGCGTCGCTAACTATACAACCGGCGACGCTGACTGTATAAACGACGACGGCGGTTACACCACATTCTATGTTGTAATACGCTACAATACCCTCATACAACAGAAACAAGAACAATGCTTTTCCGATAAAGCCGTCAAAACATAAAATTAGGGCTGACTTCGTTTTTACAAAGCCAGCCCTAAACAGAAATATCTCTTTTCTACTTTTATCAGACAGTAAGAATCAGAAATGTACTCCCAGTGTCATCAGCAACTGATGGCGTTTATTGTCTACTTTCGTTGCAGTCAGCGAAGTATCACTGAATGCATAGAAATCGGATTTATACATATCATATTTATAAGCCAGATCGGCATAAAAGCGGTTGCCGCGATATCCAAGTCCTACAGTAACCGTATTACGGCCAAAGTCGTTAAAATACTCCGTATCAGTACGCATATCCCCAGGAATACGCAAATCAGCATCTCCTCCTTCCAAAGCTTTATAAGCAGATTCTTTAAAAACAGAAGAACTGAAATTATATCCGGCACGTACGCTTAACGAAGGTAAAATACGAGCTTCTGCTCCTACACGTACAGTATGCACCCCCTTCAAATCTTCCTTTGCATAACTGTTTTGTCCCTCCATATCATAACCGTCAGAATATTTCAACTTGGCAGAAGCATAATTCATAAATTCATATTCAGCTCCCAAAGCCAGATTATTACCGACTGTATAGCCCAAAGTTTCCAGCCACTACTGTACCCATACTTACATTAAAACGCCATGGAGTCACCAACTGATAGTCGCGAAGTACATCTCCATCGGTATAATATTGAGGAGATTCCTTAAAGTCCACATGAATAGGCTTTCCAGTACTACTTTCTCCATCCAAACGTGTATACATCATAGAAGAATAAATATCGGTCAGTGCATACCAGATAGGTGTATGAACAGCTATTCCAAAACGGAAAGGAGATTCTTCAAAAGGACGGAATATCGCTCCAAATTTAAAGTCAAATCCCGTACCGTCTGTACTGAAAGTATTATTAATTTCGTAATAACCGCTTGCGTTCTTATCCGTTACGTCTTCCGTATAATACGAAGTACGACGGTAGCTCACATCATGTACACCGATAGTGGCTCCAAAATACATGCGGTCTTCCACATTGAACGATACGTTGAAATCGTAATCGCTAATACCTCCTTCTTCCACACTACGATAACCATTGGCAATACCATTCATATAAGCAAGATAATCACCCTGCTCGTCTGTTCCCACATAAACCAGTTCACTGCGTACTCCCATCACGCCCAGATACGGATAAAGAGACTGAGTAGGATGATATGGATTGGGAAGATCGTATCCCTGCATTCCGTAGTTGTATATATCGCCAATTTCTTTATTCAAAGTAGACTCACTTTGTATCGTTCCAGCAATCATATTAGCCATCTGTCCGGTTTGTGAGAGCCCTCCCAACATACCTCCCGAAGCAAACTGCCGGTTAAAGTTTTTACTCTTATGATAATTGAAACCAAAGTTTACATAACGCAGTTTGGTACGGTTTCCTATCTTGCTGGTATATACAAACCCAATCTGGTCGAACGAAGCACGGTTGCGTTTTTCGTTCATTGTATTTCCTCCGAAATCGCTTGCAGTCTTCGTTGCATTAAATCCGAAAGAAGTAGTGAAATCATGCCCTCTGAACAGACCGATACCGGCCGGATTCGAACCAATCACAGAGATATCTGCCCCCAATGCACTCATGGCACCTCCCATTCCCACAAAACGGGCTGTTCCATTCAGTTCATTACCACTAAATCGAGCTGCATCATAGTGTGTCTGTGCCGTTGCCCCTATGAATGACAACAGCAGAGAAGCAGTTGCTATAGTCTTTATATTTTTCATATCCATTTCTATTTTTATTATCTTCTATGTGAACCGCTACGTACGTTTCCACCTCCACCGGAAGCACCTCCGGAAGAGTAGTTTCCGCGGCTTGAACCACTACTGTAGCTCCGGTTTGAACCAGAATTACGCATACGTTCGTATGCATTGGTATTGCGGTAAGAGTTACTGTTCGATGCAGGACGAGTGGTAGTAGTAGGACGAGTGGTAGTAGGACGGGTATAACTGTTTCCTACTCTGTTACCTCCAGTACTTGGACGAGTATATACTGCATTATCTCTGCCTACACGTACCCCATTGCTGCGTACCGATGTGTTTGCATCGCGGCTTCCAGCCACCACACGTCCTCCCGTACGTCCTCTATTATCAAGAGCCCGACGGTATGAGGAAGAAGAAGGGCGAGCATAGCGTACACTTTCGCGACGGTTATTGTAATTATAAGAA
>OHAY01001498.1_pt1 | contig 21352 bp, 10 predicted proteins | sample 1577191 | NCBI WGS metagenome assembly OHAY01 (sample SAMEA3541504, study PRJEB24748) | human gut metagenome | biome: human gut; feature: human-associated habitat; material: faeces | place: China | collected 2012 | reverse complement strand
AGCTCACTTGCGCCGATGGTACTGCAATGCAATGCGGGAGAGTAGGTAGCCGCCTCCTTTTATCAAGAGCCTCAGATTTCGAAAGATTTCTGAGGCTTTTCTGTTTTCCTACAGTTCTGCTTTCTAACGCCGCTTTTCCCACAGAAAGTTGGGCGCAGCTCCTTTTACCTTTTTACCCTTTTACTTTTTTACCTTTATATGTTTTTTCTGTATTCTCATAGTCTACACTATCATTTTCTCTCAAAAATGATGGTGAATCTTCTTTAGTGATGTTTATGTATAAAATGTTAACTGATTGTGGATTTTCATTTATAAAATCAGCAAAATTACGTACTAAAATGTTTCTTTCCACTAAAAAATTACGAAAATTCCCCCCCCCATTCATTTTTTTTTCCTACTTTTGTCCCAAGAAAATGCGAACTATCATGTAAACGGTTAATTTATATAATTACCTATTGATATACTAAGAACGAAACAAATAGACTTAACTAAACTCTTTTAATAGATGGTGAAACGATTGATTTTAGCTACAGTGTTACTCTTTTTTGTATCGCTAGCTAATTATGCGCAAATCACGGGAGTCAAGTCCAACCTCTTATATTGGGCTACAACAACTCCTAATCTCGGTGTCGAGACAGCCTTAGGCAAGAAGCATACCGCTCAGGTATTCTTTGGCTTCAATCCTTGGAAACAGTCCGGTGGCGACCAGTCAAGCCTTCGTCATTGGCTTTTGCAACCAGAATACCGTTACTGGTTCTGCCAGAGCTTCAATGGCTGGTTCTTGGGTGTTCATGCCATGGGCGGACAGTTTAATGCAGGAGGAGTGAAGTTACCCCTTGGCTTTTTCAAATCTCTACGCGACCATCGCTATGAAGGATGGTATGTAGGTGGTGGTGTGACTGCTGGTTATCAATGGCCTCTTTCCAAGCACTGGAACCTGGAAACCTCTGTAGGTTTCGGATATGATTATATCCAGTACGACAAGTTCAAGTGCGGTGCCTGTGGCGAGAAGGAGAAGTCATCTCATGACAACTACGTAGGTCCTACCAAGGCAGCCATTTCTCTTATTTATATGTTGTAACTCATTAAACATAATCTATGAGTATGAAAGATTTTAAGAACTACATATTATTATTCAGCTCTCTTTTGATGGCTATGCCTCTTGCAGCCCAGGATTGCAAGAGTCTCAAGTTGGCTGCCGATAAGATTCAGGTATCTAATGTACAGATGTCTCATCACAATGACCTGGTTACGGTTGCGATGGATCTGAATCTCGATTCCCTGGATCTCCCTACCAACAACCAGCTTGTCTATACTCCGATGATCAAGCATAAGGGTGAGCTGCTCAAGATGCCGGAGATTGTTATCAACGGCAGAAGACAGCAGATTATGTATGACCGTGGAGTAGGAAAGAAACAGTTGCAGCTTTCACCTCAAGCTTTGGTGGTGAAGCGAGACAATAAGAAGCAGCAGACCGTGAAGTATCTTGCCTCCGTTCCTCTCTCTTCTAAGGAAAGAAACTACGATTTGGATATTCACGAAGACCTCTGCGGTTGTGGTGATCTGCAGGATGGCAATGATTTCACGGTTTCTCGCCGTCGTCAGCCGGTAGCTTCTTTCGTCCGTCCGGAGGTAGAGGCAATCAAGGTCCGTCATCTGGATAAGCGCGCTTATATCGATTTCCCGGTAGACCGTATAGAGCTGCATCCTGATTACCGTCGTAATCCGGAACAGTTGGATAGCATTATCCGTACCATCAATGCATTGAAGGAAGACAAGAACCTCGAAGTGAGCGGCATCAACATTCATGGTTATGCATCACCTGAGAGTCCTTACACCCATAATGATTATCTGGCAAAGAACCGTGCCAAGACGCTGACCGAATATGTCCGCCGAATGGTGAAGTTGCCAAACAACCTCTTCACGGTTTCTTCTACTCCGGAGGATTGGGATGGTCTGATAGCTTATATTAAAGGTAGCAACCTGGAGCATAAGGATGCCATTCTGGCGATTATTGCAGACAAAAGTCTGAATCCGGATGCCTGCGAGTTGAAGATTAAGAAGCAGTATCCTTCAGAGTATCGCTTTATGCTCGACACCTGGTATCCAGCCCTCCGCCATTCCGACTACCACATTACTTATAAGGTGAAACCTTTCGATGTGGAAGAGGCAAAGGAGATTATCAAGACCAAGCCACAGCAGTTGAGCCAGGAAGAGATGTTCATGGTAGCCCAGACTTACGAGCCAGGCAGCAAGGAGTTTAATGAAGTGATGGAGATCGCCGTCCGCATGTTCCCAGAGAATGAGACAGCGAATCTGAATGCAGCCATAACCCGCTTGAATGCCGGTGATGCAGACAATGCGAAACCATATCTCGACAAGGCAGGAACCAGTGCCGATGCCCAGAATGCCCGAGGAGTCTATGAGATGCTGAAGGGCAACGAGAAGCAAGCTCGTTATTATCTGGAGCAGGCAGCCAAGGCAGGTGTTGCTTCTGCAAAAGAAAATTTACAGAATCTATAAAGTTATACATACTGTCTGTTTAGGACAATATAGCTATTCCTTAGAGCCAGGGTACTGCCCTGGCTTGGGACAGGCTCCTAGCTCAGGCAAAACTTTTCTAAGTACAACTTCAGAAAGTGACTCAAATATAACGTATTAGATGAATTGTAAACCAAATATATAAAAATGTAATACAATAAGATTTTTAAGAGCGTTTATAAGTAAAGAAATAATTATTAATAACAACAATAATAACTTACAAGATGAAAAAGACTTTATTATTTTCCGTTGCATTGGCGGGGCTGATGCTCGGTTCTTGTTCAAGTAGTGATGATCTGAATGGTGGTGGAAATGCTCCTGTTAAGCAGGATGGTAATGGCTATGTAGCATTTACAATTAATTTGCCTACTCAGCCAAGTACACGTGCCGGTAGTTTTAACGACGAATTCAAGGATGGTATGGCTAATGAGTATGCAGTTAAGGATGCTACACTCCTTTTGTTCCAGGGTGCAACAGAATCAAGTGCTACTTTTGTGGGTGCTTACAAATTGAGTACCGAACCTTGGACCTCACCTGCTGGTGATCAAAACATCACAACCACTTCCAAGAAGATTGTTAAAAAGATTGATAAGTCAGGTACTGAAATGAAAGCTCTTGTTGTATTGAACAACAATGGTATCTTCACGGTAAATGAAACAGCAAATTCATTGAAATTAAAAGGCAGTAGTACTGATTTTGCTGGAACTTATGAAGCTTTTGTTAAGTCGGCTAGTGCCACATCAAGTGCAAACTTGACAAAGACAGGTTTCTATATGGCAAATGCTCCTTTGTTTAATAAGCCAGGTGATACAACAGACCCTGCAGCTGGTACTGTTTCAACTTTGACGGACTTGGATGGTAAAATCTATGATACAGAGGCAGAAGCAATAGCAGGTAAGGCTGCTCAGGTTTATGTAGAACGTGCTGTAGCTAAGGTAACACTTAACAAGGGAACTGTAACAGAAACTACTACAAGTACATCTTCAACAGTCCCATTTGAAGTATTAGGATGGGCTATTGATAATTTCAATAATACGACTTATTTGGTTCGTAACACAGAAGATTTTGACACATGGAAGAGTTACTCTTCTAAAGGATTAACATCTTCTAAATATCGTTTTGTTGGTGGATCTGCTGTAGCAACAGATTTGTATCGTACTTATTTCGCTAAGGATGTTAATTATGATACAAATTACTCTGATGGTATTTTGGAACGTGCTACCAATTTCGTAAATACTTATGGTGATACAAATCCACAGTATTGCTTCGAAAACACTTTTGATGTACTTCACCAGAATGAGAACTTGACAACTCTTGTAACAATCAAGGCTAAGTTGAATAGTGGCAAAGATTTCTATATTGTAGGAGGTGATCAGACCAAACTCTATACAAAAGCAGAGTTGGATAAACTGGTAAAAGCAAAGTTCTTGAATACTGAAGCTGAATGGGTTACAAATAATGCTCTGGATGCTTCAACAACAATTGGTGAAGGTGACCTTACTTTGACTTATGATAAAGATGAAGCAGGTGTAATCCACTTGACAGGAGTTACTGTGGATGAGACTAAGTTAAAGCCAAGTCATGCTTTATTACCTACAACATATGTTGCAGATGTAGAAGCTGCTGTTGGTTCTATGGTTTATTATAAGAGTGGTGTTTCATATTATACAGTACGTATCAAGCACTTTGGTGATGACTTGACTCCATGGAAGAAAGGGGAACTTGGTGTTGAAGCTGGTAAAGTTTACCCAACAACAGATCAGGCAGAAAACTGGTTAGGCCGTTATGGCGTTCTCCGTAACAACTGGTATGATATCACCGTTCAGGGTGTTAAGGGATTAGGTTCTGCTACCGTTCCTGAGCTGACTGGTACTACCGATGATGAACTTGATTCTTACATTGCAGTTCAGATCAATGTCCTCTCTTGGGCTAAGCGTACACAGAGTGCTATTTTGCACTAAAATGTAAATACATTTAAGATAAAATATAGAAAATAATAATTGATTAGCGATATGATAGCGCAGAAGATAAATAAATGGTTAAAGGGTGTCATGGCAGCTGCCATGACCCTGACCGTCGCGACCTCATGCCACGATATGTGGCACCAGGATTACAGCGACTGCCCTAATGGTGTATATGTGAAGTTTAAGTATGATTATAACCTCCAGCGTGCCGACATGTTCAACGACCATGTTGGACAGGTAACGCTGTATGTATTCGACGAAAACGGAAACTATATAACCCAACAGACCGAGACGAATTCTGCGCTATCATCGCCTCTCAAAGACCCAAATTATGTGATGCACGTCGAGAACCTGCAGCCAGGTAAATATCAGTTCCTTGCCCTTGCCGGACAGAATGCATACGCCGACCAGTTAACTTCAGGCCGCGCCAAGTTCGTTCGTACCGCTCCATCGGCCACAGGAGATAAGATGCAGAAACTGGAAGTGAATCTCGATCATGAAAATAGGGGAGAGTATGATGAGGTTGTCAACAACAGCCTTCCTCTCGATACCCTCTGGCATGGTAAACTGCTGGAGGCAGTAGAGGTATCATCCTCAAAACCTTCTTATGCAACCATCCCTCTGGTGCGTGATACCAAGAAGATCAACGTGGCGCTTCGTGACCTTGACTCTCCACAGGATATGGATGTCAACGACTACATGATGACCATCGAAGACCATAATGCCCGCATCCTTTGGGATAACTCTCTCGATGAGAGCCGTAAACTCATTTATACCCCTCATGCTACATGGAATACGGTAGATGAGGACGAGCAGGGCAAGATAGCCCATGCTGATTTTATGACTTCCCGCATTCTGAAACACGAAGATTACAACCTGGATGGCCGACTCCTGATTAAGAGTAAGGAGACCGGAAATACGGTAGTCAATGTAGATCTGCCAGACCTCTTGAGTCGTCTTCGCACCAGCGAGGAGTACAGTTACAGTGCACAGGAATTCCTAGACCGTGCCTACGATTACAAACTTCAGTTCTTTATCCAGGGTGGCAAGCTCAAGTATTGTTTAATCACCATCAGCGTGAATGTACTGAGTTGGAGCAAGCGCATCCAGTTCGAAGAACTCCATTAACATGTCCTACCCGGCTTTCAGCAAGCCGATATAAAAAGAAAGTGTATGTTTAAAATGAAAACTATAACCCTCTCATTGCTAGCCCTTTTGCTGGTGATGTCGTTCGCATCCTGTGCGAGTGACACTACTAGTGATTTGCCTCTGCCAAGCAAAGATATGAAGGCATATCTGCAGGTAAAGGTAACGGTGGAAGGTAGTGGAGATACACGAGCGAGTAGGGCAGATAAAGAACCTGACGGAGGTGAAGATGGAAATGGAAGAGAACCAGGAATCAATCATGAAAATGATGTCAATTCCCTTACCGTCTTACTATATAAATCTGATAAAGATAAAAAAGACTTGTCGGAAGCTGATGCTACAATAGATTATGTATATACATTCACCAATTTAAATAAGGTTACAACTTCTTCCGGCAGCGATGCAACTTATACTACCGTTCCAAGAGAAATAGATGCATCAATTGTCGACAAGAATTATCATGTGATAGTGATTGCCAATGCAGACGATATGACTTCCAGATGTAAAGGAAAGATTAGTGAAGTAAGAGATTTGCAGATGTCGAAGGTGTGCACCCGAGATGCTGATATTACAAAGTTCTCAAACTTCATCATGTCATCAAAGAAGGATGCTATGATAGATTTCACCAAGGAAGGTTCAGAAACAAATCCTTATGTGGTAAATGTAAACATTGAGCGCCTGGCTGCCCGTATCGACATCATTCCAAATGCCACTTATGTTGATACAGATAAAGGTTATTATTATAATGTAATGGATGGAACAAATGTAGTAGGCGGTTTTAAGCTCGAATCTGTTACTCCTACCAAGGTTATGACAAAGGGAGAATATCTGATAAAGCGAGTTTCTTCAGATAAAGATGTGTCTTCTGTTACTTATTTCGGAGAGGAAAAAATGGATGCTACTACTAAGGCTTCTACTAATTATGTGGTTTGCCCTTGGACAAAGGATCGTGCAGGTCTTACTCTCGCAGAAGCCGAAGGTCCTGCATCTCTATATAATGTAAAGGAGACAACTTCTACCAGTACAGCTGTAGAAGAGGCAAGTTACATCCTCGATTATGTGATGGAGAATACGACCACCAATAACGCCGAGGACAATTCTACAGGCCTTATCTTTAAAGGCAAGTATTATGAGTCTTCCGAATGGAATGCAACCACAAAGAAGCCTAAGGCTGGTTTTGCTGGAGCAGAAAAGCAATATACCTATACGCTCCGTCATAGCGATCCTTCAGGAAATGGAACCACCGCTGACCCGATGCATTTTGGTGTAGTCCGCAACAATATCTATCAGGTAAAGGTAGAAGGTGTTGAAGGAAAGTCTAAAGGTATCAAGTTGACCATACATGTAGTCCCTTGGGCACATTACGACCATGGGGAAGTAATATATTAAACTCTAAGATTAATTTACAAAGTATAACTAAAATGAGAAAACATATAATGAAATATATGGCTTGCCTGGTGATGCTGCTTCTGACTTTTGCTGCATGTTCGTCAGATAGTGATGCTTCTGATCCGGGAAGTATCACCAACAAGACATATACTCTCCATTTTAATCTGTCTCCAGTATCAGGAAGTTCTGCTTCTTCCCGTGCAGAAACCTATACTGCAGAAAGCCCCGATTCATGGGAGGACGGTTCTAAAGAAGAGAACATGAAGAGTTGGACAGTTGTCTTTGTAAAGTCGTCTGATGGAACGGTAGCGAAAGTTGTTAAGCAGCCATCCGTAGCAGAAGGCAAAGATAAGGAAGATGATGTAACAGTTACCGGATTGGAAGCAGGAACCTATTCGGTCTATTCTTTTGCCAATATATCAGATGCAGAACTCGGTACGATTACGGAGGGTTCTTCTCCTGACTTCGATTCCAAATCATTTGCTGTCAATGGTAATGATATGGATATTAAAGCAAAAGGTATCCCTATGAGTAATAAACAGGTGGTAACTATCGGCTCTGACGGCCAACCGGATGTCAATGATTTATATGTAGTAAGAATGCTATCCAAGATTACTCTCAAGTTCCGCAACATGACAGGTGAAGATATTACCGTAAATGAAGTGGGTATCAGTGATATTACAAGCAATCCTGCTGCAGGAACAGAAAATGTCAAATTGCTTCCTGCAAAGCCAGTTTCATCTACGAATGATGCCCAAACGCCAAATTTGGTAGAGAATGCTAAAAGAGATGATTTTACACATACTATTACATCTGGTTTGACAATAACCAAGAACACAACCGATTATGATACAGATAACAGCCGTTCGGTTTCTTTCTATGTCAACGAGAGTCAAGCCGGCAATGCTTATCCTTACTTTGTAGTAACGCTCGAAACGAACGTTGGTTCACAACGATATTTCATGTATACCGACTGGAATCAGATAGCCCGCAACGACCATCATGTCTTAAAGTTGGCGCTGAGCGATTACAAGCTACGTCTCAAGGTAGAGGACTTTGGATCTATCGGTTCGGCTCCGTCATTGAAAGATGACGGAAAACAGCTCAATCTCATTTTCCATGATTTAGAGGAGTTCCATATCATTCCTTCTGTTACGAAGTATAGTGATCCAACTGGTGCAGAAGTATCTTTCACGGATCTCAAATGGATGAAACTTTCAGAACCAGAGACGGATGCAGAGACGAAAGCTTTCTCTACTATACCAAAGATAGTAACAGATGAAAATAGAATAGAGGCTGCAACATTAGGTGAGTTAGGCAAGAAGATAGGTCCTATCATCTATCAGCTTTCAGTAAAAGTTAATGATGCCACAGATTCACCAACGCTGGTATATCGGGTAGCTATCTCTCAGGATTTAACCTGGTACTCAGCAAGGCGCCATAACGGTGCATTTTGGATATGTAAACAATAATACTTATATTAAAAAACATTGAAGCTTATGTTTAAGTCTAAGATTTTTAATAGTGTAATGAGATATATGTTGGTAGCAATGCTTGCATTGCTGCCAAATGCTATATGGGGATTAACAGAGATTACTAAGTATGCTCTATTGGATAATGGGAGCTTAAAAGTTGCCGTTGATGGTGTAATCCCATCTGGCAATTATTCTTTGTGGTATATAGAGAACTCAGCAGGTGAGAAGGTCGAAATAAATTATAATTATTGGGCAGGTGCTCTTAATGGGAATGTACTTGTTGTTAATAATAATATTAATTCTTGGGACAATGTTGAGATATCTGCAAAAGATGGTAATACTGCAAATTATCATCTAGTGGTTTTGACATCATCAGATGAGAAATTAAAACAATTGGATACATCTGTTGCTGAAAAGAAAATTACTTTTACTGTTCTTTCTCAGGATAATATTCCTTTATTTGATACAAGTTCTAAACCTTGCGAATATAATGATTTGTTTGTAATAGATAATGATAAACTTGATAAAGGTAGTGTTAAAATTTCAAACATTGTTAAGTATCTTTCTAAATCAGGTATTTGGACTACTAATGGGGAAAGTTTGAGTTTGAAGGATAAGCCACTTTATGTTCGAATATCAATTTTTGATAAGAACGGAAAATTAGTAGATCCTTCAACTTTTACTATATCTCCTGACATTTCTAATAGAGAATTGTCTAACTATCCTTGGAGTAATCCTTGGACATATTTAAATAATAAAAGTATATATTATTTAAATCCGAAGAGTGACTGGGGAACTGTTTCTTCTTCAGCTTTAGATTATACTTTTACTTGTCCTGCAGGGACTAATATTAATGACTATACAATTCAAGTTTCTGCTTCTTCTGAAATGCCGGAGATTTCTAATAAATTGATAATTGTTGAGCCTCATATTGATGCCAAAATTACATATGATATTTTGAGTCAAGAGGATTTTGATAAAATCAAATTGGTGAAATCAGAAGATCCTTCAGGAGAGAATGTTATGTCAGTAAAGTCTCTATATCATACCAGTACAACAATCGATTTAACATCTTCTGACTGTACCGATTTTATGATGAAAAAATTGGGTGTGCAAAAACTTGCTGATATTACAAACCTTTATGTTCGTTGGACACTTTGTAAAAAAGATGGTTCACCTATCGAAGGTGCGTCTTGTAATAATAGTTCTTTGTTACAACAAGAAAAAATATATTGGACAGGCTTTTTGAGTAATGATATTTCTAGCATTTCTAATCTTTTAAAGGCTCGTTTTACTCTACCAGAAGGTTTGAATTTGAATGATGTCATTTTATCTTGTGTCATCTCAGATGAATTGCCAACTACAGAGTATGGCTTTGTAACAAAAGAACCTGCTTTGAAGGCAAAGTTTAATGTGCAACTTTTGGATAAGTACAGCATGCCTTTCAATCATTATGTAGGCCATGCTAATACTGCATTAGATGAAAATGGTATGCAGCAGACTGCTGAGTGGGAGTACTATGTCTATGTGAAAGATGCTAATGAGAAAGTAGAGTTAGTGCTGCCTTTCGATGATTATAAAGGTAGCAGTGACGCTCTTGAGCCACAGGGCTATTTCAGATGGTATGATTTTAACAACGATAGAGCTAGCGCTAATTTACGTGCAAATACAGGGACCACACCAACTCTTCTGCATAACATAAAATCAGGAAGTGAGGACTATGGCTTGTTTGCTTATAATCTTTATCCTGCGCTTCCGACAAGCAGTAATATTGGTGTTACATATATTGCACCTGCAGGAGCTTCGTCTGATGATTGGGCAGGTGAAGATATAGCCTGCGACGTGAGCCGTTATATTGATGGTTTGGATGCTACAAAAACTTATCTTGTACATGAGCCTACGCTCTCTATCAGATACATTTTCCATATCCGTTCTGCCAAGAAGTTAGCAGACGATATTATGAATACGGCTATTGGTAAAAATCCTCAAAGAGCAGGTTATAGAACTTATCAGGATAGAAAGTATTTGACGGTTGGTATGAAGGATAAAAGTTCTACTTTGACTCTTCGTTTGGATTTGTCAGACTCTAAAAAGTATTTTTTCCATCCATTGGTTAATGGTTGTACTCATCGGGTATATTATGCAGATGAAAGGGATAAACTCGTGGAATTCGACTTTGATAATACAAAAATATGTCAGGCAACTAAGATAGAGTGGTTGGCATACGATAAGACCAAGACTTATTGTCTTAATTTGGGTACTCGTGTTAATCGTTTCTTTGATTTGGCGATGAACAATCTTGACGGAAACTGGACGTCCGTATCATCAAAGGGTGAAACAAAGAATTTTACCTTTCAATATGGAGATCTTGTATATATCGTTGCATATGCTATGGATGATGCTGATAATCGTTGTCCAATTGCCAACATTGATCTTCGATTCTGGAATAATCATCCGATGACTAAAGAAGAGATAGTTAAAGAAGGTTTGAATAATAGACTTATTGGTTATCTTGATGAGCATTATAAAATGGCTATCAAGCCTATTACATTTGATGACGTTAATGTAGAACAGACTGTGGCTGCTCCTACAAGTCCGGATGACAACCAGAACCGATTACCATCTAAATGGGATCGCTGTGCTTATAGTTTCGTATATCGTGATTTGATTGACTACGATGCTACTAATTATGGTGGTTTGAATAAAATCGGTCATTCTCCACTTCATGGAGATTATTGCTTGTATAAGTCCGCAAATCTTAGTGGTGTTTCTACTTCTAGTGAAAAATATCTTTGGTGGCAAACTGGAGAATTATATGATAAGACTTATGAGATAACTAATGGTTCTCAATATGGTCATTTCCTTTATGTGGATGCATCTGATGAAAGTAGAAAAATCGCTGCTTCAGATTTCAATGCTAATCTTTGTACTGGACAGCAGCTTATTTTCATTGCAAGTGTTGCTGACATGACAAATGCAGGTACAAAGCCACAGATTATGTTTAAACTATTTGGCGTTAATAAAGATGTCAATGGTGAGATTGTTGATAAACATCTGATACATTGTTTTTCATCTGGTGATTTTAGTAATAATGTAGAAGACTTGAAATCAATGACTTGGTATCAGGTATACGGTAAGATTACTTTGCAAAAAGAGTCAAATGTAGAAAAGTATTCTGATTTCCGGTTGGAGATAGATAATTACTGTAAAGGAACTCAAGGTGCCGACTATGCTGTAGATGATATCCGTATGTATCTAGCGCCCGCTAAGGTTCAGGTGATTCAGGAAAAGCCGGTATGTAACGGTGCTACAACTGGAACTATCAAACTGAAGATACGTGCTATCCACGAGACCTTGAATGCGATTTTGGGACATAAAGATACAAAGATCTATTTCAGATTTGTGGGTGAAGATGGAAAACCTGTAACGGGCGATGGATTTTATTCTTATAACTTGAAGGATAAAACGAAAAACAAAATAACGAAAGTTGAAGGTACGGAATATGGTACTGTTGATGTATACAATTCAGAGGAAAACTGTAAGAACTTTGAAATCGATGGTACTAATATGATTGAGCAAGATAGTGAAGATGTAACCTATATTGTTATCAGCAATAAAGACTATCCCCTTGAAGTGGGGAAGAAGTATTACGTATCTGTAGCTACAGAAACTCCTGACGCAACTGGCAACTCTAATTGGGGGTCACCTGCTGAAGTCTGCTCGTTGTACAGTAACTGGTTTGAAATGGTTAGCCAGCATTCTGTCATTACTGATACAGATGGTAAGATCGTGACTGATTATAAGATTCCTTGCGATGCAGCTGATGATTATGAGATAAAAATCAAAGGTCAATTGGTTACAACTGACCCTAATACAGGTGGTAAGATAACATTGGATGGTGTTAAATTCATCTGGTATCTTGATGGTACGGGTGAAGCAAACAAATTGAATACAGTTGCTAGCAACGATATTCCTATCCTTAAGAAGAATATTACATTGGGTGAAAATCATCAGATATTTATGAAGCCAGAGGGTACTGATAATGATGGTTATATTGAATATACTGCGCCAAATGGTAAAAAGTATCTGTTGTGCCCTAGTGCAATATCAGTACCATTGCGTGTAATGAAGGATGGACCACAGCTTAACTTCGGTTTCAATGATGTGGATTATCCATTTAAAGACGGCAGTTATGAGGCATCGCTTCGTATCGGTTTGCCACAATTGAAGAAGCTGAAGGAAAAGAATGGATACTTGCAGGTTCCATTGCATAGCGCAAGCTATAAAAGCGGGGAAAGCGACAAGACTTTGACCTTCATTGATGATAGCAAGTCTGCAACAGGTACGGCTTCGGCTTATGTTTATGTTGCTACAACCAATGATCCTTTGTGGAATGCAGCTGGGGCAACATTGCTGGCAACTCCTGTTGCAACATTGAGTTCTAACACTCTTCCTGAAATCAAGGCAGGTACACAGTCTACCCTCGATCTCAAGTTCTCTGATGATGTCTTGAATAATTTCCACGAGGGATACTACTACGAGCTTAGATTTGCCTTCGAGCAGAGAACAGCTTCTGAGGGAACTACCAACTGCCCTGGCGAGTCTTATCTCAAGTTGAAGATTGTACCGGAGTTCATTACCTGGACTCCTACTGCGGATGGCGGTATGAATGCCAACTGGAATAATGATGATAACTGGCATCGCTCATCATCTACAGAATTGTATGATAATGACTATCCTAATTATCAGGCTTATGGTAATGCATCTGGTATTACGCCAAAGGTAGAGATTCCTACGCTGAACAGCTATGTGCCAATGAAGTTTACCAAGGTAACGATCGGTAATCTGAATGGTTTGCCATTCCCTGACCTCGGTAACATCGTTTACCGTAGCACCAATGGCATCGCTACCAAGCTGACCAATGCCAAGGGTGATGTGGCAACAACGTATATCCAGTATGATATCATGGCGTTCTGGAATGAGGCAGCTGCTGATAAGGGATTTGGTACTGATGGTAATCTGAAGTGCGAGAAGTTCTATGGCAATACCTGCTATCAGATTTACTTCAAGCCTCAGGGCGAGCTTCGTGACCAGTGCTATCTCGTATATGACAAGGCTTGGGTAGAGAAAGAGCTGGAGCCAAATAAGTGGTACACCATGGCTTCACCTCTGCAGTATATCTACGCCGGTGATATGTATGTGCCAGCAAGTAATGGCCGACAGGAAACCAAGGCGTTTACGGATATCAAGTTTGATGATACTACTGCTGCGTATAGCCGAAGCAAGTATCCGGTTTATCAGAGAGCTTGGATGAAGAGTGATGTGAAGGAAATCACTTCTGATGGTGAACATAATGCATGGCATACGCCAAACGGTGAGGCTAGCAATATTGATGTCAATCTCGGCTATTGGAGCCACGTATATAATAAAGTGGACGAGAGCTATGCCGCAAATGAAACCTTCGGTGGCTTCGCTATCAAGGCGGGTAATGCACTCTTGCCAAAGAAACCTGCTGATGGTTCTAAATTGCCAAATGCGCTCCTCCGTTTGCCGAAGGAAGATAAGGAATACCAGTACTTCGATTATGATGGATCACCAACTTCTAGTGGTAAACCTGTAACTGTTGGTAAGAACAATGGCCATGGCAAGCTTCTCGTTGCTTTCAACAATGATGAAAAGCATCTCGCAGAGAAGACTCAGAGTTTAGGAACTGATAACAACAGCGGTTTCTATCTCGTGGCCAATCCATATACCTGTTCTATCTCGATGGCTAAGTTCTTCGAGGCTAATACTGGTTTGCAGAACGCTATTTGGATTGTAGAGAAAGGTGATGTAAAGGCTATTTCTTCTACAGAACCGGATAAGCAGAACTATGCTATCCAGCCTACCCAGTCGTTCTTTGTCAAGAAGAAAGAAGGCGAAACGGTAGAAAAGGTAAGGTTCACTTCTACGATGTGTGTAGACCGTACCATTACTCCTGGCCTGCAGATGGCATCTGACTATGTAAAGAGCATTGAAGCAACGACAGAGAATTCAAACGGCCAGACTTCTAGGGCACGCATCGCCTTGCGTCCGGAGGCTTCTGCAGACTATGATGACCAGGAGGATGTGGATCTGCTGTATGATCAGAACCTCAAGGATATTCCGCAGGTTTATACCGTTGCCGGCAATGAGGCAGTGGCTGTGAATGCGGTTCCTGAGTTGTCCTGGATTCCACTCGGTATCGTGAGCCAGCAGGCTGAAGAGGTTTCACTTACCCTGAAGGGTGTGAACAAGCTCGATGCTCCGGTTTATCTCTACGATGCTGCATCGGCAAGCTTTACCGAACTTCATGAAGGCGAGGCTGTGAAGGTGAAGGCGGGTGACCACGGAAGATACTTCCTCACCCAGACCCGTACCTCAACCGGCATCGACCGCATGGAGGCTGAAGAGCAGAGCGCACCGGTGAAGGTTTACTCACCTGCTGCAGGCATGATTGTTGTTTCTGCCTTGGGTGGTGAGAAGCTCGACAGGGTTCAGGTATTTACGTTGGATGGCAAGATGGTTCACAGTTATCAGTTGCCTGACAAGCAGAGAATGATTCTGCGAGTGACATCCGGAGTTTATATTGTGAAGGCATCTACCCAGTCCTGTGCTCAGACTAAGGGTCAGAAGATTGCCGTAAGATAGTATATTCTAGTTTTTTAATATCAATAGGGAATTATAAAGAACCCAAAGGGGGGAGCCAAAGCGTTGGCTTCCCCCTTTTTTTAGCTTTATACTTTACTTGCGAAACTTTACAAGGGAGTTTCGCAAGTCTCACTTATTTACAATAATGATAATGCATAGAGAGGTAGAATGGTAACATGCCTTACTGCATCGTGATCCTCCTTGTCTATATAATCAAACGCTCCAAAATTCTCTAGAGAGCACCGGAAGGCATTGGTGAGTTTCTTCTCTCTCATGAATAGCCAGAGACTCTTCATGCCGCCTTGTGTTCCAGATTTGATTTCAATAGGAGTAATCTTCATTTTATGAATCTCCAGATAGTCTATCTCTGCCACACTTTTCCCCTTCTGTTCCCAGAAGAACATCTTCTGACGTTGGATACACGGTTTGTTTCGCAAAATCTCAAGTCCTGCAACCATCTCCGTAAGTCCACCTTTGTTGACAAGTTCCTGAGGAGTACCAGCCAAAATGAGTTCTATAAGTTGCTGCGCCAGGTTGCCTTCCAACTGAAGCACGGCCAGCAGTAATCCGGAATCCAGAAACAGTACCTTCATGCTCTTCTCATCTGCCTCTGCATCCAGAGGAATACCATTGCCCGAGGTAGAGACTACAGGAGTTACGATACCTGCCAGGGTCAATAAACGGAGTGCCTCCCTAATTTGCGAACTTTGATAGTCGGCTGATATTTGCTTGAATGTCAACTTTTCACCTGCCTGATGGCAGACACCACGCATCGTAGTGCGCAACAGATCAGAATTGACTCTCTTCTTATATTTACTGAAATCATCTTCGTACGTCAGCACAATATCTTCCAGAATGTTCCTGCATCGGTTGAAGTCATGAGTACGTGTCCAGGCAAGCACAGATTCCGGCATACCTCCAACAAGCAGGTAAATACGGAAGTATTCCACGAGTTTATCATGGAAAGCCTGTTCTAGGGGACGATTTCCACAAGCTTCATTTCGCATTTTTACTAGCCCCTCTTCATTATTGGCATACAAGAATTCATCGAATGTCATCGGGTACATAAAGAGAGAATGAATTCTTCCTACTCCAAAAGTGGGAAGTTCCTGAAGTGTGAATTCAAGAAGTGAGCCTGCGGCGATGACATGCAGCTCAGGATAATCTTCCTTGAAAAACCGAAGAGCCATAATGGCCTCTGGGCATTCCTGTATTTCGTCAAGGAAGAGGAGCGTCTTGCCTGCTTCTACAGGGACATTGATGTAACTGCTGATCTTTTCAGCTATTGAACGCACATCAAGATCACCATGGAAAAAGGTTTTAATAGCTTTGCTGCGCTCAAAGTTCACTTCTGCAAAATACTTAAACTGCTTTCCAAAATGTTTAACTGCAGATGATTTTCCTACCTGTCGGGCACCACGAAGCAACAGCGGTTTTCGCATGGAATCTTCTTTCCATGCTATAAGCTGAGTATCTATATTTCTTTTTATATATTCTGTCATATCTATAATTATTTGAATATCAGCAGCAAAGATAATTAAAATATTCAAATCCGAGAAATAATTTGCGCTAAAATATTCAAATCCGAGAAATAATTCGCGCTAAAATATCCAAATCCGAGAAATAACAGGCAAGTTTCGCAAGTGGTTCTGTCACTCATTCATAATAAACAGCGGTTTTCTCCGTTTTTATTTATTATGAAGAAAGTAAGTTATCTTATATATTTATGGCTGGTTTGCTGCCTGGGACTGCAAGCACAGAGCCGCCGCGAAATGGGAGGCATCTATTATGCTTATCCTGTAACGGATGATGCCGGAACCGATTCTCCGGCAGTGAAGGCGCCTGCCGGTTTCTCACCTTATTATATCAGTCATTACGGGCGCCATGGTTCGCGCTGGATGTCGAGGGATGAACGCTATCTCTGGATAGAAAAGCAGTTTGCAGATGACGGCAATCTTACTCCGCTCGGACTTCAGATTAAAGGTATCGTGAAGCGGATATGTGAGAATGCAAAGGGGAACGGCGGCAAGCTGACCCGACTGGGTGAACTGCAGCATCAGGCCATTGCCCGACGCATGTATGCCCATTATCCACAGATTTTTGCTGCCGGACACCAGGTAAAGGCACGCTCCAGCGTTTCCGACCGCTGCGCCAAGAGTATGCTCGCCTTCACTTCGCAGTTGCGGAGTCTACAGCCCCAGCTGCATCTGGATGTGAAGACCGATTCTGCCGATATGGCTTGGATAGCCTACGAATCTCCCGAACTGAAGGCGCTGAAGAAACGCACCAAGGTGAAGGCTCAGGTTTCGCCACGCCGCTTCCTGCAACAGCTATTCAAGAACACCGCAAAAATAGATGAACCCCTGAAACTGATGACCGAAATGTATGGACTCACCTCCTCCCTGCAGGATGTGGGCCTGAACTTTCCTGCCTATCCGCAGGAGATGGAAGACAGCCTGAATGCACTCTTTACCGATGCCGAATTCCGTGCCATCTATGAAGCCAACAATCTCCGCATGAACATCACCAACGGCAGTATGGCTACCAATGAAGACATTCCGGCACGGAGCGCCATCTCGCTCTGGCAGAACATCGAAACCGAAGCCGATGCCGCCTTGCGCTCTTCCCAGTCATCAGCCACCCTCCGTTTCGGTCATGATACAGCCCTCTACCGGCTCCTGTCTCTTCTTTTTGATGCCACCTTGCCTCCTGCCGGTGCCCGTGAAGACGCCGACCAGGTAGTACTCGGTGCAGAGACAGACAGGATGGACCGCGTGGTTCCGATGGGTGCCAACCTGCAGATGATATTCTACAAGAACCGGAAGGATAGCGTGGTGGTGAAGTTCATGCTGAACGAAAGAGACATCATGCTTTCGCCTGTAGGACAGGTGATTTACGGAACTCATTATTATTCCTGGAAAGAATGGAAGCAGGAGATGCACCAGCGTATCCACCAGTTGGAACATGTGCGCCAGCTCTATGCCATCCAAACGATGGGAGGAGCGGGACAGGCGATTCCTGCCGTACTGGTTCCGAACGGCCAGAACTTCTGGACTCCCCAAACCCGGGATACCGAGCAGCCTTGTGTGGCTCCTTATCATGATAAGGATACGCTGTTGCAGGGATTCCGGTGCAGCCATTGGCCGGGAGGTGGCGAGAAACGGGATTACGGCTCTTTCACCCTAGCTGCCTTGGGAGGCAAACTCCGTCTGCAGCCCGCTCAGCGTGCCACCGCTTTCAGTCATCAGGACGAGGTATCGCATCCCCATTACTATGGTGTCCAGCTGAAGGATGAGCATCTGAAGGCAGAGATGACTGCCCTGAGCCATACCTCCATGCTCCGTGTTACGCCCGATAAGGACGAGCTGGTTCATCTCGTTATCCAGCCCAATAATGATGACGGACAGGGAACCATCGAGATTGATACCGTAAACCATGTGGTTTATGCTTATAATCCGGCGCCTCATGTATATCAGGGATGGGGGAAACCGGATGATTTCGGGGGACATTTCGTACTGGCTTATGATAAAGATGAGCTGGTTGACTATGGTGTCTTTGATGAAGCACAGGCGGAAAGAAAGGGACTGATGATGACCTGCAAGCCGGGTATCGGAGTCTGGCTCACCTTCAGGGGAAAGACAGGAAAGGCGATGGAATGGATGTCGGCTACCTCCTTTACTTCGCACGACCAGGCGGTGACCAATCTCAATGCCGAAAACTATATGTACGGCGGACTGGACTTCAACAGTATGATGGAGTATGCTGCCAATCTGTGGTGCGAACGTCTGCATACCATTGATGTGGAGAGTCAGGACACGGCGAAGGTGAACCGCTTTTATACCGCCCTGTACCGCAGTTCGTTTCTTCCCCATGAGTTGAGTGATGTCGGCGAACTGCAATATGGTGACTTTGCGATGTGGGATACCTACCGCGCACAGTTGCCTCTTTATCATCTTCTTACCCCGATGCTGTCGGGAGAGATGATGCAGTCTCTGGTAAAGATGTATCAGGATGGTGTCTGGATGCCTGTCTTTCCAACTGCCAACTGCGGGCAGAGGGAGATGCTGGGCGATGATGCCAGTATCGTGCTTGCCGATGCCTATGTCAAGGGCATCCGCAACTTTGATGCCGTAAAGGCTTACGAGGGAATGCGCATGAATGCCTTCTCTACTCCTTATCTTGCCAAGGATTACCGTTCCGGAAAGGGCCGCCGCTCCATCACTTCCTATATGACGAATGGTTATCTTCCGGTAGAGGAGGGGGCCGGTTCTGCTACCGCTTCTACCTCGCGCACCCTGGCGTATGCATACGATGACTTTGCCGTGGCGCAGATGGCAAAGCTGCTGCTTGATTCCTGCAAGGATGCTACGCTCCGCCAGCAGTATCAGGATGATTATCAGGTACTGATGCGCCGTTCAGAGAATTGGCGCAACGTGATCAACCCGCTTTCGGGCTGGGCTGACGGAAGATATGAGAATGGAAAATGGGCGGAAGATAAAGAACTGTTTTCTGGTAAGAGTAATATTCTGGGAGGTTCTGCCTGTCAGGATACCTGGTCGGTTCCGCAGAATATCGCCGGTCTGTTTGAGGTGATTCATGACAGCAAACCGATGGACAAGAAGGAGAAACTGATTGATAAAGAGGAGAAGAAGGAGAGAAAGGCGCATCCTCAAGTGGAGGTGCTGATGAGCAACGGTAAGGTGATTTCCCGATTAGACAGGATGTTTGATAGGGGATGGTATCAGCACAGTTATTCGCCTTGCCATCATCTGGCATATCTCTATGCGGCAGCCGGTGCGCCGGAGAAGACGCAGGAAAGGGTGCATCAGATACTGGAAAATGACAGTTTTTCGGGTGAAGATGCAACAGGACAGCGTTCTGCCTGGCATATTTTCTCATCTTTAGGCTTCTATCCGGTATGTCCAGGCACACCTTTTTACTATATTGGTACGCCTGCTTTCGAGAAAGTTACGCTGAATCTGGAGAACGGAAAGCGCTTCGAAATCTCTGCACCAGCCAGTATATCAGGTAGTTATCGTGTAAAGTCATTAACACTCAATGGCAAGCCGCTGCATGATTTCCGCCTTTCTCATCAGCAGATTTTGAATGGAGGAAAAATATTTTTTTCTCTATTTTAATGCCACTATTGCCACACTTACGGTTAACCTATTGGTATATAGCGTTTTACGCGTGGCAATAACCTCTGTTTTTATTGCCACCTAATGCCACCTATTGCCACGCCCTAGCAAGCAGCGCGCTGAAGCAGAACTATTCTGCCCACGCCCATGAACACTCATACCCACGTACACGGGTTTCCATACCCACGTACACGGGTACGGATGCCCAAAGTCTTGGGTAACCGTGCCCAAAGCCTTGGGTAAAGATGCCCCACGTAGTTGGGCAACTGTGGGCAAAACGAGACAGTCCGTTAGGCGTTAGGGTCCGTTAGGCGTTCCTGCGGATTTGCGTATCTCCCTAACACCTAGCGGACTATGCGTGCGTATATTTAACCGATTGGTTTAATTTGTGATATTTTGAGAAAATATTCTTGTTTAAATAGAAGAGTTTCGGAGAAAAATAGTATCTTTGCAGCGGCTAGAAGTTGGAAAAGTGGCAGAAATTGCCCTAAAAAGGGTTGGAAAAGCTCCATTTCTAGCCTAAAATAGGTTGGAAAAGTTCCGTAAAACCTATAAAATATGGTTGAAAAAAGTAATATAGACATGCTTAACAGGAAGATATACAATTATTTACGCAATTTCTTCGAAACAGAAAAAAAAGCTCTTCTCGTTTCTGGTGCTCGCCAGGTGGGTAAGACTTTTGCAATCCGAAAAGTTGGAGAGGAATGCTTTGCGGATGTAGTGGAGTTCAATTTCCTCAATAATCCTAAGTATAAGGAGGCTTTTAAGTCTCCTTCTGATGCTAAGGAAATCCTCCTGCGCCTTTCTGCGTTGGCAGAGAAAAAACTTATTCCAGGCACAACTCTAATTTTCTTTGATGAGGTGCAGGAATGTCCGGAGATGGTCACTGCCATCAAATTCCTGGTAGAAGAAGGTAGCTATCGCTATGTAATGAGTGGATCGTTGCTAGGGGTAGAGTTAAAGGACATCCGTAGCGTACCTGTTGGCTATATGGCAGAGAAAGAGATGTTTCCTCTCGATTTTGAGGAAT